>SXGT01453713.1_pt1 | contig 10530 bp, 8 predicted proteins | sample 3176221 | NCBI WGS metagenome assembly SXGT01 (sample SAMN11356862, study PRJNA531348) | freshwater metagenome | isolation source: freshwater sample F1-120 | place: China: Fuxian Lake, Yuxi | collected 2017-12-25
GTTGGGTACCACATCGCCGGGAAGGAGCCGCAGCGCCGCGAGGGCACTGCGGTCGTCGTCGCGGGTCAGTTCGGGCGCGTCACGTTGGACTGAGACGGGTGCGCTGCCGTTCGAATCGCATCACTTGCGAGGTGCGAGGCGTAGTGCTGCAACGCTGGTTGAACGGTTCTTTCCCGATCCAAGTTGCGAGTCGGCTGGACGCCGCGGAGAAGGTGCGGCAGCATGCCATGACGAGATCCAATGGTCCGGGACCTTATGGAACTCAGAGTCCTAACCTCAGACCAAAGACCAAACATGAGCGCCTTGTGGCTGATGCCATGGAGAGAGCTGAATTTGAAGCCGGTCGCAATGCTGCTCGCCTGCATGGTGACCTCAAGTGCGAACGCGCCCGGCCAAGATCCACGGGCATCGCCGAGCGCGGAGGCGGTTATCGCAGCAATGAGGGCAGCGGAAATCGCGGCCCATTGGGGGTCCGAGGCAGAGCAGAGGGCGAGCATCGCAGCGCAGGATGTGGCGCGTGCAGACACTGCGGCCAAACTGAACGCGGAGACCGCGCAATGGGTTGTCGCAGCGGACTGGCGACTCGCGGCGCCATTGTGCGCCCGGTGGGCCTACGAAGCCCGCTCGTGGTCTGAGGCGGGAGAGTCCCCCAATTCCAAAAACAAGAAGGACGGGCAGGTCGTTCGGGAACGCGGTATCCAAGCGTTCTTTCCAGAGTTGAAGACTGAGATGGGTGAGGTCTCGGATGAGCCAACGCAGCATGAGGCTTCCGTAGAACTGGCTGACACGGCAATGCGACTCGCAAAGAACCTGCTGTCGGCACCCAAGTCCGAAACTGAGGCGAAGCACGCCGCACAGAAGCTGGCCGATCATCAGGGCTACGGGGCTGGCCGGCAGACCATCTATTTGGATGGGGGGTCGGTATCGGTGCAGGACTACGCGGTTCAGCTGCTTCGCGAAGCGGAGGCGGGCGCCTGGGCCGCAATCGAGGCCGCTGCTCGAGCCAAGACTGGAGAACTGCGCGGTCGGGTTGCACGAGATCGTCAGGGGGTGGCACTTGCGGAGAGCGCAGCAGTTTTCGATGCGATGGAGAAGTTGGCCGCAGCTCCGGAGCAAGCCGGCGAAACAAGGCGCGCCGCCGATGACGCGGCAGGCAAGGTCGCTGAAGCGCGCACACAGCACTCCAAAGCCAGCCATCGCGTCACGGAAACGAAGAAGCGCGCTGGGGACGCCCAATCGGATACCAAGCAGGCCAAGAAGGAGCTGGAGCAGGCGACTGCGGCCTACGAGAAGGAAAGCAACGGCAGTCGACGCGCAACCATGCGGGATGCCCAGCGGGCTTGGACCGAAGCGGTCGAGAACATGAGAGGTCTGGAAGCCGCAGTCGCAGAAGGGGAGCAGGCATTGGCGGCTGCGAAGGCGGCGATGGCGGAAGCAGAAGCCAACGCCGAGACCACGAAGAAGGCAGCATCCTCTGCTTCGGCAGCGATCGGCAAGCTGCAAGCTGAGGTGAGCAAGGTGTTGGCTGCGGAGCGTGCGGCGATCGATTTGGCGAAAGCCGCAGCGATCTCGGAAGTCACGAAGTGGCAAGCCGAGGCCGCGGTCATGCACAAGGCCGCATCGAAGTGGGAAGCCGAAGCCAAGGCTCTCGCCAGATCCAAGGCTGGCGGTCACTGACCGCATCGATCGCCGTCGCCACGCGCTCACCCAGTCGCGAGCACCTTGATCGTCGCCACCATCGCGTCGAGATCCTCCGTCGTCGTGTAGAGACGCGGCGTCACGCGAACGCCTTCGACGCTCGCTTCGGGCCAAGTCGCGATTGTCCATGCGCGGAGGCGGTCGACGGCGTGCGTAGCTCGACGAGCGCCGGTGCGAGCAACCAGCCGTTCATCTGGAGTCGGTTGAGGCGCCGCACTCCGGCGAGCGAATGTGTTCCGGTCGCAAACCAAGCCCGATGAGGCGCGCTGGCAACCGCTGCAGGAACGGCAGCCACTGCAGCAGCTTCACGACGAACGGCGGCCGTACCGCAGCGCCGGCGAGGACACGCGCGATCACGCGATCCTGCACGAACAGCTGCAGCCGTTGGGTGACCCGCGTCGGCCACAGGCGACGCGCCTGCACGCGCGCGAGTTCGGCCACTGGAACGCGACCTCGCCGCAACGGTTCGTGCAGCAGATTGGCGGCGGCCACCGCGTCCTGGATCGCGAGGTTCACCCCAACACCGCCGAGCGGCGACATCGCGTGCGCTGCGGCGCCGAGGCACAAGAACCCGTCGCGATGCCAGCACGACAAGCGATCGACGGCGACCGACAGCAGCTTCACCATCGTCCAATCGGTCAGTTCGTGCACGCGGTCGGCGAGGGCCGGCGCCAACGCCGCGATGCCGGCGCGAAACGACTCGATGCCCTGCGCCTGCAGTGCAGCGGCGCCGCCCTTCGCGATCACGCTTGCGCACTGCCAGTGCGTGCCGCGATCGATCTGGATCAGGATCTGCCCGCGGTCGAACGTTCCCATCGTCTCGCCGTGGTCGCTCGCCGGCTTCGCCAGCCGAAACCACAGCACGTCCATTGGCGCGCCCAAACGCTGCACGGTCATGCCCGCGAGATCGCGCAGGCGGGAACTGCGTCCATCGCAGGCGATGGTGAGGTCGGCGTGGATCGCGATCGCGCCGTCGGCATCGCGCGCGACCACGCCGGCGATGCGTTCGCCATCGCGCAGCAGCTCCGTCGCTTCGGTCGCCAGCCGCAGCTCGAACGCCGGCAAGGCGCGCGCCCGCGCCGCGAGAAAGTCGAGGAAGTCCCACTGCGGCAGGAACGCGACGAACTTCGCCCGCGTCGGCAGTCGGCGGAAGTCGGCCATCGTCACCATGCGGTCGCCGAGGCGCGCGCGCAGCAGGCTGGCCTTCGCGTGCGGCAGCCGCAGGAACTCGTCGTAGAGGCCGAGTTCGTGCATCAACTCGAGCGTCGAGGGATGGATCGTGACGCCGCGGAAGTCGCGCAGGAAGTCGCCGTGTTTCTCCAGCACGACGACGACGATGCCGGCGCGCGCGAGCAGGAAACCGAGCATCAGGCCCGCGGGGCCGCCGCCGACGATGCAGCACCGAGTGGTGATGGTGCGAACGGCTGTGGTTGACGATGGCAACGAGGACACGATGCGGAGTGTAGTCGTTCGTTCGGGTCCACCAGTTACGTCGAGGGGGGGCGACTGAATGCGATTTTCTGCGCGCGGCGCGTGCGTTCGGCGGAATCCGGCCCTTTCGAGGCAGACCCCGTTCCTGGGGCCACCGAGAACTCCGATGCGCACTGCACTCCTCCTCCCGTTCGCACTGACCAGCGCCGTCATCGCCCAGACGATGCCCAACCTGATCGCGCCGACCCTCAACAACTCGTTGATCCACCAGAGTGTGCACGGCACCTGCACGCCACTCGGCACCTGCGGCACCGGGCTCGTGCCGACCACGACGTTTTTTTGGGCCGGCGGCTCGGCTTGGGACTCGGCGAACACCGCGTTGTGGGTGACCAATGGCCAGACGCTCGGCCGCTTCGGCATGAACGGTTGCACACTGCAGTGCGGTCCGATCCCGGTCCCGAAGTCGTCGCTGATCGCCGAGGCGACTGGTATGGACCTGCACGACGGTCTGAACCAACTGTGGGTGATCGACAGCGCCGGCTGGATCACGCAGTGCACCAACGCGTGCCCGCCGGTCGTGCAGAACAGCTGGAACACCGGCCTGCCGATCACCGGAACCTGGGTCACCAGTGCAATCGCGATCGACGAACTGCGCGGCCTTGTCTTCTACAGCACGTGCGACTTCGGGTTCGGCCAGGGTCGCATCTACGTGGCGCCGATCGCGACTCCCGGGCTGTGGTTCCAGTCGACGTTTGTTTTCGACTGCTTGCCGGTGCCGACGCTGATCACCGGCATGGCCGTCGATGCAGCCAACGGCGCGCTCTATTGGACCAACGGCCGCGGCACGGTGCGCTGGGACTACACCTACAACGGGGCCGGCCCGTCCGTCACCTACGTGCAGAACTCGTGCTGCCTGCAACTCGCGCCGATGCCGGATCCGTACACCGACCTCAGCATCCGGTGGGGCGGCGCCACTTCGGTCGGCGGTCCGTGCGCCAATGGCGCGTGCGCGCCGTGCCCGAACGTGCATCTGCTGCGCAATGCGCCTTTGCTCGGCAGCGTGCTGCAACTCGGCCTCGACTTCTGCCAACCGGGAACGCTCGCGATGTGCGGCGTCGACTTTGGCCCGTGCCAATCCGCCGGCATCGCGTTCCCGCCGCTGTGTGGCCAACTGTTGCTGCCGATGACGGCGGCGATGCTGCCGCTCGGTCCGAACATTCCTACCGGCGGCGGGCCGTGCTCGGCGACGACCACGTGGTTGTTGCCGCTGCCGTCCAATCCGAGCTTCGTCGGTCAGGTGATGTCGTCGCAGTGCGTGTCGTTCTGCTTCCCGACCGGAACGTCGATGAGCAACTGCCTGACTTGGGTTCTGCAGTGAATTGCGGGACAACGTGCGCGGTCGGTCCGGATCGACTGCAGTGGATCGACGCCGCGCGCATCGAACGGCTGGAACTGCACGGCGTTGTCGGCCGACTTCGTGGTGCCACAGCATCGGCAGGCTCCGCTGCCTGGCAGCAACGGCTGGCTGCGTGTGCACATCGCGGACATCACCGACGGCTCGACGGTGTTGCGCATCACGTCTGCTGACGGCGCGGTGGTAGTCGCGTCGACGACGCTGACCGATCGCGACGCCGTCGAGTTCGCGCTCGCCAACGAACGTTGCCAGTTGGTGGAGTGATTCTGTCACCGCCGTAAGGCACTTCGTGCGCGCCGCGCGGTAGGCTGCGCGCGTGCTGCATCGCTTCGAAATCGCTCTCGCCGACGTCGACCGCGGCGTCTACCAGGATCTCGACCTGCGCGTCGCGCGCCACCCGTCCGAGGATGCGCCCTACCTGCTGACGCGCGTGCTGGCCTTCGCGCTGGAGCACAAGGAAGGGCTCGCGTTCAGCAAGGGCCTGTCCGAAGCCGACGAGCCGGCGATCTGGCTGAAGAGCGGCGACGGCCGCGTGCTCGAATGGTTCGACATCGGCGCGCCGGCGCCCGATCGCCTGCACAAGGCGTCGAAGGCGTGCGAGCGCGTGGTCGTGTGGTGCCATCGGCGGCCCGACCTGCTGCAGCAGCGCTGCGCCAAGGAGAAGGTGCACAAGGGCGACCAGGTGCAAGTCGTGAAGGTGCCGACGGAGTTGCTGGCGGCGCTCGAAGCGAAGCTCGACCGCAACAACAAGTGGGACCTGTCGCGGCATGAAGGCCGCATCACGATCGTCGCCGGTGGAGAAGCGATCGAAGCGGTGCTCGAAACGGTGCCGCTCGTGCCGGTGGAGTGATCGATGACGCCCGCCGACTTTCGTCGCCTGGCACTCGCCTTGCCCGACACGATCGAAAGCAGCCACCACGGCCATCCCGACTTTCGCGCGCACGGCCGGGTGATCGCGACCTTGCATCCCGATGGGGAGCAGGCGATGGTGCGGGTGTCGACGGTTGTGCAGCAGGCCTTGGTCCGATCGCTCGGCGCCGCGGCGGTTCCGGCGAACGGTGCGTGGGGGCGCGCCGGTTGCACGATGCTACGCCTTGCCGCCGTCGATGAAGGAGCCGTGCGCGATGCGCTGCTCGAAGCCTGGCAGTTCGCGGCAGCGTCGGCACCGGCGGGAGGTCGCCGCCCCAACGAAGCCAAGGCGAAACCCAAGCCGGGCAAGGCTGGCACGAGGGCGGTGGCGAAACCGGTGACGAAATCGTCGCTGCCCAAGCCCAAGGCCAAGGCCCAAAAAACTGCTGCCACGCCCGAGACTGCGCCGCGTCGTCGTCGTCGCTCGTAGCGGCCATTTCGCTGCGCGAGCGTCCTCGCCTGCAGTGCTACCATCCGCCACCTCTCCTACCCCCGGAGCCACTCATGCCATCCACACGCACGTTCTCCGCGGCCTTGGCCGCATCCACGCTCTTGTTCGCGCCGACCGTCGCCGCCCAGGATGGGCCCGGCATGCGGCAGATCCACCCGCCGACGATGGTCTCGCTCGGTTTCGGCCTCGGCGACCAGACGCTCGAAGTCAATCGCGGTGAGTTTCCGAGCCCCAGCAACAACAACCTGCCGGGCGTGATCTCGCGCAGCACGGACGCGATGCACATGCGTCTGCGCGCCGAGCACTTCTTCGGCAACGACTTCGGCGTCTTCGCCAACATCTACATCGGCAGCGCCGACGACATCAACGAAGACATCGGCTCGACCGAGTCGTCGCTCGACAGCTCGGGGTTCTTCCTCGCCGCGGCGTACCGCGCGACGATGGACGACGACTTCCGTCTGCCGGTCCGTTTCGGGCCGTTCATGCAGGCCATCGAAATCGACGACGGCAACTTCACCAACGGGGCGATCACCTACTCGACGATCGGCGTGCGCCTGTCGGCCGAGCCTGAGTTCATCCTGTGGCAGACGCCAGACGGCGATCGCATCAGCGAGTGCTCGGTGTTCGCCGACCTCAGCTGCGGCGCCGGGCCGACCAACGTCGAGGACGACAGCAACAAGGAAGAGGCCTATTCCTTCACGCTCAGCTACGAGCTCGGCCTGCGCTACCGCTTCGCCAACGGCATCTTCGGCGGGCTGTCGTACTTCGCGCAGAAGTACCACATCGGCACGACCGAGTCGTACCGCAACCAGGTCTTCTTCGGCGTCGATGACGACTTCAACGGCATCATGCTGACGGCCGGCCTGCGCTTCTGACCGGGGTCGCAGTTCCGCTCACGGGCGGAACACGACACGGAAGCTGACCGTCGGGAGAGTCTTGTTGTAGCGCATCTCGGTCTCTCCCTTGGCCTTGCGGATCGGCCACATTTGCTGCGTCATGCGCGCGGGCTTGAGCCACTCGCTCTTGCCGCTGGTGAGGTTGATCACGCGCGGTTCGCGCGCCGCCACCAGCGCGTCCCACTCCGCTTCCGTCGGCAGGTCGAGCCCCTGGCCGCGTTCTTTCAGGAACGTGCGGGTGATGTCATCGCCAGACACGCTGACCTGCGCCTCGTTGCCGCCGTCGCCGGAATACTCCTTCGCGCTGATTTCGCGCACGGCGGCGTAGAACGATGGCCTTCCGGTCGGATTGCCGATCGCGACCAGCGTGGCGCCGGTCGTCGCGTGCACCAGCAGATCGGGGTAACCGGCGGCGTTGATCTTCGCGGTGGTGGCGGTCGCGAAGCCTGCGAACGTCTTCGTCTGGACGGGTGGAGGGTCAGGCGGTTTGGTCTTCGGGTCGGTTTTTGGCACGACTACGACGGGCGGCGCCACTTCGATCAGGAACTCTGGCGAATCCACGTTGCCGGCGCGATCGCGCACGCGGAACTGGTAGATCGTCGTCTTCTTCGGCGCCGGCAGGTCGAGCGTCCAGTTGCCGCTGCGATCGTCCTTGGGCGTCATCGTCGCGATCGCGCCGGCGGCGGTTTCGATGCTCGTGACGCCATTCGCATCGTCGTACGTGCCCGTGAGGCGCAGCGGCGCGTCGGCATCGACCTTCGCCCCCTTCGCGGGTGTCGTCAGCGTGAGTGTCGGATCCGTCGTGTCGAGCAGCAGCTGGACCACGAAGGGAACGCCTTCACCCAGTTCGTTGCGAACCCGCAGTTCGGATCTCGACACCTGACCCTCTTGCAGGCTGGTGACATCGAACGCGGTGGCCACGACGTCGCCCACGGTGACGACCGGGCGCGTGCCGCTGGTGACAGGCCGCAGCACGACGGATGCGTAGCGGACCAGCGCCAGTTCACCGTTGGTCAGGACAGGGTTCGTGTCGCGGTCCTCCAGCGTCACCGAGGTGATCGCCGCCGGTTCGATCGTGCACGTCACGTTGAGTACGCGCTTGTTCGGGTTGTTGGCGAGGTCAAACACCGTCACTTCGAGCCGGTTGGTCTTCGCGTTCAGCGGCACGTCGCCGACGAACTCCGGCTCTTTGACGCCCTTGTCGCGGAGCAGGGGGAACTCCTGGCCATCGCGGCTGACGACGGCCTTCCGTGCGAAGGGACCAACCTTGCCGACGCGCACGCGCACCGACATGCGGTCCGTGCGCAGCTCGTCGACGGGTTCGAGGATCGTGAACTCGGGCGCGCTCGTCAGCTTGACGACATTTTCGATCGTGAACCTCCGCTCCTCGACCCCAGCCTTGCGCACCTTCAGCTCGAGGGACGTGGCTTCGCCTTCGACGGTGACCGGCAGCTGCACTTCGAACGAGTCGTTGCCGAGCTTCGGGTCCAACTTCTTGCCGGCGAACTCGAACTCGAAGGTGGCGACGTCGGCGATCCGGCCGCGCACCTTGATCGACGCCGTGTTGGTGATGGCAAAGCCCTCGACGCGATCACCGACGAACACGGGCGCTTCGAGAACCTCGATCGTCGTCGGCGTGACAATCGGCGTCGACCGTTCGATACGCCAGGTTTCGAGCAGGTGTTCGCTGCCATCGACCAGGGTTGCCGTGATCGGCACCTCGTTGCCTTCGAGCAGCGTCAGCGTGGCGGAGTAGACGCCCGGATCGACGCGGGTGGCGGCGACGTTGGCGAAACGCAGCGCCGTCAACGCTGCGAACTCGAGGCGGGCCCGCAGTTCGATCGGGGCTCCGATCAGCAGCGCGGAGAGTGGCGCCTCGCGAACGAGCGACGGCCTGGCGGCATCGATCACGCGTTGCCGCAGCCGCTGTTGTTGCTCCGTGAGCGACGGAGAGGCGGCCAGGGCGATGCCTTCGGCGAACGTCGTCAGTGCGGCGCTCCAATCGCGCGCTTCCGCGAGTTGCTCGGCGCGGCGCACGAGCAGGCTGCCCAGCGCGTTGGCGTCGTTGAGTTCGGGCTTCTGCTGTTCGATGCGGCGGCGTTCGGCGATGGCACCGGCGAAGTTGCCTTCGCCTTCCAGCCGCTTGGCCTCCGCGAACGGATCGACGGGCGGCGTGACGGGCGTTACCGGCCCTTCCTTCTTCGACGTCTCCGGTTCGCGCCAGATCGTCCACCAGGCGCCAAAGCCGCCGCCGCCGAGCAGCAGCGCTGCGACGACTGCGGTTAGCGCGCCACCGCCGCGCCGCGCGGCCGGAGCCGGCGCCGGTTCGGGCTCCGGATCCGGCGAGCGCGGCATCGGGCGCGGCGTCGCTTGCACGATCGTGCCCTCGACATCGGGCGTGATCGCGCGCGGGCCGACCTGCGAGTCGGTGTCGCGTTCCTTGCGCAGGCCCGAGGGCGTTTGCGCGCGGGTCAGGAAGTCCTCACGCAGCCACTGCTTGATCTGTTCGAGGTTCTTCAGCGGTGGCGGCGACACCATGGTGCGCGCCTCGGTGGTGCCGGCGGCGCGGTCGCGCAGCGACGTGCGTCGCTGTGGCAGTTCGTCGATCGCCGCCGCCATCTCGCCGGCATCGAGGAAGCGCTGTCCTGGCTCCTTGCTGGTCGCTTTCTGGATCAGCGCGGCCACTTCGGCCGGCACCTCGGGCCGCCGCTGCCGGATGTCCGGGAACGGCTGCAGCAGGATCTTGCGCATGATGCGCGCCGGGATGCGTTCGGGGTCGGTGATCGCGTCCTCGCCGGCGAGCAGGTAGTGCAGCGTGGCGCCGAGCGCCCACACGTCGGCGGCGGCGCTGACGTTCGTCGTCTCCCACTGCTCGGGCGGCATGTACGACGGCGTGCCCATGATCTGGTTGGGCGACGACAGCATCGACTGGCCGTTGCCGCCGATCGTCGGTTTGGCGAGGCCGAGGTCGGCGACCTTCACCTGGCCCGAATGCGACACGAGCAGGTTGTCCGGCTTGATGTCGCGGTGCACGAGGCCGAGTCGGTGCGCTTCGCCGAGACCGAGCGCCGCTTCGTAGAGCAGCGCGAGCGCTTCGCCGACCGGCAGCGGGCCCTTGCGTTCGACGCGCTGGCGCGCCGATTCGCCGACCACCAGCTCCATGATGATGTAGTGCAGCCCGCCGTTCTCGGCGACGTCGTAGACGCGGATGACGTTCTGGTGGCTGATCTTCGCCGCCGACTGGCCTTCGCGGCGGAAGCGCTGCACGAACAGCGGGTCATCGCTGACGAGCTGCGGCTTCAACACCTTCACCGCGACGTCGATGTCGAGGTTGAGGTGGCGGGCGCGATAGACAGCACCCATGCCGCCCTGCCCGATGCGCGCGAGGATGACGCATGGCGGCAGCACCTTGCTGCCAGCCACCTCGGTCACATTGGCCAGGAGTTCGTCGTTCTGCATCGCGCGGCGACGATCTTGCCGCCGCGAGGGGTTGGGCGGAAGGCGGACGACGGGTTGCCGTCGATCGCAGCGCGCCGTGCGGGCGATCCGACCGGTCTAGAAGCGTCCGACGACGAGTTGGAGGGCGTCGTTGGCGTGCAATCCGACCGTGGCACCGGCGGTGAGTTCGAACACCTGATGCCGGAAGGCGAAGCCGGGCAGACTGGTTGAATTCGGTATCGGCAGGGCCGTCGCGAGCGCGCCATCGCTGGTGATGCCGCCGCCCAGCGACA
>SXGT01922292.1_pt1 | contig 10530 bp, 11 predicted proteins | sample 3176221 | NCBI WGS metagenome assembly SXGT01 (sample SAMN11356862, study PRJNA531348) | freshwater metagenome | isolation source: freshwater sample F1-120 | place: China: Fuxian Lake, Yuxi | collected 2017-12-25
GCCTGTTCCAGTCCTTCACCCAGGCCGACAGTTCGACCACCCGCAAGTTCGGCGGCAACGGCCTTGGCCTCGCCATCAGCAAACAACTCGTCACATTAATGCGGGGTGAGATCGGCGTCATCAGCGAAGAAGGGCACGGTGCGACCTTCTGGTTCGAACTGCCGCTGCAACACGGCGCAGCAGTACCCGACGACACGGACGCACCGCTCACTGACGAGATATCGGATACCGCCGGCACCGAAAGCGGCGCACACGACACTGCCCCTCGCAGCGGCAAACTGCGCGAAGCGCTCAGCCATGGCCGTCTGGTGTTGCTGGTCGAGGACAACCTGACTAACCAGAAGCTGGCACAGATCCTCTTGCAAAAACTCGGTTACGAAACACACATCGTCGCGGACGGCCAACAGGCGGTCGCAGCCTTCAACACACTGCCCTTCACCACCATCCTGATGGATTGCCAGATGCCGGTGATGGATGGCTTCGAGGCCACCACGCTGATTCGCAAGGCAGAAGCTGCCGAGGGTCGCCCGCGCATCCCCATCATTGCGATGACAGCAAACGCCATGCAAGGCGACCGCGAGCGCTGCCTGGCCATCGGCATGGACGACTATCTGAGCAAGCCCATTGATCCCGAACGACTCCGCGATACCCTCGCGCGCTGGACGCATCCCGCCGAATCTCGGGTCGACTTCAGCCAGCTGCGCGAACTGTGCGGTAACGATACGGCCGTGCTGGCTGAACTGCTCTGCCTCTTTCTCGAAACGACACCGCCCCTACTCGACAAGCTTTCCGACGCGATTGCACGGCAGGATGCACGCGCCACCAAAGCCATCGCCCATGAACTCAAGGGCGCTTGCGGCAACCTCAGCGTCGACAGCATGATGCACATTGCCCAACACCTCGAAGCGAGCCTGGCGATGAGCGACTGGGCCAAAACCGGTGCACTTTATGCCGAGCTTGTCGCTACCTACACTCGCGTGGCAACTCAGATTCATGTCGAAGGATTGATGACGTCATGACTCGCCCTGCCCCGCTCTACAGCGAAAAACTGGCCAGACTCTCCTGTAGTGGCGGAGAAGACGAAGAACCGATCAACCTGCTGCTGGTCGAAGACAGCCGCACGGTGCGAGTCCAACTGCGCCAATACCTGGCCCTGCTCGATAACGTAACCCTGTACGAAGCCGGCACGCTCGCCGAGGCACGGACGATTCTCGATCAGCACGCCGGTGAAATGTTTTGCGCCATCCTCGATCTGACCTTGCCAGATGCCAGCGGACTCGACACGGTCGAGACGGTACGCACCTATGGCGTGCCGATCATCGTGCTGACCGGTTCGGTTGACGAAAAACTGCGTCAGGCCGTGCTCGATTTGCGTGTCATCGACTACATGTTCAAGAACGGCGCCGCCGCCATTGAGGACATTGCCTACCTGATCGGGCGCCTGCGCCAGAACCAGCGCATGCAGGTGATGATCGTCGACAATTCGTCCACCTTCCGCAAGCACGTCGCCGGCCTGCTCGCCCAGTATCGTTTTCCGATCCTCACCGCCCAGAACGGCCGCGAAGCCCTCGCTCAGCTTGAACAGCATCCTGAGGTCGGCCTGATTTTGACCGACTACCACATGCCCGAGATGAACGGACTTGAGTTGATCCGCCGCATCCGACGCCAGTATCGGCGCGAGGACCTGTCCATCATCGCCCTCTCGGCCACCGATCATCCGGAGATATCGCCAGCCATGCTCAAGGCCGGCGCCAACGACTTCCTCACCAAGCAGTTCACCACCGAAGAGTTCTACTGCCGCGTCGTCCAGAACACCAACATGGTGCGCTTCGTGCGCGAACTGCGCGACCTCGTCAATCGCGACTACCTCACGCGCCTGCACAATCGCCGCTACCTGTTCGAGCAAGCGGAGATTCTTTACGCTACAGCGCGTGCCGGCCAGCACGCACTGGTCGTTGCCATGATCGACGCAGACCACTTCAAGCGCATCAACGACAAACTGGGCCACGCCGCCGGCGACGCCGCGCTCAAGCACCTCGCCCAGATCATGCGCTGGCACTTCGCCAAATCCACCATCGTGTCCCGTTACGGCGGCGAGGAGTTCGTCTGTGTCATGCCCATGCCCACCACAGAGAGCGCACAACCCTATTTCGAGATGCTGCGCAGCGAAATCGAAGAAAACCCCGTCCCATGGAATGGCAGCACCATTCCCCTGACGGTCAGCATCGGCTTGACCACCACGCTGGGCAGTACATTCGACGACATGGTGGAACTGGCAGATCAGGCGGTTTATCGCGCCAAGGCAGCCGGGCGTAACCGGGTGATGAGCTAGACCAGTTCGATGACAAAACCTTTGCCGCTGATATCCAAATGCGACTCGACACGCCCAACCGTCATCAAGCGACCATCACTGCGTGAGATGCGAATACGCGAACCGTTGGTGACTTCGGCAGGTAGCTGATGCTCGGCAAGCATCGCACTGGCCCGGATTTCGTTGCCTTCCGCATTGAAAGAAACGTAAATGAGGCCGTTCGGGGTGCCAAAACGTTTGAAGTTCGCAACCTGCATCTCAAAAATTCTTGCTTCGATCGGGGGCGGCACCGGTTTGTGCTTGATCCAGTGAATGCCGTTTGCCGCGCCGCCCGCAATCCCTTTACGACCTTTCCACTCGCGCACATTGAGGTTCGCCGTATCTCCCGGTTCGCAGGGTTTGTCGCAGTCCGTAAAAATGGTGCTGACGCGCGAATCCTCCTCCAGAGCAAAAACTACATGCCAGGAACTGCCGTGTCGTATCACCATGGACACGGTGCCAATTTTGGCAATTACCGGCGCGTCGGCGAGTCTCTCCTCGGGCGCGGCACTTGCCCGCACGGGCAAATCCTGCTCCGGTGAGCTCTGTGGCTCGGGCTCTGGGCCAGGTGTCTTGAGCCGATAGATGCTGTTGGTGCCCGGTTGGCGCTGTACTTCGAGCCAGGCGCTCTCCACCAGATCCCTGATCTCTCGCGCCAAATTCGTCGGCGGCAGCCCTGCACGGGAAGCAATGGTTTTCTTGCTGATTGCAGGCGTGCAACCGTCCTCTCCTGCATAGGAAGCGAGGGCGACGAACACTAGCTTGGTGCGAATCTTGATGTCCGGATCGGCAAGCAGCGCGATCGGTACGGTTAGTTTTGTCATTAAAAGTTTGACAGTATTATCATCAATGACAATAGTAAAAATTCCGTGGATTATCACTGATGATAACACTCATAGATGATAACCCTTGACGCCGTCCCGCCAACGCCGACTTTTCGCAATGCTCAGTAGTGCGGCGGCAATTCCTCGAACAGACTGCGCGGCTCGGCAGGCATGCTTTGCAACTGATCGCGCAGCTCGCGCACGTCACGCATCAGCCGTTCGATCTGTTCCTGCTGGCGAAACACCGTGTTGTTGAGCGTGTCGAGCATGTCCTCGGCAAAGGCCAGCTTGACTTCGAGCTCGGTGACGCGATCCGCGCTCATTCGCCATCCTCAGACTCGGTCTCGACCGCAATGGCGGCAGGTTTTGAGGTCGCCAACATCGTGGCCCGCGTCTCGGGGGTTTCAAGGCTGACTCGGCCAAGCGCACCACTGCGATAGTCCGTTAGCAGCATCATCGCGGCCTTTTCCAGATCGAGCTCGCCGCCCTTGCCCTTGATCAGACAGCCGCGTTTGCGCGCCACCGTCTCGACCACGTCGACGGCATCAACGGCAGACGGATCGAGCTTGTAACGCGCTGCCAGCAGCGCCGGATAACGAGCCAACAGGATGCCCGCCAAAAAGGTCGCGACCTCTTCGTCGATCACCGCATTGCGGCCGATGGCATGGCTGGCGGCGAGCATGAAACCGTCACTGTCATGCGCAATCTTCGGCCACATCAGGCCGGGGGTGTCGATGATGGTCAGGCGCGGTGAGAGGTCAAAGCTCTGTTGCGATTTCGTCACCGCCGGCTCGTCGCCCACCGCGGCAATGCGCCGCTTGAGTAGCGCGTTCATCAGCGTCGATTTGCCGACGTTGGGGATGCCCATGATCATCATGCGCAGGGGCTTGGCGTTGTCGTTGGCGTCGGCGTTGCGGTGCGGCGCCAGTTGTTGGCACAGGGACGGCACGCGTGCCGCATCACCGGGCTTCTTGCACGAGATTGCGACCGCCTTCACACCGGGCTGCTTGGCGTAGTGGTCGAGCCAGGCCTGCGTCACCACCGGATCGGCCAGATCGGCCTTGTTGAGCAATTTCAGGCAAGGCCGCTGGCGCGCGAGACGCAGTTCGCGAATCATCGGGTTGCTGCTCGCTTCGGGCAGGCGGGCATCGAGCACTTCGATAACGACATCGGTACGCGCCATGGTCTCGGCAGCTTTCTTGCGCGCCGAGGTCATGTGACCGGGGAACCACTGGATGGGCATGGGATGCTTCAGGAACGAATCGGGAATAGGGCCGCGATTATCGCTCAAGACGTGCCGGTGGCAGCGCTGGCAAGGGCAAAACGGCCCTTGCCGGACTTTTTCACCTGATACATTGCCCGATCGGCGGCGCTGCGAAGTCCCTCGAGATCCTCTGCATCATCGGGAAACAACGCAATGCCAATGCTCGCCCCGACTTGGATGGAATGCCCGGCCACCACGATGGGCCGGGCCACTGCCTCCCCGATGCAGGTTCCCACAGTTTTGACGGCCTCGGCATCCGCCAGATTACCGACGATGGCGATGAATTCGTCGCCGCCGATGCGCGCAACGGTGTCTTCAGCGCGAATGCTGCCAGCGAGTCGTCGCGCCACCGCGCACAATACCTCGTCGCCCACATCATGGCCGAAACTGTCGTTGACCGGTTTGAACCCGTCAAGGTCGATAAACAGTAGGGCCACCTTGCGCTGGGCGCGGCGCGCCAACCCACAGGCAACGCGCAAGCGGTCAGCAGCCAGACGTAGCGTCGGCAAGCCCGTCAATTGATCGTGGGTCGCCAGGCGCTCCATCTCGTTGCGCTGCGCTTTCACCTCATCAATGGCGTTTTCAGCAGCCGCCAGAAGCGTGTTGGCGCCCCGCGTCAGTAAACCGATTTCATCACCGGCATGCTTGACCGCAACAGGCAGGCGCATCGCGCTGCCGGGCTGGATCGTGTTCAAGGCTTGAGCCAACTGGATGAGGGGATTGATAAAACGGGTCCGCAGCATGACCGCCATGATCAATACCGCCGCCAACACCTGCACGAGCATCAGGGTGGTCTGGTACAGCGCACTGCGCGCTGCCGCACTATTGACTTCTGCGGTGTTCTGTACCACCCGCAGTGAACCGATCAGTTCGAGGTGATTGACTGGAGAAAAGAGCGGATAGAGCGCCGCACGATCGAAGTCCACTTCGCTACGCGAGCCCAATTCTGCGACGAAACCACTCGCGCCAGCGGTAGCCTCGATACGCACGGCCAAAATCACCGGATTGGCCAGCAGCCCTTGAAGGACGCCGTTGGCAATTTCGGCATTGGCGGCGAACAGCGCCACTTCAGCCTGGGCTTGAACCGTCTGCACCAACTGACGCTGCAACGCTGCGGCCTGGTCGAGTTGCTGCCGATAACTGTAATTGAACGTAAATAGACCGGCAATGCAGGAGAACACCAGGAGGCCCAATCCCACGCTGACAATCAGTCGGGTTTCGAGACGTTTGGTCAGGGCTATTGTCATGGCCGGGCCGGATCTGACGGGGAAGATTGCTCGCTCAGCACGCCGGCTGGCAGGTGTACCTCGAACACGCTGCCCCTGCCCGGCCGTGAACGGCAGGCGATTTGATAGCCGAGCAGATCGGCCGTGCGCCGCACGATAGCCAGCCCGAGGCCAAGCCCCTTGCTGCTGTCCCGATTCGGATTGTCTGCCTGATAGAACTCCTCGTAGATATGCGCCAGATGCTCGGCAGCAATGCCGCAACCGGTATCCCACACCTGAATCACACAGGCATCGCCGCGCCGGCGCAGGCCGACCAGAACCCCGCCACCAGTCGTATTCTTCAGCGCGTTGCCGGTCAGGTTGGCGAGAATGACATTGAGCAGATGGCGGTCGGTATACAGCGCCAGCTCCCGACGGGGATACCACAGCTTGAAACGCAGCCGCTGCTGAAGCGCCACCGGGGAAAAATTGCTGTCAAGATGGGAAAAAAACGTCTCAACATTGACCCATTCGCGCTGCGCTTTGACCGCGCCGGCATCGAGTTTGGAGATGTTGAGCAGTAGATTGAGATTCTCCGAGAGCGTCTCTGCGGCGGTGTCGAGCGACAGGATCAGGTGTTGGCGTTCGGCTTCACCCGGCGCGCGCTTGAGGGCATCGAGGAACAGACGGATGGCCTGAATCGGCTGGCGCAGGTCGTGACTGACCGCGGCAAAGAACTTCGACTTGCTTTGCTCTCTTTCCTCGATCACACGCACGGCCTGCTGCGCCGCATCCAGCATGATGTTGGTGCGTCGCGTCAGGAAACCGATTTCGTCATCGGCATGGCTGGCTGCGAGAGGGATGCGCTCAGCGCTGCCAGGATGTATCTGCGCCAGGGTATGCGCGAGACGGGTAATCGGTGTAATGATTTTCCAGCGCAGCACAATGGCCAGCAGGATCACGGCCATGACCATCTGGGCCAGCATCAGGGCCGTCTGAAACCACGCCGACTGGGCAGCCAAATGATTGACCTCGGCATCATTGCGGATGATTTCGATGTATCCAATTGACGCGAGGTGATCAACCGGCGAATACAGACGGTAGCGCCAGATCTTGCCCGTGCGGGGATCGCGCCGTGAACCCTGTTCGGCGCGAAAATCGTCATCGCCCACAATGCGCACGGCGAGAATCAGGGAATTGACCAGCAGGCCATCGATCAATCCGGCGGCAATTTCGTTGTTGCGGGCATACACGGCAACTTCGGCCTGCGCCTGCACGGTCGCCACGAGTTGCGTCTGCATTGAATCTGCGGCCTGTATCTGCTCCTGGTAGGCATTGCGATAGGTGAAGACCCCGACGACGCCTGAAAACAGCAACAAGCTACCACCGATGATGATGACGAGCCGGACGGCCAGTCGCTGCGTCAGCGAATGGGGCATCAGTCAACCTGTGCAGGCAGTCGCAGCAATACCTTGACGGAAATATCGACGGCACTGGCGTCGACATAACCAATGGCCACGCGATTTTTACCAACCGCCTCGACCACGGCACGGCTATTCGGCAAGGTGTCGGGCGGCAGCACCGCACCGGAAAAACGCAAACGCGCCCAGTAGGCATTCAACTGCTTGAGGGTCATGCCATTGAGCCGGTGGAAAAATCGCGCACGTAATTCGTGGTCGGAAGGATGCTCATATAGCGCCAGAAGACGGGCCGAATCGGCACTCAAACTACGCGAGCGCCCCAGATACAGGTCGGAAACCTCGCTTGCTGTCAGGCTCTGCAAGGGACTGTCGCGGTGCGCAATGATGGCAATCTCGCTCGCCGCCATGGCCGGGAAGATCACACCCGACAGACAGACCCACAAGAAAATGAGCTGAAGGCTGCGCATGATCAGAAGACGAAATCAAGGGTAGCCGTCAGCTGGTTCAGCCGGGAGCTTTGGCCGAAGTAGCGCGGCCCCCGCAGCCAGAGCCCAGCGCCGGGCGGTTCGGCGCGCGTGCTGTCAAGTTGCAGCTTCAGCGCTGCCTGGGTGTGAAAGTCCCAGCGGACCCCCATGGACAGGGTTTTCTGATCGATGCGCATCGAGTTCGCAAGAAAAACTGCCGGGTCGCGCAAGGTGGCATTTAATCCCCCCCAGTTGTTGCCAGCCTGACGCACGTCCGAACTGGGCCGCGACACACTCCAGGCCACAAACGGCGTCCAATCGCCAAAGCGACGCGCCACGCTGGCATAGGCCATGAGGTTGTTCGGAACAATCTCTTTGGTCGACGTCGACACACCCAACTCCGTCTGGACCACCCAGGTGTTGTCGTCATAAACGGCGCCGAGGGTGGTATAGCCGATCTTCGCCTTGTAAAAATCCACCTCCTCGCGCAACTTGGCTGCCTCAGCGCTGACGCCCGGAATGGCGGCAGCAGCAACCGCATCGAGTCCGGCATGCAACGGTGCCAAAGAAGCCAGCGGATTGCCGCTGGTAAAGCGCGAATGCGCCAGCTTCACTCGCCAGAGCGAGGTCTGCCGGGTCAGCGAGAGTGCCGTGAGACTGTTCGCCTTGAACAGATATCCGCCGTCACGCCCACTATTGACCGGTATCCAGACATGGCTCTTACCCAGCTGCGCCTTGACACCCCAGACGGCATCGTCGCTGCGCCACTGATAGCTGGCATCCGCACCATCCAGGGAGAAAATTGGAATCCAGCCATAGAACTCGAGCGGCGGTCGCACAAAGTTGTAGGCATAACCGACATTGCGATGGTCGGACATCAAAAACGCATCATAAGGTATCCGCCCCAGACGTAGGTCAATTTGCGGACGCGGGTGCCAGTCCAAGTAAGCAAGCTCGGTCGCGCTGTCGAGATCGGCCTTGAAATGATCACGCGCCACCACTTGAGCAACCAGATCGAGTTGCTCATGCGGTTTGTATTCGAGTTGCAGGCCCAGGCGCGAATCCATCTGCCAGTTGGCACCGGTGCGATAGTCATTATCGGGCAACTGTGAAATATCGCGGGTGGCGTAGATGTCGCGGTTGTTATCGGCGGTGTAGCCGAGGGTACCGAAACCGCTCACGCGCAAACGATCATTCGCCAGTGCGGGCCAACTGCTTGCCAGTAATAGCAACAGCGTGATTCGGAAAATGAGCGGGCGACAAGCCATAATGCTCCATATGCTACCTGTCTTATTCCAGGATGACCATCTCGTTGCCATCGATAAATCGCCGGGCCTGCTGGTGCACCGCAGCGATATCGACCGCCACGAGACGCGATTTGCCGTACAACTCCTGCGCGATCAACTGGGAAAGCGCGTTTACCCGGCCCACCGGCTCGACAAGGGCACCTCGGGCGTGTTGCTGTTTGCCTTCGAACCCGCCATCGTCAAGGCACTCGCCTTGCAGTTCGAAAACGGCACCGTTGAGAAAACCTATCTCGCCGTGGTGCGCGGCTGGCCGCCGGAAGCCGGCATCATCGACCATCCGCTGGCCCGCAAATACGATGACTATGGCCGTCAACTCCCCAACGCCGAAGCCCAGCCGGCAGTAACACATTACCGGCGGTTGGCGACCATCGAACTGCCGGTCGCCGTTGATCGCTACCCGACCAGCCGCTATGCGCTGATGGAACTCAAGCCACAGACCGGCCGCCAGCACCAGTTGCGCCGCCACCTGAAGCACATCGGCCACCCGATCATCGGCGATGCCACGCACGGCAAGGGCATTCACAACCGATTCTTCCAGTGCGAATTCAGCATCCATCGGCTGCTGCTGGCCTGCGTGCATCTTGCATTCCTGCACCCTGTCGGCGGCAAAAAAGTCGGCGTTGGCACGACGGCAGGGGAACAGTTTGATGAGTTGCTGGAGCGATTCGGGTGGGTACGCTGACAGGACGGAGCGCGTGTTAGCATGCGCTTGTATACAACCGCATTGGAGCCTCTCATGGATACCGCTGTGCTCACCTTCCGCGTCCCCATCGAAGTCAAACAGCAACTCGACCAACTCGCGGAAGCGACCCATCGTTCCAAATCCTGGCTGGCCGGCGAGGCCATCCAGCGTTATCTCGACCTCGAAGCCTGGCAGATCGGAGAAATTACTCAGGCGCTCGCCGAAGCGGACGCCGGCGACTTTGCCAGCGATGATGAAGTCGCCGCCGTGATGGCCAAACATGCGGGTTAAGTGGCTGCACCGGGCGTTGCAGAACCTCGACGCAGAGGCAGCCTACATCGCCCAGGACAGTCCGCAAGCCGCTGCCGTGTTTATCCGGCACATGATCGACAGCGCCGCGCGGCTTGCCGCGCATCCGCAGATGGGCCGCCCCGGCCGCGTGCCCGGCACACGCGAGCTGGTCATCACACGCTTTCCCTACATCCTGCCCTACCGCGTGTGCGAGCAGAACGTCGAAATCCTGCGCGTGTTCCACACTGCCCGCAAATGGCCGCAGCACCTCGAACCATGATCGCCGCCCGCAGTCAGGCAGAAGGCTATGCCCGCGCCCTGCCCGCCGAAGAAGGCCGCCCTTCCTGATCGTCGTCGATGTCGGCCACGTCATCGAGCTGTATGCCGAATTCACTTGCACCGGCGCCACCCTCGCCCGCGCCATGGCCAACAACCCTCCCCGAACAAATGGCCGCCCTCGCCAACGCGCTCACCACGCAACCGCAAACCGAACCACAACTCGCCGCAAGATTCACCGGCAAGGGAAAATGGAAAGCCCGCCTGCCCGAACTGCTCGCCACCCTCGCCACGCTGGGACGCGCGCGGCGGCTGGATGATGGACGGTGGATGGGGTAGTTGAAAATCGACGCTGGCAGGATGAAATGCCCCACAGCGGGTACGGCACTATCCCGCCCGCAGCCAGTTCAGCGCCCCCTGCCCTGCCGCCCTGCCGCTGGCAAAGC
>SXGT01678205.1_pt1 | contig 10528 bp, 11 predicted proteins | sample 3176221 | NCBI WGS metagenome assembly SXGT01 (sample SAMN11356862, study PRJNA531348) | freshwater metagenome | isolation source: freshwater sample F1-120 | place: China: Fuxian Lake, Yuxi | collected 2017-12-25
CAGCGCGTCGGACACCTCGTCGAGGCGGCTGCGGTACCGCTCGAGGGTGGCGATGGCCTGGTTGGCGCGACCGATGATGGCGCCGGCGTCCTCGAGCACGTGGCGGGTGCCGTCGAGGTAGAGGGCGATGATGTGCATCGAGGCCGACACCGAGATGACCGGCAGGCCGGTCTGGCGGGCGACGCGGTCGGCGGTGCGGTGCCGGGTGCCGGACTCGTCGGTGGCGATGGACGGGTCGGGCATGAGGTGCACGGCGGCCTGCAGGATCCGCTGCGCGCCGGAGTCGAGGATGATCGCGCCGTCCATCTTGGCCAGTTCGCGCAGACCGGTGGCCGTGAACGGCACGTCGAGCGCGAAGCCGCCCGTGCTGAGCGCCTCGACGACCTTGTCCTGGCCGAGGACGATGAGCGCGCCCGTGCGGCCGCGGAGGATGCGCTCGAGGCCCTCGCGCAGCGAGGTGCCAGGCGCCACCGCCGCGAGGACGGTGCGCAGGTCAGGTCGAGGGGCCACGGGCGACAGTGTAGGGGGAGGGTCCAGGTTCAGGACGGCTCGACGCGTCCACGCGCGCTCGGCAGGGCCAGCACGGCCGCCACGACGTCGCCGACCTGCGTGATGCGCAGCGACGCCGGCACGTCGTCGAGCCCCTCCGAGCGGGCAGGGACGATGGCGGCGGTGAAGCCGAGCCGCGCCGCCTCGCGCAGGCGCTCGGCGGTGTGCCGCACGGGCCGCACCTCACCGGCGAGCCCCACCTCGCCGAGCACGACGAGCCCGGCAGGTGCGACCCGGTCGGCCTGGGCGGAGGCTGCCGCGACCAGGACCGCGAGGTCGACGGACGGCTCGACGAGACGTGCGCCGCCGACGGAGGCGGTGTAGACGTCGTGGCGCGAGAGGTTGACGCCACAGTGTCGGGTGAGCACGGCCAGGATCATGGCCACGCGCGAGGAGTCGAGGCCGCTGGACGTGCGGCGCGGCGACGGCGCGTTGGTCTCGACCGCCAGCGCCTGCACCTCGGCCAGCAGCGGACGCCGCCCCTCCATCGGCACCGGGACGCAGGTGCCGGGGACGGGCTGCTCGTGCCGGCTGACGAACAACCCCGTCGGGTCGGGCACCTCGACCAGGCCCGAGTCGGCGAGGTCGAAGCACCCGATCTCGTCGACCGGACCGAACCGGTTCTTCACCGCCCGCAGGAGCCGCAGACGCGACGCGCGGTCGCCCTCGAACTGCAGGACGACGTCGACGAGGTGCTCCAGCGTGCGCGGGCCGGCGACGGAGCCGTCCTTGGTGACGTGCCCGACGAGCAGGGTGGCGATGCCGGCGGACTTGGCACGCTGGATGACGGCCGTGGCGACCTCGCGCACCTGGGTGACGCCGCCGGGGACACCGTCGACGTCGGCCGAGCCGATGGTCTGCACGGAGTCGACGACGAGCAGGCTGGGGCCGACCTCCTCGACGTGGGTGAGCAGGGCGCCGAGGTCGGTCTCGGCGGCGAGGTAGAGCTCGGGGTGGACGGCGTCGGTGCGCTCGGCTCTCAGCCGGACCTGCGCCGCGGACTCCTCGCCGGAGACGTAGAGGGTGCGTCGACCCTGTCGCGCCCACCGGGCGGCGAGCTCGAGCAGCAGCGTGGACTTGCCGAACCCCGGCTCGCCGGCCAGGAGCAGCACGCCGCCGGGCGTGACGCCGCCGCCGAGGACCCGGTCGAGCTCGCCGCTGCCGGACGGGACGCGGGCAGCCTCGGTGACCTCGATCTCGGTGATCGGGCGGGCGCGACGGGTGACGGGCGCGGCCGCGGTGCGTCCGGTGCTCGCGGCGGCGGCCTGGACGTCGACGGTCCCCCACGCCTGGCACTCGCCGCACCGACCGACCCACTTGCCGGTGGTCCAGCCGCACTCGGAGCAGGCGTAGACGGGGCGCTTGGCCTTGGTGCTCGCGGGCATGGGATCAGCGTAGGTGCCGGGTCCGACGCCGAGGTCCGAGCGGGGTCTAGCCTGTGGAACCGGGACGATCATCGAGGGGGACGCATGAGGATCAGCGGAATCGACCACGTGCAGGTGGCCATCCCGGCCGGTGGGGAGGACGCCGCCAGGGCGTTCTACGGCACCCTGCTGGGCATGGAGGAGCTCGAGAAGCCGCCGCCGCTCGCCGCCCGGGGCGGGTGCTGGTTCGTCTCCGGCACTGCCGAGCTGCACCTCGGTGTGGAGGACCCCTTCGCGCCGGCCCGCAAGGCCCATCCCGCCTTCCTCGTCGACGACCTCGACGCGGCGGAGCGCGACCTCACCGCTGCGGGCCACCCGTGCACCCGCTCCGACGGCCAGCTCCCGGGCGTCCGTCGGTTCCACACCCACGACCCGTTCGGGAACCGGGTCGAGCTGCAGCAGGCCTGACGCCCGTCGACCCACGCGGTCGCGGCCGGCCTCAGATCGTGACGTCGCCCGCGGCGGTGCGGAACGTGACCGACATGATGCCGGGCTGGGCGTTCGGGGCGACCCACTCGACGGCGATCTGCTCCAGCGCCGTCACCGCCGGCTCGCCGAGCCAGTCCGAGAGCCGCTCGGGCGACCCGGCCATCTGCACGGCGACGAGGTCGATGTCGGAGTCAGCCATCTGCGAGGGGTGCTCGGACTCCTCGATCTCCCACTTCGTGACGTAGGGCAGCTGCGGGTCGACCTTCATGCTGCTCGTGCCGATCTGGCGCCACTGCAGGTTGAACCCGTCGGGACGGCGACGGTTGCCGGGCACGGCGTGCCGACCGATGCGTCGCTCGACCTCGGCCATGTCGTCGACGGAGACGCACCATGCCATCCAGCCGCCGCCGGCCTCGGTGCGCTCGCGGACGACCTGGCCGAACGCCGCCTTGTCGGCCGCCGGGTGGTCGAGCACCTCCACGACCTCGAGGTACTGGCGGTTGCGCAGCGGCAGGATCATGTTGCGCGTGCCGAAGCGGGGGTGGGCGCCGCCGTCGAGGAACGTGGCTCCCAGCTTGGCCTCCAGGTCCGCGATCGTCGCGGCGAGTCCGTCGGGTCCGGCGGCGAAGGAGAGGTGGTCCAGGTGCATACGCCATTCTTGCCCGAGCCCGATCCGGGGAACGCCCCCGGGGTCGGTGCCGAGGCGCCGGGCCCGGGCCAGTACGGTCACGCCCTCACCGGCCCGCCTCGGTGGCGGGGTGGACGTTCGGGGACCCCGCGGCGAGGTGGTCCTCGCACTGGCGCTGGAGCTCGGCGTAGGCGGCCTCTCCCATGAGCGCCACGAGCTCGGGCCGGTTGGAGACGTACACCGGTTCCGGCGCGACGTGCGCCTCGGTGTTGGACGAGCAGTACCAGTCGAGGTCGGCACCGCCCGGGCCCCAGCCGGCACGGACGTACTCGCCGATCTGCACCTCCAGGTAGGTCGTGCCGTCGCCGCGGTCGACGTCGCGGAAGGAGCGACGCAGAGGCAGCTGCCAGCACACGTCGGGCTTGAGCTCGAGCGGCTCGACGCCCTCTCCGAGGGCCAGGGCGTGCAGGGCGCAGCCGTAGCCACCCGGGAAGTCCCGGGCGTTGTGGAAGATGCAGGCGCCCTCGACCGCGCGGGTCTTGAGCTCGTCGTCGTCGTCGGTCTCGGTCCAGCCGTCCGGGCCGGTGCCCTCGGCGTGCCGCTGCCACACCTGCGGGGTGAGGCGCTCGACTGCCGCGGCCACGCGCTCGTGGTCGGCGTCGTCGGCGAAGTGCGCTCCGAGGGTGCAGCACCCGGCGTCAGGGCTGCTGGCGTAGATGCCCGGGCAGGAGGGCCCCTCGGTGGCGCCGAAGATGCACGTCCACCGCGACGTGAGCCAGGTGAGGTCGCACCGGAACACCTCGTCGGCGTCGTCGGGATTGACGAACTCCACCCACGACCGGGGGAATCCGAGATCGATCTCGGGCATGCGTCGCACTCTAGGCCGCGCGTCCAGACGGCTGCGTGGGAGGATGGCGGCATGCGCATGGGCGTCCTCGACATCGGCTCGAACACCGGGCACCTGCTCATCGTCGACGCCTACCGCGGCGGACCGCCCCTCCCGGCGGCGTCCTTCAAGGAACCGCTCCGGCTGGCCGAGCACCTCGACGCCGACCAGGCCGTCACCCCCGACGGCATCGACCGACTGGTCAAGTACGTCGTGCAGGCCAAGGCCGAGGCCGAGGACCGCGGCTGCTCCACCGTGGTCGCCTTCGCCACCTCCGCGGTCCGGGACGCGGTCAACGCCGACGTGGTCCTCGAGGCCGTCCGCGAGGCGTCCGGGCTCGAGGTGGAGGTCCTGCCCGGCGCCGACGAGGCCACGCTGACGTTCCTCGCCGTGCGCCGGTGGTTCGGCTGGTCGTCCGGGCGGCTCGGGGTCTTCGACATCGGCGGCGGCTCGCTCGAGATCGCCGTCGGCGCCGACGAGCACCCCGACGTCGCCCAGTCCGTGCCCCTCGGCGCGGGCCGGCTCACCCGCGAGTGGCTCCAGCCGGACCGCTCCCGCGTCGACGAGCTGCGCCGCCACGTCCGCTCCACCCTCGCCGCCGACGCCGGCAGCCTCCTGCGCGGCGGCGCGTTCGACCACGCCGTCGCCACCAGCAAGACCTTCCGCTCGCTCGCGCGCATGTGCGGCGCGGCGCCCTCGAGCGAGGGGCAGTACGTGCGTCGTTCGCTGCGCCGCGAGGACCTCACGCCCCTCATCGCCGAGCTGCGGATGCTCAGCGACGACGAGATCGCCCGGATGCCGGGCGTCTCGGCGGACCGGGCCCACCAGATGGTGGCCGGTGGCATCGTGGCCGAGGCGGCGATGGACCTCTTCGACGTGCCCGAGCTCGAGATCTGCCCGTGGGCGCTGCGCGAGGGCGTGCTCCTGCAGCAGCTCGACGCGTTGTCGATCGATCGATGAGCGCCACCACGCCACGGATCGGCCTGTCGACGTCCTCGACCTATCCGGGCACCACCGCGTCCGGGTTCGAGGCGGCGGCGCGCCTGGGGTACGAGGGCGTCGAGGTGATGGTCGGCATCGACGACATCAGCACCGACGCCGGGGCCTGCCGCTCCCTGTCGGAGTTCCACGAGATCCCCGTCGTCTCGGTGCACGCGCCCACGCTCCTGCTGACGCAACGGGTGTGGGGCAGCGACCCCTGGGGCAAGCTGCACCGCAGCGCCGACATGGCTGCCGAGCTCGGCGCCGGCACGGTCGTGGTGCACCCTCCGTTCCGCTGGCAGCGCGACTACGCGAAGGGCTTCGTCGAGGGCATCGCCGACCTCGAGCGCGAGTACGGGCTCGTCTACGCGGTGGAGAACATGTACCCCTGGCGCACGGGCAAGCGCGAGTTCCACGCCTACCTGCCGGACTGGAACCCCGTCGACGAGAACTACGCTCACGTCACCCTCGACCTCTCCCACAGCGCCACCGCCAAGGACGACCCCGTGGCGATGGCGCGAGAGCTGGGCGACCGGCTGGCGCACGTGCACATCGCCGACGGGCTCGGCTCGCCGAAGGACGAGCACCTGGTCCCGGGACGAGGGTCGCAGCCGTGCGCCGAGTTCCTCCGCACGATCGTCGACGCCGGCTACTCCCGCGACATCGTGGTGGAGATCAACACCCGCAAGGCGGCCGACCAGGGCGCCCGGGAGGCCGACCTCCTCGAGGCGCTCGCCTTCACGCGGCGGTTCGCCTCGCCGTCCGACGAGGACTGACCGCCGGCCTCACGCCGCAGGCCCGCCCGACCGGCCGAGGCGCGCGGCGAGCAGGCCGCTGATGAGGATCTGCAGCTGGTGGTAGAACATCAGCGGCAGCACGAGCAGGGCCACGTCGCTGCCGGCGAAGAGCACGGTGGCCATGGGCAGGCCGCTCGCGAGGCTCTTGGTCGAGCCGCAGAACAGCAGTGCGAGCCGGTCGCCGCGCTCGAAGCGGAGGAGTCGGCCGACGAGCAGGATCCAGCCGACGATCGCCAGGTAGAGCGCGACGCACGCCGCGATCACCACGGCGACGTCGAGGACGTCGACGGACGACCAGACGTCGGCCTCGGCGCCCTCGCTGAAGGCCAGCACCACGACGAGGACGATGGTCGACCGGTCGAAGACGCGCAGCGACGGGTCGTGTCGCGCGACCCAGCCGCCCACCCAGCGCCGCAGGAGCTGGCCGAGCACGAACGGCGCGAGCAGCTGCGCGACGATCCGCAGCACCGCCGACGCGTCGACCTCCGCGTCGGCCGTCATGAGCAGCGCCACGAGCGCCGGTGTGAGGAAGACGCCGACGAGGTTCGACAGGGAGGCGCTGACGACGGCTGCGGCGGTGTTGCCGCCGGCGATGCGGGTGAAGACGACGCACCCCTGGATGGTCGACGGCACGAGGCACACGAGCAGGACACCTGCCGCCAGGCCGGGCTCGAGGACCTGCTCGGGGACGAGACCGACGGCGAGGCCGAGCAGCGGAAAGACCGCGAACGTCGTCAGGAGCAGGACCAGCTGCAGACGCCAGTTGCGCAGGCCTGCGACGGTCTCGGCGGTCGACAGGCGAGTGCCGTAGAGGAAGAACAGCAGGCCGATCGCCACGACCACCACGACCTGCAGGGTCTCGAAGGCCACGCCGGTCGCGGGGAAGAAGCTCGCGAGCACCGCGGCCGACAGCAGCAGCACCACGAAGGGGTCGACGCGGGAGCGCACCCGGCGAGGGTAGTCCACGCGGCGCGCACCCTGGTGCGTCGGCGGCGCGCCGTTAGGCTGCGGACATGTCACGCATCGCCATCCTCGGTGGCGGCGTCATGGGCGAGACGCTGCTCTCGGCCCTGCGCGCCGCCGGACACCGCGACATCGTCGTCGCCGAGAAGTTCGCCGACCGCGCCGACGCCCTGCGCGCCGAGCACGGGGTCGAGGTGCTCGACCCGCCGGCGGCCGCCCGAGGCGCGGAGGTCCTGCTCGTCGCGGTCAAGCCGCAGGACGTGCTCGAGCTCCTCACCGAGGTGCGGGCGGAGGTCGCGGCCGGTGCCGTGGTCGTCTCGCTCGCCGCCGGTGTGCGGACGGACGTCATCGAGGGAGCGCTGGAGCCGGGCGTCGCCGTCGTCCGGGCCATGCCCAACACCCCCGCCCTGGTCGGGGAGGGCATGTTCGGCGTCTCCGCCGGAGCCTCCGCCGACCCCGAGCAGGTCGATGCCGTCGTGTCCCTGCTCGCGACGGCCGGCGACGTCGTCGTGGTCGAGGAGTCGCGTCAGGATGCCGTCACCGCCGTCTCCGGCTCCGGCCCGGCGTACGTCTTCTACCTCGCGGAGGCGATGGTCGCCGCCGGGGTCGCCGAGGGCCTGGAGGAGGCGGTCGCCCAACGACTCGCCACGCAGACCCTCACGGGAGCCGCCGCGCTGCTGGCCGGATCCGACGACGGCCCCGCCGACCTGCGTCGCAAGGTCACGTCGCCGAACGGCACGACGGCTGCCGCGATCGAGTCCTTCGACGCCGCGGGGGTGCGGGACGCCCTGGTCGACGGGATCCGTGCCGCGGCGCGGCGGTCGGCCGAGCTGTCCGGCGCGTGACCCGGCCGTGTGGGGACCACGGTCCGGACGGACCGTAGGCTGATCGCCATGTCCGAGCGCCCGTGCCTGGTCTTCGACGACCGGCTGACCGCCTACAACTTCGGCCAGACCCACCCGATGGCCCCGGTCAGGGTCGAGCTGACGATGGGTCTCGCCCGCCAGCTCGGCGTGCTCGAGGCCTTCGACGTCGTCGGTGCCGATGCCTGCACCGACGAGCAGCTCCTCGCGGTGCACGCCCCGGGCTACGTCGAGCGCGTCCGCAAGCTCTCCGCCCATCCCACCCACGCCGACCCGTCCATCGGCCTCGGCACGGAGGACAACCCGGTCTTCGCCGGCATGCACGAGGCCAGCACGCTCATCGCGGGGGCGACCGTCGAGGCCGCGCGCCGGGTCTGGAGCGGCGAGAGCCGACGTGCGGTCAACATCGCGGGCGGTCTGCACCACGCCATGGCGGACCGGGCCAGCGGCTTCTGCATCTACAACGACGTCGCCGTGGCGATCGCCTGGCTGCTCGAGCAGGGTGCCGAGAAGGTCGCCTACGTCGACATCGACGCCCACCACGGCGACGGCGTGCAGCAGCTCTTCTACGACGACCCGCGCGTCCTGACGATCTCCATCCACGAGGGGCCGCAGTCGCTCTTCCCGGGGACGGGCTGGGCCACCGAGGTCGGGGGAGCGGGCGCGGAGGGCTCGGCGGTCAACATCGCCCTGCCCCCCGGGACGTCCGACGCCGGCTGGCTGCGCGCCTTCCACGCCGTGGTGCCGCAGGTGCTGCGGGAGTTCGGTCCGGACCTGCTGATCACCCAGCACGGCTGCGACTCCCACATGGACGACCCGCTCACCAACCTCATGCTGAGCGTCGACGGGCAGCTGGCCTCCTACCTCGCGCTGCGCGACCTCGCGGAGGAGGTCGCCGGCGGCCGGTGGGTCGTGACCGGTGGCGGCGGGTACGCGGTCACCGACGTCGTGCCCCGCGCGTGGACGCACCTGCTGGCCGTCGTCGCCGACGTCGACGTCGACCCGGCGACCGAGACCCCTCTCGACTGGCGGGCGGAGGTGCAGCGGTTGCGCGGCATCTCCCCGCCCTTTCGCATGGGCGACGGCCGCTCCGCCGGCTACCGGGCCTGGGAGCTGGGGTTCGACCCTGCGAGCTGGCTGGACCGGCAGATCCAGGCCACCCGAACGGAGTGCTTCCCTTGGCACGGGATCGACCCGACCCTGTGACCAGCCCGGTCCGCGGGCCCAAGGTCCCGAGTGCTGGGCAAAACCTATCCCTCGTGCCCCAGGAACCACTACTGTTCCCTCAGGCACGCGCGTTCACTCCCCGGTGGGGAAGCCGGGGAACGCGCGTGCCGCCCAGGAAGCAGGTATGAGATGGCTGACGGAACGACGTTCCTGACGGTGGCCGAGGTGGCCGAGCAGATCCGTGTCTCCAAGATGACGGTCTACCGCCTCGTGCACTCCGGTGAGATCGAGGCCATCCGCGTCGGCCGGAGCTTCCGGGTCTCCGAGGAGGCCGTGCGGGCCTATCTCGAGAAGTCCTTCTACGAGGCCGGCTGAGGCGGGCCCTCGTCCACCACCTAGACTGGGGGCTTCTGTCCTCCCCCGTCATGCAAAGGGTCACCTGTGGGTTCTGTCATCAAGAAGCGTCGTAAGCGGATGTCGAAGAAGAAGCACCGCAAGATGCTCAAGCGCACGCGGGTCCAGCGCCGCAAGCTCGGCAAGTAAGGCCCATGGGCCGCGTCGTCCTGGTCACGGGTGTCGCCGGCCCGTTCGGCGCGCTCTTCTCGCGCCACCTCGCCGAGCGACGCGAGGCGCTCGGCATCGACCGCGTGGTCGGTCTCGACCTGCGGCCCCCGGTGGGTGAGCTGGGCGGGGTCAAGTTCGTGCGTGCCGACATCCGCACCCCCGTCGTCGGCAAGATCATGGCGGTCGAGGACGTCGACACCGTCGTCCACCTCGATCTCGGTTCCGGCGGCGGTCGCGGCGGCGGCACCAAGGAGCGCAACGTCATCGGCACGATGCAGCTGCTGGCCGCCTGCCAGCGCTCCACCCTGCTGACCAAGCTCGTGGTGGGCTCCTCGACGGCCGTCTACGGGTCGTCGCCGCGCGACCCGGCCATGTTCACCGAGTCCACCGTCGCCCGCGGGGGAGTGCGCTCAGGCTTCCCGAAGGACATCGTGGAGGTCGAGAGCTACGTCCGGGGCTTCGCCCGACGGCGTCCGGAGGTGCTGATCACGACGGTGCGGTCGGCCCAGATCCTGCACCCCGACGTGCAGACCCCCATGCGCGACTACTTCTCCAACCCGATGCTGCCCACGGCGATCGGTTACGACCCCCGGTTGCAGTTCTGCCACCTCGACGACGCGCTGGACGTCGCCACCGAGGCCGTCGTCAACGACCGGCCGGGCACCTTCAACCTCGCCGGCGACGGCGTGCTGCTGCTGTCCCAGGCGGCGCGACGCCTCGGTCGGCCGACCGTCCCGTTCCCGTCGTTCGGCTTCGCCGGCGGCGCCGCGCGGCTGACGCGGGTGATGGGCGGCGCGCTGTCCCCCGACCTGCACCGGGTGCTCACGCACGGGCGGGTGGTCGACACCACGGCGCTGCGTGACATCTTCGGCTACGAGCCCCGGTACACCACCGAGGAGATCTTCGAGGAGTTCCGGGCCGCCGTGCGGCCGGGGGTCCTGTCGGGCATCGGGAGGAACGCGTGAACGACGAGCGCCGCAGCATCGGCACCACCGGTCCGGCGGGCCGAGGGACCCGTGGACGGTCGTCGCCCTCGGCGGCGTCGCGGTCGCTGGCCACCGGCTCATCGGGTCGGGCCCGTCCCAAGCCGGCCCCACGCAAGGCATCGGCGCCGCCCGACCCCAAGGCCTCCTCTCCCAAGGCCCCGCCTGCGAAGGCCTCCACACCCAAGGCCGAGTCCGCGACGCCCCCGTCGTCCGGCCCGAGGCGTCCGCCGTCGCCGGGCGCGGCGAAGGGGCGCGCCGCGGGCGGGCGCAGCCGCGCGGGTCGGGCGAGCG
>SXGT01106308.1_pt1 | contig 10527 bp, 5 predicted proteins | sample 3176221 | NCBI WGS metagenome assembly SXGT01 (sample SAMN11356862, study PRJNA531348) | freshwater metagenome | isolation source: freshwater sample F1-120 | place: China: Fuxian Lake, Yuxi | collected 2017-12-25
GGCAGCGGACCGCGCGCCCGCCCCGATCGAGGCCCCGCAGGGTCGCGGCGCGGGCCCCGCACCCCGACCACCGGGGCCCGCCCGCCAACCCCCGATTCAGCTCGCCGCGGGCGCCGGTGCGGGCGCCAAGAACGCGGCGGACAACGCCACGGCGGCGGAAAAGACGCCACACCAGGCGAGGCCGGGGAGGCCGGGCAGGCCCGCCTCGAGCACCCAACCCGCACACGCGGCGCCGAGCCCCAGGCCGAGCTGCGAGAAGGCCGACGTGAGCGACATCATCGCCCCACGCAGGCGCTCGGGCACCGCCGCCATCGCGAGCGTGTTCGCGGGGACCGTCCGCGCCGTGACCGGCGCCATGAACGCCGTGATGCCGACCACCGTGGCCGCCCACCCGTAGTTCCCCATCACCACCGCATACAAGGTCCCGGGGAGCGAGACCGCGACGGTGAGCCGCAATGCGGCGAGCGCCCCCTTCCGGTCGGCGTACACCCCCGTCGCCACCGCGGCGAGGAGCGTGACCACGCCACCGACCAGGTAGAAGCCGGGCAGATCGGCGGTCTGGTAGCCGAGGTCCTCGACCACCGCGTCGGCCAGGAACGGGGTGACCGCGTAGGCCGAGAACATCAGCGCCGCGTTGACATAGAGCGACCGGAGGCGGCGCGGATCGGCCACGACCTCGGGCAACGCCGACCAGGAGCGCGCGGTCGTCGGCGCGGGCACAGACGCGCGCAGGGTCGCGGCGGCGGCGACCATCAACAGGGCGCACAACGCGGACATCGACCAGAACGGCGCGCGCCACGAGCCGGCTTCGGCAAGGAACAGGCCCGCGGGGACGCCGACGATGAACGCGAGCGCGTAGGCGGCGCTCACCACGCCGTTGGCGCGCCCGCGACGCGAAGGGTCGACCGCGTCGGCGACCAGCGCGTTGACCGTGGAGCTGAAGAGCCCGGCGCACATCCCGCCGAAGACGCGGCCCGCGAGGAAGCCGGAGGCGGAGCCCGAAAGTGCACACACGGCCTGCGCCGCGGCGAACCCGGCGAGGACGAAGAGGAGTGTGCGTTTCCTGTCAAACCGGTCGACCACGTTGGCGCCGAGCACGTTGGCCACCGCCGAACCGACCGTGAAGGCCAGGATCGTGGAGGCGAACCACGCCAGGTCGCGGTCGAAGTCTTGCACCAGCGCCGGACCGAGGGGGCCGAGGATCACCAGGTCGATGATGCCGACGGACTGCACGCCCATGGCGACCAGCGCCACGCCCAGCTCGCTGCGGGTGAGCCCGCCGGACGGGGCGCTCACGCGTCGCCCAGCAGGGTCACGGTCCCCGCGCCGCCGTCGACGCGCACCCGCTGGCCCGTCCGCAGCGTGGTCGTGGCCCCGGCCACGTTGAGCACCGCGGGGATGCCATACTCGCGGCCGATCACCGCCGCGTGGGACAACACTCCCCCCACCTCGGTCACGATGCCGCGCACCCGGGCCAACGCCGGCGTCCAGTTGGGGTCGGTGAAGCGGGTGACGAGGATGTCGCCGTCCTGCACGTCGGCCAGCTCGGCAAGCTGGTGCACCACGCGCACCGTGCCCTCGACGACACCCGGACTGCAGCCCACGCCGCGCAGGTCGCCGGCGCCCGCCTCGAGCGCCAACGGGACGCCGGAGCCGAGCTCGCCCGCCGGTTCGAAGTCCCGCCACCCCGCGTGCTGCGCGCGGCGCCATGCGAGCTCCTCGGCCTGGAACGGCGCCCCATCGGTGAAGCGCGCCGCCAGCTCGTCGGGGGTGAACAGGAACACGTCGTCGCGGCAGGTCAGCTCCCCGGTCGCGACCAGCCGGTCGGCGGCCCGCAAGACCGCCGCCCGAACCACCCCGTAGCTCCGGGCCGAGAGCTCCCGCGTCGCCTCCTTGTGGCGCAGGAAGGTGCGCATCCGCTCGAGGCGGAACCGGAACCGGCGCGAGAAGAACCAGCCGCGGAGGCCAAGCCCGGCCGCCCGGGCCAGGACCTCGTCGCGGGTGCGGGAGAACGCCGCGGCGCCGGCCTCGTCGTGCCCGGCGCGCGCGGCGGAGGCGAGCATCGCGCCGACCCGCAGGTCGACCGCCTCGGGGCGCTCCGACCACCGGGGCTCGCTGGGATCGAGCTCCACGTCGCCGTGGTAGCCGTGCACCGCCAGGAAGGCCGCGCGGGCGTCGCGCCAGGTGTCGGTGTCGAAGCCGGCGCGCGCCGCCGGGAGGAGTGCTTCGAAGGCGCGCTGCAGCTCGACGTGGCTGACCCCGTCGAGCCCCCCCATCAGCGCGGTGGCGTCGGTGCGGGCGCCACTGTGCGCGTCGATCTGCGCCACGGTCTCCACCAGCTCACGATGCGCGGAGTTGTTGGTGTACCCGAGCGTGAGGTAGACCGTCTCGCTCCAACGGAAGAACGCGAACGTGTCACGGAGGAGGGCGCCGAGCTCGTCGTCGGTGTGCGGCACCCGGGCGAGCAGCTCCTTCGCGCGCTGGGCGAAGCGGTCGGCGTGGCCTTCGAGGAGCTCGAGGGTGCGGTCGTACCACCGCCACACCGCCCATGCGGTCGGGATCGCCCGCAACACCGTGGCGACCCCCCAGCCGGTGCGCCGCGGCCCCGCCGCGCCGTAGTCGCGGCGAATTCCGAGGCCTTCGTCGAAGTTCGCCTCGTCGAAGCCGGGGAGCGCGGTCATGGCCGCCTTGAGGCGACCGGTGTTCCAGTACGGGCGACCGTAGACCAGGCGCATCCAGACGACCGGCTCCGCTTCGTCCATCAACGACACACTGGCGAGGTAGGACTGCATGCTGCGTCCGAACACGTCCCCGATGAGCCGCTCGACGAAGGGCGTGCACACCCGTGAGGCGATGCCGCCCTCGCGCAGGTTGGCGGTGCTCCACTCGCCGAGGTCGTTGCGCCAACTGATCGTGGTGATGGGCCGGGCCTGCAACAACCACAGGCGACCCTCGTGATCCTGTGCCCACTCGATGTCCATGGGGCGTCCGAACCACGCCTGCACCCGAACCAACAGGTCGGCGAGCGCGAGGCCCCCCGGAGCGTCGAGCGTGGCGGCGGGGTCGTCCATGCGGGCGTCGACGATCGCCCCGTCGCGAAGGCGGATCGTGTAGGACGAAGGCGACGCCGTGCCCGACACGAGCGACTCGCCCACCCCGGCCACCGCTTCGACGAGGCCCTCCTCCTCGCGGCCCGTCACCGGGTGCACGCTGAAGCCGACACCGGCGATGCGAGGGTCGATCATGCGCTGCACCAGGACGGCGAGCCGGGCGCGCTCAGCGGGGAGGCCCCGGTCGGCGAGGTAGGCGAGCACCCGCTCGGAGCGCGCCGAAGCGCGACACTCGGCGAGCCGGTGCTGCAGCTCGTCGAGCGACGCCACGTGCAGGAAGGTCTCGTACTGGCCGGCGAAGCTCGCCCCCGCGAGGTCCTCGAGCACGCCGCTGGAGCGCACCGCCACCGGGAACCCGCCGATCTGGGCGATGCGCGCGGCGAGCAGCTCCGCGTCGGGCGCTTCGCCGTCGAGCACCGTGAAGCCGGGGGGGACCGCGAAGCCCGCGCGCACGAGCACGTCGAGGTTTCCGGCCTTCTTGCCGAGTTCGTCGGTGGGGAGCGATTCGCCGAGGAGCGGTGTCATGCCGGGAGAGTAACGCCACGCGGTCCCGACCCCTCAGACGGCGTTCAGACCTGCCGCGCGGTTAGGTCGGGCGGATGCTCCTGTCCTGGCTCGCTGCCGCCGCCTTCGCCGAGTTCCCGCTTCCGCTGCAGCCCGCGTGTGGCGAGCCCGACCGCCCCGAGCTGTGCCCGACCGAGATGGCCGGCGCGTGGGCCTTGTCGAGCTACTACCCGGCCGCGTGGAACCTGCCCTCTACCGCCGAAGAACAGGCGATGGGCGGCACCGGCATGGCCCTGGACCGCGCGTTCCGGGTCTCGACCGGCCGCGCCGACGTGACCATCGCCGTACTCGACTCGGGCGTGCACTGGGAACACGAGGACCTGGTGCGCAAGTTCCGGCTCAACGGCGACGAGCTGCCGCTCCCGGAGGGCGCCAGCACGCCCGACGTCGACGGCGACGGCGCGGTCACCATCGCCGACTGGGCGCACGACGCACGGGTCAATCCCGCCGCCGGGGTCGACGTGGCCGACGCGGTGCTCGACCCGAGCGACCTCATCGCGACGTTCAGCGACGGCGTAGACGACGACGGCAACGGCTACGTCGACGACATCTGTGGTTGGGACTTCCTCTTCGACGACAACAACCCCTACGACGACGTGCGCTTCGGCCACGGTACCGGGATGGCCCGCGACGCCGCCGCCGAAGCGAACAACGGCGGCGACATCGGCACCTGCCCCAACTGCACGGTGCTCCCGGTGCGCGTGGGCGACAGCTTCGTGGTGGATGGTTCGGCCTTCGGGTCGGGCCTCGCTTTCGCCGTCGATCACGACGCTGACGTCGCGCTGGTCGCAGTCGGCGCGGTGCAGCAGCCGGCCTGGGTGGAGGAGGTCGTCGACCTCGCCTGGGACGACGGCCTGCTCGTGATCGGCAGCGCCGCCGACGAGACCGCGTACCACCCGAACCCGCCGGGGATGGCCGCGCACACCTTCTACGTCCACGCGATCCGGTACGACCAGGACGAGCTCGAGGACGCCGAGAGCTACGTCGCGTACTCCAACTGCACCAACCACGGGGTGCGCCTGGACGGGAGCGCCGCCAGCACGAGCTGCTCCAGCGGCGCCACGGGCGTGACCTCGGGCATCACCGGCCTGGTGGTGAGCGCCGCCCGCGACGCGGAGACCGCCCTCACCCCGGGCGAGCTCCACGCGTTGTTGTCGGGCACCGCCGACGACATCGCCCTGCCCGAAGACCCGGAACGGTGGCCGAGCGCGCCGGGGTGGGACGCGTGGACCGGCTGGGGGCGCCTCGATGCAGAAGCGGCGGTGCTCGCGGCGCAAGGAGGTGCCTTGCCGCCGACCGCGGAGATCACCTCACCCCAGTGGTTCGATCTGCTCGATCCCACCGGCGCGCCGGCGCTGGAGGTGTCCGGTCGGGTCGGGAGTCGGAACGCCGCCGTCGACGCGTGGACCCTCAGTTGGGGAGTGGGCCTCGAGCCGGCCGAATGGACCACGTTCGCGACGGGGACCGGGGAGGCCGACGGGCTCTTGGGCAGCTTCGCGCTGCCCTCGGTGTGGACCCCGATGCCGGACCACGCCCTGGGCGCCACCCCGGTGGATCGGGAGCGTGCGGTGAACCGCAACACCCTGCAGCTCCGGCTCACCGCGACCGACGATGCCGGCCGGGTGACCACCGCGCGCATGGCCGTGGTGCTCGACGCCGACCCCGACCGGGTGGAGGGCTTCCCGCTGGACCTCGGGAGCTCCATCGAGGCGTCGCCGGCGCTGGTCGACCTCGACGGCGACGGCGCCGACGAGATCGTGATCGCGGCGAGCGACGGTTGGGTGCACGCGCTCCGGGCCAGCGGCGCCGAACTTCCGGGATGGCCGGTCCACACCGAGCTGTTGCCGGAGCTCGATCCCACGCGGGCGGGGCACCATCGCGACGCGTCCTCGTGGACTCGCCTCGGCGCCGACCGGTACGCGCCGGTGACGGCGTCGCCCGCGGTCGGCGACCTGGACGGCGACGGCACGCTCGAGATCGTCGTGGCGACGTTCCGCGGAAAGCTCCACGTCTTCGGCGCCGACGGCGTGCCGCGCCCCGGGTTCCCGGTCGGCACCGAGCCCATCCCGGCCACCGACGAAGACGACAGCCTGTCGGCCAACTTCTTCTCCACCCCCGCGCTGGGCGACGTCGACGGCGACGGCGCCCTGGAGATCGTCATCGGCGGCGGCGACGGGTTCCTGCACGCGTGGAAGGCCGACGGCGCCGAAGCGGCAGGTTTCCCCGTCCGCCTCGAGTGGCCGGACGGGGGGCTCGACGCCCGCCGCATCGTCGCCTCCCCTGCGCTCGGCGACCTCGACGGGGACGGGCGCGACGACATCGTGATCGGCACCAACGAGACGCTCGGGGAGAGCCTCGCGCTCTTGTACGCGGTGAGCGGCACCGGCGCCCTGTTGCCCGGCTGGCCGCGGCGTTTGTTCGGTATCTACGTCGACGTCTTGCCCATGGTCGGGCAGGGCACACCGAACAGCGCGGCGCTGGTCGACCTGGTCGGGGACACCACCCCGGAGATCGTCACCCACGGGCTCGCGGGCGACGTGGTGGTCCTCGACGCGACGGGCGAAGAGGTGTGGGTCGCGGACTCCGCACGCTCGGCCTACGGCGCGGGCACCAACGTGTCGGACTCGGTGCTGTTGCCGCTGATGAACTCGCCCGCGGTCGGCGACCTCGACGGCGACGGGGTCCCCGACATCGTCAACGGGGCGGCCGGGTTCGACTACGCCGCGGGCCAGGAGGACGACGGCATCCGCTACGACTTCGACCACGCCCTGGCGGGGTACAGCGGCGTGGACGGCACCTTCTTGCCCGGGTTCCCGCGGCAGGTCGAAGACCTGCAGTTCTTCCAGAACCCCGCGGTGGTCGACCTGGACGGCGATGCCCGCATGGAGGCCATCACCGGCTCCGGGGGCTTTGTCCTCCACGCATGGAACGCCGATGGCGAAGCACCCCCGGGCTGGCCCAAGCTCACCGGCCAGTGGATGATCGCGGCCCCCGCCGCCGGCGACCTCGACGGCGACGGCACCGTGGAGGTGGTGGTGGCCACGCGCGCGGGGTGGTGTTTTGCGTGGCACACCGACGGCGCCCGTGACGGGGCCGCGGGCTGGGTCACCTTCGGGCACGACAACGCCCGCACCCACAACTACGGCACCGCGCTCTTGGGCTGGAACGCCCCCGCGGACGCGGCGCCCCTCCCGCTGGACGACTGTGGGTGCGCCGCCGGGCCCGGCGGCCTCCTGTGGCTGGGCGCCGCGGCCGGCGTGGCCGCGGCGCGGAGGCGGCGGCCTACGGAGGCGTGACGACCGCGAGGTCGACGAACCCCTTCTCCCGCAGCTTCGGCTCGATGAGCGCGCGGTCGCCGACGAGGACGAAGACCGCGTGCTGGCGGCTGTACAACGCCATCGCCGAGGTGACCTCGTCGATGCGTACGGCGCCGTAGCTGGTGAGCTCGGCCGCGAGTGCGCCAGGCGGGCGCCCGAGCGCGAGGTAGTCGACATAGGCGCCGGCGACGCCCGCCTGGGTCTCCAGCACCTCGACCACGTCCTGCCGCGCCGCGCCCTGGGCCTTCTTGAGCTCGGCCTCGTCGATGCCGGCGGTGATCTTGTCGAGCTGCGCCACGAGATCGACCATCGCCTCGGCCGTGACGTCGGCCCGGATGCGGGTGCGGACCAGGAGCGTGCCCCCGTGACGACGGGACTCCATCGCGGCGCGAACGCCGTAGGTGTAGCCCTTCTCTTCTCGCAAGAGGGCGTTGAGGCGCGAAGTGAACGTGCCGCCGAGCGCGATGGTGCCCATCTTGGTGGCCACCTCGGGCGGCGCGAACTGCGCGAGCCCGGGGAACGCGACGTAGAAGCCCGTCTGTGCGCTGCCGGGGGCGTCGACGATGTAGATGGCTTCGCGGTCGTGCACGGGCGCGGCCGGAACGTCGACCTTCACGTCCTTGCCTGCCTTCCACGCGCCGAAGCGGGCATCGAGCATCGGGAGCACCTGCTCCTTGGTGACCGCCCCCGCCACCGCGAGGGTGGCGCCCGTCGCGGACCACGCGGCCTTGTGCCACTTCTTCAGGTCGACCGCGCCGATCTTCTTCAGCCCCGCCTGGGTGCCGTCGGCCGGACGACCGTACGGGTGCGCCGGGCCCCAATACAACGACAGCCCCGTGCGGCTGGCGACGTACCCCGGCTCGTCGAGGTTGGATTGGAGGCCCGCGAGCAACAGTTCGCGCGCCTTCTTCACTTCGATGCCGGCGAACTGCGGGCGCAGGACGAAGTCGGCCAGGAGGTCCAAGCCGGCCTGGAGCTGCTCGGTGGGGCCGGAGAGCGCCACCCAAGCCCCGTCCGGGCCCGCGTCGCGCGAGATCGACAGCCCTCGCCGCTCGACCTCGGCCGAGAACGCGGCGCTGTCGCGCTCGCCGGCCCCGCGGCCCATGACCTCCATCGCCAGGGCCGCCGTGCCCTCTTTCCCCGGCGCGTCGAGCTGGGAGCCCCGCGGCACGTACAGCACCAACGAGAAGATCGGCAACTTCGGCGACGGGAGCACCCAGACCGGCACCTGGTTGGAGAGCGCGCCGACCTCGGGGGTAGGCGGAACGAACGGCCGGGCCTCGCCCACGGTCGGCATCGTCGCCAGCGGATCGGGCGGGGGTACCGGCGCTTCGACCGGCGGCGGCGGCGGCGGGGCGGCGGGCTTCTTGGTGCGGGCGGAGGCCGGCGCGACCGCGAGGAGCACCGACAGGAGCACGGGGATCATGGCTTCTTCTCCTCGGGGAGGACGACGATGCGGGAGGCCGCGGCGGGCTTGAGCCACTCGGACACACTCGCGCTCAGCCGCGGCGCGTCGACCGCAGTGAACCGCGCGACGTCCTTGCCGAGCCACTCGGGGGTGCCGGTGTAGGCCCAGTAGCGGTTGAGCGACTCGGCGCGGTTCTGCAGGGGTTCGAGCGACTGGTACGTCGCGATGGCGTGCTGGTTCTGGAGGCGCTCCATCTCCGCGGCGCTGGGGGCCTCGTTGGCCAACCGGGTGAGCTCTTCTTGCACGACGCGCTCGACCTCCTCGACCGTGACGCCCTCCATCGGGAGCACGGTGACACCGAAGATGCCGCCGTACTGCAGCCCGTACTGGAAGACCTGGACCTCCTGGGCCAGGCCGCCGTCGACGAGGCGGCGGTAGAGGCGCGAGCTCTCGCCCGCGCCGAGAAGGTCGGCGGCCAGGGTGAGCTCGGCGTCGCCCGCCTGGTAGGCCGAGGGCCCGTGCCAGAACAGGTTGAGCTGGGGGAAGTCGACCTGGTCGGTGATGGTGACCGACGCCTTCTGGACGGTCCGCACCGGCTCGGGCGCGGCCCGCGCCGGGAGCTCCTTCCGCTCGAGCGTTCCGAAGTACCGTTCGACCCAGACCTTGGCCTGCGCCGGATCGAAGTCGCCCGCCACCACCAGCGACGCGTTGTTGGGAACGTACCAGGTGTTGAAGAACCCGGTGACGTCGCCCACCGAGGCGGCCTGCAAGTCTTCGTGGGTGCCGATGACGCTGTGTGCGTACGGGTGTCCCGCGGGGAACAACGCCGTGTCGAGCTCGATCTCGACCATGCCGTACGGCTGGTCTTCGTTGCCCTGGCGGCGTTCGTTGCGCACCACGTCACGCTGCAGGTCGAGCTTGGCCTGGGTCATGGCCTCGTCGAGCTGTTGCATGCGGTCGGCTTCCATCCACAAGAACGTCTCCAAGAGCTGCGGCGGGCCGACGTCGTAGTAGTTGGTGGCGTCTTGCATGGTCCAGGCGTTGTTCCAGCCGCCCTGCGCCTCCATCACCCGGTCGAAGCCGGAGCCGGGCAGGCGCAGCGTGCCCATGAACATCAGGTGCTCGAACAGGTGGGCAAAGCCCGACCGGCCGGCGACCTCGTCCTTGCTGCCGACCTTGTACCAGAGGTCGACGACCACCTGGGGGAGCGCGTGGTCTTCGAGCAGGATGACCTGGAGGCCGTTGGGGAGCTCGTACCGACTGAACGGAATCGAAGGCTCGGCCGCCAACGCGGGGGTGAGGAGGAGCGCCAACATGTCAGTGCGCTCCCGCGGAGGCCCGCTCTTCCAACCAGCGCTCGGCCTCGATGGCCGCGGCGCAGCCGGTGCCCGCCGCGGTGATGGCCTGACGGTAGTAGTGATCGGCCGCGTCGCCGCAGGCGAAGACGCCGTCGATGTTGGTGGCGGTGCGGCCGGGCTGCGTCACGAGGTACCCGAGCTCGTCGTGGTCGATCCACTTTACGAACGGCGCGGTGTTCGGTTGGTGGCCGATGCCGAGGAACATGCCGCCGATGGGCTTCTCCCACTCTTCGCCGGTGACGGTGTTCTTGAGCTTGAGCGCCCGGATGCGGCTTTCGCCCAGCACGTCGACGACCTGGGTGTTCCACACCATCTCGATCTTCGGGTTGGCGAGCGCCTTGGCCTGCATCGCCTTGCTGGCCCGCAGCGCGTCGCGGCGGTGCACGATGTACACGCGCGTGGCGAAGCGCGTGAGGAACGTCGCCTCCTCGACCGCGGTGTCGCCCCCGCCGATGACCGCGACCTCGAGCCCCTTGTAGAAGAACCCGTCGCAGGTGGCGCAGGCGCTGACCCCGCCGCCGATCTTCTGGAGGCGCTCCTCGTTGGGCAGGCCCAGGTACTTCGCATCGGCGCCCGTGGCGATGATGAGCACGTCGCAGGTGTACGTGTCGCCGTTGGCGGAGCGCAGCGTGAACGGACGCTGCGACAGGTCGCACTCCGCGACCTCGTCGAGCACGAAGCGGGTACCGAACCGCTCGACCTGGGCGCGCATCCGGTCCATCAGCTCGGGGCCCTGCACGCCCTCGGGGAAGCCGGGGTAATTCTCAACC
>SXGT01876787.1_pt1 | contig 10527 bp, 15 predicted proteins | sample 3176221 | NCBI WGS metagenome assembly SXGT01 (sample SAMN11356862, study PRJNA531348) | freshwater metagenome | isolation source: freshwater sample F1-120 | place: China: Fuxian Lake, Yuxi | collected 2017-12-25
GACGATCCGCACGCCCGGCAACGTCGCCTCGAGGTCGCGCCGGCGGTCGGCATCGGCCTCGGCGACCACGATCCGGTCGGGCTCGTACCCCGACTCGAGCCAGCCGGCCACGAGGGCCCCGCCCATCTTGCCGCCACCCAACAACGCGATCGTCACGCCCACCACGCTAATGGGGGTGTTCCGGTCTCGGTGCGTCGATAGCGACGCGTCACGCGTTGCGATCGACGCACCTCCGGAACCCTCGGGTCGGCGCGCTCGGGCCCGAGAACGGTCGCCGGGCGGATCCGTCTTCCCCGATCGGATCCGCCGGGCGTGTCTCGGGCCCGAGCGGCGGAGTCGGGCCGGCTTGCCCGACGACCGCGCACCCGAACCTACCGTATCGACACATGATGACGCAATCTGTCACATGATAACAACGAGAGAGACGCGCGCCGCGTCGGTCGAGGGTTACTGCGCCGGTCGGGGATACGCCAACCGCACCACGGTCGGGAAGTACCGCTCGGTCAGCACGTAGATCGAGCCGATGATCCGGTCGAGTTCGGCCCGGTCGAGGTGCTCGAGCAGCACTCTCCCGGTCAGGTACACGTCGCCGTCGGGCCCGATCGAGAACCGGGCGCCGTAGGCGGCATGGTTCCAACCCAGCAGCGCGCGGTACAGCGGTTCGTGGTCGTCGCCGGGAGGCGCCGGGAGGAAGTACACCTCGTAGTGGAGCGAACGTTGGTGCAGGTCGAAGTAGATCGTCGCCGCGTCGCGGCCCTCGCAACCGAATCGCACGTACCAGCGTGGGATCGACGCGTCGTGTTCCACGACCTGGACCCACGGCTCGGCCGCGACGGCCCCCTCGAGATGATCGTGCAGCAGCGCCGTCGCGGCTGCGAGGAGCGCCGGGTCGGGTCGGGCGTCGAACTCGTCGTCGATCACCGCGACCCGCTCAGGAGCACTGCACGAGCTCGCGCGCGGCGAGATCCTCGTACAGCCGGCACAGGCGAGCCGCGGTCATGCTCCACGAGTAGGTCGCGGCCAGATCGATCGCCCCACGGTGCAGGCGGGCGGCGAGTGCGGCGTCGTCGAGGATCGACCGCACGGGCGCCACGAAGTTCGCCGCGTCGCAGCACCCCACGAGGAATCCGCTGACTCCGTCGGCGACGAGATGGCGGAGTCCGCCGACCGACGACGCGACCACGGGCGTGCCGCACGACGCCGCCTCGAGCGCGACCAACCCGAACGACTCGCTGCGCGACGGGACGAGGCAGACGTCGGCGGCTCGGTAGTAGCGCGCCAGGGCCGCGTGGGCTTGTGGCGCGACGAACTGGACGCGCTCGGCGATCCCGAGTTCGGCGACGAGCAGGTGGAGCCGTTGGAGTTCGCGTTCGCCGTCGATGCCGCTCGGGCCCCCGACGATCAGCAGCACCACGTCGGGGTCGTCGATCGCGGCGAGCACGCGCACGGCCACATCGGCGCCCTTCAGCGGCTGGATCCGACCCGCGAACAGCATCACCCGCCGACCCGTCAGCCCGAGCGCGTCCTTCGCCCCGGCGCGATCCCTCGCGTGGAACACCGCGTGATCGACCCCCGGCGCCACGATCTCGATGCGTTCACGGGCGGCGTCGTAGAGCGTCGTGAGCTGTTCGGACTCGTCGCGGGTGTTCGCGAGGATGAGATCCGCACAGCGGATGGTCGCCGCCTCCGACTCGGCGCGGGCGAGGTCGTCGTCGAAACCGGCCTCGGCCTTCACGAGCGCGAGCGTGTGGAACGTCGCGACGAGCGGCGTGTCGAGTTCGTGCTTGAGGCGATGCGCCACCGCGCCCGAGACCCAATAGTGCGCATGGAACAGGTCGTAGCCGCCCTCCGTGTCGATGAAGCGACGTGCCGCCGTCGCGTACTCGTCGATCACGTCGGGCCAGTTCGGTCGCGCGACCGCCCGGCGCGACCCGGCCTCGAGGTTGATCACCCGGTAGCCGGGCGCCACCTCGACCACGAGCGGATCGGTGGGATGTTCGGCCCGACAGAACACATCGCAGGCGACGCCGGCACGCGCGAGCGACGACGCCAGCGAGTCGACGTAGACGTTCATCCCCCCGCCATCGCCGAGGCCCGGTTGGGCCAGCGGCGACGTGTGCACGCTGAACGCCCCGACACGAAGAACCACGCCGGGGAGGTTATCCCGTACTCCCAGGTCAGGAATTCGGGCTCCCAGGTCAGGAATTCGGGCTCCCAGGCCGGGAATTCGGGCTCCGAGATCAGGGATTCGCGGTGCGCTCGGCTGCGGTCTCGGCCTGGAAGGAGCGGTAGATCGACACGAGCGCGTCCTTCTGGCGCCCCGAGAGGGTCGGATCGCGCAGGATCTCGGTGACGAGGTCGGTCGCATCGGTGCGTTCGTCGAGCAACCCCGCGCGCTCATAGAGCGTCTCGGCGGAGATCCGCAGGCCCTTGGCGATCCCCTGGAGGATCTCCGCCGACGGCTTGCGCAGGCCCCGCTCGATCTGACTGAGGTAGGGGTTGGAGATGCCCGCGGCCTCGCTCAACTTGCGCAGGCTCAGCCGAGCGTTGCGGCGCTGGTCTCGGATGAACGTACCGAGATCGGCCAGTCGCGACTCGAACTCCGGCGTCATCGCGAGCGTCAGGCGTCGGCGGCGGCGCGGGTCGCGATCTCGTGCTCGATCGCGTCGATCACACCGTGCAGCGACCGCCGATAGTGCGACAGGTCGTGCTCGAAGTCGCGCAGGGCCGTGATCGTCTCGGCGAGGTCGGAGTCGGAGATGGTCGGGAGGTTGGCGAGCGAGTCGTCTTCGAGGAGGTGCTGACGGCCGTCGGGCCAGACGAGATCCACGATGGCCTCGTCGGGTTCGGCGTGGCGGGTGTTGGCCGCATCGGCCCGCTCGCCACCGCCCGCGAGGATCGACGGCAGCCGCTCGATCAGCTCCGAGAGCGACCCGCCCTGGGCCCGACGGGTCTGTTCGGCGGTGAGGATCTCGGTGCGCGCCTGGGCGAGCCGCCGCGAATACGAGACCGAGGTCTCGAGCGCGCCGCACTCCGACCGCATCGCCCGGAGTTCTTCGGTCGCGCGCCGCGCGAGGTCGGCGGCGTAGGAACCCTCGAGTACTCCCAGGATGCGGTCCGTGGTGATCACCTCCGACGGCGGAACGGCTCCGAGAGGGTACCGCTCGCGCGCCGCGATCTCGAGAGGCGCGATCTCGCCGGCCCGATCGCACGAGGGCCCCACTCCCGCCGACCGTCGCGTTTCAGCAGTTCTGGCGGACGGTGGGATACGGATTGACCGCTGCGCCGCCACCGGGATGGATCTCGAAGTGGAGGTGGGGGGTTCCCCGCGCGTTGCCGGTGTCGCCGACCCTGCCGACGACTTCTCCCGCGCTCACCGCCCGCGCACCACCGACGTAGCTCGACAGGTGCGCGTAGAAGTACGTGGTGCCGTTGTTGCCGTGCAGCCAGACCTGGTTGCCGCCGAGGTTCGACGACGATTGGCTCACCGACCCGCTCACGACGGCGACGAGCGGCGTGCCGCGCGGCGACATCATGTCGACGCCCTTGTGGCGACGACCACCCGAACGCGGCGCTCCCCAGGTGTCGGTGAACGCACGCGGACCTTGGACCGGGCACACGAACGTGCCGCCGCCCGGGTTGATGATCTGGCCGGGTTGGCCGGTGATCGCGCCACCGCCGCTCGACCCGCTCCCCGAACTGCCGCCCGAGTTCGAGCGCGCGGCCGCGGCGCGGCGTTGCGCCTCGAGGCGTTCGGCCTCGCGCTGGGCGACCTCGGCGCGGCGCAGCGCCTCGTAGAGATCGGCCTGCCGGTCGGAGAGGTCGTCGATGAGCCGCTCTTGGCGCTGGAGGGTCGCGTCGAGCTGGGCCTGTTCGTCGCGGATGTCCTGGCCGACCGCGCGGAGATCGTCGAGCGCCGCGGTGCTCTTGGATTCCACGACCGACAGCAACTCGTCGCGACGCGCGGCGTCGAGGGCGGAGTCGGCGTCGAAGTAAGGCACGCCGGCGCCGCGCCCGCGTGTGAACTCCTCGACGGCCCGGCTCGAGGCGGTCCGCCGCAGCGCGCGGGCGTCGACCCGCGCCACGTCGAGCCGCGCCTCGAGCTCGGTGACCTCCTGCTCGAGTTGGTAGCGCCGGGCGTTGGCCTCCTCGTAGCTCCGGGTCGCCCGGTCGGCTTCGGCGCGCGCCTGTTCGGCGCGGCGACGGGCGTCGGCGACCGAGTCGGCGCGGGCGGGCGCGGCGAGGGCGACCGGCGCAAGGAGTGCGGCGGCGACGAGCACGGCGAGCGAGAGGCGGAGAGGTTTCATGGAACGCGTCCGAGGTCACCGTAGCCCGCGAGGGTTCGGCGACTTCAGCCGCCGCTGACCGGGGGCAATACCGCGACCTCGTCGCCCGGGGCGAGCACGGTCAGCAGGCCTGCGGCCGGTTCGTCGCCGTTGACCCAGACCCGTGCGGTCGCCAGGACCGCCGCGAACTCGGGGCCGTACCGCTCCCGGGCCTGGTCGAGCAGGTCGGCGACGGTCGCCGCCGCGAACTCGTCGGTCGCTCGCCCCGCCGTCTCGCGGGCCCGGGCGAACACGACCAACCGGACATCGCTCACCCGGCGACGTGGTCCGTTCGATCCAGGGCGGCCAGCTCCGACTCGAACGCGGCGAGGTCGGCCTCCAATTCGGAGGCGAGCGCCGCGTCGGCCGTCGTCCGACCCACGGGGCGGGCAGGCACCTCGGAGCCCGGACCCGGAGCGGGGGTGCCCAGCGCGGGGGTGCCCAGCGCGGGGGTGCCCAGCGCGGGGGGATCGGGAACCGGCATCGGGGCGGGCACGATCGTCTCGTCCATCGACCCACGTTAGGGCACCCGCCGTGCGCCTACGGCTCCCGTTCGTCGAGTTGGGCGCGAACCACGGCGACCTCGTCGTCGAGCATCGCGATCAGGTACTCGAGCCGCGCGAGCGCGTCGGGAGCTTCGAGCAGACGCTGCGCGTCGAACGGCCCGACGGGAGCCCGGCCACAGAGCAGGTACGACGCGGTCGACACCGCCGCGCCGACGACGTCGTCGGGAGCCGCAGCTACTTCGGCACCGGCGATCTCGAGATCGGCGGGCGCGACGACGCGGGGATCGAGCCGCGCGTGGAGCGACCAGACCTCGCGGAGGCGGGTCGTGACGGTATCGACGAGCGCGACTGCCCGCTCCTGGTCGTCGGCCGAGAGGTCGGGATCTCGTCGCGGTCGTACGAGTGCTCGCGGATACGGGTCGTCGGGGAACCACGACACGATGTCGCACCCGACGACCCCGACCGTCGTGAGCGCGAAGCGACCGTCGGCAAGCTCGGAGACCTGCACCAACCGCGTGATCGCGCCGACGCGAGCGCGCACATCGCCGCCGCCGACCTCGCTGCCCCGCTCGATGAGCACGACGCCGAATTCACCGTCGCCGGCGAGGAGATCCCGGACCATCGCCCGGTAGCGCGGTTCGAACACGTGGAGCGGCAGCAGGGCGTGCGGGAACACGACGGTGCCGAGCGGGAACATCGCCAGCTCCCGTTCGCTGGCCGGATCGAACCCTGGGGTCGACATCAGTTGCGCCGCGACCGGTACAGGCGCGCCCGCGCGCCGAGGCGGGCTCCGACGGCGTCGTCGACGTCGGCGACGGCGAACTCGATCTCTTCGGCCGCGTCGGCGAAACGCCCGAGCAGTTCGAGTCGGGTCGCGAGCGCGACGCGATCGCCCGCACCGAGCCCGGGACTCGCCCGATGCAGGTCGACCATCCACCCGAGCGCGCCGAGATCACGGCCGAGTGGTCCGGCCTCGAGGTTGTTGAGCATTCGCGCCAACACCGCGGTTGCGGGCACCGGTCGCAGCTCGGCGGCGCGCAGCGCGCGCTGCGATCCGAACATCGCCGCGAAGATCCGCGCGCACCCGGCTTCGTCGAGGAGCTCGCCGCGGAACGGGTCGCAGAAGACCGCGGGGTCGTTCGCGGCGCGCACGATGAAGTGGCCCGGCATGCCGATCGGCAACAGGTCGACACCGCAGCGCGCCCCGACCTCGATCATGACGACCGCGAGCGTGATCGGAATGCCCCGCCGCCGCAGCAGCACCGAGTCGAGCATCGAGTTGCGAGGATCGTCGTAATGCTCGCGGTCGCCGCAGAACCCGGCGTCGACGAACAACGCGTCGACGAGTCCGGCGAGGTCGCCCGCGGTGACCCCCGCGGCGAGGCGGTCGAGTTCAGCGAGCGCGCCGTCGACGTCGGCGTCGGGTCGCGCGCACTGCGCGATGCAGAGCGCAGCTCGGGCGAGCGGGACCGTCGGTTCGCGGAGCAGCTCGGCGAAGCGCGCTCTCGGGTCCACGGCGGCGACGGTACAGCGCACCGATACGATGCGGCCGATGGCCCGGACCGCCGACCTGCACCAGACCGCCGAGCAGCGGCTCCGCCGACTCAACCAGCGGCTGACCTCGGGGAGGGTGGTGCTGCTCGAGGTGCTCGCTGCCTCCGACCGCCCGGTGACGATCCCCGAGATCCTCGAGTCGCGAACCGGGCTGGCGCAGAGTTCGGTGTATCGCAACCTGGTCGTGCTCGAGGAGGCCGGCGTGGTGGATCGCGTCGTCACGCGCGACGAGTTCGCTCGCTATGAGCTCGCGGAGGATCTCACCGGCCACCACCACCACCTCGTGTGTTCGCAGTGCGGTGTCGTCCAGGACCTCCCGGCGCATCCCGCGCTCGAGACCGCGTTGCGAACCGCGGTCGGCGACGCCCGCCGCCGCAAGGGGTTTCGCGCCGAGGAGCACCGCCTCGACCTGATCGGCGTGTGTTCGGACTGTGCCTGACAGCCGCCGGGCCGCGTGACCCGGGTCAGCCCGACGCGTCGGCCTCGGCGGCGATGCGCCGGGCGATGTACGACGACATGAACCCGCGGTAGCGAGCCTGGAGATCGGGGAGGCGCCAATCGCCGCCCGTGATGAGGCGCCGACACGACGGGGTCGCGCACTCGCACACGAACTCGTCGTAGTCGGCCGTGTCGGCCATGGCGTAGTCGAAGCAGATCTCCTCGCCGACCCCGATCGGCGCCATCGCGACGAGCAGGATGCTGCCGACGATCCCGGCATTCGGTTCGCAGGAGTGATTGGCGTAGTCGGCCGGATCCGGTTCCGCGGGACACACCATGTAGAGGTCCTCGTCGATCTGGATCCCGTGGGTCCGACGGTGCTCGTCGAGCCGGTCGAAGTCACGGCGGTGCATCACGTCGCCACCCCAACCGGCGATCGTCTCGCCCGCCTCGATGGTCGCGAGGGCATAGAGCCCGAGGCCCTTGCGGCCGGCGTCACGGACGGCGGCCTTGTGCGTCGTGTACGAACTGCTCACCGAGCCGACCTCCTCGGGGTCTTCACCGGGGTCTCGCCATCGCCGGCGGCCCGCGGCACGAGGCCGCGACGCTAGCGGTGCCTATCCTCGCGGCGATGACCGAGACGGTGCACGAGGACCCCGAGTCGGTGTTCGACGCCCCCGAGACAGTGTTCGACGCGGTGGGCGGCATGTCGTTCTTCGACGCGCTCGTCGACCGCTTCTACGCGCGCGTCGAGCTCGACGCGCAGCTCCGGGCGCTCTACCCGGCCGACCTCGGGCCCGGCCGCCGCGCCCTCGCGATGTTCCTCGCGCAGTACTGGGGCGGTCCGCCCGACTATTCGGCCGAGAAGGGCCATCCGCGCCTGCGCCAACGACACGGTGGCTTCGCCATCGACGTCGCGATGCGCGACGCTTGGTACGCGGCGATGGCCGCCGTGTTGCAGGAGGCGGGGATCGATGCCGAGATCGAGGCCACGATGCTCGACTACTTCGATCGCTCGGCAACGTGGATGATCAACCGTGAGTAGCCGCCCGTGAGCAAGCGTCAAGACAAGAAGCGACAGGAGCGCCGTCGCTCCGGCACGGCCGCGAGCGCGTCGAGCAGCGCTCGCTCGTCACGCGCCGTGCGAGCAGGCCGGGTCTCCGCCGAACTTGCGGTGCCCGCGGGGATCCGCCGGCCGCCGTACGCCGTCGAGCCGGGCTCGTTGCAGAGCGCACTGCCGCCCGGCGACTTCGTCGAGCGGATGCGCGCCGCCGGGCGCGCGGCTCGTGAGGTGCTCGACGAGGTCGGCGCGGCCGTGGCACCCGGGGTCACCACCGACGCGCTCGATCGCATCGCGCATGCGGCGTACCTCGCGCGCGGCGGCTACCCGAGCACGCTGCGGTACCGCGGCTACCCGAAGTCGGTGTGCACGTCGGTCAACGAGATCATCTGCCACGGCATCCCCGACGACCGCGCGCTCATGGCGGGCGACATCGTCGACGTCGACGTGACGATCTACCTCGACGGCGTCCACGGCGACTGCAATGCCACCTACGCCGTCGGCGAAGTCAGCGACGACGACGCCCGCCTGATGTCGGTGACCCATGAGTCGATGTGGCGAGGCATCGCGCAGGTACGCGGCGGCGCTCCGCTCAACGCGATCGGACGCGCCATCCAAGAACATGCCGAGGCGCACGGATTCGGTGTCGTGCGCACGTTCGTCGGCCATGGGATCGGTACCGAATTCCACACGCCGCCGTCGGTCCCCCATTTCTACGACCCCGACGCGGACCAGCCGATGGTCGCGGGGAGCACCTTCACCGTCGAGCCGATGATCAACGCCGGCGGCTGGGAGGTCGGCACGATCTGGCCCGACGGCTGGACGGCGCCGACGCGCGACGGGTCGCGTTCGGCGCAGTACGAGCACACGCTGCTCGTGACCGCGACCGGGGTCGAGGTGCTGACGGCGTGGCCCGACGAGGTCGAACGCTGGCTCGGTTCCTCGACCTCGGCCGTAAGCTGAGAACCATCCTCGATTCTGCCGCCACCGCCGCACTCCCCGACACGATCCTCGCGGTCGACGGTGTGACGTTCTCCTACGGTCACGAACCCGTGCTCGTCGACGTCTCCTTCGCGATCCGGCGGGGCGAGTTCGCGGCGCTCGTCGGGCCCAATGGTTCCGGGAAGTCGACGTTGCTGCGCGTGCTCGTCGGACTGCTCCGCCCGCAAGCGGGCCGCGTCGAACTGCTCGGTGTCGCGCCACGCGACCTCGCCGAACGTTGGCGGATCGGCTACGTACCCCAACGGCCCGCGCTCACCGGCGACCTCCCCGCGACCGTCGAAGAGGTCGTGCGGATCGGTCGCCTCGCCCGTCGCGGGTGGTGGCGCCGCGGCCGCACCGGCGACGCCGAGGCCGTCGACCACGCCCTCCAGGCCGTCGCCCTCACCGACCAACGGCGCAGACCGGTCGGCGAACTGTCGGGCGGGCAACAACAGCGCGTGATGATCGCCAAGGCGCTCGCAGGCGAACCCGACGTGCTCGTGCTCGACGAGCCGATCGCGGGCGTCGACCGTGAGGCCCAGCAGCAGTTCCGTGACTCGGTCGTCCATCTCGTCGAGCACCACTCGGCGACGGTGCTGCTCGTGAGCCACGAACTCGGTGCCGTCGCCGACGACCTCGATCGCGTCATCGTCCTCAAGCGCACCGTGCTGTTCGACGGACCGCCATCGGCGCTCACCGCGCGGGGTGTGAGCCTCGGTGTCCACCGCGACGATCTCCCGCTCTGGCTCGAGGATCTCGGCGGCGCATGATGCCGTGGCCGTTCGAACTCGAGTTCATGCAGCGCGCGCTGCTCGCGGGTCTCGCGGTCGGGATCTCGGCTCCCCTCGTCGGCACGTTCTTGGTGCAGCGGCGGATGGCGCTCTTCGGCGACGGCATCGGGCACGCGGCCTTTGCCGGGATCGGTGCGGGACTCCTGCTCGACGTCTGGCCCACGTGGAGCGCGCTCGTCGTCGCCGCGACGGGTGCCGTCGTCGTCGAGTGGCTCCGTTCGCGCGGCCGCGCGACGAGCGACCTCGCGCTCGCACTGTTCTTCTACAGCGGTCTCGCCGCCGGCAGCGTGCTCCTCGCGAAGTCGGGAGGAGCGGGAGCGCGACCCGACCAGTACCTCTTCGGGTCGGTCCTCACCGCGACCTGGTCCGACGTGCGCGCCGTGGTCGTACTCGCTGCCGGCGTCGTGATGGCGATCGTCGTGTCGGGCCGGGCCCTGTTCGCGGTCGTCCTCGACGAGGAGTCGTCGCGCGTCAACGGCCTGCCGGTCGACGGTCTCAACCTCTTGCTCGCGGCGATCACCGCGATCACGGTGGTAGCCGCGATCGACGTGGTCGGAACGTTGTTGGTCGCGGCCTTGATGGTGCTTCCCGTGGCGACGGGACGCGTGCTGGCACACTCGTTTCGCGGGGTCCTCGTGCTCGCGTCGAGCGTCGGAGCGGCGTCGGTCGTCGGCGGCCTGACCGCGTCGCGCACCTGGGATCTCGCTCCGGGAGGAACGATCGTGCTCGCCGCGGCGCTCGGGTTCGCCATCGCCACCATCGCTAGCGGCACGCAGGCACGCCCGGCAGTGCACCCCCACTGACCGGCCCGGCTCGCCTCAGTGCGCGTGGGTCGTGGTCGGCGCGTGCCGACCCGTCTCGTGGATCCCCGC
>SXGT01191721.1_pt1 | contig 10526 bp, 13 predicted proteins | sample 3176221 | NCBI WGS metagenome assembly SXGT01 (sample SAMN11356862, study PRJNA531348) | freshwater metagenome | isolation source: freshwater sample F1-120 | place: China: Fuxian Lake, Yuxi | collected 2017-12-25
ATTCTCGGATCAACGGTCACGGAATCTCCATAGTTGCGAAGACATGTTTACACAATTCAATATTTAATGACAAGTCCTGGTAAACTTTACGAAATTCACTTTTTTCACTATGCTAGCGTCGCTTCATATCAAATCACCTCACACCCGAAACACAGGTAAATTTTCCAACTCCACTGCTCCTGGTAAAACGCTCTAAAAATATAGGGGAATAGTGAAATGGCTATCACAAAGGTCTCCAAAACCTTTATTCAGGGTTCGAATCCCTGTTCCCCTGCCACGAGAGACGGTCATCGCAAGGTGACCGTTTTTCGATTGCAGAGTACGGTAATTTCAGCGCAAAAAGTGACTCTCCGTCTTTGATTGTCGAGTTCGATAGTAAAAACTGCGTCAATACTCGTTTTTCGTAAGGGGTTGCAAGTTCGGATTCGTCACCGCCTTTCTTTAATGCAGTAAGTAGCGGACTCTAAGCACAGCGCTTCGCAGCGTTGAGTCATTTTGATCGACTTTTTGACGAGGAGACGATGCATGCAATATATCTTTAGCACAGTATTTCAGTAATGCTAGTATTTGTCTAATGTCAGCCAAGAAAAGCTACTATTCCATTGACAAAGGTCATTTTTCTGCTATAGTAGAGCGTTGCCTTGAAGGAGGCGAAATAAGACCTCGCGCTCCTGAGTACCGGATTTATGGTAATCTGCAGCGCGGGGCCTTTGTTTCTTTCGATCCTGACCATCCTCATAAGCCTTGCTTGTGATGATAATCAGGGACGAAATCCCGACAGTAGCCAAGCTGTAAAACAGGAGTTCCTGATGAACATCATGCTCGCGTTCTTTCTGATCAGCAGCCTGATCCTCAACGCCGCTCTCGGCCGTCGCGTCTACACCTACAACAAGCGCCACAAACCGGGGTCGATCGACATCGAGGCCCCCGCCTGGCGCGCGCAGGTCGCCCAAGAGTTCCTTGGGTACATCGCTGCGGCGAAGCTCCCGATTGATGAGCATCGACTGGTCAAGGGCGTCACGGCCCCGCAGCTCATGCGCTGGGTAATGACACCCGCGCCGACGCCGCCGGCCGTCCCCGACGCGCTGATGCACCTGGTCGACGACTTCACTATCTACATGGGGTGCGTCAACGACCCCAAGGTGCGCAAGTGCTTCCTCATTGCGATCCTGATCGCGCTGCCGGAGCTGCGGGACGAGAAGGGCAAAGCGAGGACGCTTAGGATCATCAATCTCTTCCCGCACGAGCTCACGGAGCTGCGCGAAGAGTACGGGTTGCTGCCGGTGCTCGACACTGTGCACTAACGGCACCACCCGCGACGCCTCGTTCGACACATCACGTCCCGCGAGTTCGCCGCCGGCCAAGTCCCGCGACGAAACACTCGCGGGCCTATCCGCTCCGATAACGCCTCCATGTTGTCGGCGCAGACGGGTAATTCCTGACCGAAATTCACACCCCGGAGTCCCCATGCGTTCCACCCTGCCGTTCCTGTCCCTCACCGCCTGCTCGGAGTACAACCTCACCGAGCAGAGGGCGATGAACCCGCTGCCGTCCCCTCACGGAAACCAACGGCGTGGAGCTGGAGGTCGACACGAGGGAGTATGAGATCCCGACCGACACAATCACCGAGAACAGGGAGACCCGTTGGTTCTGTTATCTCACCAAAATTCTAATTTGATTCACCAGTCCATGCCACAAAAGTCTCCGCTAATTCCAGTGGGGATTTTTTGTTCATGCCACCAGGAAATCGAACTAATATTTTAAAATTCTTAATAAGCGAAACAAGAGCCACTCGGCTTGCGTCCCGTCGGGTGCGCTCTTGTTTTTACAAGATGATGATTTTGAAATAAATGGGGTAATTAGCCTTCACCGCTGGTCCCGCCGTTCGTGAACGACAGGGTTAGTGTTGTTTTAAAAATCCTAGTCAATTTTGGAGTACACTTTGTAAGCATATGAAAAATCTCTCCAAGCGGCTCCTGTGGTTCACTCTGGGCCTACTCGTGATTATTTTGATCGCGGCTACGCTTATTTACTGGCTGGCCGTGGCTGAGCCTGATACCAATATCGAGTCCGGTTCAGGCGATAACCGAAACCAGTCAGTGGCTGCGGTGCTAACTAAACAGGTTGTCAAAGACGCTGAAACGCGGGGAGCAGTATGTAATGACGGTTCTGAGGCCATTTATTACCTTAGAGAAGGGAGCGGCACTAACACTGATAAATGGATTTTTTGGTTCAAGGGTGGTGGTGGTTGCGGCGATGAAGACAATTGCCGACAACACCTAGACCAGGATTTATCGGCAACGTCATCGTTACGCGCGCCAGAGACCAGAAGTCTAGGTGGCATCATGTCGCCTGATCCTAATGACAACCCTGATTTCTACAACTGGAATCATGTCATGATTCACTACTGCAGTTCTGACACTTGGACTGGTGATGTTGTTCAATCGAACGGTGATTGGAAAATCTCGTTCCGCGGTGACAAGATCGTCGAGGCTGTAATTGAGGATCTGGACATAGCTTCAGCATCCGAGCTGATCTTGTCCGGCAGTTCCGGAGGCGGTACTGGGGCTATGCATCAACTCGACGATATCGCGACCCTGGTTCCGAATGTCAGGGTCACAGGTCTGATCGACAGCTCGTGGGAAATCGACTATCCAGCCTTTAGGACTGCCAGTGTCGATGCCGAGGCTCTAAGTCAGGAAGCTTATAATTATCGCCGCAATGACCTGGATGATTCCTGCGAGGCAGCCGAGGCCAGCGATCCGAGCGTCTGCTTTATTCAGGAGTTCGCTGAGCCATACATCCAGACCCCAACCTTTTACTTCATCAATCAGTATGATCGAGCCAAAGCCGAAGTGCTCGGCGTCACCAACCTGAAACGACCAGAACAAAAGGCTTACCTAGATCAACACGCAGCCGCGATTCGTGACTCCCTGGCCGAGAAAGACGGCGTGTTTGTTCCAGCCGGTAATGATCATGTGACCTTGATTAATGAGGCTTATCAGCAAACTACCATTGACGGCCAGTCTTTCCAGAAAATCTTTACCAACTGGTACTTTGATCGTCCCGGTCTGACTAGACTCATTGAAGAGCCTTAGCAAGAGCTTCGACACCTTTACTGTGCCGCAAAACCATCAGTCCTCACGGCTGATGTTTTGTTTTAACTTAATCCAATCAAAAAATAAGATGTTGTGAGCAGAAAAGCTAACAAGTCTCAAGGAGCTTTACTAATGCAATCTCGTGCACACGGAGTTGTGGGAATTGCTTGCGCAAAGATTCAGACGGAGACCGCCAAGCAAAGATCCCCTTTTGATATTGAGTAAGAATTTCAGGATGAATATAACTCTGCTTGCATACACTGGCGGTGTTACCTAAAGCTGCAGCCGCTTGTTTAATCGCAGCTTTGATATTCTTGCGCACCTCGCTCGGCTTGTCAGTAGCGGCGCAATGCCACAAATATTCTGCCGCGATTACACTTCCATGCCAGGTGCGAAAATCCTTGGCGGTGATGTCTTCATGTGAAATAGTCTGCAGATATTCATTTACCTGGTCAGAAGTAACGCCGTGCGGTTTATGCTCATTATCGAGATATTCAAACAGCAGGTGTCCAGGCATATCCTGACAGGCGGCCACAATTTTTTGTAGGCGCGCATCTGCAACAGCGACTTTGTGTACAACGCCACTTTTACCCTTAAAAATAAGGCGCATTTTAGAACCCGAACCATAAACATGACGATGCTGAAGCGTAGTTAATCCAAAAGAGTCATTGTCTTTGACATATTCTTCATTTCCAATCCGTGCAAAAGTGACGTCCAGAAGCTTGACAATGGTCGCAAGAATTTTTTCTTTTGCAATACCCGGGCGTGCGAGATCTTGAGCTATCTTTCGACGAATCGGCGACAGGGCGTCTGCAAAAGCGCGCATGCGGTGAAATTTATTTTCATCACGCTGGACCACCCACTCTGTATGATAGAAATATTGTTTACGTCTTCGAGTATCACGTGCTGTAGCTTGAAGATGTCCGTTTGCAAGTGGGCAAAACCAAACATCGGTATACGCAGGCGGCACACCGATAGCACGAAGACGCGCTAACAGCTCTTTATCACGAATCCGTTTTCCGTGTTGATCAACATAAACAAAAGCAAACAAACCTTTCTTTCTGGTGAAGCCAGGGACATCATCAGTAACATATCTCAAGCGCATGCCAGTATTGTAGCAAAAATAAAAGTAAGAAGGTGGCGTTATAAACTTTGACTGGTATCTGTGCTGATGGTTATAAACCTAATTCCGCACGCGTAAACACATCACCGTTTAAAGCGTTGAGAAATAAAGTCTGACCCGCGTATTTAGCTGCTACGTAAGAGCTGCTGAAATTCAATTTTAGCTTAGCGGTTCCGCTAGGGAAAACTGAATATTCGTACACCAAACCATCAACATAAGTAATTTTGACACTACCGTTTATGGTAGCAGTCGCGGCAGAGATTAAACCACTCGTAATGAGGGGGTCCAAGGCGGCATAACTAGGATGCAGACCGTTTTCAAGTACGGTGTTTGCTTCATCCACAAGTCCATCGAAATCATTATCAATCCCGTCAGCATTAATTTCGCGAATTTTCAATTCATCAACAAAAACTTCTGTCTCAGCCATGACACCATTCAGAACAAAATCTGAATAGGCCCAGACGGTTCCGGTGTCTTCGGCCAACCAAACCTCAACCGTAGTGTCTGAAATCCGTTTAAGAGCAAAACCTTCTTGATCAGAGTTTGGCAAACTATAGCTCATGTTTAGATCACCAGCGACGGTACGTTCCTCGACTAGGTTTAGCGCATCGTAAACTACAAATACATGACCAGATCCAGGTTCGAAGGCTAAAGCCGATAAATCAGTATAGCCAGAAGTTAAATGTAGCTCCTCAATAAACTCGGTGGTAGCCAACTTGAAATTCGTTTTAAACACATAAATGTCACCGTCTTGCTGCCAGCCTGCCAAAAACACTCCCCCATCAGGTGTAGGGCCATATTCATGATACCCATCTGGTACCCAAGTTAAGCCTTCAAGACCGTTGCCATCAATCTCAGTAATCTGGCTGGAGAAATCAGACGAGATTCCGGTTAATTTTCCAGTCACCAAGTTAAACTCCAAAGCCTGACTGGTGTTTTCATCAGCCACAAATACGGTATCTCCTAGTTGGTTGATCACGGTAACGTCCTCCAAATCATACGCCGCTCCAAGTGACCACAGGTGTAGTACCTCTCCATCACTGCCAAGCTCAGCTATCTGACCTTCATCGCTCACACCAATAAAACTGCCCCTGCCCTCGTGATAAACAACGCCGCTCGGCTCAAAATTTGTATCAAGCTCCAACAACTCATGACCGACATCAACCGCCGGCCCAAGTGCCGGCCAAGCCGCGGCCACGGCTAGCGAGCCAGTATTCACAAGTGTACCGAGCAATAATCCCAACGCTAAGTGGTAAGCTTTAATTCGTGACATAATCTAGGCTAGATTGACCAATATTAAGACCACTTTAAGTATAACCCTATGAGCATTAAAATGGAATGCCCAATTTGTGACTACCAAATGACTCAAAAAAACTCGCGCGTCACACGCAGTAGCCTAGGCAAACAATACAACTGGACGCAATATCAATGTCGTCGTGACGACGTGTGGATTGAGTTAGAAATTCCGGTAACTGAATCCGAAGATTAACCACCTTATTCCGGCCAGGCCTGAAGTTCAGCCGCTGCAAATAGAACTCCGAAGGCTCGGCACCAGATGAGCACGGTGTCGTAGTCTGCAAAATCAGCAACTGTCACCCCATCCAACACGTAATTCAAATCTCCACGATTGGCTTTAAGCGGACCGAGATCAATAAAATCTGTAGCTGTTTCATCGCTAGCTAAATAAACTTTCAAGTCCGGGCCGTTTAAGACATCTAAATCCTCAAATCTCAGCGTATATGAATCTCCGGCTTCGATAATTTGCACCAAGCCCTCAGCTCGGTGGGCTCTCGGCTCAAAATTTCCACTGAACTTTAATTGAGGGGTCGGTAAAGTCGGATCAGGCAAAACAGGAATCGTGTCAGCACTAGATGGCGTAAGTGGTGACAAATCCTGACCAGTGCGGTTAACCACAAGTGGCAGAAGTACCCAAGCCACAAAGGCCAGTATTAGCAGTCCCAAGATACCCAATAACAAACGTTTTGGATGTGTCATATGAGTTAATGATAACATCTGAATGAGTTAAGTAAAAAATGCTAGACTCGGTATAGTATATGACAAACGTTAAGTCCCATTTGTGTACATATGACTATTGATATTTTATTCACGGTTCTGGTGTTTTTAGGTCTCTTACTCACCTGCATTCCAACCCTACCCGGAGTACCAATTATGTTTGCGACCATATTTATTTATGGACTTATCGATAATTTTGAAACCCTCCAAGTCTGGCATCTAGCTGTTTTTGCAGGCTTAACCTTACTCTCGATCACAATTGATTATTCATCAGGCTTAATTGGAGCAAAATTAGGCGGTGCCAGCAAACAAGCACTTGGGCTAGGAATGATCGGGTTAGTGATTGGATTAATCACCTTTCCACCTCTTGGTGCTTTTGCTGGACTTTTCATGGGAGTTTTTATCGCTGAACTAATCCAGTTCCGAAACCATGCCAAAGCGCTGAAAGCGGCCTCGTATTCTTTGGCCGCGACACTCATCGGAGCGCTAGTTAATATTGTGATTGCCCTGGGAAGTTTTATCAGTTTTTTGGTAATAATTTACTAACAGTGTCGGGCGCGTAACAATCAAGTTGATTTTGTAGAATCATGGGCAAACACATTAACAACAAACGGCTAAGGTGGGCTTACGATCAATGCCCATTACCCGGCTCATCTGTTCCCTCACTGCAGCACACGCGCTGGTATTGCGACGGTCACCATGACCTGAAAGATGTCATTCGGCTGCCTGACGGGTATACAACTACTGTGTTTAGCTCGCCCTTGTTTAGCTGGCTTCGCTCGTTCTCACTGACTCCCCCAGCCCTGACGCACCAGCATTCATTGATTACCGTGTCTGAGTGGCTACCACGTTATCAACCAACTGCGCCAGGCCGTTGGCGAGCTTTTGGCCGACATTACACCTGTGCGTATGCACGTCTACACGAGGATTATCTTACCGACTGGAGCAGTCAGGCTAAGCGACATCTAAAAAAATTTCACCGCTCAGGCGTACAACTGAGACTAGGTACAAGGGCTGAGGTAGTGGCACTGTATGCAACTTCTCAGGTCCCAAAAACTATGCAAGCAGCACTCCTCAAAATTCTAGACCAACATCTGAATGCACATCCGGACACCATCGATATATTAGTGGCCGAAAAAAATCACCACCCTGTAGCCTGTTTTGTAGCCGGTAACTGTGACGAAGGCAAAATCAGCGAATATATCCTTGGCGCTTTTCATCCTAACTATAAACAAGATCACCCTATGGTGGGATTGATTGATTGGTGGTACCAAAAATCGCTGTCACGCGGTTATCAGTTATTAACCTTTGGTCACATGGACCAGGCAAACACTTGGTGGGTACCTATGCCAAGCACTGGCTACTCCTTGTTTAAAACCCATTTTGGTGTACAGCGTGTCTGGTTTCCTAAAAATCACTGGAGGATAATTTTCAACCACAGGTGGCGCTTCTCTAAGCTATACAATTGGATTAAACTAACAAAGTCAGAATAATTTATACCTTATGCTTAAGCAATTATTTACAGCTTTTACCTTTATCATACTTTTAGGCGCAGGCTGCACCAATAGCACGACTAACAACGCCGGTAATCAAGCTCTACAAATCGAGGCTATCACGGCTGCGAACGACACCAACGACAACAACATCAACGATATCGCGGTTAGTCAGACCGACGACATGATCGAGACAACTCCCGCTCCTAAAGCCGAACTAGCTAATGACACTGCTGCAACCGAGGCAGTAAGCATTAAAAGTTTTACGATTACAGGGGATAATTTTACTTTCTCACCGGCTAGCATGACCGTGAACAAAGGCGACACGGTCCGTGTCACTTTTAAAAACATGCAAGGGTTTCACGACTTTGTGATAGATGAATTTATGGTTGCTACTAAACAGATCAGTGCCGAGACAGAGGAAGTCGTTGAATTCGTAGCCGACCAAGCTGGCAGTTTTGAATATTACTGTTCCGTAGGCTCACATCGCGCCATGGGCATGAAGGGTACGCTCATAGTAGCTGAATAACTATGCAAAAACGGGGTTGGTTAACCGTATTAGCGATTAGCGTGTTGCTTGGTGGCGGTGTTAGTTTAGTCGTCTGGAATGAAACGCAACTTGAGGTTACTCAAGAACTTAACCAACTAACTGTCGATCCCAACCAAAACTACACATTAACCGAAATGGCTGATCATAACAACGCTACAAGCTGCTGGACTGCTATTAACGACAATGTTTACGACCTAACGCGCTTCATTGAAGAACATCCTGGTGGTGCCCAAACAATTCTATCCGTCTGCGGTCTTGACGGCACTGACTCCTTTAACAACATGCCACCAGCTATTATGCCGGTGGCTAAAATGACTCTGGTCAAATATCAAATCGGAAGCCTGGTACCATAATATGTCGAAATACGACCAGATCGCACCAGTCATCTTGCGGCTTGGATTAGCTATAGTTTTTGCTTGGTTTGGATGGCAACAACTTACCCATCCTGGCGACTGGATAGCCTTTGTACCGAGCCTCACCACTAACCCGTGGGTGACCCCAGAGTCGCTGATACTTGTTAATGGCTGGGCAGAGATTGTAGCTGCAACTCTCTTGCTAACAGGTTTTCAAACTCGGGCTGTCGCCCTACTCCTGTGCTGCCACCTATTGGTCATAGCCATCCATGCCGGTGGAGCAATTGGCGTACGTGACTTTGGCCTGGCTCTGGCATGTTTAGCCTTGGCGTTATTGTCGGTTGATCGCTGGACTCTAGATGCCAAACTACAAAATGAATGATAGATATAAAAAGACCGCCAAACAGGCGATCTTTTTAATAAACCACTAAATTACTCCTGCACTGGGGCGTCGGTAGCGTCGGTCGCTGGAGTGTGGTCTGTGGCTTCAGACATATCGGTGTCTTCAGCTGGGGCTGCGGTTGGCTCCATCGGTGCGGTCATGGTCGTATCTTCACCGTCAAACATAAGGTGTATGTTTCAATAATCAAACTGCGCCCTGTAACGAGAGCCCCGACAGCATAGGTGAGTTATCAGGGCATGTCAATGCCTAAACTGATGTTGTCGTTTGAACCTGCCAGGTATAAACTAACCGTCTAAGGCGTCTAGCTGAAGGACCATTATGGCTATCGAAATAAAACTCTGGCTGCTCATTTTAGGCCTAGTATCCCTTGTAATAATTTACGATATCATTAAAACTAATCGATTGATTGCTCTTGGAGTTCAACAAACAAACAACACCCAAGCTTTCGAGCGCAGACTGAATTCCGCGCAATTGAAATTTTTAGTTATCGGGGACAGCTCAGCCGTGGGCGTTGGAGCCATACCGCCAGAGGGATCAATCGCCGGCAGATTAGCATCCGACTTTCCCGAGGCCGACATACAAAATCTGGCGGTGAGTGGCAGCAAAGTTGCTGATGCCATTAAACAACTCGAGAGCCTCACCGAGGAAAATAATTTCGACATGATTTTAATTCAAATCGGTGGCAACGATATCGTACGTCGTACACCCTACGCCGAGATTGAAAAAAATCTGCCAAAATTGTTTAACCTAGCTCAGCAACGCTCGGCTAATATCGTCCAGCTGACTAGTGGAAACGTTGGTACTTCCCAATTACTCCCCTTTGGTACACGTTGGTACTTTACCTATCGGACCAAACAAGTCCGCCAAATTTTTATGCGCATCGCGGCCGAACATAACGTGCATTACATAGACCTGTATCGTAAACGGGCCGACGATCCGTACGCGAGCGACCCCAATAAATACTACTCGCTCGACTTCTTTCATCCGAGTGCCGAGGGTTACGGGGATTGGTATAGTTTTGTGAGGCCCGTAGTAAAAAATCTCCCTGATCTCCATCACTAGACTTTCGTATACTGATTTCGCTTGCCAGGCGCTCACAAGAATGCTATATTATTGCCGCTTGCTAGCGTACCAGCGGCCGACTAAAAGCAGGCTAAGGTCAGCAGGCCGATGTAGCTCAGCTGGTAGAGCAACGGTTTTGTAAACCGTAGGTCGTCGGTTCAAACCCGACCATCGGCTCCAATTAATTAAACCTGGGTCGGTACCGAAGCGGTCAAACGGGGCAGACTGTAAATCTGCTGGCGCAAGCCTACGAAGGTTCGAACCCTTCCCGACCCACCAGTAGAAAGCTAATTTAAACAACCAACTGCTGTGTCGTGGCTGTGGTGCTCGCTCAACGTAGTTGCATCTACGCCTCGCTTCGCTCCTCGCCTCTCCTTGCATTTGGCCGTTTAAATCAGCTTTCGCGAAGTGATCCTTACAGAACCAAGAGG
>SXGT01288122.1_pt1 | contig 10525 bp, 15 predicted proteins | sample 3176221 | NCBI WGS metagenome assembly SXGT01 (sample SAMN11356862, study PRJNA531348) | freshwater metagenome | isolation source: freshwater sample F1-120 | place: China: Fuxian Lake, Yuxi | collected 2017-12-25
AACGGCGCGTTCGCCTACGACGAGATCGGCCCGGCTGGCGAGCTCAAGGCGGGCGACGTCAGCGAGGAGAGCTTCACCAACCAGGTGAAGACCTACGGCAAGATGTTCTCCGTCACGCGGCAGGACATCATCAACGACGACCTCGGCGCGCTCACCGCGCTTCCGACCCGCATCGGCCGCGGCGCCGCGCTGAAGCTCAACCAGGTCTTCTGGGGCGCCTTCCTCGCAAACAGCGCCTTCTTCACCACGGCACGCAAGAACTACTCCTCGGGCGCGTCGACCGCCTTCGGGATCGATTCGCTCACCGCAGCCGAGCAGCTCTTCCTCGACCAGGTCGACCCCGACGGCCAGCCGCTCGCGATTTCGCCCTCGGTGCTGCTCGTCCCGACCGCGCTCAACGCGCGCGCCGCGCAGCTCATGAACTCGACCGAGATCCGCGACACCGCGGCGAGCACGAAGTACCCGACGGCGAACCCGCACGCCGGGAAGTTCCGCACGCTCTACTCGGCGTACCTCTCGAACGCGACGCTCACCGGCAACAGCTCGACCGCGTGGTACCTCCTCGCGAATCCGTCGGATGTGCCGCTGATCGAGGTCGCCTTCCTCAACGGGCGCGACGTGCCCACCGTCGAGACGGCCGAGGCCGACTTCTCCGTGCTCGGCGTCCAGATGCGCGGCTACTTCGACTTCGGCGTGGCGCTCCAGGACTGGCGCGGCGGCGTGAAGATGGCGGGCGCCTGATAGCGCCGACGGTTCAGGACACCCAACAGGGAGACTCAGGTCATGGCGACTTTCGTGCAAGACGGACGGTACGTGGACTACACCCCGGGCTCGGCGGTCAGCGCCGGTGCGGTGGTGGTCCAGGCGGATCTCGTGGGCGTAGCGGTGCGGGACATCCCGGCCAACACGCTCGGCGTGCTCGCGGTCGAGGGCGTGTTCACCTTTCCCAAGGCGACGGGAGCGAGCACCGCGATCGCGGTGGGCACGACCGTCTACTGGGCGAGCGGGACGCAGCTCGCGACCGCGACGGCGACGAGCAACAAGCTGATCGGCAAGGTCGTCAAGACTGCGGCCGACGGCGATGCCCTTGTGCTCGTCAAGCTCTTCCAGTGAGGCGCCTATGCCCGACCTGATGGAACGGGCCGCGGAGTTCATCGCCGGGAAGCTCGCGGCGGAGATGTCACGCGCCGTGACCTACTCGCGGGGAGGCGACTCGGTCGCGCTCTCGGCGACGGTCGGGCGCAGCTCCTTCGACGTCGACGACGGCCACGGCATGCTCCGCTTCGAGACGCGCGACTACATCGTGCGCATGGACGCGCTCGTCATCGGCGGCGTCACAACGCTCCCGCGACGAGGCGACCGGATCACCGAGTCGACCGCGGCCGGAGATGTGGCCTACGAGGTCGTTGCGGTCGCGGGCAGCCCCGAGTGGCGTCCATGCGACTCCGCGCGCGTCCTGATCCGCATCCACACGAAGCTCTCGGCAGGATCGACATGACCACCGACTCGAACAACCCACGCTCCTTCGGCAACATCCTCGGCCTCGCGCAGCTGGCGGCGATCCTGCTCCAGTTCGCCGGGCTGCTCTGGATGGGCGGCCGGTGGAGCGCGGAGATGTCCGCCGTTGGCGAGCGGGTGACCGAGCTCCGGCAGATCGTCGGCGAGCTCGCGAAGAGCCAGGCGCAGGGCGCGATCATCGACGCATCGCAGGGAGCCCGGCTTGAGACGCTTGCCAAGCGACTCGACGAGATCGTCGCGCGACTCGACAGGTTCGACCTCGACCGCCGCGACGAAAGGACCCCATAGTGGGCATCGCCGCGACCGCAGACAGCATCGTCGCCGCGCTCGACGCCGCCGACCTCGGCGAGCCAAAGACCGTCGTACGCGCCTTCCTGCCGTACCGCGAGCGCGAGCAGCTCTCGGCACTCACCCTGACCGTGATGCCGCGTGGAGTTGAGCGAACGCAAGCGACGCGCGGCGGCGTGGGCCAGGTCGATCACCTCGTCGAGGTCGCCGTCCAGAAGAAGGTCGAGGGAGCCGACGAGGCGGCCTACGCCGCCGGGGTTGCTGCGGTCGAGGCCGTGGCCGACCTCCTTGCGGGCCTTCGACTCGCGGGGCCGCCCCCATGGTCCTGCGTCGAGACGCGGATCGACCCCCTCATCAGCGAGGACCACGCGGCCAACCTCCGCGTCTTCACCGGCGTCGTCCAGGCGAGGCTTCGGAGCCACGCCTGACCGGGCCACTCTGTCGGTACGGGAGAAGGGACACCAACCATGGCCTACAAGCTCGGAATGGACGCCGTCCTCAAGTACGGCACCGCGGGAACAACCGCGAACACGGCGCTCGCGAGCGTCCGTAACGTCACCCTCAACCTCGAGAAGGGCGAGGCGGACGTCACCACGCGCGGCAACGGCGGCTGGAAGGCGACCGTCGCGACGCTCAAGGACGCGAGCGTCGAGTTCGAGATGGTCTGGGACACGGCGGACGCCGGGTTCACGGCGATCAAGAACAGCTACTTCAACAACACCGCGATCTCGCTCCTGATCCTCGACGCCGCGACCGGCGGACAGGGACTCGACGCCGACTTCATGGTGACGAAGTTCACCCGCGAGGAGCCGCTCGACGAGGCGATCGTCGTCAAGGTCACCGCGAAGCCCACGCTCTCCACCCGCTCGCCAACATGGCACACGGGTAGCACGACGACCATCGTCGAGAGCTGACGCAGGCGCACGCGAACGGAAGGAACGAAACCGATGCACACATTTCGCGACAACGCAGGACGCACGTGGACGGTCGCGATCGACATCGCGGCCATCAAGCGCGTGCGCAGCCTCCTCGACATCGACCTCCTCGAGGTGCTTCCAGGCAAGGGGGTGCCGGGCCGAGGCCTCGGGATCGTCGACCGCGATCCGGTCCTCTTCGTCGACATCCTCTATGTCCTCTGCAAGCCCGAGGCGGACCGTGCCGGAGTGACCGACGAGGAGTTCGGGCGCGGCCTCGGCGGCGACGCTCTGCTCGCGGCGTCGGAAGCATTCACGGAGGCCTTCATTTCTTTTTACCCGAGCCCGCGCGACCGGAAGAGGATGCGACGGGCCGTCGAGCACATGTCGGCCATGCTGGAGAAGAGGCGCGACATCCTGGACAGCAACCTGGAGTCGACGGTCGAGCAAGCAATCGAGAGGCGGCTCGCCGAGCGTGGCGCTTCATCTGGGAGGCCGCCGGAGCAATCGGTGTCGATCCCCACGGACTCACCCTCCGCGAGCTCTGCCTGATGGCTGAGGGCCGAGCCCGCGAGGAGTGGGACCACACTGCGCCGGTGCTCGCCATGCTCGCGAACGCGCACCGCGACCACCGCCAGCGCAGCGAGCCGTTCGGGGTCGACGACTTCCACCCCTTCCGCGCACCGCGCCGGACCGAACCGCTCAAGGTCGACATCACCGTCCTGCGGGACGTGTTCGTCAAGGAGAAGAACACATGACCCTCGACAGCATCAAGAACGCCATCAAGGCGAACCCCGCGCTCGCCGCCTCGCTCGCCGCGCTGCTTTTCGCATGCCTCGCGCTTGCCTTCGCGCAGGGCTGTGACATGCGGCGCATGGTCAAGGTCGACGCACCGAAGGACCTCCTCGCTGCCATCGACGTGCCCGAACCCGCGGAGGGCATCACCCTCGCCGAGGCGGACGCCGTGTGGGCGGACTGGACCGCATGGGTGAACGAGCGCTCCACCCGATTCCGCCGCGCCGTCGACGACGCCGAGGGCCGCTACGCGACGCTTGAGTCGCTCGTCAACCTCGGCCTCGATGCCGCGAACACGGCGGCACCGGCTCTCCCGGGCGGCGCGTTCCTCGTCGGCGGACTCTCGCTACTCACCGGCCTCATGCTCAAGCGCCCGGGCGAGGACAAGCGCGTCTTCGCCGAGAAGAAGGATTCCTACAACGCTGGCATCGAGGAGGGCAAGCGGCTCGTGCTTGAGGCGCTTCGTCCCAAGGCTGCATCGCCTCCCCCGTCGACTCCGTCAGCCTGAGCACGGTCGGTACCTCACGGAGATCCCCATGCCCGTGATGGTCGACAGCGAGGGCAAGTACGTGTCGTTCACGCCGACGGTCCCCGTCGCCGCCGGTGCGATCGTCGCGCTCGGCGAGCTCGTCGGGATTGCGCCGGTCGCGATCGCGGCAGGCGGCGTCGGCCAGATCGCCGTGCGCGGCATCGTTCGGGTCCCCAAGCCGCTCAACACCGGCATCGCCGCGGGCACCAGGCTCTGGTGGGACATCCTCGCAGGCACCGTCGTCCTCGTGCCGTTCTCCGACGAGTTCGGCCTCGTCATCACTCCGTACCTCGGCAAGGCCGTCGAGGGCTCCGCAAAGGCGGCCACCACGGTCCGGGCGAGGCTCTCCCAGTAGCGAGGCGCACGTGATCACCCTCACCGTCGATCGATTCAAGGACACCTTCTTCGACCGCGACAGCGTCCAGCGCGCCGTCGACAAGGCTCAGTTCGCATCGCTCAAGAAGGGCGGCGCATCGATCCGCCTGATCGCACGCCGCTCGATCCGGAGGCGGAAGAAGCCCTCCGCACCTGGCCAACCGCCGTCATCCCGCAAGGGACAGCTCAAGGAGCTCCTCTTCTTCGGCTACGACGATCGGGCTCGCTCGGTCGTCGTCGGACCCGCGAGGCTCGACCGCCCGACCGGCGCGCCGAACATCCTCGAGTTCAGCGGCAGCGCAAAGGCCACCGACCGCAGGCGCGTGCGCCGGATCGGCGACGGCGGCGAGATGCGCGTCTCGGACGCCGCGATGCCAGGCAGGACCGTAAAGCGTGCCTACAGGAGCGGCGGCCCCTACGTCGCGTACGCCAAGGTGCGCACCGCGCGTCAGGCCGCGCACGCGACCCGAATCAACGACGAGCTCTACCGCCCGAACCCGGCGACGGTCCGCATCGCCGCTCGCCCCTACATGCGTCCTGCGCTCGATGCAGCGCTCCCGCAGCTCCCACGGCATTGGGCGCGATCGGTGAGCGGAGGCTGACGTGGCGTCGAACAACGCATCCGGAATCCGCGCTGGCCGCGCCTACGTCGAGCTCGGGGCGAACGACAAGCTCTCCGCCGCGCTCGACAACGCGAGGAAGAAGATCCAGGAGTTCGGCGACGCGGCAAGCGCCGTCGGTGGCGGCATCCAGACCGCTGGCCTCGCGATCATGGCGGCAGGCACCGCGATCGTCGGATCGCTCGCCGCCGCCGGTCTTGCCTTCGCGAAGGTGGGAAGCGAGCTCAACGACCTCTCGCAGCGGACGGGCGTCTCGGTCGAGGCGCTCAGCGAGCTGCAGTTCGTCTTCGGTCAGGCGGGCGTCGAGGCGGCCGACCTCGAGACCGCGATCAAGAAGATGCAGAAAGCCGTGGTCGAGGCCGCGAACGGATCAAAGGGCGCGAACGAACTCATTGCCCGCCTCGGACTCTCCGTGGCCGACCTCGCGGCGATGACGCCCGAGGAGATGCTCTCTGCCTTCGCCGACGGGCTCGCCACTGTCTCGAACCCCTCCGAGCGCGCCGCGCTCGCGATGGAGCTCTTCGGGAAGTCGGGCACGAAGCTCCTCCCCGTGCTCGCACAGGGAGCCGAAGGCCTGGCCCGCATGCGCGAGTTCGCGCGCGACCTCGGACTCACCGTCTCGACCGACGCGGCGCAGGCGGCGGACGAACTCGACGACGCGATCGGCGAGCTCACGGCGACCGTGCGCATCCTCGTCTTCCAGGTGGGCGCGGCGCTCGCACCGATCTTCCTCGATGTCGTGAACGTCCTCCGCGGCGTCGCGAGCGCGACCATCGAATGGGTCCGCAACAACCGCGACGCTGTCATCACGGCGCTTGCGGTCGGCGCCGCGCTCGTTGGGATCGGCGCGGTCCTGGCCGGGATCGGCGGCGGACTGATCGTCCTCGGCGCCGTCATCAGCGGGACGGCGACCCTGCTTGGCTTCCTCTCCGCCGCGTGGGCCGTCGTCAGCGCGACAGCCACCGCCGCATGGACGGCGATGACGGGTCCGGTCGGGCTCGCGGTCGCCGGGGTGCTCGCGATCGGAACGGCGCTTCTCTACGTGACGGGCATCCTGGGGCAGGTGGCCGACTACTTCGTGCAGGTCTTCACGGCGCTCGCAAACGACCTGTCGGCCACATGGGGCGGCGTGCGCGACGCGCTTGCGGCGGGCGACCTCGCCCTCGCCGGTGAGATCGCGCTCCAGGGCCTGAAGGTGGTCTGGATCCGGATCCTGAACGAGATCAAGGGCTTCTGGAACACCTGGGTCTACGACCTTGCTGGCGCATTCACCGTCATCGAGATCACGGCGCGCGAGATCTTCGCGGCGATCGTCGACTCGGTCGTCGGCGGCGTGCTCTCGATCGTGCAGGCTCTCGCCGAAGTGACCGGGATCGGCGACGAGGCGGCGCGGCGGCTCAAGGAGGACTACGACCGTCAGGCGGCCGCGGACAACGCCGCGCGCGAGCAGGAGCTGATGGACCGGATCGCCGCGCTCGAGCGCGAGCGGGCCGCCGTCAACGGCGCGAACCAGGCGGAGCTCGACGCGGCCCGCGCGGAGCTCGACCGGCTGCGCAAGGAGGCCGCCGACGCGCGGCGCGAGGTGGACGTCCAGCGGTCGAATCCGCCTGCGTTCGAGATGCCCGAGTTCGAACCCATCGAACTGAAGATCGACGAGCCCAAGGTCGAGGCGATCAAGGCCGCGGGAGCGCAGGTCGAGCGCGTCGAGCGGTCGTTCCGCAGCGCGGGCACCTTCAACTTCGCCGCAGCCGCTGGCCTCGTCGGCCCGTCGGAACAGGTGCAGCAGAGGATCGCGAACGCCACGCAGGCGACCGCGAGCAACACCCGCAGCATCCTCGACGCCATCAAGGGCGGCGGGCTCGTCTGGACCTGAAACATGCCGACCACCGTCCACCAGCTCATCGAGGGAACCGAGGTCACGACCGGCGCAAGCCCGTCCGTCACGCTCAAGTACTTCGTCGACGGAGCCGCGAGCGAGAATGCCGCGCTCGACGCCGTCCTCTCGGCGTGCCCTTCGACCTACAACGGCATGCCGCGGCAGTCTCGCTCGGCCGAGCCGATCAGCGACACGAAGTACCTCGTCACCGCCCGCTACTCGCCGCAGGAGTCGAACGACCAGGGCACCACCGGAAGCGCGCCGCCGGAGAGCTCGTACGAGTTCTCGACGGGCGGAGGCAGCGAGACGATGTTCGTGTCGCTCTCGACCAAGCAGCGCGTCGCACTCCCAGGTGGCCCGCAGGCGCCCGACTTCCACAGCGGCGTCAACGTGACGAACGACGGCCCGCAGGGCGTCGAGCGCACGGTGCCGATCTTCAACTTCAGCGAGACGCACTTCAAGACCGCGGCCGCGGTGTCGAACTCCTACGTCTCGACGCTCTTCGCGCTCACGGGCACCGTCAACAACTCGGCCTTCCGCGGCTTCGCTGCGGGCGAAGTGCTCTTCCTCGGCGCGCGCGGCTCGAAGCGCGGCGTCAACGGCGACTGGGAGATCACCTACTCCTTCGCCGCGAGCCCGAACGTCACCGGAGGCACGATTGGCGGCTTCACGGGCATCAACAAGGACGGCTGGGACTACCTCTGGTTCCTCTTCGAGGACAAGGAGGACCCGAACGCGGAGAAGGTCGTCCGTCGGCCACGGGCGGCGTACGTCGAGCAGATCTACAAGCGCGGCGGATTCGCCGGGCTGGGGATCTGACCGATGTCCGACTACCTGAAGAGCGTCCGGCGCGGCGAGCCTATTGACCTGTCGGCAGCTGCGTGGAACAAGCTGATGGACATGGCCCGCCGCGACGGCGAGCGTGGCGCATCGGGCATGGCCGACCCGCTCTTCGCAAGGCGCGACCGCGACCTCGTCCTCTTGAAGAACAACTCGGGGATCGAGTACCCGCGATGGGGCGTGCTCGGCCTTGGCGCGCCGGTCTACCTGCCGCAGCACAACCCGCCGAGCGGCAAGCAGGAGCTGCCGCAGGACTTCGCGGAGAACCTCGTCCTCCGCGGCGAGATGCCGGTCGCAGGCGTCCACGAGGGGCTCTTCGGCGTGCTGCTCCAGCCGCTGAAGGACGGCGAGATCGGCCCCGCGGTCGTCTCGGGCACCTTCGGGTGCGTGATCGTCGTCCAGGACGAGCGCCACCGCTTTGCCGACGTCTATCCGTCGCGCCCCGACGGAGCATCGGGAGCGAGCGTCTCGAGCGGTACGCCGCTCGTCGACGGCGATGTCCACCTCCGGAGCTGCGACCACGGCGGCGCCGAGATCCTCTGGAAGGAAGCCGGGCTCGGGGAGCGCTATGCCGCGCTCCGGCTCGCGCAGCAGCCGCGGACGCGCTTCAGGGCGATCCTCGGCGCGGCGCACCTCCTGCCCGGGGAGCGCTTCCGCTGGCGCTACGAATGGCAGGAGGCGCGCATCGACGCCGACCCGGGCAGCACCACCTACGGCAGCTACGTGCCGCTCGAGCAAGGCCTGTCGAGCAAGGACAAGGCCGGAACCGAGGCCGAGCTCCGCATGGCGATCAACCGCTACGAATCGCACCTCTCGCAGTTCCATCCGCAACCCGACGACGGGATCGAGGGTTTCGCGAACGCTGGCGCCTGCCTCGTGCCCGGCGTGCCCGAGTCGTGCCCACCGGAGAAGGCGGCCGTGCCGATCCTGCAGCCCATTCTTTCAGGCGTCTGCGTCGAGCTCGCCGCCGAGCCCGACACCTACGGGAACACCCGCTACGCCTTCGAGGCGCTCAACGGCGTGATCTTCACCGAGATGACCGTGCCCCCGACCGGAGGGACCCTGCAATGAACCCGTCCGCGAACGATCCGGGCCAGGTGGTCGAGGCGATCCTTGCGATCGAGGCGATGCGCCCGCAGCCCCGCTTCGTCGTCCACCTCGGCTGCGGCGACAACGCGCTCGTGTCGGCACTCAGGAGGAGGCGCTGCGACGGTCTCGGCGTCGACCCTTCCCACGATGACGCAGACATGCGCGGATCGATCGGAACCAATCGAGGCGAGCGCGTTCCCGTCGGCGACGGCGTGGCCGACTGCGTCGTGATGCTCGGGGCGACCACCGCCGGGCTCGACCACGCGTGGGCCGAAATCAGGCGCATCGCGCGCCCGGGCGGGCACTTCCTGCTGTCGTTCGCACGCGTGCCGACCGCGGGCTGGTGCGCCGCGCGCCTCGCAGGCGCGAAGGTCTCGCGCAGGCATCCCTTCGTGTGGGGCTCGATCCATGCGTGAGCACGCAGGCGACATCGCCGCGCTTCAATCCGGAATCCGCCAGCGCAGGCCAGCGCCGAGCGGGGTGCGCCTCTGGACCGCCGACTTCGACCACGTGTCGCTCGCGAACTTCTACCGCGGCAGGCACGCGTTCCTCGTCCTCTCGGGGCCAAGCCTCCTGACCCACGACCTGTCGCAGCTCTCGCGCCGCGGCATCGCGTCGATGGGCGTCAACAACTCCTGGACCGTCCATCGCCCGACCCTGTGGACCTGCGTCGACACGCCGGACCGCTTCGTCGACACCGGCTGGAAGGACCCCGGCATCACCAAGATCGTGCCGGTCGAGCACTGGAACTCGCGCCTGCGCGTCGCGCTCGGCGAGGGCCGCTTCCGGCAGAGCCAGTTTCGCGTGGCCGACATGCCGGGCGTCCTGATGTACCGCCGAAGCGACACCTTCGACCACCGCTCGTTCCTGCGATCGGACACGATCTCCTGGGGCTGCGCGACGAGCGCGACCGACTCGCTCGGCATCAAGGGGAAGCGCAGTGTCATGCTTGCCGCGCTCGGGATCCTCCATTACCTCGGCTTCCGGCACGTCTACCTCGTGGGTGCCGACTTCCGCATGGCGGCCGACCGCAAGTACGCCTTCGACGAGCACCGCTCCGAGCACGCGATCCGGCACAACAACGTGCTCTACGACAGCCTCGACCGGCGCTTCCACGCGCTGCTGCCCGAGTTCGCGAAGGCGGGCTTCCACGTCCACAACTGCTGCGAGGAGAGCGGGCTGACCGCCTTCCCGAAGCTGCGCTTCGACGAGGCCGTCGAGCGCGCGAGCGCCGAGTGCTCGAAGCCGGTCCCGACCGACGGCTGGTACGAACCTGCGAAGGAGAAGAAGCGATGACCATGACCTCGAGCGGCGCGTCAAACCCGATGCGCTACTTCCTCTACATCCCCGTGTGGGCCACGACGCAGCAGCCGGAAGGCACCGACTCGGGTGCCTCTTCAGGTGGATCCTCGGGCGAGTCGAGCTCCGGTGGGCCAAGCAGCAGCGGATCGAGCGGTGGCTCGTCGAGCGGCACCGGCAACTCGTCCGGCGATACGGGCGACACCGGGGGCACCGGCGGCACGGGTGGCTCCTCCGGCGGCTCGTCGGGCGGGTCGAGCGGTGGCTCCTCCGGCGGCTCCGGTGGCGGCTCCGGCGGCGGAGGCGGCGGAGGTGGTGGCGGAGGCCGACGTGGCGGATCAGGCGGCGGTTCCGGCAACTGTCTCCTCTACGGCTCACGCGT
>SXGT01115237.1_pt1 | contig 10524 bp, 9 predicted proteins | sample 3176221 | NCBI WGS metagenome assembly SXGT01 (sample SAMN11356862, study PRJNA531348) | freshwater metagenome | isolation source: freshwater sample F1-120 | place: China: Fuxian Lake, Yuxi | collected 2017-12-25
CGAGTGGTGCGGCCCGTGCCGCATGGTGGCGCCCGAGCTGGCGGCCCTGGCCGAGCAGTACGGCGATGCCATCAAGGTGGTGAAGGTCGACGTCGATGCCAACCCGCAGGTGGCCCAGCAGTACGGCATCCGCGGCATTCCCACGATCGGCCTGTTCGAGGCCGGCACGCTCACCAAGCAGGTGGTGGGTGCTCGCCCGAAGCACGCGATCGAGCAGGAGCTCGGTCTCACCCGCTTCGCCGCCACGCGCTGACCCCTCTCGAATCCCCCCCCCCCCCCAACGGCAGAAGCCCGGTGGTGCTCCCACGCACCACCGGGCTTCGTCGTGTCGACGGGGAGGGTCGACGGATCGCGGGCCAGATCAGGGCTGCAGGCCGAATACCTGCACCGTGCCGCTGACTTCGTTGCCGACGAGCAGCATCGGCGTGCCGGTGGGGCTCTTCGACTCCTTCACGAACGCCATCCCTTCGGGACCGCTGTCGGGGCCGGCGGCCACACTGAAGTCGCGGGTGACGAGGTACTGCTGGAACACGGGCGCCGTCGGATTCGTGATGTCGAACACCATCACGCCACCGATGCGCTCGAGACCCACGAACGCATAGTCGCGGTCGGCGATCTCGCCGACCACGACGATCTCGGGCTCCGGGCCCTTGTCGTCGCTGCGGTTCTTCTTCGTGTTGCTCGTGTTGCTGGCATTGAAGTTCGCCGGCAGCAACTCGTTGACGATGCACTCGATGGTGTCGCCGCTGTCCCACACCAGCGCACCGCCGGCAGTGCGGATGGAGAACGAACGGCTGCCCGCCGAGTACAGCGACGTCAGTTTGCCGGCGGCGTCCTTCGTGGCGGGGAACGCCGTGGTGACGTTCAGGCGGCCGAGCTGGTTGTTGTCGGCAGCGGTGGGGAAGGCCAACAGGTCGGCCACCGAACGGGCGCGGGCGAACTCGGCGCCCGCGGCGTTGATGCCCACGTAGTCGCGGGCATCGCCCTCGTTGGCGGTCACGACGTACGTGCGATCGTTGGCCTCGTAGTTGGCGATGCCGTCGGGGCTGTAGATGCCCTTCACAGGAGCCGTCGCGATGTTCACCACGCCGGCGTTCTGGTCGCTGGCGTCGATGCCGAAGCCGTCGACCGAGTGGTCGGCGTACCCGAGGGCCACGATGTCGCGCACCGTGCGACGGGTGAGGTCGATGCGGGCGATGGCGTTGTTCTCCTGCAGGCTCACCCACGCCGTGCGACCGTTGTCGTCGACGGTGATGTACTCGGGCTCGAGATCCTGTGCCACCGAGGCGCCGGGGCCGTAGATGCGCACGTCGGCGGGCAGCTCGGCGGCGCGAGGGCCGCCGGCGTTGAACGCTGCGAACGACACGGTCTGCACGGGCGCCGTGGCGTTGCCGAGCAGTGCACCACGGGTGCGCAGCGGGGCCGTGGTGATGATGCTCACCGAGCCCTCGGGATCGACACTGTCGAGCTGGCCGTAGCTGTTCGGCTCGCCCTCGTTGGCCACCAGCAGCAGGCGGCCGTCCTTCGTGAACGTGACCATGTCGGGCAGCGAGCCGACCGTGAGCTCGGCCACTTTCGTCGTACCCCGGAACAGCACCACCTTGCCGGCGTCGGTCTTGTTCGCGGCGGGCACCGAGACGGCCACGAGGCCGTTGTTCACGGCCACGCTCGTCGGCTCACCGGGCAGCGGCAGGGTTGCCACCTTCACCGGGTTGGCCGGCTCGCGCAGGTCGACCACGTCGATGGAGCCGATGTTCATCACCCACATCGTGCGGCCCTCGTAGGCCACGTTCTCGGCGCGGGTCTCGGTGGAGCCGACGACCGGCGGGGTGCTGTAGCGGCCGAGCAGCCCGAACGTCACCGCGTTCGCAGGACGGGCCGAACACCCGGGCGCGGCAGCGGTGGCACCGCCGGACGACTGAGCGACGGGGATGGCGGCGATGGCACCGAGCGCGGCACCGAGGGCGAGGATCTTCTTCACGTGGTTGGACGCTTTCTGTTGGTGGGAGAGGTCGTGGGTCGACGGTCAGCTGCCGATGCGGCCGCCGTCGGCCTTGCGGATCACGACGGTGGCGGGGCGCGGGCGGCTGGTGCCACCGTTCGGCCACGAGCTCACCGCGCTGGGGTTCGTGACGGTCGGGGCGCCGCTGGCCGTGTTCCAGAACGTCGTCGACTCGCCCGGGTGCTGGATGTTCACGAACATCGTCCGCTGGTCGGGCGTGACGCTGATACCGGTGATCTCGCAGCCGCGCGGCCCGGTGAGGAACCGCTTGAGGTCGCCGGTGGTGGGGTCGCCGACGAGCATCTGGTTGTTGCCGATGCGGTCGTAGCCACGCGAGGCGAGGTTCTGCGAGCTGTTCGAGATGTCGGTCTGGATCCACACCCGGCCGTCGTCGTCGATCCACAGGCCGTCGGGCGAACCGAACAGCTCCTGCGTGGCGGGGACGGTGGGGTCGTACTGCGGGTCACCGGCGGTGAGGTAGATGTCCCAACCGAAGGTGAGCGCGGTGTTGTCGGCGCCGGCCTCCTGGATGCGCACGATGTGGCCGTACGGGTTGGGGTTGCGGTTGCTGTTCACCGGTGCCGCGTTGCCCGAGCCGTTGGTGAAGGCCACGTACACGTCGCGGTTCTTCTCGTTCACGGCCACCCACTCGGGGCGATGGCACTTCGTGGCGCCGACGGCGTCGGCGGCCTGACGGGTGCGGATCAGCACGTCGGCCTGGTCGACCCAGCCGTTCGCCACGGTGAGCGGGCCCACGCCGTGCACGAGCGGCAGCCAGGTGCCGCCACCGACGGCATCGAACTGGGCGACGTACAGGGTGCCGTGGTCGAGCGGGCTGCGGCGACGGGCGCGGTGCATGCGCCACGGACGGTCGCCGACGAACTTGTAGACGTAGTCGCCGTTCTCGTCGTCGCCGGTGTACACCACGACGCGGCCGTTGGCCTCGGTGACGGTGGCACCTTCGTGCTTGATGCGGCCGAGGGCGGTGCGCTTCACCGGGGTCGACTTCGGGTTGGTCGGGTCGATCTCCACCACCCAGCCGAAGTGGTTCGTCTCGTTGCGGTTCACCGCGAGGTCGAAGCGCGGCTCGGCGACGTGCCAGTTGTAGCCGAAGCCGGTGCGGCTGACGCCGTAACGAGCCTCGAGCGCCGAGGCGGTCCAGGTGGCGTCGGCGGTGCCGAAGTAGCCGTTCCAGGTCTCCGCGCAGGTGAGGGAGGTGCCCCACGGGGTGGTCCCGTTGGCGCAGTTGTTCAGCGTGCCCATGGGCTTCGGCGTGATGGACGACGCGAGCATCGGGTGGCTGGCGCTGACCGGGCCGCTGAACGCCATCGGCGTGGTGCCGGTGATGCGACGGTTGAACTTCGAGCCGACCACGTGGGTCCAGGTGCCGTTGCGCAGCTGACGCACCTCCACCACGGTGACGCCGTGACCGGCCAGCGCCTTGGCCACCTTCTCCTTGCCGGCGGCATCGGCCGTGATGGCGCTGCCCTGGGCGGCCGTGTAGATCTGGCTGGCGTCGGTGTACTCGTGGTTCAGCACCAGCAGGCCACGGCGGTTGCCCTCACGACCCTCGTCGAGAGGGAAATAGTGCATGCCGTCGTGGTTGAAGCCGACCTGCTTGGCCTGGTCGGCCGACGTGTTCGACGCATCCTCGTTCCAGGTGACGCCGGGGAACAGCGGCGTGCCCCACGGGATGAGCACGTCGTAGACGTAGCCCTCGGGCACGCGCACGGTGTCGTCGGAGCTGGGGGTGATGCCGGTGAAGCCGAGCAGCGGCTGCGGTGCGGCGCCGACCGCCGGACGGCGGCCGGCGGGGGCCGCCGCGACGCTGGACGCGTTGGCCGCCACGAGGCCGGCGATGGTCATCGCTGCGGCGCCGCCGAGCAGGCTGCGGCGGCTGAGACGCGCGTCGATCATGTCGCCCAGATGCGGGTTGGACGTCGGGTTCGAGGGGATGTCGTCGGTGTCGAACATGTGGAGACCTCTGTCGTGATGGCGGCGGTGAGAAGGTGGGCCCGCGGGGGATGCAGGCCCAGGGCGGACCGTACGAAACGGGAATGGCACGGCCCTGGCGGTACGGCGAACGCCAGCCGAAAGCGTGGTGAACAACGGGGAACCGGGCTGGCCAACTGTGTGCGCGATGATCTCGGGCGTGATGTCCCGGCGTACGACCGCTCGACCGCCGGTGGTGGTGTTGGTGCTCGCGGCCATCGCGGTCACGTTCTTCGCGTTGCCGTTGCTGGGTCTGGTGTGGCGTGCGCCGTGGTCGAACGCCTGGGAGTACCTCACCGAGGACGATGCGCTCACTGCGCTGCGCTTGTCGCTGTGGTGCTCGGCGTGGTCGACCGTCGCGTCGTTCGTGTTCGGCGTACCGCTGGCATGGACGCTGGCCCGAGTGCCGTTCCGCGGCAACGGTGTGGTGCGTGCGCTGTGCACGTTGTCGATGGTGCTGCCGCCGGTGGTGGGCGGCGTCGCACTGTTCTTCGCACTGGGTCGACGGGGGCTGGTGGGTCAGTGGCTCGACGACTGGTTCGGCATCCGCCTGCCGTTCACCACCGCCGGCGTGGTGGTGGCGCAGACGTTCGTGGCCATGCCGTTCCTGGTGATCACGGTGGAGGCCGCGCTGCGTCAGATGGACCGTCGCGTGGAGGACGCCGCGCGCACCCTCGGCGCCTCCAGTTGGTACACGTTCCGTCGCGTCACACTGCCCGCCATCCGTCCCGCACTGGTGGCGGGTGGCGTGCTGGCGTGGGCGCGTGCGCTCGGCGAGTGCGGCGCCACCATCACGTTCGCCGGCAACTTCCCCGGCACCACGCAGACCATGCCGCTCGCGGTGTACCTGTCGTTGGAGACCAACCCCGAGGCGGCCATCGTGCTCGCGTTGGTGATGATCGCCATCTCGTTCGCCGTGCTCGTGGGGCTGCGCGATCGCTGGTTCGGCCGGCAGTCACGACCGGAGCTGTCGGCATGACCCTGCACGCCGACATCGCAGTGCAGTTGGGCACCCTCGACCTGCGCGCCGAACTGCACGTCGCCGACGGCGAACTGCTGGCGCTGCTGGGCCCCAACGGCGCGGGCAAGAGCACCGCGTTGCGCGCCGTTGCCGGCCTGCAGCCGTTGCACGACGGCGTGGTGCAGGTGGACGACCGGGTGCTCGATCAGCCCTGCGCAGGCACGTTCGTGCCGCCCGAGCAGCGACCGGTGGGCGTGGTGTTCCAGGACCATCTGCTGTTCGCCAACATGACCGTGCTGGAGAACGTGGCCTTCGGCCTGCGCGCCCGGAAGGTGTCGAGAGCCGACGCCCGGCACCGCGCCCTCGAATGGCTCGAACGCGTCGGCCTGGCCGACACCGCGCACGATCGGCCCGCCGCACTGTCGGGAGGTCAGGCGCAGCGCGTGGCATTGGCGCGAGCGTTGGCCATCGACCCGCGGGTGCTGCTGCTCGACGAACCGCTCGCCGCACTCGACGTGGGGACGCGCGCGATGGTGCGCCGCGACCTGCGTCGACACCTTGCGTCATTCGCGGGCATGCGGCTGCTGGTCACCCACGATCCGGTCGACGCGTACGCGCTGGCCGACCGCGTGGCCATCCTCGAACAGGGCCGCATCGTGCAGACCGGCACGCTGGCCGAGGTGGCCGCGCACCCACGGTCGCGCTACGTGGCCGACCTGGTGGGTGTGAACCTGGTGACCGGCAACGTGGTCGACGGCGTGCTGCACACCGACCGGGGCGCGCACGTGGTGATCGCCGATGCACCGGCCGGCCCGTCGTTCGCCGTCATCCGGCCGCACTCGCTGGCCGTCACCCGCGACCTGCCGGCTGGGGTGAGCAGCCGCAACGTGTGGCGCGGTGTCATCACCGACATCGATCGACTCGGCGAGCGCGCTCGCCTGGGCATCGACGGCGCGCTGCCACTGACGGCCGAGATCACCCTGGCCGCGCTCGACGCGCTGGCGTTGCGCCCGGGCGACGAGGTGCACGTCGCGGCGAAGGCCACCGACATCGAGGTCTACCCGGCGTAACGGCCGGGTCAGTCGATGAGCGCGTCGTTGCGCAGCCCGGCACGCTCGACGTGCACGGGCAGGATGCGGCCGTACAACTCCATGGTGCGTTCGGGGCTGCCGACCATGCCCTCCACCTCCACGTAGCTGAAGATCGCGACGTAGCGCGGCGTGGCACCCGCCAGCGGGGTGACGCGGTGGAGCGAGTAACGGCCCTTGAAGATCTGCAGGTCGCCAGGCTGCAGACGAAGGGTGCGGATCAGATCGGCATCACCGTCGAGCACCGCCTCCACGCCGGGGTAGTTCTCGTCGGTCGGGGTGCGCAGGTTCGGGCTGAACTCGAAGTCGCCGCCGTGGTCGGCGTTCTGGATGGCGAGGGTGACCGTGTAGTTGTTCGTGTCGAAGTGCCACGGGAAGCCGCCGCCCTCCTCGGCCAGGTTCACGATGACGTCGGCGAGCGGGTCGGCGTAGCGATGGAAGTCGGTCTCGCCGAGCGCCGCCTGCACGAACGGGGCGAACGCCGGCCACTCGTAGATGGCGCGCAGGATGCTGTCGGTGCCGAAGTGGTCGGCCGGCACGAACGCGTTGGAGCGGTCGTAGAAGCGGCGCAGCGGATGGGTGGCCGGCAGGTCGGGGCGATCCGCCGTGAAGTACGGGTTCGTGCGGGTGAAGTTGCGGTGACCGAACTCGGCCACACGGTCGCACTCGGCGACGAGTTCGGGGAGCCGCTCGGGGCGGACGAACCCGTGCAGCACCGCGCACCCGTCGCGGTCGAGCGCCGAGCGGAGGCCGGCGAGGAGTTCGTCGCGGGCCGCGCCGTGATCCGCGATGGGATACCGGTCGGTGTCGATGTAGTCGGCCGCGTCGATGGACATGCGGTGGCCCTCCCCCACTTCTCGGCCGAGCGTACGTCGCGGCGTCCGGGGTTGCCGCGAATCCGTTGCAACAGTTCGGTGGGTTCGTGCGTCGAACGGGTGATGGCGCACGATGCACGGCTCGAACTGGTGAAGGATGTCGCCACCATGTGGCCGCCCGATCTCGTCGACCTGTACCGCGCGGAGTACGCGTCGCTGGTGCGGTTCGCGTACGGCATGCTCGGCCGTCGGGCCGAGGCCGAGGAGGTGGTGCAGGACGCCGTGCTGCACCTGCGCGACCACTGGCACACCGCCCGCAACCCCGCCGCGTACCTGCGGCGGTCGGTGGCGAACGGGTGCATCAGTGGCCTGCGCCGGCGTGGCACGGCCGAGCGGTTCGCCGCCGACCCGCCGCCGCCCGACGCACCCGACCGGTTGGTGGAGTTGCGCGACCTGCTGCTGCAGCTGCCCGATCGGCAACGTGCCGCCATCGTGATGCGCCACCTCGGTGGCATGGACGACGTGGACATCGCCCACACGCTCGGCGTGCGGCGGGCCACGGTGCGGTCGCTCGTCGCACGCGGGCTGGCCTCGATGCAGAAGGAGCTCGGTCATGGATGACTCCACTCGGCCGTCGATCGACGACGACCTGGCCGCCATCGGCAGCTGGGTGGGCACGGTCACACCGCCCGACCACGAGACGCTCGTGATGAGCACCACCTCGTTCGAGAGTCCGCGCAGCAGCGGACCGGATTGGCAGCGCGGGCTGTTGGCCGCCGCTGCGGTGATCGTCGTGATCGTCGGCGTGTGGGCCGTCACCCGCAACCGCGGCCACGAGGAGATCGGCGACATCACCGGGCCTGCCGCCGAGTGGACGCGCACCGCGCCGAGTCCGCTGTCGCCGCGCAACGCGGCGAAGAGCGTGTGGACCGGCAGCGAGGTGATCGTGTTCGGCGGCACCACCCAACCGGAGTGCCCCTTGTGCGACTACGCCGCCTACGGCGACACGTTGTACGACGGCGCCGCGTACGACCCGGCCACCGACACGTGGCGCACCATCGCCGACATGCCGGCCGAGGCGTCGTACATCGGCACCGCGGTGTCGGTGCTCGGCGACGTGTACTACTTCACGCAGGTCGACCCCGCTGTGCTCGCATCGACCATCACCTACGCGCTCTTCCGGTACTCGACGGCCGACGACGCGTGGACGCGTGTCGACGTGCAGAGCTCGTTCGTCGACGGCGCCTACTCGGGCTCGTCACCCGTGGCCACACCCGGTGGGTTGCTGATCGCTGCGCAGGCCGGTCAGGGCGACCCCGACCTGTTCCTCGACGTCACCACCTCGGAGTGGCGCACCATCCCTGCGGATCCGCTGCTCGACTCGTTCGGCCGTCAGTACATCGCCGTCGACGGCGACCTGGTGCTGTTCAGCCAGGACTACGAGCGACTCGGCAACGGCGCCGACGTGCCGTTCTGGCACACGGCCCGATTCGACCTCGAGACGATGGCGTGGCAGACGGGCGCCGACGTCGAGATGATGTACCCGCCCGTGTTCGCGGAGGGCATGGTGATGGCCAGTCCACTCACCGGTGGCGTGGACGGGGGCGAGGTGAACAACTGGGGCCGCACTGTTGCGAACGGCGGCATCCTCGACGCGGCCACGGTCGCCTACACCCCACTCCCGCAGCCCGAGCCCGACTTCGGCAGCGGCGTCGTCGGTGTGTCGACGGCGTGGTTCTCGAACACCTCCGGTTCGGTGCTCGACCTGCCGTCGGGTCGGTGGCTCACCGTGCCCACACTGCCCGACGGGCTCGACCAGCAGTTCGGCCAGAGCGTCACCGCCATGGGCATCGACCTGTTCACGTTCGGCGGCAACACCGGCGACACGCTGCACAGCTCGTCGTTCGTGTGGCGCACCCGCGTCGCTGCGACGCCCGACTCCAGCGTGGGCGAGACACCGTCCACCGCACCACCGCTGCGTCCCGACGACACGGTGGTGGAGCAGACCGACCTGATGCTGGCCGGCGGCGGCCTGGCCGCGCTGGAGGAGGCCCTGCGCGGGCTGGGTATCGACCGCAACATGGCGCCGTGGCGTCTGTTCGAGTTGGAGGACCCGACCTTCTGCGGCGCCGAATACATCCGCGATCCGTACGCCGCCGACGTGGAGGGCAACGTGCAGGGCCGCGACTGCTTCTGGCAGGCAGTGGCGGACGGTACGACCGCGTTGTACATCTTCCAGATGCCCACCGTGGAGGGCGCGCCCGTGGCGTGGGTGTGGCGCACCGAGAACGGACAGGTGTCGCAGCACGTCGACTTCACCCGCGACAGCTTCGGGTCGGGCGAGTGGTCGAGCAACACCTGCTTCACGTTCGAGCGCTCGGCACAGAGCGTGCCGTTCGACTGCGCCACCACCACGCTGGGCGTGGAGTACCGGCTGGTCCCGGCGGGCGGCTGTGGGGCCATCGGCTTCAACGCCATCAACAGCGACCAGACCGTGGCGCTGATGGTCTACATCGACCAGGGCCAGGCAGTCGCCGCCGACCTCGACCGCACGTTCTCCGTCGGTGATCCCGGCGTGACCGTGATGTTGCGCCGCGGCGTGAACCTGCGCGAGATGATGTGCAACGACGTCATCAGCGAGTCGCGAGTCGACGGTGAGAGCCCGGCAATCGCTGGCACCATCCACGTCACCACCAGCGGATCGGGCGACACGACGTGTGGGTCCACGTCGGGTCGGGCCGAGGTACGGGGGTTGGTGTTCGAGGACGGCACCACCGTCGCCGACCTCGACATCGACGACGCTGCGGTCAACTGCTTCGCGGGGTAGGTGCCTGGACACGGCCCGCCCCATCGGTGACACTGCACCGGTGGGGAAGAACCGACGACTCATCGCCCTCCTGGTGGGCGCGCTCGTCATCGCTGTCGCGGCGTGGGTGGCGTACGGCGTGTTCAAGGACGACCCCAAGGCGGCCACGTGGCGGGTGGACCCCGCGGCCACGATGTCGCCGGAGAGCGAAGAGGTGCCCATCCTGGTGATGGAGGCCGACTGCACGAGCGGCCGGCTCGCGACGGGCCGCATCGTCGCCAAGGTCACGTACACCACCGAGTCGATCATCATCGACATCAAGGTGAATCCGCTCGGTGCCGGCGACTACGAGTGCCAGGGCGTGGAGACCCCCTACCTGGTGGTGCTCAACGAGCCCCTCGGCGAGCGCGAACTCGTCGACCCCCACGCCCCCACCCCCTGACCCGCCGTTCGACTGGCTCCGCGCACCCCTTCGCGCGGTACGGTCCGCCGGTCGTTCCGCGGTCCGATGACCGCCATCCAGGAGGTCCCCCCAATGTCCGAAGCGTTCATCATCGACGCCGTCCGCACGCCCCGCGGTGTCGGCAAGGTCGGCAAGGGTGCCCTTGCCGACATCCACCCGCAGCAGCTCGGCGCCACGGTGCTGTCGGCCCTGCGCGACCGCAACAACATCGACACCGCTGCCGTCGACGACGTGATCTTCGGCACCAGCATGCAGGTGGGTACCCAGGGCGGCGACCTCTTCCGATCTCGCCAAGCAAGCCGATGCAGGTGGCATCACCAGCACCAGCACCGAAGCCGCCTACGCCCCAACCGGTGGTTGCTGTGGCACCTGAGCCTGACGCAGTGAAGCGTGGCCG
>SXGT01558319.1_pt1 | contig 10524 bp, 11 predicted proteins | sample 3176221 | NCBI WGS metagenome assembly SXGT01 (sample SAMN11356862, study PRJNA531348) | freshwater metagenome | isolation source: freshwater sample F1-120 | place: China: Fuxian Lake, Yuxi | collected 2017-12-25
CCAGCGCGGACTGGACCAGGCCCATACATACAAAAGCGTGGAACGCGATACGCAAGAACTTGAGGTTCATCGTGTGGCTCCCGAGGTGAGGTTGGACTTCCCGCCAGACTTGCCGTCGTAGTGTGCGAACCCGCCTAGCTCGTTCTGAAACTACACATTATACGGGTTCGCCCGGCGGGACGCTCGCAGCCTGCTGCACCAGATGTCGCAGCGCGCGCGCCGCCCGCGTCGGCGTGCTGAAGAGCGGCAGTTTCTGGTCTCGATAGAACGTGAGCAGCTCCGCGTTGAGGCTGTCGGCGCCCAGGCGGCTGATAACGATCGGCATATCGACGTGCGACCGCAGGTCGACGATCGCGCGACCGACTTCTAGCGCCATCGGCCCCTGCTGCGTGCCCAGCGTAATCAGGATCGCGTCGGAAGTACCCTGGTCGACGATCGCCGCCAGCGCATCGGCCATCAGCGCCGGCCGCGTGACGATCTCGGCCGTCAAGTCGAGCGGATTGTTCGTCGCGGCAAACGAAGGCAGGATCTTCGACAACCGCTGCTTGCAGCGGTCGGTCAGCGGCGGCAGCACCAGGCCGTTTGCCTCGCAGTCGTCGGCCGCGATCCCGCACGACGCGCCGCTCGACGACACCACGGTGACCCGCGGACCGGCCGGCAGCGGACACCAGTCGAGCGCCTGAATCGTGTCGAGCATCTCGTCGAGATCGGCGACGCGCGCTACCCCGTCCTGGCGGAACACCGCATCGTAAAGACGGTGATTCCCGCCGAGCGACCCGGTGTGCGACTGGATCGCCGCGAGCCCGGCTTCGGAACGGCCGATCGCGTAGACCACGAGCCGCTTGCCGGCTGCGCGCGCGCGTCGCGCCGCCTGCCGGAAGCGTCGCCCGTCGCGAATCATCTCGACGAAGATCCCGATTACGTGCGTGCCCGGATCAGCGGCGTAGTAGTCGAGCAGGTGCTCGACGCAGATGTCGGCTTCGTCGCCGGTCGCGACCCAGGCGCGGAATGCCAGTCCGCGATCCCAGCCGCGACCCATCAGCGCGCTGCCGATCGACCCGCTCTGTGTGAGCAGCACGATGTCGCCGCCGGGCAGCGGCTGCATGCTCATCGTGCCCACGAACGACCCGTACATGTTGACTGGCACGCTGACGATTCCCGGCGTGTTGGGGCCGACGATGCCGATGCCGGCCTCGCGCGCGGCGGCGGTCAGGTCTGCCTGCATCGCCTCGCCTTCGGGCCCGGATTCGCCAAAGCCCGACGCGAACACGACGGCGGCGCGGACGCCCGCCTGCGCCACGTCCTTCAGGATCGTGGCCACCTGCCGACCCTCGACCGTGATGTAGGCAAGATCCGCGCGGTGCGGAGAAGCCGCGGCCGACGGATACGCGGGAATGCCCTGCACTTGCGAGTCGCGCGGATGCAGCGCCCACAAGGGACGGTCGAAGCCGTGCGATAGCAGCGAGCGCACCAGCCGCGAGCCGAACTTTGCGTTGTCCTGCGAGGCTCCGACGACGACGACGCCCCGCGGAGCAAGCAGCGCATCGAGGACGCTTCGTTCCGGCACGGGCTTCTCGCCGTCGCGGCGGTCCGTCATGACGACCCGGGCGTCGAGGCCGATTGCGCGTTCGGCCTCGTGCGCCTCGCCGAACACGCGGAGCGGATTCACGTCGACCTCAACCACCGCGGGCGTGCGCAATATGTAGGCGCCCAGGAGCAATGCCGTTTTCACCAGCGCGTCAAGATTGACGCCGCGCTGTCCGCGCGCGCCCGTTAGCAGCGCGAACGCGCGCAGTCCGCGTAGCGCCCGCATCACGTCGGCGGGTGTCGCCGGCAGCGCCACCGCGACGACATCGTCGAGAACTTCGACCCACACGCCACCCAGTCCGAGCAACAGGTAGGGGCCGAAGCTCGCATCACGCGCGCCCCCAAGAAAGATGTCGATGCCGCCCCGGACGAACGGCTGCACTAGGAACGCTGGGGGCGACGCATTCGACTGCGCACCCGACTGCGCGCGCGACACCGCATCGCTGATAACGATGCATGCCGTCCGCACCGCCCCGGCATCGCGGAGATCGACGTGCACGCCATTCACCTCAGTCTTGTGGTTGATCTCTGCTGCCTGCACCTTGACAACGACCGGATAGCCGATGCGCGCCGCGGCTGCGACCGCCTCAGCATCGCTCGTGACGCGCTCGCACTGTGTGAACGCAATGCCAGCGGCCAGGAGTTCGTTGCGGGCCGCCCATTCGGTGAGTACTTGTTCCATCTTCATCGCGTCAACCGCACGTCTTGCGGGAAAGAAAAGCCGTGGCGCCAGCCGCGAACTCGGCGGAGAACCGCATCATCGTGCTCACTTCGCGTGCGGTGAACAGTTCGCTGTCGTAGTTGGTGAGCGCGACGGAAGCGATAAGCTGTTTCAGCGTCCGCACCGCATCCGGACTGAACTCCGCGACGCGGCGCGCCATCGCGCGCGCAGTATCCAGCAACGCGTCGTGCGCCACGACACGATTGGCGAGGCCGAGCTCGACGGCCGCTGCTGCGTTCTGCATCTCGCCGAATAACAGGATCTCGAGAGTGCGCTTCAGCGGGACGCGCTGCAGACAGAGCACGGAGACCAGGGCCGGGACGAAGCCCCGCGTGATCTCGGGAAACCCGAACGTCGCCCGATCGGAGGCCAGCGTGATGTCGCACACGATCGCGAGCCCGCATCCACCTCCCAGCGCGTGCCCGTTCACTGCCGCGATGATCGGCTTGTCGAGGCGCGGTACGAGTTGGAAGAGCTTCACGGTCTCATCGACTTCGACGCGCACCTCTGCCGGAGACTTGTTCGGCTGGTCCTTGTAGTGCTTGATCGAACCGCCGGCGCTGAACGACTTTCCGGCGCCGGTGAGAATGATCGCCCGCACTTCTGAAGAATCGCGCAGCGCTTCGAGACAGCGCAATAGGTCGCGCCGCACCCCGGGCGCCAGCGCGTTGCGTATGTCGTCGCGGTTGATGATGACCTCGGCCACGCCGTCCGCCTCGGTCAACAGCAGGTTGTCGAAGTTCGAGCTCATTGCCGGCAACCCTGCGGCAGCCGGACGGGTGCCGGTTCGAGGTCGGACGAGGAAGGCATCACCGGCTCCCTATTCCGGCTGTATGCCGGAGGCCTTGATGATCCGCGCCCATTTCACCATCTCGGCGCGGATATAGGGTTCTAGGCTCCCGGGCGTTGAATCCGTGACGGGCTTGGCGCCCAGATCGAGCAGCCGCTTACTGACCGCGGGATCGGCGACCGCGGCGTTGACCACGGCATTCAGCTTCGCGGTGATCGCCGGCAGCAACCCGCGCGGTACGAGAACCACGTTCCAGGTGTACGCGTCGTAGTCGGATAGGCCGCCTTCCTTCATCGTCGGCGTGTCGGGGAAGACATGCGAACGCTCACTCGATGTGACCGCAATCGCATTGACCCGCTTGCTCTTGACAAACTGCTGGGCGGTCGACACGACATCGATGTAGTACGCGACGTCGCCGGACAGCAGCGCCGTCATCGCCGGCGCGCCGCCCTTGTACGGTATGTGCTGGATCTGGAGATTCGCCTGCGAATTGAAGAGCTCGGAGGCCAAGTGGACGACGCTGCCCTTGCCGCCGGAGCTGTAGTTGTACTTGCCCGGATTGGCGCGGAAGAACTCGATCACGCCCTTCAGGTCCGTCGCCGGGATCAGGTTCGGATTCACGCACAGCACCAGCGGCAGCGTCGCAACCATCGCGATCGGTTCGAGGTCATGGATCGTGTCGTACGGCAGCTTCTTGAAAAGGCTCGGACTCGTCGCGTGCGCCAGCGTGGTGATCAGCAGCGTGTAACCGTCGGGTCGCGAACGCGCGACGAACTCGGTTCCGACCACAATGCCCGCACCCGCCTTGTTTTCGACGATCACCTGCTGGCCGAGCTTGTCCGATATTCCTTGCGCCACCACGCGCGCAAGCACGTCCGATGCCCCGCCAGCGGCGTAAGGCACGACCAGTTTCACCGGCCGGTTCGGATAGGCGGTCTGCGCCAATGCCTGGGCAGCGAACAGCGAGGCCATCAGCGCGGCGATTGCGATCAACGGTTTCATCATTTCTCCTAGTGATTTCATCATTTCTCCTTTGAATCCAGCCCGGGGACTGACCCCTTGCCGGACGGCTTTCGCTCCTGTGCTCACTTCATGCGGTGCTGCCGCGTCAGGCGCTCGACCACCTTCGCCGTCACGTCGACCGCGATCGCTTCAAGCGCTTCCGCGCTGACCCACTCCGGATTGCCCTTGATCTCGATGGCAATCGTCTCAGGCACCCGTTGCGAGCTCATCACCGTTTTCGCGAGCCTGTTGAACTGCTCGGTGTTGACGACGACGGCCGGGATGCCCAGTTTCACCAGCTGTGCGGTGTCGTGGACACTCCACGACGTGCACGCCCCTCAGTTGGCCATGCCGACGACGGCTGCGTCGCACTCCCTGGCCACGGTGTCGAGGAGGCCCTTGACTGGAGGTCCCGACGACGGGATGTCGTAACGCTTCACTTCGCGAATCCCGTGCTGCTCGCGCAGGATCGTCTCCAGACGCGCGCCGATCTTCGTGAAGCTGCTCCAGCCATTGTTAAGGAAGCCGATGACCTTGCCGCGCAAGTTGCCGATCGCGGGGACGAACAGATCGCCGCCCGGCTTCGGCGACGTCGGATCCAGATATTCCAGGGTCGTGCCGCTCATTGCGTTGTCCTTTCTTCAAGTGATACTACGACAGTGCTCATTTCGGTGTTGCCGAAACTCGGTATGTAGGTGATGTGATAGGCCTCCGGGCCACCGGCGACGACGATCGTAATATCGTCTTCTTTTTCGCAGGGCAGGCACATCTGGTCCGGCGCGTGGTCGACATAGACCGGCGTCAGCAGCTGCTGCTCGAGCGGAATGTGCGAGCGCGGGATCAGCGAGCTGGCGAAGATCTCGTGCCGGATCCGCTTCTTGCCCCACCCGTGATCGGCGAAGATTTTTGCGTGGCCCGGCGTCATCACGAGTAGCGGGTTGCCCTTGGCGCGCAGATAGCCGTTGTAGCCGTAGCAGCGCATCGCATCGGAGACGACATGGACGATGCTCTCGGGCGAGCGGAAGAAGGCGAGGATGTTGTGAGTGCCCTGCCCTCCGAACGCGGTAACCGTGCTTTCTTCCGGTGCGAAGCCCTGATCGACGTGCAGCCCCGGCCACGGACTGGCCTCCTCGATCTCGCCGAAGCAGAACGTGAACTTACCCGGCATCCCGTGGATCGCCTTGTCTATTTCGCCGGGCGGCGAGCCGCCGCAGTTCACGATCGTCAGCCTTAGCGCGCGCCCGATCGTCGCGTTGGCACGCCAGCCGGGACCCATGCAGCCGCGACCGCAGTTGATGTCGAGCAACTTGCGCACCGGTCCATTGACGACAAGCACCGGCGCGACCGGGTTTGTCGTCGCCTGAACGCCGAGCAAGTTGAACTTCGGCTCGGCCACCGCCTTCAGCGCGGCGATCACGACTGGAAAGTATTCGGGCAGGCAGCCCGCCATTACCGCGTTGATCGCGATTTTCTCAGCGGTGACCAGCGAATTGTTTGGCGCGACGACCGCGATGAGCGCGTCCGCGGGCAATTGCGCCGCGGCTAGCATCGCGAGCACCGCGTCCTCGGTCGGCGGTATCACCGGCAAGCCATCGGTGAAACCGCGCTTGTACATGTCTGCGAAGACGGCCGATACATCGGCCCCCGTCCGGTAGCGCCGCGATTCCAACGCGCTCATTTTTCCACTCCTTCGTGACGAATTCTTTTTGTGACCGGAAAGCCCAGCCGTCCGTTATGCGCGAACACGTATGCGTTGGTGCGCAACGGATCGCCGGTCACCACGATCATCAAGTCCGCGGGCGTGAATACCAGCGGCACCAATCGCTCCGGATCGTCCGACTCATGGAAGATCTTCGGTATCCGCCCGGCGTCGGCCTCTTCAGCCAGGTTCCAGATCGGCTTGTCGAGCCAGTCGCGCAGGATCCGTTCGAACTGATGCGCCGGCAGCCGCGCGTGGTCGAACAAGTATCGCTGCGCATCGCGCTTCGACCAGCCGGCCTTGGCGATCGTCTCCGCGAGAATCGGACTGAGCAGGATCAGCGGCCGCAGGTTGCCGTAGCCGTTTCCGACGGTGAACGTGAGCTGCCACGAGGTCTGCCGGATCACCGCGTCTGCGAGGATTGGAAGGATTTCCTCGGGCGTGCTGCCGGTGAGCGAAGCGATCACGTTGCCGCCCGTATAGCGCGCGATCGTGACCGTGTCGTCGACAGCGGCGAAGCCCTGCTCCACGCTGAGCGGTTTCCAGCCTATGCGCGCGAGCGCGTCTTCATTCTCGGCGGCGACGACTCGCCACGTGTTACCGAATGTCGGCTTGTCGGTCTTGTGCAGCAGGAAGCCCGCGACGTTGCGCAGGTAGAGCCGCCAGAACCGGCCGACCGACGTGTTCGGACGGAATCCGTCGCGCAGCACGCCCTCGGTGCAGTTGAACCCGAGCCGCTTGATCACCGGCCCGTTCAGGATTATCAGCGTCTCGCCGCCGGGCGTGTTGCCGCTGTGCTCGACACCATAGACCGGATCGACCATCGCCTCGACGAGCGCGACGAGCACCGGCATGTATTTGGGACGGCATCCGGCCATGACGCCGTTGACGGCGACGCTCCACACGGTGGCCGCCCGGTTGTCGGGAAGCACGACGCCGAGGATCTCGTCCGGATTCCGGTCGGTGCAACTCAGGAACGCCTCGACTTTGGCCACCGTTGGCGGCACGAACGGAAGGCCGTCGCTCCATTCGCGGTCGTAGAAGAAATCATTGACCTCTTCGAAGCTGCCGCTGAACACGATGTCGCGCGCGTGGGGCTCGACCTCGTCCTGGTGCGTTGCAACCTGGCGCAGCAGGCTGTCGACGACGCGGGCGCTCGTCACCTCGACGATGTTCCGGTGCAATTCGGCATCGCTTTGCGCGCCGACATGGCCAGGCACCAGCGCGACCGGCATGCTCGGCAGCCCCAGCCCCACGGACGTGGCTGCTGCCTGGCGAATGAATCCTTCGCACACCAGCGAGACGGACGGAATTCCTGCCGCCTCGCACACTGCACTCGCCCGCAACACGGCGGGCGTGCAGCTCCCTCAACAACCCATCCCGGAGATGACGGCGTCCACCTTCAGTTCACGCAGCCGGACGGGAAGGCCGGCGACGATCGCGCGTTCGTCGCCACCGTGCGTATTGCCGAACTCGCGCCAGCTCACGAAGCGCACATCGGGAAAGCGGGCCGACAGCGATTCTTCGAGCGCCGCGAAGACCTGGTCGCCGCGAAAGAGAAAGTCCCAGAGCTGGGCAACCGTCTTGCCTTGCAGCGTATCGAGCCGCGGGGCCAGCACCTTGCCCTTGACCTGGCGCGCGCTACGCGGCCATACGACATCGTAGCAGCCGTGGTTCGAATCAGTTGCCATCGTCTTTCTCCGATTTGAGCTTGGATAGTCTATGTCCGGCGATCGGTGCGGCGGAAAGCTCATCCGGCGCGCACGCTGCTCGCGAAATAGCGGAAAGGAGTGGGAGTCGAACCCGCGCAGGACTGTCAACAGCCCCTTCCAGATTTGAAGTCTGGCCGTCCCACCAGGGACGATTCCCTTCCGTTGTTGCACATGCGTTCGTCACGGCCGTCGTTGCGCCGCCTGCAGCCCGAAGCAGGGCAGCGCGATGCCCTCGGGCGTCGATTCGAAAACCACGTTGACGCGTGCGCCGATGGCCACTGTGCCGGGCTTCGCGTTCAGCACGCGGCCCATCAACCGTGGTCCCTCGTCGAGTTGCACGACGGCCACGACGTACGGAACCTGGTCCGCCAGGTACTCAATCGCGGCACGATGGTTGACCGTGAAAGTATAGACTGCGCCCTGTCCGGCGCTCTGGCGCCAGCCCATGTCGTCGGACATGCAGGCGAGGCAGAACGGGCGCGGATAGAACTGCAGCCGTGCGCATGCGTTGCATTTCTGGACCAGCAGCCGGCCTTCGCGGGCTGCGTCCCAGAACGGCCGTGTCAGCCCAGTCGGCGCGGGCAGCGGGCGTTGTTTCAGGTCGGTCATCGCCATCGCCTTGGTCATAGTCCCAGAATTATCGTCGTGTTCGCGGAGAACACCAGGCCGGGGGCATGGCACAGCGCGAGCCGCGGGTCCGGCAGTTGGCGGTCGCCGCACTCCTGGCGCAGTTGCCGGACCGCTTCGACTACCAGGAAGATTCCGAACATCCCGGGATGACTGTACGACAGGCCGCCGCCCGAAGTATTGATCGGGAACGAACCACCCGGCGCGAGCGTGCCGCCCGCGACGAAATCCCTCCCTTCGCCGCGAGCGCAGAACCCAAGCTCCTCGAGCGACTGCAGCAAGCCGATCGTGAAGTGATCGTAGATCTGCACGACGTCGATATCCTCGCGCGTGACGTCGGCCTGCCGGAACGCCTGTTCGGCCGTTGCGCGGACGCCGGTCTCGAGCCAGTCCGGCACGTCGAACGGCGTGTAGTGATGCGACACGGTATCGGACATTCCCCTGACATACACGGGCTTCTTCGCCAGGCCGCGCCCCCTGCTCGCGCCGGTCACCACCAGCGCTCCGCCGCCGTCGGTGACGAGGCCGCAGTCGCGCACCCGGAGCGGCTCGGCAATCATCGGCGAGGCGAGCACATCGTCGATCGACAGCGGATCGCGCCGGTACGCTTTCGGGTTAAGCGCCGCCCATTTGCGCGCGGCGACCGCGATCTCGGCAAGGTCGCGCGAACGCGTCCCGTAGCGATGCATGTGCAACTGCGCGACCATCGCGTAGTAGCCGATCGGGCTCAGATGGCCGTGCGGCACGACGAATTGCCCGCGCGGCGAGCGCGGATCCTCGACCAGTGTGGTCAGCTTGCGCGCATTGTCGGAAAGCTGCGTGCTGCCGTACGTGACCAGCGCGATTTCGCACAGGCCGGCTTCGATCGCCGCGACCGCGTGACTTACGTGCAGCAGATTCGACATGCCGCCGACGTTGGTCGTGTCGGTGAAGCGCGGCCGGATGCCGAGGTACTCCGATACCAGGGCGCTGGAAAAGCGGTCGTCGGTATGTGCGAAGACGCCGTCGACATCGCCGAGCGTGAGGCCCGCATCGAGCAGCGCGGCGCGCGCGGCCTGGCCCTGCAATTCGATCGCCGACTTGTCGGGCACCTTGCCGAGGTCGGACTCGGCGACGCCGACGATGGCCGCCGAGGGCCACGTGCGCGATAAGGATGCCGTGGCAGCCGTCACCGTTCAGTCCTCCACCGTGGCGACGCCATGCGTAAGCACGGCGATGTGGCGCTCGGCGGCGTATGCGTTGAAATGGACCGTCGATCCGCGCCGCCAGAGACTCACGCGCAGCGTTTCGCCCGGATAGAACGGCGCCGAGAAGCGCAGCCCGAGGCTCTTCAGCCGCGCCGGATCGTCGCCGCAGCAGGTCTTCAGCACGGCGCGCGTCGCGATGCCGAACGTGCAAAGGCCGTGCAAGATTGGGCGGTCGAAGCCGACCGCCTTGGCAGCCGCCGGGTCGGCATGGATTGGATTGAGGTCACCGTTCAGCCGATAGAGCAGCGCGGCGGACAGCGGCGTCGGCTGCGTGAAAACGAAGTCTTCCGGCGTTGACGGCGTTGCCGGCAACGGCGGCGACGGCTCGTCCGAGCGGCCTAAGCCGCCGTCTGCACGGCAGAACGACGTGTGCTCGATGGTCGCCAGCATTGCGCCGTCGGCCTCGTCGGTGATCCGGCGTTCGGTGACGACGAGCGCTCCGCGGTTCGGGCCCTTGTCGATCAGCCGGGCTATCCGGGTATCGCTGCGCAGCCTACCCGCGGGCCTGAGGCCGCCGTGCACCGTCATCCGATGCTCGCCATGCAGGATCATCCGCCGCGTGATGCCGGTCCGCGGATCGGCGGCCCACGCCCCCGGCGCGCCGAGCACCGTCATCAGCGAAGGGACAACTTTCTGGTCCTGCTCGTAGACGAAGCGCAGGTCGGCCGCATCGAGCGAGTCGGCGCCGTAGCCGACGCTGAGCGCGTACAGAATGCTGTCCTTCGCCGAGTACGGCATGCGCTGCACGGGGAATTGCCAGCGTTTGAGGGCGTCGTAATCGATGGTCATAATCGTTTCCTAACGACGCACCCGGATGCCTTCGCGCTCGCGGTCCCACAGCGCGGCGAGATTCTCTTCGGCGCGCTGACGCAGCTTGTACTTTTCGACCTTCTGGCTCGGCGTCATTGGCAGCGATTGCGCGACGTCGATGTAGCGCGGGACCATGAAATGCGCGAGGTTCGCGCTGCAGTGCTCGATCAATTGGCGAGGGGAGAAGTTGGCGCCTGCCTGCAGGATGACTGCAACCGCGACTTCATCTTCGCCCTCCTTTGCGCTGACCGGGAAGACCGCCGCGTCGAGCACCGCCGGATGCGTGCGGATCACTGCTTCGACCTCGAACGCGGAGATGTTCTCGCCGC
>SXGT01100600.1_pt1 | contig 10523 bp, 9 predicted proteins | sample 3176221 | NCBI WGS metagenome assembly SXGT01 (sample SAMN11356862, study PRJNA531348) | freshwater metagenome | isolation source: freshwater sample F1-120 | place: China: Fuxian Lake, Yuxi | collected 2017-12-25
GCGCGGCGACTCCCGCCGCGAGAGGCGGGCCGACGACGAGCACGGGGCGCGCGCCGCGCTCGATCCCAGCCGCCTCGGCCGGCGCGAGCCCCGCCGGTGCCATCAGCGCCACGCCGCGCCGGAGCCACACGCCAAAGAAGATCGCGGCGAGCTCGGGTCCGTCGGGTTGCTCGATCAGGACCCGGTCACCCGGTCCGATGCCGTGTGCCGCGAGCTCGCCGGCCATCGCCCGCGCCCGCCGCCAGAGGTCCGCGCGTGTCCACGTGACCCGGGCCTCGCCCCGCTCGAGCGCGCACAACGCGACCTCGCTCGGACCGGCGTCGACCTGCCGCACGAAGGCATCGACGATTGTCGAAGGACTCGAAGACATGGGTGGCCTCGCCCACCGATGTGCGCATGGCGCAAACGCAAGCGATGTGATCTGAATCACGGTGGGTGCCTAATGTCATCGGCCGTGGCGCCGGACGCCTCTGTCCGCCGGGGGCAGCGCGTGCAGGGCTGGCCTTTGTCGGCGGTTGCGCCTATGGATACCGGCCGTCGAATTGAGCAAGGCCAGGGTGAGCCCATGCGTATCGATCGCTACATCGCCCCGCCGAGCGCGCCGCCGCGTGGCCCCTGGCGGCAGCCCCTTTGGGCGCTCGGCTTCCGTCCGTTCTTCCTCGTCGCGGCCCTGCTCGCGGCGTTGTGGCTTCCGCTCTGGCTGCATGTCTTCTTCTCGCACGGCCGGATGGCGCTCGGCGTCGAGCCGCTCGCTTGGCACGCCCACGAGATGGCCTTCGGCTTCGCGGGCGCCGTGCTGGCGGGGTTCCTCCTGACGGCCGTGCGCAACTGGACGAAGCTCTCGACGCCGGCCGGCGGATGGCTGGCGGCGCTCACGCTGCTGTGGTTCCTCGGGCGCGTCGCGATGCTCGTCGGCGGGGCGCTGCCGACGCTCTTGGTGGCGTCGATCGACAGCGCATTCCTGCCGGCCGTCGCGCTGGCGGTCGGCCTTCCGATCGTCCGTTCGCGCAACCGCCGGAACTACGCGGTGCCGCTGCTCCTCTTGGCGTTGAGTGCCGTCAACGTGGCTTTTCATGCGGGTGAGAGCGGTCTCTCGCGCAGCGCGCTGATCGTCGCCATCGAGATCCTCGCCGTGTTCCTCGTCTTCGTCGGCGGCCGCGTCATCCCGTTCTTCACGCGCAACGCGCTGCCGGGCGTGCGCGTCACCTCGCGCGCGTGGCTCGACTGGACGGCGCTCGGGACGACGCTGGCCGTGCCGGTCGCCCAGCTGCTGGCGCTCGGGCTGGCGACCGATGTCCTCGCCCTCGCGGCGGCGGCGGCCAACCTCGCGCGCCTGGTCGGTTGGAATCCGGTCGCGACGCGCGGCAAGCCCATTCTATGGGTGCTCCACGTGGGCTATGCGTGGCTCGTGGTGGGCTTCGCGATGCTCGGGCTCGGGCGCTGGGTGCCGGCGCTGGGCGGCTCGGCGCCGCTTCACGCGCTGACGGTCGGGGCGCTCGGGACGCTCATCCTCGGGATGATCGCGCGCGTGGGCCTCGGCCATACGGGGCGACCGTTGGTCGTCGCGCGCGCCATCACGGTGGCGTTCGTGATGCTGACAGCGGCGGCGCTGGTGCGCGTCGTCCTACCGCTGGTATTACCGGAGCTGACCACCGTCGCGCTCATCACCTCGGGCAGCCTGTGGGCGCTCGCGTTCCTGATCTATGTGATCGTGTATTGGCCCATCCTCTCGCGGCCGCGCGTCGACGGCGCGCCCGGGTGAGGAGGGCGGCGAGGTGGCCGGCGCTTTCGCCGACCGCCTTCTACCGCCTCCTGCTGCCTCCTCGCCGAACGCGGTCGCCGTCTCCTCGGCCGGCACGACCTCGGACGCCCTCGCCGCCGAGCGCCGCCAATGGCCCCGGCGCATACGCCATTCGACCAGCGCCCCGACGACCGCGATCTCCACCAGGATCATGGCGATCATCGGCGCGACCGTCCGCCCGCGTCCCTGCAGATACTGCGTGAGCGCCAGCATGATGAAAGCGGGCACCGCACCGGCCGCGCGGCCCGTGAAGTAGTCGACGGCGACCTGGTGGACCTCCCCTTCGCCGCTGCCGAAGAGGCCAAAGAGCGGATCGCCGATCGCGATGAAGGCCATCTCGCCGAGGCCGAGCCAGAGCCCGAGATGAAGGCCCTGCCACGCCAAACGGCGCGCCGTGCGCTCGTCGCGGGCCCCGGTCGCCTGCGCGACCGAGATCTTGAGACCCGACAGAACGCCCATGCCGAAGCCGTGCACGGCATAGAGCATGACCGAGCCGAAGCCGACGCCGGCGACCGCGTTCTGCCCGAGCGGGCCGACCCAAAGCGCGTTCACGAAGTTCATGAGCGTGAACGAGAACATCGAGCCGATGATCGGCCAGGCGATGACGAGCAGCTCGCGGATCCCGATGCGAGCGGGCAGGACGAGACCTTCGGAACCGGCGGAACCAGAGACAACAGAAGGCGTGGACGCCATGACGTGCCCCCTCCAAGGGGCAGCGCGTAAAGTGAACAGCGGTAACATTCGGCCGGCCCTGGCGCGAGGACACCCGCGTTGGTGCTCGCTGCGCTCGGAACGGCAGCCGCGGACGCGCCACGAAAGGGCGCCCAGCGGGGCTCGGGGTTCGACGAAGTTCGTCGCGGTCAGGCGCTTCAGGCGCCCTTCGCGAACAAACTCGAACGATGGCTTCGTTCACGCCACAGCGTTGCTAGCGCCGCATGCGTGCGGGGGAGTCCTGCGCTCAGTGAGCGCGTCAGCCTCGCGGCTGAGGGACTCCCGCCATCGAATCTTGCGCGCCGGTGCAACGGTCGCACGACGGAACGCGCATGACGTGAATCACGGTCGCGGTTGCGTGCTTGTCCATCGTGCATCTCCCGGTCGCGCTTCGCTCCCCTCGAGCAAGGCGTGGGCGGAGCCTCGCGATCCGCGATCATCCTGTCAAGCTCCGAGTCGAGCCGCGCCCGCGCGGTGGCTCGCAGAGCCGTTCGCAGGCCTCTTGGCTCGACCCACGAAAAAAGAGGTCGAGGTCGTCGCCTGCTCCGTTTGAGGTTCGTGCGCCGCCTGGGGAAGGTGCGGCGTTGGAGCATGCGTTCGACCTCGACCTCGGGTCGAGGGGGCACCGTCAAGTGCCGTCGATGCGGGGCTCTACGCCGCGTCGGGGGCCTTCTTCACCCGAAATTGTGACCGAATTGTGAGGTTGTCGCCGAGCGCAGTTCGACCTATCGTGCGCGGCCATGTGGACCCCACGACCGCTTCGCTTCGCCGCACCGCTCGCCGGTGCGCTCGCCCTCGCCGCGTGTTGCGCCCTCCAGCCTCACCCCGGCGCCGAAGAACCTCCCACCCCCGCCGAGCCCGCCAAGGTGCCCGCCGATCCCAAGCCGCCGGAGCCTCCCGTGACCGCACTCCCCGCCGCCCCGCCGAGCGAGCGCACCGAGGTCGCCGACACGCTGCACGGTGTGCGCGTCGCCGATCCGTACCGCTGGCTCGAGCCCGGTGACGACCCGAAGACCCAAGCCTGGGTCGCCGCGCAGGACGCGTTCGCCCGCCAGTACCTCGATCCCGCGGCGGGCCGCGACTGGCTCGTCAAGCGCTTCACCGAGCTCTTCTATGTCGATGCCGTGTCGGCGCCCATCCACCGCGGCGACCGTTTCTTCTTCACGCGGCGCTTCAAGGACAAGGAAAAAGCCATCCTCTATGTGCGCGACGGGGCGGCCGGCGCCGAGCGCGTGCTGATCGATCCGCTGACCCTCTCGAAGGATGGAACGACCGCGCTGGGCGCCTGGTGGCCGTCACGCGATGGCCAGTACCTCGCCTACACGCGCCACGAGAACAACGCCGACGAGGCCACGCTCTACGTGCGCGACGTGACGACCGGCGCGGATCTGCCGGATGTCCTCGAAGGCGCCAAATATGCGGGGTTGGCGTGGATGCCGCCGGCGCCCATCGGCAAACCGGCGACCAACGTCAAGCCGAAGCCGGCCGGTTTTTTCTACGTCTATTTGCCGTCGGGTCCGGAGATCCCGGTCGCCGATCGACCCGGCTACGCCGAGGTCCGCTGGCACACGCTCGGCGCGTCGCAGAAGGACGACGCACACATCTTCCCGCGCACCGGCAGCGCCCAGACCTTCATGGGTGTGAACGTCTCCGAGGATGGTCATTGGATGTTCCTCTCGATCCAGAACGGCTGGAACTCGACCGATCTCTATGTGAAAGACCTTCGCAAAGCGCAGCGCACGAAGCCCGTCCGCGAGGCGGACCTGAAGGGGTTCGACGCGCGCCAGCGTGCCAAGAAGGAAGCCGAGGCACGCGGCTTCTCCGTCCTCGCGTTCGGCAAGGATGCGACGACCGGGGCCATCGCGCATGAGGATCGCTTCTTCCTTGTCACGAACGACGGCGCTCCGCGCTACCGCGTGTATCGCGTCGACGCGAAGAAGCTCGCTCCGAAGGATTGGACCGAGATCATCCCGGAGGGCCCCGATCCGATCGAGGCGGTCGAGCTCGCGGGTGGCCAGCTCCTCGTCCAGAAGCTCGTGAATGCGGCCGCCAAGCTCGAGGTGCGCGACCTCGACGGCAAGCTCGTCCGCGACATCGCCCTGCCCAGCATCGGCAGCGTCACCGCGCTCGTCGGCGAGCCCACGGACGACGAGGCCTACTACGCCTTCACGTCGTTCACCCAGCCCACCGAGACCTACAAGATGTCGGTCAAGACCGGCGCGAGCAGCGTCTGGGCGAAGATCGAGGTGCCGTTCGACGCGAGCAACGTCGTCGTCGAGCAGGTCTTCTATCCTTCCAAGGATGGCACCAAGATCTCGATGTTCATCGTGCACCAGAAGGGCATCGCGCTCGATGGCTCGCACCCGACGCTGCTCTACGGCTACGGCGGCTTCAACCAGAACATGACGCCGGCCTTCGCCAGCTCGGTCGCGGTGTGGGTTCAGCTCGGCGGCGTCTACGCGATGCCGAACCTGCGCGGCGGCGGCGAATATGGGGAGGCCTGGCACCGCGCCGGCATGCTCGACAAGAAACAGAACGTCTTCGACGACTTCGCGGCGGCCGCCGAATACTTGGTACACCAAGGATATACCACGTCGGCCAAGCTCGCGATCCGCGGCGGCAGTAACGGCGGGCTCCTGGTCGGGGCCGCCATGACGCAGCGGCCCGACCTCTTCCGCGCCGTCATCTGCGCGGTCCCGCTGCTCGACATGGTGCGCTACCACCTCTTCGGCAGCGGGGCGACCTGGGTGCCGGAGTACGGCTCGGCGGCGGATCCGGCGCAGTTCGCGACGCTCCATGCGTACTCGCCCTACCACCAGGTGAGAGGCGGCACCCGCTACCCGGCGCTGCTCATGATGGGCTCCGACCACGACGACCGCGTGGATCCGATGCACGCGCGCAAGTTCGTCGCCGAAGTGCAGCACGCCGTCCGCGGCGTGGCGGACCGGCGCGTGACGCTCTTCCGCCTCGAAAAGAACGCCGGCCACGGCGGCGCCGACATGGTCAAGAAGAACGTCGAGTCGTACGCCGACCAGTTCGCGTTCCTCATGCACGAGCTCGGCGTCGCCGCCCCCAAGTAGGCTAACGCCAAAGGCTCCTCATGGACTCTCCGCCCACGGCCAAGGACGATCCGGCCGAGCTCGAAGCGCGCCTCGCGAAGGCTGCGGGGCTTCTCGTCCACCTCCAGCACCTCGTGACGGTGCTCGATCAGCTCGTGCCCAAGGCCTTCGAAGAGGGCTTCCGGCGCCGAAATCCCGAGCAGGAAGAGCCGTGGCTCGTCGACTGGCTCGGGTCCGAGACGCGTGCCGAGCTGCATCGGATCTTGCCGCGTGGACGGGCCGCACACCCGCCGCTGGAGGGCACGTGAGCCTCGACCCCTTCGCGAGCCCGCGCCGGCCGCTGAACCTCGACGCCGGGCACTTCCGGCGCGTCCGCGGGCTCCTCACGGCGGGGCGCGTCGGCGCGACCTTGGCGGGCTCGGCCTGGATGCTCCTCACACTCGCCGCGCTCGCGGGTGGCGGCGGCGGTGGCTTCGTGGCGATGTTCGCGGTCCTGGCCGTGCTCGCCTACCTCGGCGGCATCATCACCGAGATCGTGGGTTGGTTCGGGCTGCGCGGCTTGGACGGTCACCGCGGCTGGGCGACCACCGTGGCGGTCCTCTTGATCGTCGAGTGCGCCTGGTTGCTCCTCGGTCCACTCTTCGCCGCGCTGTCGTTTCGCGACCCCACCGGCTTCGGCATCGCGACGGGCATCCTCGTGGTGTCGCGCGCCACGCTCTTGGCCGTCGGGTACTGGGCGCGCCACGGTGCGGCCGCGCGCGTCGCCGCCTTCGCGTTCACGCTAGCTGCCATCGGCTGGCTCGTGCTCATCGTGATGCTCGCCGGCGACCGCTGGCGCTGGCTCGGCGTGGCGATCGCCGCGACGATCGTCGCCGCGCTGTGCGAGGCCATCGGACACTTCGCCACCGGCGCCTACTTCGCCGAGAACCGGCCCGTTCCGGTCGACGTCAGCGCGTTCACGTGAGGAGCCAAGACATGCAAACAGACTGGGATTGGATCATCATCGGCTCGGGCTTCGGTGGCAGCGTCTCGGCTCTACGCCTGGTCGAGAAGGGCTACCGCGTCCTCATGATCGAGAAGGGCAAGCGCTTCCAGCCCGGCGACTTCGCCGAGAACAACTGGGACCTCAAGCGCTGGATGTGGATGCCGGGCATGGGCCTGCAGGGCATCTTCCAGATGTCCTTCTTGAAGCACGTCACGGTCATGCACGGCGTGGGCGTCGGCGGCGGCAGCCTCGTCTACGCGAACACGCTTCCGACCCCGCGCGACGACTTCTTCGAGGCCGCGTCGTGGACGCATCTCTCGAACTGGAAGGACGAGCTCGCGCCGCATTATCGCACCGCCAAGAAGATGCTCGGCGCCGCCGTCAATCCGCGTGAGACGGTCGGCGATCGTGTGCTCAAGCAGATCGCCAAAGACATCGGGCGCGAGCAGCACTTCCATCCGACCGAGGTCGCGATCCACTTCGGCGATCCCGGCAAGCACGTCGCGGATCCCTACTTCAACGGCGACGGCCCCGAGCGCGTAGGCTGCACGTTCTGCGGCAGCTGCATGACCGGCTGCCGCGTCGGCGCCAAGAACACGCTCGACAAGAACTACCTCTGGTTGGCCGAAAAGAAAGGCCTGACCCTCATCGCCGAGACTGAGGTCACGGCCGTCCGGGCCAATGCTGGTGGGGGTTACACGCTCGAGACCGATACGAGCCTCGGGCGCAGCTTCGGCAAGAAGCTCGGCAAGCGGGGTCAACGTTTCACCGCTGCCAAAGTGATCTTCGCCGGCGGCGTCATGGGCACGATGCCGCTGCTCCTCGCGATGAAAGAGGACAAGAAGGGCCTGCCCCGCCTCTCGGATCGGCTCGGCGACTCGGTGCGCACGAACAGCGAGTCGCTCATCGGCGTCATCGCGCCCGACCACCAAGAGCCGTTCTCGCACGGCGTCGCCATCACGAGCATCCTCCACACCGATGACCACAGCCACATCGAGCCGGTGCGTTACGGCCAGGGCTCGGGCTTCTTCCGCACGATGGTCCTGCCGCACACCGAGGGTGACACCCTCGCCGGGCGCATGAGCGCCATGGTCAAGAGCTTCACCAAGCAGCCGCGCCTCTGGGCCAAGGCCTTCGCGGCCGAGGACTTCGCGCGCCAGAGCCAGATCCTCCTTTATATGCGGACCCTCGAGGGCACGCTCAAGATGCGCCTCGGACGCGACATCCGCTCCGGGTTCAGCCGCGGTCTCGTGACGCAATGCGATGACCCGACGCAGGCCCCGAAGGCGTTCATGCCCGAGGCGACCGATCTCGCCGAGCGCTTCGCCGAGAAGGTCGGCGGCGTGACGGCGACCCTCTTGACCGAGACGCTCTTGGGCGTCCCCAGCACCGCCCACATCCTGGGCGGGGCCTGCATGGGACGCCACGCGGACGACGGTGTCATCGACAAAGATCACAAGGTCTTTGGCTACGACGGCCTCTACGTCATCGACGGGTCGGCCGTGTCCGCGAACCCGGGTGTCAACCCATCGCTCACCATCACCGCGCTCGCCGAGCGCGCCCTCGAACGGATTCCCGCAAAGGCCTGACCATGCAGCTCACGCTCTTCGTCCACCTCTTCGTCCTCGGGCTGTGGCTCGGCTGTGTCATGGTCGAGCTCGTGCTCGAGCTGATGGGGCGCACGGCGCCCGCGCTCGGCGATTCGGCCGCGCGCGTCCACAAGATGATCGACCGCTTCATCGAGATCCCGGCCTTCACGATCGTGCTGGTGACCGGGTTCATGATGATCAAGTGGGACATGACCGAGTTCACGTACTGGCTCAAGATCGGGCTCGGCCTCTTCACGATCGCCATCAACGCGGCCTGCGTCATCCCGGTGCTACGACGCGTCACGGCGATCGATCGGGGCGACCGCGCGGCCAGCGAGAAGCACACGCGTCGGATCTTCGTCTACTTCGGGATCGGTCTCGTGACCGGGCTCAGCGCGCTGGTCATCGGCGTCGTGCGCATGGGCATCGTGCTCTGAGTTTTCGGGCGAATCAGCGTTCGCGCATCACGCGCGTCACGAGCTCGCTCAGGGCCGTCAGCGGCGCATCCGGGGCCAGTGCGGCGACGTAGGCCTGGTAGAGTTCGGGCGCCCGCGACTGGAGCTCGGCGAGCGCCGGCTCGGGCCCCGCGTACCACCACCCCCGCAGTCGAAAGGCATCCGGCAGGAGCTGCGCGAGGAGCTCGGCGCGTCGCCACGCCGCGACCACGCGGAACTCAGGCGCGGGATTGGCAATCCGGCGGAGCATGCGCTCGCCCCAGACCTTCAGCGCTTGGCGCTCGTCGTCGGGGATCGGCTCGGGCCCAGCGGCATGGAACGCGTCGAGCACCGCCATGAGCGCCGGAACGCGCCCCTCGGGATCGACCAGCGCGCGGCCCCCGCGGAGGCGGAGAGCGCCTGGCTCGCGCCGCGGATCGAGCGCCCCGATCGGCTCGATCCACGCGTCGAGATCGACCATGATCCCGTCCGGTCCGGGCACCTCTCGCGCATCGCGCACCGTGCGCCGCGGCGCGCCATCAGGCGGGTCCGGCACCACGACCACCAGATCGATGTCACTCTCGGGCCGTGCCGTGCCGCGCGCCCGCGAGCCATAGAGGATGACCGCGAGCGCCTGATGCGCCGCCGCGAGCTCTCTCGCCAAGTTCTCGAGCCACTCCATGACCGCGTTGTGGCCGAGATGCAGTGGCGGCGCAAGGGCCTCGAAATCGCGTCACGGCACATCCGTGCGTCGTCGGATCTTGCGCACGTAGCCGAAGTCGTTCTCGGTCACGAGGATGTCGCCGTTCGGCGCGAGCGTCACCGCGCGCACCTCGCTCACCTTCTTGCCGGGCGAGCGGAAGAATTCGCCGTCGCCGGCGTGGACCTCATGCGGGCCGCCGTCGACGAAGAGGCGCACGACGCCGCCGGTGTCGAGGTACCAGATCTGACTGCCGCCCTGCATCCCGAGGAGATACCCGCCGGTGTCGAGGCGCCATACGGCGCGCACCTCGTCGAGGCCGGCCTCCAGCGCGTCCATCTGGAGGTCGTCGGTGCCGCCGGTTGCCTTCGTCGTGCCGTTGCCGGCGATGATCGTCTTGTGGCCGCTCGGGTCGATGCGCAGGACGCGGTGATCCATGAGATCGGTGACGACCAGGTCCGTCACAACCCCACCAGCCTTCGTTACGGCGAGGTTCCCCAGCTGTACGAAGTCCGACGCGTAGACGCTCACGCCGGCCGCCGGCGTCCAATGGAGGAGGCGCGTGCCCGACGCGATGAAGGCCTCGCTTTCGTCGTCGGCGACCCACAGGCCGCGCCCCTCGGAGATCCCGCCCGGCACCAAGATGAGCGTGGTCATGACGCGCCCGTCGGCGGAGGACGACACGCGGCGGATCTTGCCGTTGCCGAGGTCGAGGATATAGACGACGCCATCGCCGCGCACCCAGAGGCCGTTCGGGTCATCGAGGCGGCGGGTGGCCGCTGGCGCCGGGAGATCGCCGTCGTCTCCGACGCTTCCGGTGCCGGCGAGCGTCGTGATCGTGCCGTCAGCGGCGACCGCGCGGACCGCGTGCGCGTCCTTGTCGGCGATGTAGACGATGCCGGCATCGTCCGCGAGAGCGGTGTGCGGGCGCGAGAGCACGGCCAGGGTGGCGAGGCCGCCTTCGTAGGCGGGGAGCCACTCGGCGACGGCGTCGCTGCGTGCGCCGAGGCCGGCGATGGTCGTGAGGAGATCGTAGCGCCCGACGACGGTTGCGAACTCGGCCGCGGGATCCGGGGTCTCGGCCTCGGAGGCTTCGGAGGCTTCGAGGGCCTCGGAGTCTTGCGAGTCGAGCACGTCGCGTGGCGCTGCGGCGGTGTCTGGACAGGCCGTCAGCAGCGGGGCTGCGAGGACGAGGAGCAGCTTCATGCGCGCTGCTCGAGGCGTGCGGCTTCGGCGTGGGCGCC
>SXGT01158036.1_pt1 | contig 10523 bp, 8 predicted proteins | sample 3176221 | NCBI WGS metagenome assembly SXGT01 (sample SAMN11356862, study PRJNA531348) | freshwater metagenome | isolation source: freshwater sample F1-120 | place: China: Fuxian Lake, Yuxi | collected 2017-12-25
TCGTCGGCGCCAATGCCTTTGCCCATGAAGCCGGCATTCACCAGGACGGCGTATTAAAAAGCCGTGAGACTTACGAAATCATGCGAGCTGAAGACGTCGGCTGGTCCGCCAACCGGATGGTTTTGGGCAAGCATTCCGGGCGGAATGCGTTTAAGAGCCGGATCATTGAGTTGGGTTTTGAGTTCGGTTCGGAAGAAGAATTGAACGAAGTTTTTGCGCGCTTTAAACAATTGGCAGATAAAAAACACGAAATCTTTGATGAAGATTTACAGGCATTGATTTCAGAAGCCGGTTTTGAGGCTGAAGATGAACATATCAAGCTCATTGCGTTGAAAGTCTGCTCGGAAACCGGTGAAATTCCGAATGCCAAAGTCACCTTGCGGATAGACAATAAAGAAGTCATGGGCAGTTCCGACGGCGGCGGTGCGGTGGACGCCAGTTTAAAGGCCATTGAAAAATTGGTCCGGTCTGAGGCTACCCTTGAGCTTTATTCCGTTAACAACATCACCAACGGCACCGACGCCCAGGGCGAAGTCACGGTTCGTCTGGAAAAAGCGGGTCGCATCGTCAACGGCATGGGCGCCGATACCGATATTGTGATTGCTTCGGCAAAGGCTTATATTAACGCGGTGAATAAATTGCATAGTCCCGATCAGCGCAGACACCCGCAAAAAAGCGACGTCTAGGCTGGCAATACCTGAGTAAAGATTGATTAGGCGAGGATTAGGTTTGGATAACGCGATACGCTTGCAATATCTCGAAGCGATGGGCATTGATGTCTGGGTGCCCAGAGTGATTGCACAGAGTGAGCAAGTGTTTTCGCCTGAGGTTATTGCCGATCGCGAGGAAGCAGGGGATAACGCATCATCTGATTCCCCTCTCCCCAACCCTCTGCCGGAGAGAGAGGGAGCGGAATGCGGCCTTATCAATTCCGCTGTCTATACCGAACCGAAATCAGCGGCTACCGATAGCTGGAGTGTTTTAGAAGCGGAAGTCGCTAACTGCACCTTATGCGCTTTATGTGAAACCCGCATTCAAACGGTGTTTGGAACAGGCAATAAAAACGCCGATTGGCTGCTGGTAGGCGAAGGCCCCGGACAGCACGAAGACGAACAGGGCAAGCCGTTTGTCGGCAAAGCGGGTCTGTTATTGACCGAAATGATACGGGCAATGGGCCTTGCGCGCGAAGACGTCTTTATCACAAATATCGTAAAATGCAGGCCGCCGAATAACCGCGACCCACACGCGCAGGAAGTTGAAAGCTGCAAAAACTATTTACAGCGGCAACAGGCCTTGATCAAACCGAAAATCATTCTTGCCGTAGGGCGTATTGCCGCGCAAACCCTGTTAAATACCGATGAGCCTTTGTCCAGATTAAGAAACAAAGTGCATTTTTTAAATGACACGCCGGTTGTGGTTGTTTATCATCCTGCGTATTTGTTAAGGTCGTTGCTGGAAAAACGAAAAGCGTGGCAGGATTTAAAATTAGCCATGCAGACCGTTAAAAATATAGACCGTTAAATATGTCAACAATAAGAAGAGAAAAAGCACATGCGCGGATTATTAGACCAAATCAAAAATTTTGTAGTTTATGATGCTGACCGGGAATTCTACGCCAAGGTATTTCCTGATTCGGTGTCCAGAAAAGATTTAATGCGCATGCGAAAAATGACCGTTTCCGATTTACCGGATGTGCTAGCCATTGAAAGAAAAAACTATCAGTTTCCCTGGGGCGAAGACATTTTCAAGGATTGTTTTAAAGCCGGTTACAGCTGCTGGGTTTGCGAAGAGATGGACAAGATATTGGGTTACAGCCTGTTATCGCTGGCTGTCGATGAAGCCCATATACTCAATATTTCAGTCGACCCCGCCGAGCAGAAACAAGGTATTGGCCGTAAAATGCTGGAGCATCTGATTGAAGTGGCGAGAGGACGCGCCGAAACCGTTTTCCTGGAAGTCAGGCCTTCCAACACAGCGGCTATCGCGCTGTACCAGGATGTCGGATTTAACGAGATAGGCATCAGAAAAGCCTATTACCCCGCAGAAAACAATAGCCGCGAAGATGCTATTATGTTGGCCTTGCAGTTGTTCTGAAACGATTTGTTTGATCATGGGCGAAAAATATCGCTCATGATCAAATTCCTGCCTGTTTAATGTCTTTTCTTTCTAACATTTCGTATCGACCTTCGCTTCGATGCTGACTGATCCCCTTCATCAGTATACTCACCGTCTTCCTTATCATAGTCAGCGTCATCTTTTATATTTATCAGCGGAAGGGGCGTAGTCATGATGGTAAAGATGACTTTCATGAAAGCGTAACAAACCAGACTATTACTGACAGCCCCGATCAGTACGCCAATTTCAAAGGAAATTGCGGGAAATAACCATACCAGACAGAAGGCAACACCGACACTCATTGCCAAAAACAGCGACAATGTTAATAAAAAAACGAATACCAGTATAAAAATTTTCATTAGCTTGTTTCACCAGAGCCGCTGTATTTTATGGTTGTTATCGAATTCAATCTCTTGAGATTAGGCAGGTTTACCGCCGGGTAGCGGAACAGGTTCGGTGCTTGGAAAGTGATGAGATGTACGGGCGACGGCATGATATAAACCGAAATGCGGCTTAAGCGTCATAGGACTTGGTCATAGAGATTGCGTGATGTGCAAGGGGTAACGGGTATCCCGTTACCCTGCATAGATGCAGCCCCTCAAGAGCCCTTATGGTTGATTAGCTTTCGACAAAAGCTGAGTAAGGTTTGAATGCGTCATTGCTGTGTTGTTTGCACACGGTAAATATATATTTCTTTTTATTGATGGTGCGCTGGATCTGCGACAAGTTGGTTGTATTCTTGCATTGAGTCCCTTTCAGGGTGCTTGCCTGACACTGCGATGTCGCAGTGGCTACAGGCGCTGCCTGAGCAGGAGCCGCCGCTTCTTGAGCCGGTGCTGCCGTTTCACTTGACGCTGCCGCTTCTGCTACCGGTGCTGTGCTTGCTTCCGATGCGGGTTCTTCTTTTACCGGAGCCGCTGTTTCTTCGGGCGCCACAACTTTCTTTTCCAGATACTTGCCAACGCCGGTTGATGCAGGAGCGGGAGCCGGTTTTTCTTTTTTGGCCGGTGCTGCTTTGGGAGCTTCGGATTTCTTGCCCAGGTATTTTTCAACGCCTGTTGCAGCTGCAGGCGCAGGCGCTGCGGCTACGGCAGGCTTGGCTTTTCCCGTTTTAGCTTGTTTTTCCAGGTATTTTTCAACACCGGTGGCCCCGGCTGCCGCCGGTGCAGCAGCTGGTTTTTCTTTTGCCGCAGCCGCCATAGCCTGTTTTTGCAGATATTTTTCAACGCCGGTGGCTGATGCCAACGCTTTTTCCTTTAACGCCATTTCCTGCTTTTGCAGGTATTTTTCAACGCCGGTCAGACCACTGGAATCTTTGGTGTAAACAGGAGTTGTGTGATGAGCTTTAGATTCATAGCTTGTATTGCTAACCAGAGCGATAAGTTTTTCAAGTAAATTTGCCATAAATGGTATCTTCCATTTTAAAATTTAAAAAATATATATATATAAAAGCCGTCACGGCTACAGATAATTAAAACACCGATGACCCTATAAACCAATGTTTTCGGTGTTTTATCCTCTGCTTCTATAACCGTGCAGATTATATACACTAATCATAGCCCAATAAACGGCTAATTACTGATGAAGCTTCATGGCCTCACCTTATCAGGCTTGCACAACCTCGGATGCAGTTGCATCCGGTTTCTGCTTTTCCAGCAAATAATCAAGCCAAAGATTTGAAAGCTTTTCCTGTACCGTATTTTGTCTCAAGCGGGCGTTCAGGTGTTTGAAATCAACTTTGTCCAGATCCTGATCCTGGTTGTAACAGGAGTAGACAAAATACTCCTTACCGGATTCAGCATCAACATGCTTGCACAGGCATTGGGCGCAGATACCTTTCATCATACACTGCATGGGTGAGTTAATAGACCCGATAGCATGATGCGCCTTTTTTAAGTAAGGCTTCAGGACATCAAAACGGGCATCTTTAACTGCCGCCATCATGCGATCGGAACCGATAACAATCAGGTGATCCACATCCGCCAGGGAAATGGGCTGCTCGCCCAACTTGCCCTCGGCGTAAGCTACCATACACTCAAGGATATTGCCGACAAAGCTTTTATCCTGCGGACGCGTAGGCTGAATAGCTTCGACACCGGGGGTATTGTCTACCGACCAGATAATAATATCCGAAGCGGCTTCAATGTCTTCAATCTTGAATATATCCTGCCTGTATTTATAACCGGCAAAATAAATTACCCGGTTGCCGGCTGCGCGCAAGGCTTTACCGATAGAAAACAGCACGGCGTTACCCAAGCCGCCGCCGATCAACAGCACGGTTTGTCCCGTCGGTATGTCGGTCGGTGTACCGGTCACGCCCATGATCACCAAGGGGTCACCGACTTTCCACGTTGCGCACAGGCGTGACGAGGAGCCCATTTCCAGTGCGATCAGTGAAATCGTACCTTTTTCCTTGTCGACTTCGGCGCCGGTTAAGGCCAGGCCTTCTGCCGCGAGTACCGTACCTTCAACGACCGGTGCGTAGGCTTCAAAATTTTGCACTCGGTAAAATTGGCCGGGGTGGAATTTTTCCGCCGCCAGCGGGGCTTTAACAACGACCTCGATAATGGTCGGCGTCAGGCGGTTAATGGCAACGATAGTCGCGGTAAACGCCTCATCCAACCGGGCAAACAGGGCCTTTAATGCCGCATCGCGGTCTGCTTGTTGCGCAGGATTGAGCTGTGCCAATTCCTGCTCGAACAATTTAACCACATAAGGATAACCGTTTTTGGCGCTGGCCATCGCTTTAACCACATTACCGGCATAAACCGGATGATTGTCGCCATAGAAGCTGATAAATTTGCCGTCTTTTTGATAAGACGTCAGCGGCGCCGGCTTGCCCAACTTGGGCTCGGCGGTATCGTGCATGGCGACCAATTCCAGTTCACCACCGGTCCACTCCGGTTCATAGCGCTGGAAAAACCATTTGTCCATGACAAAGGTGTCCGGGTATTCGCTTTGATAAATCGTGTTCGGCGAGGTACCTGCGGCGATATACAAACCACGCAACGGCACGTTGACAGTCTGGCCTGAACTTTTCCAGCGCCCTTCTTCCAGCACCAGCTTTTCAAATTCCACGGCATTCAAATGCCCGTACTCGTCGGTTTGTGCGCTTAACGGGCTCATGCCTTCCGCCAGGGCTATGCCCTCCTCCAGCGCCTCGGCAATTTCTTCATGATTTTGCCGGTAAGCCGGGGCGTCTTTCATGCCTTTGCGATAGAACAGGGTGACTCCGCCCCACGCTTCCACCAGCGGCTGAAAGTTCGGCAGTTCGCCGTCCTCTTCGGCGCGCAGGCGTTCTGCACGAATGGTTTTGCCATGGGCAAGGAACTCATCGAGAATGGCGGTTTCTTCTTTATCGTAACGGCTGCGTACCACTTGCTCGCCATAAATAGCCGTCAGCGTTTCATAGCGATTCAGTATTTTTTCCACCTGGACGGGGTAATAGGCCATCAATTCCGTGGCGGTATCGATAGCGGTCAAGCCGCCGCCGATCACGCCGGCGGGTAAACGCACCTGTAAATTGGCTAACGAGGAAGACTTTGCCGCCCCGGTCAATTGCAGGGCCATCAGGAAATCGGAGGCTTTGCGGATACCGCGAACCAGATTGTTTTTCAGATCAATAACCGTCGGTTTGCCGGCCCCTGAGGCGATACAAATATGATCAAAGCCCATTGCCCAGGCATCGTCAATAGTGAGTGTACCGCCGAAACGCACACCGCCATAAGCACGGAAGGCTGCGCGTCTGAGCAGGGTCAGGTAGATCACTTTAAGAAAGTTTTTGTCCCAGCGCACGGTAATGCCGTATTCGGCCACCCCGCCAAAACCGGCCAGAATGCGCTGATCCAGTTCTTCGTAGAGCTCCTTAAAATCAACAATCGGCATTGGCAGGTTGGTTTCATCGCCGGTTAAAGCGACAGGCAATGGCTCCAGTTTTAAACCATCGATACCGGCAACGCCGAAGCCCTCATTCAACAGATAATGGCTCATCGTATAGCCGGCGGGTCCCAAACCTACCACCAGCGCATTCTTACCGTTGTAAGGCAGCATATAAGGGCGCTTGACATTCAACGGATTCCAGCGCGTCAACAGACTGTAAATTTCAAATCCGTAAGGCATGAACAAGACGTCGGTCAAGACATTGGTTTCAATCTGCGGAATGTTGACGGGATCTGTTTTCTGGTAAATACAGCCCTTCATGCAGTCATTACAAATACGATGGCCGGTACCGGGACACATCGGGTTGTCGATAATAATAATCGCCAGCGCGCCGATATTGTCGCCGTTACGCTTAACCAGGTGCATTTCCGATATTTTTTCATCCAGAGGGCAACCCGTTGTGGTCACGCCCAAAGGATCAACTTTGAAGGTATTGGTTTTCTTGTTGCGCATGCCTTTGGAGCACGAATCGGTATCGCGCTCGTGGCAATAGATGCAATGATTAACTTCAGACAACACCTGTCTTTCATTAAATCGCGGGTCGGTGAGTTTGAAACCGTCACGGCGACGACGGTGCTCAGGATCGCCCATCCAGGCAGTAAAATCTACGCGGTCAACGGTCTCGTGTTCAACCAGATGGTCGAAATCGCGCTTTTCCGGGAATTTAAAACTCAGCCAATCGGCAACGACATCGTTATCACTTTGTGCGACAAAGCTCCAGCGCTGCACAATATCCATCAAGCCATTGGTGACATCGGCCGGTGATTCCAGTTCGATAATGGCTTTGAATTCCTCTGCCGCCAAATCATGCGCGGCGAGCTTGCTACGCAAGGCTTCGACAACTAAGTCGGCATTTTCGTAGTCGCTGTCCTTGCCTTTGGCTAGCAGTTTGTAATGCTTCGACAACAGGCCGATAGCGGCGCCCACGCGGGCGACACGATGTTCGGGATCGCTGTCTTCATTGGCTTCAGGAAAACCCGCGTCAATCAACAGATCGAAACGGTTCAGGATAGAGGGAATATTCCAATCAGCGGTATCCTGCCCTTTAAAAACGACAGCCAGCTTTTCCACCACTTCGTTTTTATAAACAAAAATACTGTCTATTTCGTCTTTTATACTGGCGCTTTGCGCCTGATGATGCTCGGAGACGTTAAACAGCCTTGCCACAAATTGGCCGACATAAGGCCCCATGCTCACCAGCAAATCGGAAATTTCCTCAGGGCTAAGGCCTTCACCCTGATTTTGACGATAAGCGGCAAATTTATCGTACAAATCGACATCATGCTGCTTAACCGACGCATCAAACACATCCAGCAATTCTTTCAAACGAGCCGAATCATATAAATCGGGATAATTGAAGCCGGGAATTCCGAGCGTAAGGTTGTTTTGTTCCATAGTTCCTGGGTTTGATTAACTCACAGCCGTGCAAACAGGCCACATAAATCAGCCGGATATGTACTTATGAGAGGTTACTGAAAGGGAAATTTAACAGGCTATTGTAAGTAAAACAGGCTGTTTTTGCTACAGATAATCTTTTCTGGCACGATCGGAACACATAACGACCGGAAACGTGTTTTAGACGTATCGAGCGTAAATCGATACAGAACGGTACATGTGCATTTCGAATACCGTTCAAGCCTGTATTGCCGGTGACGAAGGGACTACAATGGCCGCCACGATATTCCATGTCACGGACGGTAACGTCTAACGATTGCTCCGCCATAAGTATTAACAAGCTCCTTTTTAACTCGAACATGAGGAATATCAACTAACAATATATCGGTTTGTTTGATACCTGTCGGCATGATATAAAGATGGAACTAATAACTGAAGGAGAATGAAATGACTGAATCTGTTGTGTTAACGGTTACCGGTATGAAATGTGGCGGCTGCGAAACCAATGTAACGGACAAATTACAAGCTATTGACGGTATTGTGTCGGTTAAGGCGTCGAGTAAAGATAAAACCGTCAGCGTCGATTTTGATGCTGAAAAAACCGGGCTTGATGCTATTAAGAACGCGATTACCGGCGCGGGATTTACCGTGCAGTCGTCCTAGCAATATCGATCATTTTTCCTGCTTAGCTGGTTTTTAAGGGTGTGGTGTTTATGAGTACAGAAGAAGCTTCTGAAGAGCTGCGGTTATCCATTTTAGGCATGCGTTGCGCGGGCTGTGTCAGTGCGGTTGAAGGTGCTCTGGCGAGCGTACCCGGCGTAACTTCGGTAAGCGTCAATTTTGCCGACCATTCAGCCATGGTTGCAGGCCATGCCGATCCTGAAGCATTGAAACAGGCGGTTAAAGAAGCCGGTTACGATGCTGCTGTGATGGAGGGACTGGAAGATCCGTCTGAACAAGAAGCACAGGAACTGCAACGCTACCGTCTATTGATAAAGAAAGCCGCCGTGGCAGCCACATTTGGCGTGCTGCTCATGGCGGCGGAACATTTTGGCTGGTTGCCGGAAATAGGATCGTTAACCGGCCAATGGTTCTGGCCGGAAATCGCCCTGATTACGCTCAGCATCCTGGTTTATTCGGGCTGGCATTTTTATAGCGGCGCGCTCAAGTCATTAACACTGGGCCAAGCTAACATGGATACGCTGATTGCCTTGGGCACAGGATCGGCGTGGCTTTATTCCTGCATAGTCATCGACTATTACGCTACCTTGCCTTCCCTGGCGAAACATGCGTATTTCGAAGCCGCCGTCATGATTCTGGCGTTTATTAATTTGGGAACCGCTCTCGAAACACTGGCCCGCGGCAAAACTTCCAGCGCTATCCGTCAATTGATCGGTTTACAGCCGCGTACTGCCAGAGTCATCAGAAACGGCGAGGAAATTGATATAGCCATTGACCAAGTCGGCTTGGGCGAAACACTGAGGGTCAGGCCGGGTGAAAAAATTGCGGTTGACGGGGTGCTGCTTGAAGGCCACTCCACGGTCGATGAATCGATGTTGACCGGCGAGCCGATACCGGTAGAAAAAAGTGTGGGAGCTGAAGTGGTTGCAGGCACCATGAACCAAAGCGGCAGCTTTTTGTTTACTGCAACCCGTATCGGTCGTGATACCGCATTAGCGCAAATTATTAACAGTGTTCGCCAGGCGCAAAGCAGCAAGCCTGAAATTGCCCGACTGGCAGATAAAATTTCCGCTATTTTTGTACCGGCGGTCGTTGTGGTGTCTATCCTGACCTTCCTGCTTTGGTATGCTTTCGGGCCCGACCCCGCATTGGGCTATGCCTTTGTGACGTCAATGACGGTCCTGGTTATCGCCTGCCCTTGCGCATTGGGATTGGCAACACCCATTTCCGTCATGGTGGCGGTTGGCAGGGCGGCACAATCCGGCATCCTGATTCGCAAGGGCGACGCCTTGCAGACCGCAGGCAAACTGACTTGCATCATTCTGGATAAAACCGGTACCGTCACTGAAGGCAAACCTGTTGTTTCAAGCATTGAAGCATTGGGTGACTATACAGAAGCCAGCGTTTTGCAATTGGCGGCAAGCCTTGAATCAGGGTCCGAACATCCGCTGGCAGCAAGCATCCTGACTGCTGCTGAACAGCGGCAAATCAAACTGGAAAAAGTCACGCAATTTGAAGCCATTGCAGGTTTCGGAGTGAGCGCGCTGTGCAATGAGCGCTCTGTGCTGTTCGGCAACAAGGCGCTGATGGATAAGAAAGGCCTCAAATTCACCCGCTACAACAACCGACTGGAAAAACTGTCGGCTTTAGGACAAACACCGATGCTGCTTGCAGTGGACGATAAAATTGTCGGCATCATTGCTGTTTCCGATCCCATCAAAAAAGATTCGGCTGAGGCTGTGCAGCGCTTGAAAGATCAGGGCGTGCGCATCATCATGGTAACCGGCGATAACCAGATAACGGCTCATGCCATTGCCAAACAGGCGGGCATTATCGAAGTAAGGGCGCAAGTTCTGCCTCAGGATAAAGCCGCTGTCGTTAAGGAATTGCAACAACAGGGCGAGATTGTCGGCATGGTCGGCGACGGCATAAATGACGCACCTGCCCTGGCTCAGGCTGATGTGGGTCTGGCGATAGGCACCGGCACCGATGTCGCTATTGAAAGTGCCGACGTGGTCATTTTGCAAGGCTCCTTGTTAAAAGTCCCTGACGTCATGGCTTTGTCCAGAGTGGCTGTGACCAATATCAAACAAAACCTGCTCGGCGCATTCTTCTACAACACCATCAGCATTCCTGTAGCAGCCGGCTTGTTGTATCCCATATTCGGCATTTTATTAAACCCGATGATTGCCGGTGCGGCGATGGCGCTATCCTCGCTAACCGTGGTTGCCAATGCCAACCGCCTGCGTTGGATCTCACTCGAGAATAAAAGAATAAATTGACCTGTGGCAACGAATGTTTGTTTAACAGTTGCGTAACAAAAATCTGTTGGTATAATACCTGTCTCGAAGTTACACAACTTCAGGCGCGTAGCTCAGTTGGTTAGAGCACCA
>SXGT01751301.1_pt1 | contig 10523 bp, 10 predicted proteins | sample 3176221 | NCBI WGS metagenome assembly SXGT01 (sample SAMN11356862, study PRJNA531348) | freshwater metagenome | isolation source: freshwater sample F1-120 | place: China: Fuxian Lake, Yuxi | collected 2017-12-25
GCAGAACCACACGGCAGACTCGATCAAGTCGCTCGAAGGCTACGACCGTGCCTGGGTGGAGGAGGCGCAGTCGCTGTCCCAGCGCAGTCTGGACATGCTGCGGCCGACCATCCGCAAGCCCGGCTCGGAACTGTGGTTCACCTGGAACCCGGCACTGGCGACCGATCCGGTCGACCACCTGCTGCGCGGCGAGAGGCCACCACCGGATGCCGTGGTGCTCGAGGTCAACTTCGACGACAACCCTTGGTTCCCGGACGTCTTGCGTGCCGAGATGGAGTACGACCGAGGGCGCGACCCGGACAAGTACGCGCACGTCTGGCGTGGCGGCTACCTGCAGAACAGCAGCAGCCGGGTTTTCCGCAACTGGCGCGTCGAGGAGTTCGAGGCACCCAAGGACGCCATCCACCGCCTTGGCGCGGATTGGGGCTTCGCGTCCGACCCCACCACCCTGGTGCGCTGCCACATCATTGGCCGTACCCTTTACATCGATTACGAGGCTTACATGGTGGGCTGCGAGATCGTGAACACCCCGGACCTGTTCATGACCGTGCCGGAGGCAGAGAAGTGGCCTATCGTGGCCGACTCTGCCAGGCCGGAGACCATCAGCCACATGAAGCGGCACGGCTTCCCGAAGATCATGTCGGCCGTCAAAGGCCCGAAGTCGGTCGAGGAAGGCGTCGAGTGGCTCAAGTCCTACGACATCGTGGTGCACCCTCGCTGCCTGCACACGATTGACGAACTGACGCTGTACTCCTACAAGATTGACCCGATCACCGGCAAGGTGCTTCCGATCCTGGAGGACAAGAAAAACCACGTGATCGACGCGCTGCGCTACGCTTGCGAAGGCGTGCGGCGCGCACAGCCTTCCAAACCCCACAACTTCACACCATTGCCAGTCATGCACAAATGGTGAGAGGATGTCGAAAAATGAGGACTCGCTATGAGAATTTCCAGAGATCAGCAGCTTGCCAACCTGCACGCTGAGGCGCTGGCTGAATTCGACAACATTCAGTCGGCGCTGAGGGACGAGCGCCTGCAGTGCTTGCAGGACCGTCGCTTCTACAGCCTGGCAGGCAGCCAGTGGGAAGGACCGCTGTGGGACATCTACGAGAACAAGCCGAAGTTCGAGGTGAACAAGATTCACCTCAGCGTGATCCGGATCATCAACGAGTACCGCAACAACCGGATCACCGTTGACTTCGTGAGCAAGGACGGCGAGGAGCGCGACGACCTGGCCGACACCTTGGACGGCCTGTACCGTGCCGACGAACAGGACAGCGTGGCCGACGAGGCCTACGACAACGCCTTCGAGGAAGCCGTCGGCGGCGGCTTCGGTGCATGGCGTCTGCGCACGATCTACGAGAACGAGGAAGACCCCGAGGATGACCGCCAGCGCATCCGGATCGAGCCGATCTTCGACGCGGATTCGTCCGTGTTCTTCGATCTGGAGGCCAAGCGCCAGGACAAGGCCGACGCCAAGCGCTGCTTCGTGATCACGGCCATGACCCGCGACGCCTACAAGGCGACCTGGGGCGACGACCCGACAAGCTGGCCCAAGATCATCCACCAGTACGAGTTCGACTGGTGCACGCCTGACGTCGTCTACGTGGCCGAGTACTACCGCGTCGAGGAAAAGAACGAGACCGTGCGCATCTACCGCACGATCGCTGGCGACGAGGAACGCTACACCCAGGCCGACTTCGACAACGACGAGACCCTCGAGGAAACGCTGGAGGCCGTCGGCTCGGTCGAGGTCCGTCGCAAGAAGTACAAGACGCGGCGCGTCCACAAGTACATCATGTCGGGCGGCAAGATTCTGGAGGACGCTGGCTACATCGCAGGCAAGTGCATCCCGATCATCCCGGTCTACGGCAAGCGCTGGTTCGTCGACAACGTCGAGCGCTGCATGGGCCACGTGCGTCTGGCCAAGGATGCCCAGCGCCTGAAGAACATGCAGTTGTCCAAGCTGGGCGAGATCAGCGCCCTGTCCAGCGTTGAGAAGCCAATCCTCACGCCTGAGCAGGTCGCTGGCCACCAGGTCATGTGGGCAGAGGACAACCTCAAGGACTACCCGTACCTGCTGATCAACCCGATCACAGACCAGAACGGCAACCAGGCAGTCAGCGGCCCGGTAGCCTACACGCGCAGCCCGGCCATCCCTCCGGCAATGGCTGCTCTGCTGCAGGTGACCGAGCAGGACATGCAGGACATTCTCGGCAGCCCACAGCAGGCCGACAAGATGGTCAGCAACATCTCCGGCAAGGCCGTGGAGATGATCCAGCAGCGCCTGGACATGCAGACCTTCATCTACATGAGCAACTTCGCCAAGGGCATGAAGCGCTGCGGCGAGGTCTGGCTGTCGATGGCCAAGGACATCTACACCGAGGAACGGCGCAAGATGAAGGCCATCACGGCCAACAACGACGTCGAGTCGGTCGAACTGATGAAGCCCACCATCGACCAGGAGACTGGCGAGGTGGTGCTGCAGAACGACCTGACCGACGCCAAGTTCGACGTCAACGTCGAGGTCGGCCCGTCGTCGAGCAGCAAGCGCGCGGCCACCGTTCGTGCTCTGACCGGCATGCTGGCGATCAGCGACGACCCGGAGACCAAGCAGGTGCTCCAGGCCATGGCCATGATGAACATGGAGGGCGATGGCATCAGCGATGTGCGCGACTTCTTCCGCAAGAAGCTGGTGCGCCTGGGCGTCGTGGAGCCGACCGAGCAAGAGGCCGAGGAACTTGCTGTGCTGATGCAAGGCCAGCAAGACCCGAACGCCATCTTCTTGCAGGCTGCGGCCGAGGAGGCGATCGCCAAGGCGGCGCGTGCTCGTGCCGACACCGTCAAGACCGTGGCCGACGCAGAACTGTCGCGTGCGCGCACCGTTGAGACGCTGGCCAAGGTCGACATGGATTCTCAAGACCACGCGCTGAACCTGGCGCGTGAGATCGGTGGTGTGGTGGTGGATCAGGCGCAGCCTGCCACTGGCCCGGCACCGATGTGATTTATGCGGTATCCACCCAGCCGCTTCAGTGGGTGAGTTTGATGGGGTATATGATGAGAAAAACGGCAGAAGCAGGAGATCAGATCGAAGTCGAAGACATCGAGGTCATCGAGGACGATGAGCGTCAGACTGAGCAAGTGGGTGATGAGGACCAATCCATCACCGACCAGGACGACGGCGAATCGAACGGCGAGCAGACCAAGGATGAAGACGACGAGGTCGTGGTTTCCATTGGTGAGGAGTCGCCACCTCACGAAGAAGAGACTCGTGCGCCTGAATGGGTACGCGAGTTGCGTAAGCAGAACCGCGAGAAGGAACGTCGCATTCGAGAACTCGAAGCGCGGCTTCAGACCACCACACAGACTGAGAACAAGCCGGTCGTGCTCGGAGCGAAGCCCAAGCTGGAGGATCACGACTACGACACCGAGAAGTTCGAGGCAGCCATGGCTGATTGGTACGAGCGCAAGCGCGCAGCCGATCAGGAAGCCGAGAAGGTGCGTCAGGCCGAGCAGGCCCAGCGCGACGCTTGGCAGGCAAGGCTGGAGTCCTACGGCAAGGCGCGAGCCGAGTTGAAGGTCAAGGACTTTGAGGACGCTGAGTCCACGGCCCAGGAACTCCTGGACGTGACGCAGCAAGGCATCGTGGTGCAAGGCGCTGACAACCCGGCGCTGGTGATTTACGCACTCGGCAAGAACCCGAAGAAGGCGAAAGAGATCGCAGGCATCAAAGACCCCGTAAAGTTTGCCTTTGCGGTAGCGAAACTGGAGAAAGAATTGAAAGTGACGAACCGTAAGGCAGCCCCACCGCCTGAGCGCACAGTCCAGGGAACTGGTCGCGTGTCTGGGGCAGTGGACTCAACCCTTGAACGGCTGCGAGCCGAAGCTGAACGTACTGGCGACATGACGAAAGTCCTCGCCTACAAACGGCAGAAGCGCGCAGCGAAAGCCTAAACACCCTTGAAAGGAACACATCATGGCTAACGCATTTTCCAAAGAAGAACGTGTCGCGTTTGAAGACCTGCTCGAAGGCTTCCACGACGCTCTGGTGCTCTCGCGCAACGTGGGCATCTACAACACCGACCAGACGATGATGGCTCGCACCAACGACGTCATCTGGCGTCCGCAGCCCTACATCGCTCAGTCGATCCCGTCTACTCCTGGCGTGACCATTGCTGGTTCGTACCAAGACATGACTCAGTTGTCTGTTCCGGCCACCATCGGCTTCAGCCGCACCGTGCCTTGGACCATGACCACGCTCGACCTGCGCGATGCCCTGCAAGAAGGCCGTCTGGGTGAAGCTGCCAAGCAGAAGCTTGCCAGCGACATCAACCTGGCCATCATGAACGCTGCTGCGAACCTCGGCTCGCTGGTGGTGGACATTGGCGCTGCTGCTGGCACCTATGACGATGTTGCCCTGTGCGACTCGATCATGAACGAGCAAGGCGTGGCAGACTACGACCGCTTCCTGGCCCTGTCCAGCCGTGACTACAACGGCCTGGCTGGCAACATCGCTGGTGCTGCGGCTGCTGCTACCCGTTCGTTCGGTGGCAACAAGTCCAACACCGCATTCGAGCGTTCGTTCGTCGGCATGGTGGCTGGCTTCGAGACCTTCAAGTTCGACTACGCCAACCGCTTGACCGGCGCTGCTGGTGGTGCGACCTTGATCGACACCCAGGCTGCTGCCAACAACTACTACGTCCCTGCGGCCACCTCGACGGCTCCGTCCGGCGAGACCCAGAACGTGGACAACCGCTTCCAGACCATCACCGTCGACAACACTGTCGGCGTGGTTGCTGGCGACGCCTTCACGATCAGCGGCGTGGAAGCTGTGCACCACATCACCAAGCAAGGCACTGGCCAGCCCAAGACCTTCCGCGTGGTGCAAGTGGTCAACGGCACCGACCTGGTCATCACCCCGCCGATCATCTCGGCCCAGGGTGGTTCCGATGCCGAACTGCAATACCAGAACTGCATCGTGACGCCTGCTGCTGCTGCTCCGTTCACCTGGCTGAACGTCAACACCGCTGCCGTCAACGTGTTCTGGCAGCGCGACGCGCTGGAACTCCTGCCCGGCCGCTACGCTGTCCCGACCGATGCTGGCACCGCAGTGATGCGCGCCACCACCGACCAGGGCATTGAAGTGGTGATGCAGAAGTTCTACGACATCGACTCGATGACGATCAAGTACCGTCTCGATACGCTGTTCGGCGTCGTGAACAAGCAGCCTGAGATGAGCGGCATCCTGCTGTTCAACCAGTAAGCTGAGTAGGACAATGGGGGGGCTTCGGCCCCCCCATCTACCAAGGAGAACACCATGCCACTGACCAAAGGCTACTCGAGCAAGACCATCGGCAAGAACATCTCCAAAGAGATGAAGGCTGGCATGCCTCAAAAGCAGGCCGTTGCCGTTGCCATGAATGTCGCACGCAAGGCGGCAAAAGATGCCGGCAAGCCCGGCAAAGCACCGGCGAAGAAGGCCAAGAAATGAGCGCGTTGCCCTGCTCCATTTACCGCGCGCCAGGCTCCATTCGGCGTGCCCGTTACAGCTACGACACCATGCTGGCGACCACGCAGCAGCAACTGGACGCGCGCCTGGCATCTGGCTGGCATCTGACGCTGGAACAGGCTCTGGATGCAGCAGGGGAGAGCGCTTCGCGTCACCTGGCGAACCGCAAGGTCCGCACGCGCAAAGTCCGAGTGGCAGCGCCACCCGCAGAACGTCGTGCGTCATTCAAGCGCGCAGCAAACGCTGCGCAGATCGTCGCTGAGACAAGTCCTGTCGAGACTCCGACAGCAGTTCCGTACGACAGCGACGCACCGACCCGCATCGAGTTGGTGGCCAAGGCCACTGAACTCGGCATGAAGTTCAGCAAGCGCACCAGCGATGAGAAGTTGCTGGACATGATCACAGAAGCATTAAGCAAGCAGGAGGCATGACATGGGCTACAGCAAGCGCCAATTTGTGACGGCCGCGTTCGAAGAAATCGGGCTGGCATCCTACGTCTTCGACCTGCAGCCGGAGCAACTTCAGTCGGCGCTTCGCAGGCTCGACTCCATGATGGCCGACTGGAACGGCAAGGGCATCCGGCTCGGGTACCCGATCCCAGGCAGTCCGCAGTTCAGCGACTTGGACGAGCCGTCCGAGGTGCCGGACAGCGCCAACGAGGCGATCATCACCAACCTGGCCATCCGCATCGCGCCTGGCTACGGCAAGACCGTCTCGGCAAACACGCAGGCCACGGCGAAGGACAGCTACAACACGATCCTCTCGCGTGCCGTGCAGCCTGGCCAGCAGCAACTGCCTGCCACCATGCCTGCCGGTGCTGGAAACAAGCCCTGGCGCGTCTACGACAACCCGTTCATCCGTCCACCCGTCGATCCTGTGCTGGCTGGCCAGGATGGACCCATCAAGTACAACTGAAGGAGCCGAAATGCCCACCATCAACCAACTGCCGCTGCTGGCCCAGGTCTCGCCTGGTGACCAGGTGCCCGTCTACAGCCCGAACAACGGCGACGCTCGTCGTCTGCCTGTCTCGTCGCTGTTGCAGTACTTCCAGCAGACCTTCGCAAGTCCCACGCTGGCCACCAACGTCTACACGCCTGGCACCGGCTTCAATGTGGCCGTGCCGACCCCGGTGGCGGCCCAGCAGTGGATGCTGATCCAGCCTGCCGGTACGCTGGCGCTGGGCACCATCACCTTGCCGTTGAACACCCAGACGCCTGACGGCACCGAAGTGCTGGTGACCACCACGCAGCAGATCACCGGCTTCACGCTGGCGCTGAACGGCGCGACAGCTGCCTACGGCGCACCCACCACGCTGCTGGCTGAGGAGTTCTTCCGCATGCGCTTTGTGCAGGCCACCAACTCCTGGTACCGGATCGCTTAAGGTTATCTGAATGCAGATTCCAATCCTCAACGGCATCTACACGGACAACGGCCCTGACCTGCGCACAAGCTACCCGGTGAACATGGTTCCGGTGCCGAAGAAGTCTGGCATCAGCAATGGATTCTTGCGTCCTGCCGACGGCCTGGTGGCCAACGGCACCGGCCCTGGGATTGACCGTGGCGGCATCAACTGGAACGGCGTCTGCTATCGAGTCATGGGCACCAAGCTGGTGACCGTGGCCAGCAACGGCGCTGTGACCGTGCTGGGCGACGTTGGTGGACCGACCACCACACTGGTGACGATGGACTACAGCTTCGACCGCCTGGCCATTGCGTCCGGTGGTCGCCTGTACTACTGGAATGGCGCGCTCACACAAGTGACGGACCCAGACCTTGGCATGGTGCTGGATGTGGTGTGGGTGGACGGCTACTTCATGACCACAGATGGCACAAGCCTGGTGGTCACTGAACTGACCGACCCGACCCAGGTCAACCCGCTGAAGTACGGCTCGTCTGAAGTCGATCCAGACCCCGTGGTGGCGTTGCTCAAGCTGCGCAACGAGGTCTACGCACTGAACCGCAACACCATCGAGGTGTTCGACAACGTGGGTGGCGACTTCTTCCCGTTCCAGCGCATCGACGGCGCGCAGATCCAGAAGGGCGTTGTCGGCACTTTCGCCTGCTGCGTTTACCTGGAGGCTGTGGCATTCCTGGGAAGCGGTCGCAACGAGGAACCCGGCATCTACCTTGGAGCGAACGCCAATGCTCAGAAGGTCAGCACGCAAGAGATCGACCAGGTGCTGCTGCAGTTCACCGAGGCGCAGTTGGCCACCGTCAAGATGGAAGCGCGCAACGACAAGAACCACCAGCACCTGTATGTGCATCTGCCGGACCGCACCATCGTCTACGACGCGGCAGCGTCCGAGGCGCTTGGCGAACAGGTGTGGTTCACGCTGACCACATCGACGGTCGGCTTCAGCCAGTACCGTGCGCGCAACTTGGTCTGGGCCTACGACAAGTGGCTGGTCGGCGATCCGCAGTCCAGTACCATCGGCTACATGGTCGACACGACCGGCGAGCATTGGGGCCAGATCGTGCGCTGGGAGTTCGGCACCATCATTGCCTACAACGAGGGCAACGGTGCGCTGTTCCATGAGCTGGAGCTGGTGGCACTCACCGGCCGCGTGGCCTTGGGCAAAGACCCTATCATCAGCACCAGCTATTCGCTGGACGGTCTGTCGTGGAGCCAGGATCGATCCATCCGAGTCGGAACCACAGGAAACACGCGCAAGCGCCTGGCCTGGTTCCAGCAAGGGCACATGCGCAACTGGCGCATCCAGCGCTTCCGTGGGGACAGCCAGGCGCACCTGTCATTCGCACGGCTTGAGGCTCAGATCGAAGGGCTGGCGTACTGATCATGGCGACGCAAAAGCTCAATCTCACCCGCGATCAACTCGCCACGTTCCTTGGTAATCATGAGTTGATCAAGCAGTTCGAGAATTTGTTCGCTGTGGCAGACGCCATTGCGCCGGACGTGGTGCAAGAGGTCAACATCGCAGCCGGCACGGCGCAGGCCACGGCCAACGATGCGCTGGATCAGATTGTCAGACTGGCGCAAGACTCGGCCATCAACAGCAGCGCGGCAGACCAGAAAGCCGTGCAGGCGCTTGACACGCTTGACCGGATTGCCAACGCGCTTGAGATGCTGGCCACGGCCCCGGTGATCCAGAACAACAACTCGGTGGTGACAGACTACATCGATCTGCCGGAGATCGGGCCGCACGTCAGCAAAGAACGGCGCGTGCAGTGGAACCGAGACGACGGCACGATGGACGTTGGCCTGTATGGCGGCAGCGTTCTCCAAGTTGGTCAAGAGACAATGTACTACGCCAAGAACACCAGCGGTGGTCTGATCGCCAACGGCACGCCAGTGATGTTCACCGGCACGGTAGGCGCGTCTGGAAAGCTGACGTTCGGCCTGGCTGTGGCTGATGGTTCGGTGCTGGCTGACTACATGATGGGCGTGGCCACGCAGGACATCGCCGACAACGACTTTGGCTACGTGACCAGCTTCGGTCTGGTGCGCGGTATCAACACGACCGGCGCGCCATACGGCGAGGTCTGGGCAGACGGTGACCTGCTGTACTTCGACCCGGCCACGCCTGGCACCTGGACCAACGTGCAACCTCAGGCCCCGAACATCAATGTTCCGGTGGCAGTGGTCATCAACGCAGGCAGCGGAGGCTCTGGCTCGATCTTCGTGCGCATGACCGTGGCCGAGGCGATAAGCAGGCTACAGGATGTTTATATCTCACCCGGTGGCCCTACCGATCTTGACCTGTTGCAGTACAACGTGGCAAATAATAGATGGGAAACCGGACAGGTAGCATGGCTCGATATTGATTTTCCGATTGTAATCAGATCGGTAGGACCTGGCATTCCGACGATGACGACGGTAAACGGGAATATCACGATGCCACGGTGGGCAGTTAATGATTTCAACGTCTGCGAGTCTCAGGAATTCATCCACTCGTGGAAAGAGGGATCGACGGTTTATTGGCACTTACATATGACAACCAATGGCACGGAAGCCGTTGATAAGTATGTGAAATTTGAACTTGAGTACGGATATTGTGACGTTAATGGAGTTTGGGTTTTCCCTGCCGTATTCACAACTCCAGACATTTTGATACCGGCGAACACGCCGAGCAAGACGATGAAAGTTGTATCAATAACAAATTTCACTCCAGCCATAAAGATTGGGTCTCATGCCATTGCACGGCTTAAGCGTGTCGCATCGGTAGGCGCTGCACCAGTTGCAGACCCTTGGATTCCCATGCTGCAGATGCACGTCCAGTTAAACACTCTCGGTAGCCGTAATATCGGAACTAAATAAGGAACAACCATGACCGTCACCGTCAAAACCCTCATCCCGGCAAAGCAGGCCGAGAACGTGCAGACCACCCAGTACACGGCAACAAACTGCAAGGCCATCATCGACAAATTCACGGCCACCAACACCACTGCAGGCAATGTGACCATCAGCGTCAACTTGGTGACCAGCGGCGGCAGCGCAGGAGCAAGCAACCTGATTGTGGACACCCGAGCCATTGCGCCGGACGAGACCTACACTTTCCCGGAGCTGGTAGGCCAGGCTTTGGAGCCTGGTAGCTTCATTTCCACCATTGCCGGAGCTGCTACCTCACTGACCATTCGATCCAGCGGCCGCGAGATCACTTAAGGAGAACCACATGGACATGCCCAAGATCATGATGGCTGGCTTCACCGGCTTGCCAGATTCAATGCCGTTCATCACCACGGCCGAGAACAAAAAGAACACCCAGACCGTCATCGACGACTGGATGCTTGGCCCTGAGAAGCCGTCCAACGAACCCGGCGCAAACAAGCCGTACTGGATGAAGCTGGCCAAGGCCATGCAGGTCGATGAGAAAGAGGCGCGTCGTCGTCGCTGCTCTAACTGCGAGTATTACGACAACAGCACCATGACACAGGCCAAGATGGATCGCATCCCACGCAACGAGTGGGACACGGACGCTGGCTTCCGTGGCTACTGCCGCAAGTTCGATTTCATCTGCCACGACCTCCGTTCTTGCCAGGCCTGGGAAGAGCGCGA
>SXGT01193206.1_pt1 | contig 10522 bp, 5 predicted proteins | sample 3176221 | NCBI WGS metagenome assembly SXGT01 (sample SAMN11356862, study PRJNA531348) | freshwater metagenome | isolation source: freshwater sample F1-120 | place: China: Fuxian Lake, Yuxi | collected 2017-12-25
GCTTGCCATAGGATTTTCCATTCGAAGATGCTGCTTTTCCACGAATATCTGGCGACACAAGGCTCTCTGCATCACGTAACTCACGGCATTTACCTTCTTGTTCCGATTGAGCTTTGGCTAGCTTTTTGAACGATTCCGGTCGGAAGTATTCAAGCAGCATCAACTTCGCTAGCACCGGCTGTTTCAGTTCTACGGTCCTCGCTTTCGCCATTCCTATGCGCATGAGCAGAGTGTTCAAGAACCGTTTACATTGGCGCGGATTCCCGTTGAGACCAACAAAAAGCACGGGAGCCAAGCGACTGGCCAATTCAAGATTTTCTTGAAGATCTGCGGACGGCGTTGAGATCTTCGCTTTGACTGCGGAAAAATCTAGGGCACGGCCTTCACTGATGCTTTCAGGGCTGAGTGCCCAGGTAGCCAATTCCTTGAGCTGCGCTTCTGGGACCTTGGCATTCTGCGAGAAAAGCAACCCGAGGTAGGTGGTCATTTCGTTTCGAGACAGAGCCGGAACTCTAATTGCGAACTGGATTAGCTTCTCCAGATAGTCGCGGCCCACTTCGGCGCGCTCGCCGGGAAATTCGGGAAACCTGCGGCGGACTGCGTATTGGACGAGTCGCTCATCAGCACCAATCAAGAATGCGGTTTTAGGAACGAAAAGAAACAGTTTAATTGCTTCGAGCGTCTCAATAATGGTGTCTGGCAGGCACCGATCGAGATCATCAATAGTTACGAGAAGAGTTGTAATTTTTGTTTGCTGTATAAGCAGTGTGAAGTCGTCCCTGAACTTCCTGATGGTTTGTCTTGCGGCATGCTGTGGCTCATCTTTTAGGAACTGTTCCCACTCGTCATGCGTTACCTCTTTAACATCAGCAATGACCTTTTTTGCCAAATCAGCAACATCTGTACTGGCAGCAATCGCGACGCCAAGTGGTCCGCCAGTGAGAGCTCCGACTCCGTATTTTGCTGCCTTACCGAAAGCTCTCAGCCAATCAATTCGTTGGATAAGACTCTTCGCGATTCCAAGCCCCTTGGCGGTAATCGTCCTATTCGCAGCGACGGCTTCCAGAATGGTTTCCATCATCGCTGCACGCGCGTCGTCATATCCCTCAAACAACCATCCATTGAGCGGCACGACGACGACGCCCTCACGCTGCGAAAGCGATGAGGAAACCATCTTTAGAAGACTCGACTTCCCGCTTCCCCAGTCTCCGTAAATTCCAATAGTCGCTGGGAGGAGATCAGGCCGTGCAATCACGGTCTCGACCGCGAGCGAAAGGTGCGAAAAGCCTAAGAAATCGAAATCAGTTTCGTGATCGGACCACACGTGTCGTCCTCCAGAGGAGCTGTCTTGATCGAACAGACGAACTCTCCCCCAACTTCGGCGGTGAAGCTGGCTTCAGAAGGAAAGCCGACCAGTACATTAGATATAAAAATGAAGTGCTAGAGTTTACAGTGTACAAGATGGTACTGTTACTTTCCATGGATCTGCTTCGATGACAATATCGCCTTTGGATGGTCTTGTGTTCGAACGGAGTGACGACTCGCCTTCTGAAGCAAAATGTCTCCAATAGCAGTGGCGATTTGGCTACCGACGTTCTGGCACAATTGATGTTGCGGTGTAATCGCAGCGACTGGTGTTTAATTGGTGCGTAACAGTCGCCGGAAGTCGCGAATCAGGTTTTCCTCTTTGGCAAAGGAGCGGTCCTCCTGAGAGCTTTTTGTTTCGGACATGAACTCTCGATTCGGAATTAGTTCACGACCTACCCGTCAAACTCAGATTTTGCGTTTTGAGTCCAAATCCTGCGTCGGGATGAATAGATCGTTGTCCCAATGCGATCAGGATGGATTTCTATTCTGGATGTCGCCCATGCCGTGTATTAAAAACCTGTTGGGTAAATAGAAACAAAGGACATTGCAACCATGCTAGTCACCATTCGAAGGCAAGGAAATAATCTTGACATTCCGCCCGAGGCGGTGCTGCGCTACGGTGACTTGTCAGCGCGATGTATCCAAAGCACGCATGGCACAAACTGTTCTCGCCGACGCATCCCTCTGCTGCGGCAGACGAACGAATTCGCTCCACTGTCCGCTGGCCTTTTACAGTGCTTTGCCGCCCTCGTGGATTCACAGGGTGGGCAGGCAAATATTGTTGAGTGGCCTAGCGTCGCGCCGCTACCCGAAGCTGTTTTTGGTGACCATCCATTTTACGCATCAATGGACCAATTACTCCGGTCCAACTCTCGCGGACAGATTTTAATTTCCTCACCAGAACTTCAAAAGTGGGTGATTTGGGGCATCGCAAAAATGTACCCCTCCGCCCGTATCATCATTCTCATTCGCAACGACAAAGATGCACGCGAACTCGCTACGTTTCTCTCGCACGAAGGTATTAATGCTCGGTATGCGACTGCGAGACAGCCCCTTCGAGTTCTTGATGGAGCGGAGGAAAACTACCATCCTCCAGCGATTCTTTGCGCAACACCAGGCGGCGCCTGTGAAAACGCGGATTTTGAGACTTGTGATCTAGTTATCCTGCTCAATGCGTACGACTGCGTGCTCAGCCACTTTCAGGACCGTCTGCGAAATATCGACTGTCGCTTTCGTTTATTTGGCCTTGTGAACCAGGCTTTTAACGTGGCACCGAGAGACGCTGACTTTGTCACCGCGTTGTTTGGCACAGAAGCCATACGTGTTGGTCGCAACGGTTCGATTGGGCGTGATACATGTTGCATTTTCCTGCCTTTCTCAGCTTGTCCCAATAACGTTGCCCCAACGGAACGGTCATTTGCATTTCAGGTCTATTGGAGGCATGACGAACGAAATCACAGGATACGAAGACTCGCCACATCCCTCCGAACGGCAGATCAAAGTCGTCAGTTACCACAATCAGTCGAGAGGTGGTTGCAGCAACATTCCATTGTCCAACCGAGCGTTGCAATTCTTGTGGAGCGTCCACTTCATGCGCAACAGCTCTCCGAACTGCTTCCCGATTGGCCGATTGTTGCAACCGATCAGGCGATCCACCGCCTTAACCGCCCATTTCAACAACGTGTTGCTCGGATGAGATCTGCGTTTGGGCTCGGCGATCACGGTATTGTTTTGGCTCAATGTGCGGAGTCGGTTTCGGCAGCACACGTTGATATTCTCATAAACGCCTGCGGCAGATCAACTGTAGTGATTCCAGATTCTTGGCTCTACAGCCCGCGTTCACCGAATCGTCCCTTACTCGTGATCGATTTCACGGACAATCATAACCAGTATGCAAAGCGTTGGAGTCGAATTCGACGGCGATCCTACCGCGCAAAGCACTTTCACGCACCAAATCGGAGTGAGAGTGAACAGCGACTGGAAAACTTCATCAAGGCGCAAGAAGGGTGGGAAGTTCGATGAGCGGGAACATTTTTACAAATGCGATTAATCGGAGTTTGCACCGACCAGTTCTGCCCAGGATGAGTTCGAGTGTGGTTTCATGTCCATTCGAACCAAATACCACTCTGGACCTACCTTGGAGCGAGCCTGTGGGAGAGTTGATAGCTCCTCGCATTCGACGACGTGAACCGTATCGATGTGATAACCCAGAACGATTCGCCTTGGATCAACTTGTTAGCGAGCAAAATCTACTCGCAGTTTGGAAGTGCTGTAAAACGAAAGGCCTAGCGTCAGGCGAAAATCGTCTTAGCTACCATGACTACGGGCGCTCAAGCAAAATGGCGTTGATTCGATCCATCCGAGCCTCTTTTGCTCGTCCACCGTACTATGCACCGCAACCGACCCGCGAAGTAAGAATTGCGAGACCCGGCAAAAGTGATCGAGTTCTCAACTTACCCGTGATTGGTGATCGTCTCGTCGCTAAAGCACTCCAGATAGCTCTGCGTGATTTCTGGAAGGCAAGGCTGACTTTCTATGGAAAAGGTGTGCACTGGATACTTTCGCGACTCCAGGCAGAAATTCGAGGCTCAAACTGCTACGTCCTAACGCTTGCTGACGTGACAAATTGTTTTCCTTCGATGCCATTTGATGATATTATGAGAGCAACTCGACAGCACATCGCTCAACCCGATCTTCTTTGGTTGATCGAAACGGTGATCCGCGGCCATGAAGGCCGTTGTGAACGTAGCGGGATGGGGCAGGGATCTGCTTACTCGCCCGCTGCAGCGCAGGTACTGTTGGGTCACGTCGATGCGCGGTTTGGACACCGCAATCGACGTTGCCGTACCTTGCTCAGATATGCAGACAATTTAAGCTTTCTGAGTGAGACGGTTAGAGATGGACGAGAAGCCGTACGAGAGTACGGTGCACTGCTGACAGAAATGAATATGGAGCTGCATTCGGGGCATCCGATAAACCTCCTGGCGCAGCAATCGGTAGAACTCTTAGGCTTCAACGTGGGATGGAGAGATGAACAATTATCTCTGAGCATCCCAGAATCAGCCTTCGAGAAACTGAAATCCGGATTCATCAAATCTGTCCTGAAACCAATGCCATGGTTAAATGCACTGAGTGTGGCAAAAGGATGGATCACTGCAGCGGGGCCGTCTCTCTCTCCGGAGCGCAGGAATGACACTATCAATCGGGTGGTGTCTATTGCTGGGGACTGTGGCTTTAACGAGCTACAACCCAGTGATCTTCGTAGGAAAGCCACTACGGCGTACCGTAAATGGCAAACCCTGTGTAGTACGATGGGGTAGTGGAGGGAAACAGCTTTCTCTTCTGCTTCTCTTACTATGCCGAGCCCTGCGGCTGCCGCACGCAGCACTTTTGGAAAACGCACTGTTTTCCCATAAAATGACGGCATTCGTGACTAAACAACACGAATGCCGTTTCTTTTGGGACCGCGGCAACGAACAGACTAACATTCTGACAAGAAACACTCGAAACCCTGGCAGAAAAATTAAAGCTACCAACCAAATGTGGTAATCGCTGCGGGACAGTGTAGATCTGAATTGTTGACGGTCGTCAACAATTCAACAAGAGATTTCCTTTGACCGACCTGTAAACCTGTCGCATACTGACGAAGCTGCGGAAGCATCTCATTAGGAACTTAAATGTCCCAAGTGAGTATGAAAATCGAATCTGAAACCAGTCTTGAAAATCATTCGAACAATGGGGATGAATTGCTCAAAACCCTTCGTGGGATTTGGGAACCTTATTGCAGAAAGGACATAGATGTCAGACATGAAATGGGGATGCACCTGAATGGCTTGCTGGGATCTCCAACCAAGCGGCAAACGCATGGTGCAAAGATCATCCTGCGAGTCTCTACTGAGCTTCAAATCGACAAGTCCGACATTTGCCGTATGCGTCGGTTTGCTCAGCAGTTCAAAAACCTCGAAGCATTTCGAAGAGAACACCCAGAAGCCATTTCTTGGACGAAGGTGAGAACTCTCCTGAGTGCTCCAAGGAACTGTGCCCATACGGACTCAAAAGGTAAAACCTTGAAGAGCACCCTTACCCGTGCCATCAAAAATTACTTCAGCCATTTACAGGCTTCCAGTAGTTTAGATGGCTCCTTAGCCGACGAACTTCGTTCGGCTATACTTGCTCTGATTACTAATGCTGAAAACGCAGGGATTCAATTTGATTCAGCACGATGAGTAGTTAGAACTGCTCCTGCGGTCGTCGTTCAACGATGACCTTACCCGAGCGAGATGACCTACCATTCATCTCAACCCTTCTAATCCACTTCATCAACCCGATGCTTCCGCAGCTTCTTGACCCGCTAATTCATTGGTTATTGCCTTCCGAAAAAACTGAGGCAAAGTCTTCAATCAATTTCAATCGTTCATTCCGAGAGGGGTTTTCGACGCAGCTTCTCTCGGGCATGGCGTCATAAGTTTGACCATTGAGCACTCTGCCCGTTTGTGATTTGCGAATCCCGCCCCACTGCTTAAAGAAGAATGGTATTCTCATCCGATCGCATTGCTCCTTGATGCTTAGCACCCATTCCTTCTGCATCGGCCTCGCGCCTGCGCCACTTTCGCCACCAACGATCACCCAATCGATACCATCCAGTTCAATCTGGCCAAGATTTTCCAACAGAGGTTCGATAGATAAGAACCGCCTCGCAATCGGAGTTGAGGATATCGCCGCGATTCGAGGCAAGCCGTGCTTCTGATTTTCGACACTCACACCCCACCAAATGTGAGCGTACTGTGCGGAAAAGCCTAGTCGACCTCGCAGCAACTCAGCCATTCGGTCTGCCCGCTTTGTTAGAACTTGATAGGTGTGCCATTGGGCGGTCACCATGACTCTTACAACGCGTTCGATGTACCAGTCAGGAACTCGTTCATGAAACAAATCGCTCATGGAGTTTACGAACACAGTCTTGGGCTTTGACCAGCGCAGCGGTTCCATCAACTTTTCGGGAACAAGCCGCAGCTTGAATCCTTGCTCGTAGGCATGCCCAAGGACACCTTCAAAGCGGTGGGCGAAGGTTTCCGCGTAACAAAACTTGCAACCTGGACTGATCTTCGTGCAGCCTCGCACGGGATTCCACGTTCCATCAGTCCACTCGATTTTTGAATTTGCGCTCATTGTTTAGTCCTTAAAGTTGAATAGGAAGTGATCACACATCAACAAAGACTACGCACAAACATCGAAGCTAACCCTCGCTATCCTTCGCTTTTGTGGGGTATTACTAAAACAATTTCCCGATAATGGATGACTTGTCATTGCTGGCAAGAACTCAGTGCCATGATGCGTTGAAGCAAATCGCGGAAGTCACTTTGCAATCTTACCCGCATCGAACATAGGCTTGAGGTGGACTTCGACCTGCTGAATGGCCCGAAAGACTTTACCAAAAGGACGATTTGTGTAGACGTCAGAAAGCTTGTCTGTTTCGACAGGACTACCATGCAACAAGAACACGCCAGAAATCTCCCCATCGGAGAATCTACGAATGAGATCACCGGCCGTTTTCCTCAGATGCTTAAACGACAGTGGAGAGATCTGGTGACCATTGTCACGAATTCGTTTGAGCAGTCTGTCGAATGAGTTGGGAATCTGCCTTGATGGATTTCCGCCTTCAGTTCGTGCATCGAGCCGCTTTCCGTTGGAGTTCAAAATCGCGGGAGCATCATCCGAAGGGTCAGGTTGCTTTCGTCGGCGAACAAGAGACTGCTTCAGCAACTGAACGGTCTGCTCGAACAACAAGAATTTACCCGCGATAGCTGTCTTATTCCTAACCAACGAGAGAAAGGAATCGGTGTCATTGGAAGGGAAGGCAAAGATCTCCTGCTCATCGAGCGGCAATGCCTGGAAGAGCGATATCTCGCCGATAGTCAGCGTCGCGATCTCTTTCGCGCCGAACCCACAGTTGAGTCCTAGCATCAAATAGAGACGCTCGATGGGAGTCGCATAACGATTGAGCAGACAAAGCTCCTCAAGCTGAAACGTCTCGACTTGGCGGATGCGCTGTTTGATTTCAGCAATTTCTACTGTCTTGACGAATCGATCCAGATGGTCAAAGTCTTTGGGCTTGCTCCAATCAAAATCTTTACGACGGTCCAACCAGTTAAAAAAGCGTTTCAGTTCTGCCACATAGTTTCGAATGGAGGCCCGACTGATTCTAACTGCTGCTCCTGATTTCTTTTTGCGAGTCGGATTCTGCCGCCAGTATCGGAACATGGACTCGATGGCGTCACTATTGAGTTGAGACAACGGCATATCGGCATGCCGTGATTGTAGCGTGTCGACTTGGCCCAGTTTCGTGAAACCATAGTCCGTCAGATCCTCTTTCGCTGCATCGAAGTATTCTTCTCGAATCCAAGCGCGGTAGGTGTCAAACGCTTGGTGGAGAGTCACGCTTTTCGCCATGTTCCCAGTTTCGAGGATATATTTTGACCATGGTCGTGAGTCGTTCCATCCTGACAAAACGGTCACCCCGTCTGCGCCTTCTGGCCTCATCCGAGGGGCATCTCGAAGTTCTGCTTCTGTATATTTGGACCAGTATCGTTCATACGGATTATCGATCAGCACCATGGTCCGGATGTCGCATGCACGATCGCCAATGCCTTTCGTGTAGCGTTCCATGTCCGCAGCTTCGAACTGCAGAAACGGGAACCGATTCTGAATCGATTGCAAACGTTCCGCGTAACGACCAGCAGGCTCCTCAACCTCGATCGGTCCCAATTTGACTGTCATCGCGCCGCGAGCCACTTGAGAAGCAATTTCTAGTGTGGTCGCGTCCCAGAGGTGTTGGCCATAGGGAACTTTGCAGATGGTGTCCCAGATCTTTCGGAGTTTGATTTCACGAAGTTCAGCTTCTTGTAGGTCACGTCCGAGACGAAATTTGTGTTGGACGCGCTCTCTTTTTTCGTTCAACTTCCAGCCCAGTTGACGGACGTAGTGGCCTTGTGGATCGGGCTTAGCGAGTCGACCAGATCGAGCAGTCATCGGTGTCCTTTCCTGAGAGAAAAAACGGGCCGAACAGAGGCGTCCGACCAGCCTCATTGTGCTTGGAATCGGACTAAGACAAGGGGCTTATCGGACTAAAAATCGGACTATTTATCGGACTATCTCCCAAAACAGCCCCTTCTCGGGTGTTTTGGAAAATCATCGAAATGGCCGTAAGTGCAAGAAAAAAGGCCACTTACGACGAGCGTAAGTGGCCTTTTTCAGTGGAGACGAAGGGGATCGAACCCTCAACCCCTGGCTTGCAAAGCCAGTGCTCTCCCAGTTGAGCTACGTCCCCGGGAGTTTTTATCGGACAGCCAGACTATAGCAGGAACTCCGAGAGGTGCAAATGTCGGCGGTCGAAAAATCTGAAGTGGTCGCCAGTCAGGAAAAAGTTGCCAAACCCGCCTGGACTGCAGACAGTGATTACTGAATCAGACACGGCAAAACAGAGTGTGGTTCGGTTCTCTCGGGAGCAAAATCGGCTATGATACGCGATTCCCCTGCTGGTTGGCTCGAATGCTGGCGGGACGGAATTGATTCTTGTCGACAGCCTGAAAGCAGGGCCTGTTGACTCTGTTTTTTGAGGATCATTGAGCGACATGAAGAGCGTGTCCGCAGACTCTCCCGTCAATTCGTCACAACCTGAGTCATCCCTTGCTGTCGCCCAGGAAAAAATCCTGGTGCTGGATTTCGGGTCGCAGACAGCCCAGTTGATCGCCAGGCGTGTGCGAGAAAACAACGTCTTCTGCCAGCTGGTTCGTCATGACCTTTCCGCTGAGCGGATCAAGGAAATCGCACCTAAGGGGATTATTCTCTCCGGCGGACCCTCGAGTGTTTACGAAGCAGGTGCTCCAAAAGCAGATCCTGCGATTTTTGAACTCGGAATTCCGGTGCTCGGCATCTGCTACGGTATGCAACTGATCTGCCATCACCAGGGCGGGCAAGTGACCGCAGGAACGACGCGAGAATTTGGCAATACGGCTGTCAAAATTGGTGATCACGACAAGCTGTTCGCTGGACTTCCAGCGGAAATCAATGTCTTCATGAGTCACGGCGATCTGGTTCAGAATATCGCAGGGGATTTTTCGTCTCTGGCGGAAACACATTCCTGTCCGGTTGCCGCAGTCAAGCACAACGTCAAGCCGATTTATGCGATGCAGTTTCACCCGGAAGTGACGCATACCCAGTTCGGGACGCAGATCATTGGCAATTTCGTTAAGAAAATTTGCGGCTGTCATGGCGAATGGAAGATGCAGTCGCTGATTGATCAGTCGATTCAAGACGTCCGGGCTCGCGTCGGAAATTCACGCGTGATCTGCGGACTGTCTGGCGGGGTCGATTCGTCGGTTGTCGCCGCCTTGTTGTTCAAGGCGATTGGATCTCAGCTGTCGTGCATCTTTGTCGATAACGGTTTGCTGAGAAAAGGAGAAGCCGATCAGGTCAAAGAGCAGTTCACCGAACACTTCAAGGTCGACTTGCACGTTGTCGATGCCCGTCAGTTGTTTCTGGAGAATCTCAAGGGAGTCACTGACCCACAGAAAAAACGCAAAATCATCGGCAAGCTGTTTATCGATTGTTTCAAAAAGGAAGCTGAGGGAATTGAAGACGCTCACTTCCTCGCACAGGGGACATTGTATCCTGACGTCATTGAATCGGGCGGACACCCCGACGGCCCGTCAGCGACCATCAAGTATCACCACAATGTCGGCGGACTGCCGGAACAGTTGGGGTTTGAACTGGTTGAACCGCTGCGTGACCTCTTCAAGGACGAAGTTCGCCTCATGGGGCAGGAACTCGGTCTGCCGGAGAAATGGATCTGGCGCCACCCGTTCCCGGGACCAGGGCTGGCGGTTCGGTGCCTCGGCGAAATCACTGAAGAGAAACTCGCGTTGCTTCGAGAAGCGGACTGGATCTTCATCGATGAACTCAACAAAGCCGGCATCTACCGAGATATTCAGCAGGCCTTCGCTGTCCTGTTGCCGATTCAGACGGTCGGCGTGATGGGGGATGGACGGACCTACGAGTATGTCCTGGCATTGCGAGCCGTCGACACAGACAACTTCATGACGGCGGACTGGTCACGGTTGAGCCATGACTTCCTGCAGCGAGTTTCGAACCGCATTAC
>SXGT01709660.1_pt1 | contig 10522 bp, 8 predicted proteins | sample 3176221 | NCBI WGS metagenome assembly SXGT01 (sample SAMN11356862, study PRJNA531348) | freshwater metagenome | isolation source: freshwater sample F1-120 | place: China: Fuxian Lake, Yuxi | collected 2017-12-25
CGACGTGGTCGAACTCGGCGCCACCGGCGAACGCGGCGTGGCCCTCGCCCACATCACCCAGCCGACCGTGTCGCCGTTCGTGCTGACACTCCAGCCAGATCGCAAGGTCAGCGTGCGCATCGTCGATGCCGCCGGCAAACCGGCGAACCTGACAGCCACCGCCTGGCGCCTGCATCCGGGCGGGCAGGGCGCTTCCGGCGCCGTGGGCCTGCGCCCCGACGCCGCCGGCCTGGCGACGCTGCAACCGATGACGCTGTTCACGTCGAGCCACGAACTGCCGCTGTCGATGCGCTCCGGCCGCCTCGACCAGGGCGGCACCGTCGAGATCCGGCTCGATCTGGTCGCCCCGACCGTGCCCACGCACTTGCTCGAAGAACGCGGATTGCCGCCGTCGATCACGCTGGTTGCCCCGGCCATCGGCGAACTCGAAGTCACCGTGTTCGACGACGACGGCAAGCCGATGACGTCGGGACACGTGCATGCGCAGGCGCTCGGCAACGACCCGAGCAAGGGCCATGGCAAGTTCGTCGAGATCGTCGCCGGCAAGGCGCGCATCCCCGCAGTCGCGGTCGGCATCAAAGTGCGCCTCGCGGCAAACTGCTTCCTGCGCCACGGCCCGGTGCTCGAGGTCGACGGGCCGACGCGAGCGGGTGAAGTGGTCAGCGCCACGCTGCGCGGTCTGTTGCCGCGCGGCGACGGCCGCCCGGTGATGACGCTGCGCGGTCGTCTGCACGGCCCCGACGGCAAGGCCCTGGCAAAGTGCGCGCTGCGCATCGGCGTCCTGCGCGAAACGAGGTTGCTCGCGGAGTACGAGCCGTTCACGACGACCGACGGCGACGGCACCTTCCATTGCGAAATGCTGGGGCCGCTCAGCGCCGACGACGAACTCGTGCTGGCGGCCGCGATCGCACCCCATGCCGAGGTCGACCATGTCGCGCTGGTCGCCGCGAAGGCCGCGACCATGCTCGAACTAGGCGACGTGCGCGTGGCGAAGGCGCCGCTGTTGTGCGACGTGCGCACCGTCGACGAACGGGGCGCGACGACCAACCAATGGTTCAGCGTGACGGACCACAAGGGCAACCCGCCGATGACGCTGCCCGGCAGCACCGTGCATCCCGATCGCACCGGGCGCGTCCGGGTGTGGTCGCCGATCGATCGCAAGGAGACCCTGACCGCGGTCACGATCCAGGGACAGGATCAAACCCAAGTGCGCCACTTCGCCGCGGGCAGCACGGTGACACTCCCGATGCCCTCCCTGCAATGCGTGCCCGGCCGCGTGCTGCTCGCGAACGCACACGCCGCCGAACACCTGACCGTGCGGCTGACCCCGTCGAGCGAGTACGGCAAGATCGGCTGCGGACTCGGCTTCGCGCGGCCGTTCTCGATGCCGATCGCCGCCGATGGTTCGTTCGTCGCCGGCCCCGTGCAGGCCGGCAAATGGCATCTGCAGGTGCTGCTGGCCGACGCCTTCGAAGTGGCGCTGGTCGAGAACGTCGTCGTCACCGCCGACGGCCGCGTCGACGACCCGCGACTGCGCGAGCTCGACCTCAAGCAGGCCCTGCGCGAAATCACCGTGCACGTCGATCGTGGCAACCACGATCCGCACCTGGCCGGCGACATCAGCCTGTCGGTGGTCGGCACGCCCACGCACCCCAAGATCCTGCTGACCAACGCGCGCGCCGAGTTCCGGCAATTGCCCGTGCGCCTGTTCGTCCCGGCCCAGGGCGACTTCGAACTGCACGCGACACTCGCCGGCCGCGACAGTCCGAAGGTTGCCGCGCGCGACGCCGTGGTGCGGCTGCGGTTCGAGTGACCGCGCTCAGCGCTGCTTCGCGCGCGCCAACGGCAGCGACACCGTTTCCATGCACATCGCGCGCACCTTCGCCATCACCGGACCGCTGATACTGGTGTTGAACGCCGCCAGCACGCCGGTGCCCGACGCCGGGTGCACGTAGAAGAACGAAATGAACGACCGCTGGCCGCCGGTGTGCGTCGCGAAGCGGGTGCCGCCGCGCTCCTGCACGAAGAAGCCGAGCCCCATGTGCTCCTTGGCTGCAGGGCTGGTCGGCAAGATCGGCTGCCACATCGCTTCGAGCGACGCGCGCGCCAACACGCCGGCCGCGTCGCTGTCCGCCGGCAGGGCGCCGAGCAGGAACGACACGTACCGCGCCATGTCGTGCAGCGACGCGTTGAGACCACCGTTGCCAACGGTGATGCCGGTGTCGAAGTCGGGGCCGAGGTCCTTCGCGGCGTCGCCCTTGCCGTCGTAACTGTGCGAGCGGAAGCGCTGCAGATGCCACGGCGTCGTGTCGAAGTAGCTGCGGCTCATGCCGAGCGGACGCAGCACGTTCTTCTCCATGTAGACCTCGTACTCGTCGCCAGTGCGGCCTTCGATCGCGCGCGCGAGGAACACGATGCCCGGGTTGCTGTAGGCGAACTTCGAACCGGGCGCGAACTCGATCTCGGTGTACGGCAGCATCGCCACCAATTGGCTCCACTGCGTCGGCTCGTGTGGATGCCAGTCCTTGTCGCCGCCCCATGGCCACGTCGCCCCGCGGAAGCCCGCCGAATGGCTCAGCAGGTGCTGCACGGTGACGTCGGTGATCGGACCGAACGGATCGCGCACGGCGCGCAATTCGGGCACCAGCTCGACGATCGGCTGGTCGAGCCGCAGCAGGCCGCGGTCGCGCAATTGCACGACGGCGATCGCGGTCAGGGTCTTGGTGCAGCTCGCCCAGTGGAAGTTGGTGTCGAGGTCGACGGCGCGCTTGCCGGCGCGGTCGGCGTAGCCCTGGCCAGCGAACCCGTCGATGTTCTTGCCCTGCACCAGCACGAGCCCGGCACCGACGATGCCGGCCTCAATGCACTCGCGCCGGAACTGCGTCTCGACGTCGTTCCAAGCGGCGCGCAGGTCGAAACCCTGGGGATCCTGGGGAGCGAACAGGAACGCGGCTGTGGCGAATGATGTGAGTAGCATGCGGTGGCAGCGTATTGCGCGACCCGCGCAACGCGCAGGCCATCCTGTCGGGTGATTGACCGACCACTGTTGCCCGGCACACTCTCGCAATGACCTCGTCGGCACTGCCCCTCGCCGCCCCGCCGCGCGGGGTGTCCTGGGGAATCTTCGCGCTCTCGCTCGCGATCCTCGTCCTGCAGATCGCGCTGACGCGACTGCTGTCCGTGGTGTTGTGGTACCACTTCGCCTTCGTCGCCATCTCGTTGGCGATGCTCGGACTGGCGCTCGCCGGCATCGGCCTCTTCCTGTGGCCACGGCTGCTCGCGGCAACCCCGCGCTTGATGCCGTGGTACTGCCGGCTGGCCGGCCTCACGATGCTCGCGGCGCTGGCCTACGTGCTGTTCGCGGCGCCGACCACCAGCGGCGCCAGCATGCTCGCCGGCGACATCGTGGTGCTCTACCTGGTGCTGCTGGTGCCGTTGACGCTCGCCGGCTTCGCGGTGTCGGCGTTGCTGGCGTACCACGCGCGGCACATTGGCCCGCTGTATGCACGCGACCTCGTCGGCGCCGGACTCGGCTGCCTCGTCGTCGTGCCGATGCTCGACTTCGGCGGCGCCCCTGGCGCGATCCTCGGCGGCGTTGCCCTGTTGTTCGCGAGCGGCGCGCTGCTCGCATCCGGTCGCTCCCGCTGGTTCGACTTCGCGTTGCTGCTGGCAACCGTCGGATTGCTCGCCGCGAACGCCACCACGCGGCTGCTCGAGCCGAACGCGATGCACGGCATCCCCGACGGCGATCCGGCGAACGGCCGGCCGTGCGAGTTCGCCGGCTGGAACTCGCATTCGCGCATCGTCGTCACCAAGGACTCCGACTGGGGCAAGACCATCAACATCGACGGCCATGCCACGACCGGCATGTACCGCTTCGATCGCACGACCACGCAAGCAGCCGTGCGCGAGCAACTGCCGTGGATGGACCTGCGCGCCGGCTCGATGCCGTTCGTGGCACTCGGGGCGGACAGCAAACCGGAAGTGCTGTTGATCGGCCCGGGCGGCGGCCTCGACCTGCTCAACGCGATCTACTGGGGCGCCAACATCACCGGCGTCGAACTCAACGGCCTGATCCACGGCCTGATGACGACGAGCCCGTTCGCCGACTACTCGGGCCACGTCTATTCGGCCCCGGGCGTGCAGGTCGTGCACGACGAGGCCCGCAGCTGGGTGCGCCGCAGCGAGCGCCGCTTCGACCTGATCCAGGCGTCGATGATCGACACCTGGGCCGCGACCGCCGGCGGTGCCTTCGCGCTGGCGGAGAACGCGCTCTACACGGTGGAAGCGTTCCTCGACTACCGCGAGCACTTGAGCGACCGCGGCCTCGTGCACTTCATGCGTTGGAACGAGGACCCGCCGCGCCAATCGCTGCGCTTGCTGGCGCTGGTCGCCGAGGCGATGGACCGCGTCGGCGACGCCGATCCGGAACGGCACGTCGTGGTGCTCGAAGAACCGATGTTCCCGAATCCCGGGCCGCCGATGGCCTCGATGCTGTGGTCGAAGCAACCGTTCACGCCGGCAGCGCTCGCCCGGTTGCGCGCCACCGTCGACCAACGCAGCAAGATCGGCCCGGTGCGCATCCTGTGCTGGCCGGGCGAAAGCCACGACAACGACCTGTCGCGGTTCTTGCGCGCGAAGGACCGCGCCGCGTTCCTGGCGACGCACGAGTTCGAAGTCAGCGCCACCACCGACGACCGGCCGTTCTTCTTCCACACCGTTCGCTTCGGCGACCTGATCAAGCCAGGCCACGCCAACGCGCAGAACGAGGAAGCCGTGCAGGTGCTCGGCACGGTGCTGCTGACGGTGCTGGTCATCACGCTGCTCGCGTTCGTGCTGCCGATGCTGCTGACGCTGCGCGTCGCCAGCCTCGGCGGCGCCGGCAAGACCACGCTGCGGCTCGGCTACTTCTGCTGCCTCGGCGTCGGCTTCATGCTGGTCGAGATTCCGTTGCTGCAGCGCTTCGGCCTGTACATGGGCCATCCGACGTGGTCGCTGAGCACGGTGCTCGGCGCGCTGCTGGTCGGCGCCGGCGTCGGCGGCATGCGCACGGGACGAGTCGACGATGAAGCTCTACCGGCGGCGGCGACGCGGGCTCTGCTCGTGATCCTCGGCGGGTTGTTGCTCACCACGCTGGCGACGCCGTGGTTGCTGTCGGCGACGTTGTTGTGGCCGTTCGTCGCGCGCGCCGCGCTGACGGCCGCCGTGATGGCGCCGCTCGGGTACTGCCTCGGCCAGGCGCTGCCGCTCGGCATCCGGCTGCTGCATCGGCACGGCCGGGATCTGGTGCCGTGGGCCTGGGGCCTCAACGGCGCGGCGTCGGTGCTGGCCTCGATCCTGGCGGTCGCGATCGGCATGCAGGTGGGATTCACCGCGGCGTTGGTGGTCGGATTGGGCTGCTATGCGGTCGCGCTGCTCGTGGTTCGGCGCCTGGCGTAACGACCGGGCGCCGGATTTCCTGAACAGCGCGCACCTGCCGAACGTGAGCCCGATGTCGTGATCGGATCGACCTTCACCGCCTGGCGGCCACGCCTGCTGCGCTTCTGCGAGCAGCTGCTGCGCCATCGCCATGACGCGGAGGAAGTCGTGCAGGATGTGTTCGCGACGCTGGTGGCGCGCGCTGGCGACTACGACCTTGCCGCCGATCCCGGCGTCCTGCTGTTCCGCCTGGTGCGCAATCGCTGCATCGACGTCCGGCGCAAGAAGACCGCCACCGCGACCGCCGATCTCGATCCACCGGCGCGCGACGATCCCTCACGCTTCGAACTGCAGGAAGCGCTCGCGGCGTTGCCGTGGGCACAACGCGAAGTGCTGCTGCTCACCGCCGTCGACGGCCTCGGCTACCGCGAGGTCGCCGCGATCCTCGGCTGTTCGCTCGGCACCGTCGCCAGCGAACGTGCCGCCGCGATCCTGACCCTGCGCCGGAGGCTCGGCCCATGAAAACGAACGAAACGCCCATTCCCGTGCGCAGCGTGGTCTGCCTGCCGCGCTGGCTCATGTCAGCGTCGGTCACCTTGTGCCTCGTGCTGCTGCTCGGTTGCCTCGCCTTCGTCGTCTACGGCATCGGCTGGGTCGAAGAACCGGGCCGCCGTTGGGGCGCGATCGGTGGTGGTCTCGGCGGCGCGATCGGGTGCCTCGGCGGCCTCTACGGCACCTTGAACGACTGGTATCGACGGCTGCCGGCAACGGCGTTGTTGTGGCACGTGCAGAACGACGCGCCGCTGCCGTTCTACCGGCGCGTGTTCTGGCCGTCGCTCGCCGCGTTCGGCCTCGGCCTCATCCTGCTGTGCTTCTGCGAACGCGTGGTCTGGCAGCCGTTCCTGCACGTCGGCGGCATGCTGGCGTTCATGAGCGGCGGCATGGAGTTGATCCGCCGCCACACGACGAGGCAGGCGCGGGCGCTGTTCGCGGTCTACTCCGACCACACGCTCGAACCCGCCGATGCGGCGGCGATCGACGACGCGCGCCGGAAGGACGCGAAGTTCGACGCCGAGGTGCGCGCGTTCCAGGAACTCGGCGAACGGCTGCGCGGGCTCGCCAACGACATCGCGTGACGCCGCGCGCTATCCTGCGGCCATGTTCGGGAAGTTGCTCGCACAGGTGTCGGTGGCGCTGTTCTCGGCGGCAATGGGACTGGCGCAGATGCGCGCGTCGTGCACCGGCGTCGTGCGCGATGCCGAAGGTCGCCCACTCGCGAACGCGCAGGTCGTGTGCGAATGGCAACCCGACCAGGCCGTGTTCGGCACACCCGACCGCCGCGAGACGAAGACCGACGACGAGGGCCGCTTCGCGCTCGACCTGTGGATCGGCCACGCCTACTGCACGTGGGTGATCGGGCCGGCGGGCGCCGACAAGTCCCGCCTGGTGGTGCCACCGAACTGGCGAGCCGTGGGCGGCAGGGCGATCGAGCTGGTGGCGCGGGTGCGCACGATCCCGGTGCGGCTCGACGTGCGCGGCACGACGCCGTGGTTGGTCGACGGCCCGCTCGCGCTGCGTGTGTTCGTTGCGACCGGCGGAGCGCTGCCGGATCTGCCGTTGCCTGGCGATGGGATGGTCACGCTGCCGCCGTTGCCGACGACGCGTTTCACGGTGGCACTCGTGGACGGTCGCGGACAGGTGCTCGACCACGTCATCACCGATGCGGATGCGGTCGCCGCGTGCACGTTCTCGCCGGTGACCGAGGCTTCCTTCGCAGTCGTCGACGAGCTTGGCCAACCAGTCGCGGACGCCAGAATCCAGACAACATCCCATTGGATCTACCACTCCGCTCCGCCACCTCTCCAGTTCTGGCCCGGTTCACCCACCGCCCGCATCGTCGCCACCACCGATGCCGGTGGCCGAGCCACCGGACGCTTCGTCAGGCACGGCTCGGACTACGAATCGATGCTGTTCGTGGCATCCGGCCCCAAGGGGCAATCCGTGAGCAACCCTTCCGGGTGGTGGGGCCGACATCGCGTTCACGCCGGAAGGGGCGCGGTGGCGTCCGACGACGAACCGTTCATTCTGGCGGTGACCCCGACCACGTCGAAGTCCGTGCGGATGGACGCCCCGGATGCCGAGTTCGCGTGGCACGTCCGGTTCCCGACGCAGCTGACTTGGAGAACCCGGCAAGCCGCCGGGGCGTTCCAACTCGACGTTCCAGGTCTCCAACAGGAGCTTCGCACCTGGAGCAACCTGGTCCCTGCTTCGACAACAGTCGCGCAACTAGCTGGGATCGGCAATGGACCGCTGCCAAGCCGCGCTTTCGTCAACACCACACAGGACACGGTCGATCCATCGAAGTTGCGCGCGATCGCCGTGCGCGTCGTCGATGCCCACGGCCGAGCGGTGCCGTTCGCCCACTTCGGCCTGCAGCGCAACGTGAAGGAGCAACCGGGATGGCTGACGCACCTCGTCACCGACGCAGCGGGAGAAGCCAGGATCTGCATCGATGTCGGCGAGCCGGGCGCCAACGTGGATGCCTATGCGTCGACCGACGGAGCCCATGGCTGGGTCAGTCTCAAACCCGATGCCGACATCGCGCAGGTCGAAGTCGCGCCGTTCTCCTCGACGACGTTTCGCGTCGTCGATGAAGCGGATCGCCCCTTGGCGGGAGCATTCCTCGCAGCTTCGTCCACTAGCCCCGCTGCCGGGCTGCCGCTGGAAGCGATCGCCCAGTATCTGGTAGCGAACCCGGTCCACGGCGCGATCACCGGAGCCGACGGCACGGTGACGGTGAAAGTGCCGAAGGAACAACTCGGGGTCCACTCGGTGACCGCGCACTACCGCGGCCGAACCACGATCCCGCACTCGATTCGCAGTGACGCCGCCGGGCCGATCGTGCTGCGGATCAAGAAGTGAGCGCGCTCACTTCTGGCCAGAGCCATCGAGCACGAAATCACGCACCATCGACGAGGCGATGCCCGCGTCGCTGATCGTGACGCCTTGCGCGTAGATCATCAGGCCCGGCGGGAAGACGGCTTCGGGGAACACACTGGTGAACGTGCCCGCCGAACTGATGCCATAGTCGAGCACGAGGGACTGGTCGAGCAGCGGCGGCAGACCGACCAGGAAGTGCACGAGCTCGGGCTGCAACGACACCAGCACTACGCCGACGAACGGCTCGGCAGGCCCGAGCACGTCGAACTGCACGTAGCCCGGGTGGACGGTGAGGTCGAGGCCCGCGAGCGCGGGGGCCGCGGGCGTGGTGGCCTGGGCGACGACGGAAGAAACGACCGCGAAACCGAACGAGAGAACGGCGTGGGCAGGCTTCATGACTCCCTCCTTGGGGGGGCTTCTTCGGGGGTGCGAGGCGACTCGCACCAGGAGTTAGTTCGGCGACCAACTCAGGTATCCGAGCTGCCGAGGAAAATTCGTGACACACGGTGTGCACGACTTCGACGAAGACCCGAGGGGCAGCGGCGGCTGCAGCGCAGGCGAAATCGCCGACCGGTCAGGGCGCCAGGGTGAACTGCTCCAGCGGCGTCGTCTGCGGCTTGCTCGACAACCCGTAGAGCACGACCGGGCCGAGTTCACGTCGCGTCAGATGCAGCGCGCAATCCGCCGGCAGGCACGGCCGCGGGTCCTTGCCGCGCGGCACCACGAACACTCCCACCGGATCCTCGCCGTCGCGCGCGAGCACGGCGACCGCGCCACCGGTCGGCAGCCCGCAGTAGCACCCGTGCACCGTGCAGCCACCTTCGCCCGCGAAGCCGAGCCGCACCGAAAACCGCTGTTCGCACACGACGCCGAGTTCCTGTTCACCGTCGCAGCACGAACCGGCGTGGAAGCCGTTCTCGACCGCGTGCTCGAACGCAGCGACGAAGATCGCGCCGAGTTCGTGGCCATCGTGGCCTTCGGGTCCGCGCGGCGAACGTTGCCACACGAACGCCGACACCGCCGCGAGCAGCACTGCCGCCGCGGCCGCCAACCACCACGGCCACGCGGGCCGGCGTGCATCGATGCCGACCGCCCGCTGCGCCATCGCCGTCAAGGCAGCCGGCACCGGCGGCGTGAATGCGGCCCGCAGGCGCGCGTCGAGTTCGTCGTCGAGGGGATCGTTCATGGCGTCTCCGGCAACGGGGCCGCGGTCGGCTGCGACGACGGCGCCAACGCGGCGCGCAATTGCTGGCGCGCGCGACGGGCGTGGCTCGCGGCAGTGTTCTCGTTGAGTTCGAGCATGGTGGCGATCTCGGCGAAGGACATTCCGGCGACGACGTGCAACAGCAGGCAGGCGCGCGCGATCTCGGGCAGCGTGTCGAGGCCGCGCACCAGGGCGTCCGGCAATTCGTCGCGAACGGCGGCCAGCGTGAAGCCCATCGCCGGCCGATCGGGTGCCGACACCTCAGGCAACGTCGCCAGATCCGCCGGTTCCGGCAGACGGCGACGCCGCCAGTTGGCGCCGGTGTGACGCACGATCTGCGCCAACCAGGCCGCGAGATCGCTGCCCGGCTGGAACTGCGCGCGTCGCTGCCACGCGATCCGCGCCACTTCCTGCACCAGGTCATCGGCCTCGCTGCGGCCAACCCACGCGGCCGCGATCACCCACAACGCGCGCCCATGTCGGGCGAACGCCGCAGTGAACTCGTCGGCCGTTAGGGTCGCTGCTGGCATCCGCTGGGCAACGTACCGATCAGCCGCCGCAACCGGAACCGCAGGCGCTGACGCAGCAGCCGGACTTGGCTTCGGGCTTGGCGACCGGGGCCGCCGGGGCCTTGGCCGCGGTGCCGCAGCAGCCGGGCGGGCAGCAGTCGTCGCAGCAGGGCTCGGTGCAGCACTCCGGCGGGCACACGATGCAGCACGGGCAGCAGGGGTCTTGCGCCGCGGGGGCGCCGGCCGAACCGGCCAGTGACATCGACAGGAACCAGGGAAGGACGGATACGAAGAAAGTGTTCATGCACCCGACTGATGTCGGAACCCCGGCCCCGGCGTGCAGCATTCTCACGATTTCGGCGTGCCCGGTGGCCCGACGACTACGCCTTCCGGCGAAGGGACGCTCCCGGCACAGGGTTGTTCACGACAGGGGCGCCCGGCGAGGCCATGC
>SXGT01135112.1_pt1 | contig 10521 bp, 10 predicted proteins | sample 3176221 | NCBI WGS metagenome assembly SXGT01 (sample SAMN11356862, study PRJNA531348) | freshwater metagenome | isolation source: freshwater sample F1-120 | place: China: Fuxian Lake, Yuxi | collected 2017-12-25
GCTCTCTTGCAATAACTTTGGTATTACCTTGGTTTTGCCAATTATTGGCATGAAGTTTGAATCCCCGCTCCAGCGTGGAACTATGTGTTGATGAAAGTGACCAGCAATCCCAGCACCAGAAACACTGCCCTGATTGATACCAATATTGAATCCCACCGCTCTGCCAACCTTTCGTAAAACCTTCATTGCATGTGAAGTTAATTCTGAAACCTCATTGCGCTCAGCTGGAGTTAACTCTGGTAGCTGTGCAACATGCCGATTTGTGCAAACTAGTAAGTGACCAGCGTTATACGGGTAAAGATTCATCACCACATACGCCTCTTTGCCTCTGGTAACTATTAATGCTTGCGGATCTGGCAAATCTGTAATTTTACAGAATGGACAAACAACCTCATTTTCAGGAAGAGGTCGATTCTCTCCTTCTAAATAAGACATCCGATGCGGTGCCCACAACCTCTGCCAACCATCTGGCATCCCTGCCCCACCAGTAATTGATTGATCACTCATCAAATTTGTTTACGATCTTTGATAGCTGCCAAAACTTCTTCAATTGCCGCCTTAATAGGTATTTGATTCTTCTGCTCACCATTTCGATATCTGAATGAAACTGCATTTAAAGCCATATCCTCATCACCAGCTATCATCATAAATGGAATCTTTTCAAGCTGGGCATTTCGGACTTTTTTCTGCATCCGATCATCTGAGCTATCAATGTCAATTCGAATACCAGCTTTCTTAAATTGAAGTAACACATCACTGAGATACGGAATTATTGAATCAGCAACTGGTATTGCCCTAACCTGCACTGGCGCTAACCACGGTGGAAAAGCACCTGCATAATGCTCAGTTAAGACACCAAAAAATCTTTCAATCGAACCAAATAATGCCCGGTGAATCATTACTGGTTGCTTTCTGCTGCCATCAGATGCTGCGTAACCTAAATCAAATCTTTGTGGAAGTTGGAAATCAACCTGAATTGTAGACATCTGCCAGGTGCGACCAATTGCATCCTTCACCTGAACTGAGATCTTTGGACCATAAAAAGCTGCTCCACCTGGATCCATCACAAACTCTAGTTTTTGTTTCTCAGCAGCTTTTCTTAAGGCTTCAGTAGCACTTGTCCAATCTTTCTCATCTCCCACCGATTTCTCTGGGTTTCTAGTTGATAGTTCAAGATAAAAGTCAGATAAACCATAATCACGCAGCAGATTTAAAACAAAGGTAAGCAATGAATCCAATTCATCTGCCATTTGCTCTTGGGTGCAATAAATATGTGCGTCATCTTGGGTGAAACCTCTGGCTCTAGTTATGCCGTGAACTACCCCTGATTTTTCATATCGATATACGGTGCCGAACTCAAATAATCTAAGTGGTAGATCTCGGTAAGACTTTGGGGTTGACTGGTAAATAAGATTATGAAACGGACAGTTCATCGGTTTCATGTAGTACTTTTGGCCAGCTCTTTTAATTGTGCCATCTGCATGTAACTCTTCATCCATCACCATCGGTGGATACATTCCATCTGCATACCATTGCAAATGTCCGCTGGTTTCAAAGAGCGCTGCTTTAGTCAGGTGAGGTGAATAAACAAATTGATAATCCTCCTCCTCATGCCGCTTTCTTGAGTAATCCTCCATAGTCTTTCTGACAATTCCACCCTTTGGGTGAAAGACAGCAAGTCCTGAACCAATCTCCTCTGGGAATGAAAACAAATCTAACTCGGCGCCTAACTTTCGATGATCTCGCTTTTCCGCCTCCGCTAGTAGATGTAAATATTGATCCAGCCCCTCTTGAGTTGGCCACGCAGTACCGTAAATTCTCTGCAACATTGGATTTTTTTCAGATCCGCGCCAGTAGGCCCCTGCTGCTCGCATTAATTTAAATGCTGGAATATATTTTGTAGATGGTAAATGTGGACCTCGGCATAAATCTCGCCAAACTGGATTGCCATCTCTGCCTAAGTTGTCATAAATAGTTAATACCGATCCACCCACCTCAACACTTGATTCATCATTAGCATCATTAGATTTCAAACTAATTAATTCACATTTATAAGGTTCATCCTTTAACTCTGTTAATCCCTCTTTTTGACTTACCACCCGACGACGAAACCTTTGCCCAGCCTTGATAATTTTTCGCATTGCACTTTCAAGTTTTTCTAGATCATCGGGTGTGAAAGGATTCTTTGGGTCAAAGTCATAGTAAAAGCCATCAGTTATTGGTGGTCCGATTCCCAGTTTTGTTTGCGGAAATACCTCTTGCACTGCCTGGGCTAAAACATGTGCGGTGGAATGGCGCAGGACATTAAGACCATCAGCTGATGAGATTAAAACTGACTCAACAAGATCACCATCTGCAAGCTCACTCCAAAGATCCCTAAGCTCACCATTAACCCGACAAATGACTACATCTATTTGATCTTCAAACAGGTGAGTTGGCTTTTGATCAGCGGTGACTGTTTGAGATTTGCCATCGACGGTGATCTTGATTTGGGCGGACATACCGCTAGGTTAGCAAAGCGGGTGATAAAGAAGTGTGATTAACGAGTAGATGCGTACCAGAAAACCAGTAAAACCAGTGAAGCGAAAGTAAGCGCGGCAACAATCATCAGTCGATGCCGTTTCTTAATCTTCACCGCATCAGCTGCCTGATTTGCTACATTCTTTGCTTGCCGAAGTAGCCGGGCCGCCCATGCAAACTCAGAGGCTAAAATTCCTAGCCCAGTAAATACGATCAACCAACCAGGACCAGGGGCAACTAAAGCAACAACACCAAGTAATGTGATTACACCACCTAGAACTCCAACTATTACTCTTTTGACCATTGAGTTCATAGGTTTATCTTACTGGTTAATAACTTACTCAAATCACTAATTAACTCTGCTCCCTTCTGATTTTCATTAAAGAGTATTTCATCAACCTTACTTACCGGCTGGATCAAGCGAATCGAGGAGCAGGTATAAATCCCTTGTGCTTGCAGCAACTGTTTGTAATTGAATAATGATTGGCTCACCCCAAATGAGTTAATCAGTATTTCTCGCATTACTCCTGGTAAACAGCCTGATTCAAGAGCTGGGGTGGTAAAGCCCTCGTTGGTAAGAATCAAAAGATTAGAAAATCCAGTTTCAACTACATGATCATTTTCATTAACAAAAATAGCATCCGTGTATCCAACCGCCTGTGCTCGCCTAACTGCCATCATGGATTGCCCGTAAGATATTGATTTAACTCCAGAGAGCACCGCCTTAGAACTTACAGCCTCCTTCATTCTCATCAAGCTAACCGGCTTATCACTTGCGACAAACGCCTCTGCTGAAATCATCCAGTTGCCATCAGCTAAAACAGTGAGCCTGATCTTTGATTTTCCAGCAGCCTCTGCCAGCACCTTTGCTATTCCCAGATCTAGATCAATGCGAGCTGGTATAGAAATTAATAACTGCGCTGCTGCATTTGCAAGTCGAGCATAATGTCTCTCCCAAGCAATCGGTGCTTGATCGATGCCAAGTATGGTTTCAAATAATCCATCACCTCTTAATAATGACTCCGAAAAGGGCAGAGTTAGCGGATTGCTGATGATCTCACCATTTATTAGAACCTTCATAACACCCCACCTGATGCGATCGCTAGCAATCTTTTTGCCTTCAACTGCGTCTCTTCCCATTCAGCCTCTGGATCACTTTGCCAAGTTATACCGGCGCCAGTTCCAAAGTTAATCTTGCCATTTTTTTCTGACCAAAAAATTCTAATTCCAACAGATAAAACCGCTGTTTCATTCTCCACAAAACCAATCACACCACAGTATGGCCCACGCTTGCACTTTTCAATCTCTGCAATTGCTTTTAAGGCAGATGACTTAGGAGCACCACTTATTGAACCTGCTGGTAACAAAGATTTTGAAATATCTGTCCAATTGATCTCAGATCGCAATCTGCCCACTACATCTGAGACTAAGTGATAGAGACCCGGGTGAGCCTCAGTTACAAGCAACCTTGGCACATCAACGCTACCGCTCTCACAGATGCTGCCGAAGTCATTACGCATTAAATCTACAATCATCACATTCTCCGCTCTATCTTTTTCACCAAAATTATCACTCTTTGAAGTTCCCTTAATTGGCGTGCATTTGATCCGCCTGCCATTTTTTTCTAAAAATAACTCCGGTGAGGCGGAGGCGATCTCCAAATTTGGCAAGTTTAAATAGCAGGAGTAGGGGGCGGGATTATCACTTTGTAATCTATTACTTAATCCTTGCAAGGATTGATCAGAATCAGCTGTAAGCACTCGGCAAAGATTCACCTGATAAATATCACCTGCTGCAATTTTCTCTTTTATCTTAATTACATTTTCTTGGTAGATATCTTCACTCTGTGATGAGTGCCAAGTAGTTGAGATACTTTCCCAAGAACTCTTTGCCAGCGGTGCAGTCACAACTGTTGCAAATCGTGCGCATATCCATTCACCTTCAAATGTGCATATGACCGCCCAAAAACCTGGTTTATCCAAACTGGCAGGATCATTTGAAATCTCAACACAATCAGTGGCAAGCCTTCCAGCCATCCAAAAGGTTGCATCGCTTAACTTCATGTTTGAACGCTACCTCCCGCAATGGCCTAGATGTAATGGGTATAAAAAATTGCAATTGTGCCAAGGCTGGCATAATGCGATAGATTTCACCTGCATTACGCGGACGTAGCGCAGTTGGTAGCGCGGAACCTTGCCAAGGTTCAGGTCGCGGGTTCGACCCCCGTCGTCCGCTCTGAAAGTAGCGTAAAAATTTTTGACTGAATAAAAGCTAGGTCGGATGGCCGAGAGGCGAGGCTCGGGACTGCAAATCCCGCTACACGGGTTCAAATCCCGTTCCGACCTCCAATCTTTAAGGCTTTTGGTGGCCGAGAGAGAATCCCGGCACAATTTTCTAAATTCATTTCACCAGCTGCGTATGGAATGACAATCGCATCACCAATACTCACCTCAAGAGGATTTGAATTACTAAATCTCATTACTCCATTCCCAGCCAAGGCTAGAAATATTCCAAAGCCAGGCTCAATCTTCCTACTATCACCAGTTAGGTAATCGGCTCTAAAGAAATTATCAGCGATTGATTTAAATATTCCGTGTGAGATCTCATCCCTTGATTCAAACCTTCTTATTATTTGCCCCTGCTGCTCATCGCTGAGTGGATCAAGAAGGAGTGCATCAAGTGCGGTATCAAAACCAAGGTTTAAATGCCCATCTTTATCACCGTCAACTGCAAAATCATCGCACTCAAGCAATATTGAAAGATCAGTTGGCTCCTGCAGCTCTAAAACAAATATCCCTGACTCAATTGCATGTGGCACACCAGCCGGAACAAAAACAGCATCTCCCGCCTGCACTTGCTTGAACTCAAGTGAATTAAGCAATCCGGTTGAATCATGACTGCTGACTAGTGCTGCTACCTCTTTTTTTGCCATCTGATTTTTAAATCCAATACCAACTTTTGCACCTGCAGGTGCATCTAAAATAATCCATGCCTCGGTCTTGCCATGATTTAACTGCAACTTTTCCTTAGCAAATTTTTGATCAGGATGATAGTGAACTGGCAATCTCTGATCTGGATCTAATAGCTTCACTAAAATTTCAGTTGAAACACCAAATCGTTGGATATGTTTCTCGCCCAACCAAGATCTTGGATCAGCAGCAATAACAACCTTAAGCAGCTGACCATCAAGTAACTTTGATAGGCCATTTTCTTGCTGACCAAAACGAGTGGTGGTGGATGCAATCCACTCCTCTGGCCGCATTGGACCACCTGGTCCCTTGCGCAGTTTGCCGATGCGATACCCACCCTTATAAAAATGATCAAACTGATTTGAGGGTAATTTCGAAGGTTGGGCTAACAAATTACTCATCTTGCTAGTTTAAGGGTTAAAGTATTTCCATGCTAGAAAAATCTGAGCGTCCGTGGGGTCGATATGAAGTGCTGCAAGAAGGTGGTACATACAAGGTTAAATCAATTCATGTTTCTCCTGGTAAGCGTCTTTCTTATCAACGCCACCAAAAGCGAAGTGAACATTGGTATATAACTGATGGAACTGGTGAAGTGACATTAAATGGTGAAATTCAAAAGGTTTCCAGAGGATCGATGGTAGAAATCCCCCAAGGAATGCTGCATCGAATCAGTAATACTGGTAGTAATGAATTAATATTTATCGAGGTGCAAACTGGAAGCTACTTTGGTGAGGATGATATTGAACGTATTGAGGATGATTTCGGTCGATAGTAGACTTTAACTTAACGGACGATTAGCGCAGCGGTAGCGTACTTCCTTGACATGGAAGGGGTCACTGGTTCGATCCCAGTATCGTCCACTTGCTAGATTCTCATCGGCTAGACTTATAAAATAACTGCGCTGCAACCAAATTGTAGAACCTAGATATTGAGCTGAGAGGTGCTTATGAATCAACAAATGTTTGATCAAGTCAAGGCTGGTAAAGGCTTCATTGCAGCACTAGATCAAAGCGGTGGCAGCACCCCAAAGGCATTAAAGCTTTATGGTGTGGATGAGTCTGAGTACTCAGGTGATGCTGCAATGTTTGACTTGATTCATAAGATGCGCTCAAGACTAATTAAATCTAAAGTTTTCACTGGAGATCGAATTGTTGGCGCTATTTTGTTTGAGATGACGATGGAGCGCCAGATTGATGGTATTGGAAGTGCTGAATTTTTATGGAGTAAGAAAAAGATTGTGCCATTCCTAAAGATTGATAGCGGATTAGCTGCTGAGGTGAATGATGTGCAGATAATGAAGCCAATCCCAGAGTTAGCGGGCAGAATTGCAGCAGCTAATAAACATGGTGTCTTTGGCACCAAGATGAGATCGGTAATTAATCTTGCCAATACAAAAGGAGTTGAGGCTGTAGTTGCTCAGCAATTTGAGATTGGTAAAGAGATCATTGCAGGTGGCCTGATCCCAATTATTGAACCCGAGGTAAATATCAAGAGCGCCCAAAAGGAGCAAGCTGAAGATATTTTGAAGAGCTGCCTCCTAGATCACTTAAACAAGTTGAGTGATGATCAAACTGTGATGTTAAAACTAACAATTCCAACTAAGGCAAATCTTTATCAGGAGTTGGTGGCCCACCCTCGAGTATTAAAAGTAGTTGCACTCTCTGGTGGTTACTCCAGGGATGAAGCTAATCAGCTTCTCTCCAAAAATAAAGGCGTTATTGCCTCATTTTCTAGGGCACTAACTGAAGGATTATCTGCAAAACAAAGTGATGACCAGTTTGATGCTTTGCTTGATTCAACCATTCAAAGCATCTATAACGCTTCGATCAATAAAAACTAAAAAAATTTATGGGCTTTAATCCTGCAGAAAAAGATGGCGCCTGGGTCTCTGATTTCATCTCATCGCGCAGAACTACCCGGGATTTCCTTCCCACCCCAGTACCACCAGAGTTAATTGAGCAGATATTGCAAGATTCATTGACCGCCCCAAGTTGGTCAAACACCAGACCATTTAAGGTGGCAGTTGCAACCGGTGAGGTTAGAGATCGTATTAGCAATGAGTTTTTATCCCGTTGGCAAGCCTTATCTACTGCCATGCGCGGTGGTATCTGGAGCAAAATTAAATTGTTTATCAGGCGCCATGGCTTGCCAACCAGTAATCGCATAATTCTTAAACCTTATGTTGCTGAATTAAAACCAAGAGCCCAACGTGTTGGCAAAGAGTTGTATGGCTCACTCGGTGTGCAACGTGGCGATAAAGCTGAACGAGATAGGCAATGGGGTAAGAATTATGAGTTCTTTGGTGCGCCAGTTGCAATGTTTGTTTATATTCATAAGAGCCTACATATCTACGCCGCATGTGACGCCGGGCTAATGATGGAAAATTTAATGTTATCTGCCCATGCCAATGGTCTTGGTACATGCGCCCAAGGGGCGGTGGCATTTTGGGATGATGCAATTAGGGATGAATTTGAAGTTTCAAAGGATTACCGATTGTTATGTGGAATTGCAGTTGGCTATCCATCTGATGCACCAGTCAATAACTTTCAAGCACACAGAATTGGATTAGAAGAGTTACTAGTGAAAGCTAAGCAAAAAAAGAGTTAAGCACCCAATTAACATCTTTATTGCTGGGAAATACTGGATAATGCTTTTTGATAATTACATCATCTTTAATAATCAAGGTCAATCGTTTAAGTAACTTCATCGAGTTCGCTTCAAATGTTGGTAGATTCAAAGAGTTAGCGAACTTGAAATCTGAGTCAGATAAAATTTCATAAGGCAGCTCAACTCGATCCTTCAGCTCTTTTTGATACTCACTGCTTTGCACACTCAATCCAAATAAATTATCCACAAATTTTTTTAACTCATTGTAATTATCCCGATAGGAGCATGCCTGTGGCGTACAGCCCCGAGCCCCTGGAATATCATCCCAACCATCAGGAAGTGCAACCCCAGGCACACCAGTCATTGGATAGATAAATACAACTGTGGTTCCAGATAATTTAGACAAATCGATTTTTGAAGTATTTGTCGCCGAAAGGATTATTGAATCTAGCTTTTTCCCCTGCAAATGATCTGCTGCGCCATCATCTTGCGGAATAGGTAAATTATCTGGCAGATCCAGGTAACTACTTTGCGGGGTACTGGTCATAAAGCTCTCCTCTTGGATAAAGAGAGTAGATCTAAAATCAAGATTGAGCCAATGATCACTAAAACTGCGCCAAAAAGTTGAATTATTGAGATAGCCTCATTTAAATAAAATGCTCCAATTAAAACAGCCACCACCGTTACCAAAAACTCAACTGAAATGGATTTAGTCGGCCCAATTTTTGCAACAAGTGAGAAGTAAATGACGTAGCAAAATGCGCTACAGAAGACTGCCAGGCTAACCATATATAGCCAATCCATTGGCACTAACCCAGACTTTATTGGAACAAATAACAAGATTGGTGAGGTAAATAAGCCACCAAAGAAAAATGCACCAATTACCTGCTCCCAGTTACCAGCTGCTGACATTTTCAACTTTGAGTAATTACTGCCAAAGGCTGCGCTCATGCAGCCAATTACGCAGACAAAAAAACCTAAAAAGAATTGATCGCCAAGCCTCCCACCTGGAAAACCAACTAAAAAAAAGATCCCAATAAAGCCTAGAAGTAATCCTATAAAACCAAAGCCATCAATATTTTCAATCTTCATCAACCGACCAATAACTGAGGAAAACAATGGGATTGCTCCAACTAAAATGGCAGTTAAGGCGGTACCAATTCTTGGTACCGCAAGTGATAATCCAATTAACTGCACTGAGACGGATGTAAAACCCAAAACTGCGAAGTGTTTTACGCCAATTGAAAAATCTAGTTTTCTTCTAATTATCAGAGCGAGCGAAGCAACACTGCCACTGGCAATAAAGGCTCTAACGCTAATTGCAGCAGCCCAATCAAATGCTTCAACTACTCTAAGTAGTAGTAGGAATGAGATTCCCCAAAGAATTGAGAGTATGGAAAATTTGGTAGTGATCTCAGCCTTCATTTAAGCAAGGCTACCCCACCTACTCTTGTAGCTTAGGCGGTGCTGATCGGTATTGAACTGGTGTTTTACTAAATGTAATTGGATTCGCCACAGATTTAGTGCCATCAATTTCAACTACAGGCTCTAAACCCAAGGATTGAGCAAGATCAAAAGCCTCTTTAATATCATTTATCGCACCTGCTGGAATATTCACTTTGCGCAAAGTATTTATCCAGTGATGAGCAGTATTTTGGGTGAATACTGCTGAAAGAAGCTTTGTCAGCTCTGCCTGATTTTCAACCCGTAATTGATTGGTTGCAAAATTCTTTTCTGATAGAAGTGCTGGTGCGATTTGGCCCGCAAACTTTACAAATTGATGATCATTGCCTACTGCCACAATAAATTTCTTATCTGATGCAGCAAATACTTGATACGGTGCAATAGATGGGTGGGCGTTGCCCATTGCTTTTGGAATTATGCCAGCTGAAATATAGGAAGATGCCTGGTTAACTAAAGCGGACAATGTTGAGCTGAGTAGATTTAATTCCACCTTTTGACCAATTCCTTGTTCATCTCTTGCCCTAAGTGCTGCCAAAATTCCCACTACCGCATGTAATCCAGTAATCACATCAACAAGGGCAACTCCAACTTTGGTTGGATTATCGCTATCACTTCCAGTGATGCTCATTAATCCACTCATCCCTTGAACTAAAAGGTCATATCCAGGAAGAGATGCAGCTAGATCTGATGTGCCAAAGCCAGTTATTGAGCAATAGATCAACTTTGGATTAGCAGCAACTAATTTTGAATAACCTAAATCAAACTTTTCCATTCCACCTGATCCAAAATTTTCAACTACAACATCACAACCAGAAATTAACTCCTGCGCCTTGCGTTGATCACTCTCCTTTGATAAATCCAAGGTAAGACCTTCTTTATTTCGATTTACTGAGAGAAAATAGGTTGAGGTTGCACTCTTATCAAAGGGCGGTCCCCAACCTCTGGTGTCATCGCCAATTCC
>SXGT01807505.1_pt1 | contig 10520 bp, 8 predicted proteins | sample 3176221 | NCBI WGS metagenome assembly SXGT01 (sample SAMN11356862, study PRJNA531348) | freshwater metagenome | isolation source: freshwater sample F1-120 | place: China: Fuxian Lake, Yuxi | collected 2017-12-25
GTCTAGAAGGTACAGGCATTAGGCACTGGGCACTAGGCATTAGTGGGAACCAAAACCAGTACCTGCTTTAGTATACAAATTGTGGGGGTGATGGGATGCGGGAAGTGACGAAGTGACGGAGTGACGGAGTGACGGAGTGGCGGAGTGGCGGAGCTTGAGCCGTGGCTAGGACGCAAAAATCCCTATTTTTCATACCCTTTCTCAAGCAGCCCGTTTCAACGCCTTTTCGCATAATGGCTTGAGCCAATAAAAACCAAACAACGTTACCCCTTCCGAGAGCTTGATGCCTGACAATTTGTGTCCGGTACGGTATTTTTCTGCATTTTGACTTGACACGTAAGGTACACGCCTGTACGATATCTTTATGAAAACCAAACTCCGCCAACTTAGTTTGAATGTCTCTCTTTCATCACATGCTCTCCTGTTCAACTGCTCAACTGTCTCGCCGCCTCGGCGCCACCCACGTTTTCTCACTAAAAACCTAAGGTGGCCAACCAAATTGGCCACCTTAGAAACACTTGGCCACCTTAGATTCGCCCCAACTTGTCTTTGGATCAACCGTTCGCCTGTCGCGAAGTCGTTTCAGGAGACCTCTACTTTCTTGCCTCCCGGGAACCTAACCCCGTTATTTGCTCAAAAACCAAAGATGCTCAGATGCTCATCACTTTTGTGAGCACCTTTGAAAAAAGTGAGCACCTTTCGTTTCTGACCCAAAAACGAGTGTTTTGCCTTCCCTAATGCCTAATGCCTAGTGCCTAAAGCCTGTCCGTTCTACGTTCCTGTCCCAGATCCTGTGTGTCTGCAACCTCTCCCCCTTGACAAGCGTATATTTTCCTGTATGCTGTCCTCTGTCCTCTCGCCCTCCCCGTGGGGTCGAGGGCTTAGAGGTGTTCAGAACTGCATGGTGCGAAACCTGTTCTGAACAATCGGGTCTCTTCGTTGGGGTAACGGGGGCGTGTTTCCGCAAGGGAATACGAAATGCATCAAGGCTCTCGTATCTTGGTGCATGTAGGTGGCATGGGTCTGACGGTGCTGGAACTTGGACGCGTAGTCTGTATATTTCCAAAACCGTTCTGATTGTGGCGACTCTTTACATGTCGCCGGCTTATCGAAGGCTCGCTTCGAGGGCCAACAACGTCAGATGCCTGCCGACAACCTGGTATGACCTGTTCAAACACGCCCGCGGCGTAGACGATCGGCCGCGAACGTGTGCAACTTGCTCTAAAAGGCAGGGCTGCAATTGAACAAGTCAGAGCGTCTTGTTTCTTGTCGGCACGTTTCCTCGCCTGTCTGGTGTGCGCTCCTTCTCTCGTGAAAACGCACATTGGCTCTCGACTGAGACAGCCAAAAATCTGATCGTCAAAACCGCCGGGCACGGTTTATACAAATTGCCCGCACCGAACCGGGTGTGCGATTGATGCATTTCTGCATCAGGATCTCGCCGCGGTTTACGAAGGATTCATATGAAGAAGCAGAACAAGGCCTTTACACTCATCGAGCTTTTGGTCGTTATCGCGATCATCGCGCTCCTCATCGCCATCCTCCTCCCCGCCCTCGGCAAAGCCCGCGCAGCTGCTCGTCAGCTCAAGTGCTCCACCCAGGTCCGCGGCATGATGCAGGGCAACGTCATTTGGGCACAGTCCAATGGCGATCAGTACCCACTCCCCAGCGTCGTTGACAAGGCTAACCAGACCATCGCGGCTGGCGCGTTCCCAGAAATCAAGGATGTCACCAAGAACATCTACTCACTGCTCATCTTCAACGGCTACATCCCCGCTGAAATGTGCGTGACCCCAGCTGAAGCCAACGGCTCAATCAAGCCACACGAAGGCTACAACTTCTCAACCCCGATCACTGGCGCTGCCGTTCCTGCGAACGCACTCTGGGACCCCGCGTTCCGCGCGACCCAGATCACCGCACCAGCCACCGGCAGCACCGGTGACACTGGCCAGGGCATCGGAACCGTTACCACCGGTGGCGTTTCGTACGCTCACAACCTCCCAGTCGTTGGCCGCAAGGCTCGCTGGGGTAACACCTTCACCGCAACCGAAGCCGCTTTGGGTAACCGCGGGCCGGAATATGAGGCGGGCGCTGGCTCTGGTGCAACGTTAACTTGGAAGCTCAAGGCTGGCGCTCCTGGCGTCAACTCGAACACTCTCCTTGTCCACGGCAGCCGCACAACCTGGGAAGGCAACGTCGGCTTCAACGATAACCACGTTGACTATCTCACCAAGCCCGATCCAGACAACATCACCTTCACCTTCAGCGGCCTCCCCGCTGGCAGCAAGACCCAGCCCGACAACTTGTTCGTCAACGAAAACGACATCTCGCGCGCAGCTGACCCGGCAATTTCCAATGCAAATACCAACGCTCTGTTGGTAATTCTCTCTGCGGGTCAAGGCATTAGCGGCAGCCCCGCAGCAATAACTATCACCCCATGGCGCGACTAATTTCGAGTTGTTCCGGAATTGGTTTAGCTTCGAAATAAAACTTACGTCAGGCCTTGGCATTCGCCGAGGCCTGTTTTTTTTATATTTCTTCCTGAGAATGACGAAATGTGAAACCTGCGAGCGTTTACACCAATACACATGGTACCCCCGTGGTGGGCATGGAGTATTGCAATGCTTTTACGCAGTTTGAGAATCATATCGTTTCTTTCTAGCGGCGTACTCGCATGTTCGAGTGTCAATGCTCAGGCACTCTACATGTATATTGACGGGCCAGGTTCGTGCATTTTTGAAACGAATGTGTCAGAACCGTCAGTTCGCGCAATTTGCCGATGGACACCTCCCGGATCTTCCCAGGAATGGACTATTGTCGCCGGTGATTTCAATTCCGTAAATAGCATTAATGTTAACCATGTGGCGGCATGGGATGGATCCACATGGCAAACACTGGATAAGGGCTTCGACAAAGAGGCGTTTTGTGCAACCGTCTATGACGGCAAACTTGTTGTCGGGGGTTCGTTCTATGGAACGCATCCAGATGCTACCCAAGGTAGCGTTGACCTCGGTTTTGTTGCCGTTTGGGTTCACGAAGAGAACGAACCGCTCAACGGGCAATGGAAGCGGTTGTACGATGACTCAACCGCTGGCTCAGAGTTTGGCGTTGATAGTAACGTGCGAGGGCTTACTGTACACGATGGAAGTCTGTTTGCGTGCGGCGATTTTATCCGAGTGCTCAACTCTACTGGTTCATCTGACTTGCTTTACCGAATCGGGAAATGGACGAAAAGCAACTCAACATGGAACGTCGGCGATTGGGATCAGCTTTCGACAGGATTGGACTCAGTTGCACACAGTATTGCGACTCACGATGGCGCTGTGTGGGTTGGAGGCGATTTCTCGGCGAAGCTTGGCAAATGGACTGGAAGCAATTGGTCTACTCCGGGGTTGTCACCTTCAAACAACGTCCGAGCCGTAGACGCGGCCGATTCAAAGCTACTTGTGGGGACATCCGGCGGGGATATATACGAGCGTGTTTCGGGCAGCTGGACAACACACACAAACATCGGCGGACAAGTCAACGTCCTTTCCTATTGGTTGGGCAACATCATCGCAGGTGGGTTCATATCGCTTCCAAATTCCTACGGCCTGGGAATCCTTCGAAGCGGAACATGGACAGACGTGGACGAAGGACCTGGCGATATTGTGTGGGATATTTCACATAATCCTGACTGTACAATTCTAATCGGAGGAACTTGGATCGCCACATCTACAAATGTGCCGACCAATGCGCTCGGCATTGTTCAATGTCTTGCGGACTTCAACCGTGACTGCGCTGTCGATTTTTCCGACTACTTGGATTTTGTGGACATGTTCAGTATCGAGGACCCCAGTGCCGACGTCGATCAAGATGGTTCCATTACCTTCTTTGATTACCTGGATTTTGTCCAAGCGTTCTCTGTCGGCTGTTGATCGCGATCGCAGCCAAGGCACAATAGGAACGTTCGCCGTTTGGGACAGAGACACCAGCCGCAGTCGCTATATACCGCTGGCCATAAAGGAACGGGGACTTCCTCGCTATTTTCGACACATTCACGTCTCATCATTCACACGCCCCGGGCACGCTGCCGGGGCGTGTGTGTTTTTCTCACTTGTGGATCGTGACTCAACGTCCTAACGAGACGACTCTGTCATCCGCCTCAGTTGAATAGATCAATACATTCGTCTCAATGGCGTTCATGCATCTGGTCCCGAGTCAGTTTGTGACCGCCAGAGTTAAAGACACCCGAATCCCCGATTCGGCGAATATCTTCCATCGCCTGCTCTTTGGATGTGCTATCAGATCGAGCAGGAGTTTCACGGATGTGAGCAACGCCGCGTGCGCCTTCGGGAAAATCGACAGGCCCCTCTGGTCTGAGCACACCGTTTTCAAACACAAAATGGATGTCCTGTTCACGGTCCATATGACAGAGTATATGGGGGGAAGAGAGCAATAGATCTGGTGAGCAGTAGAACAGTAGTGGAAATGGCATTCTGTAGGATGGTCGGGCCTGAATGACAACCAAGTACGTGAACGTTGAAAATCGCCGTATCTGACGCAAATCCCGGTAAGCCGAGACAACAGATCTACATGGGCACACGCGAAAATCCAGAAGCGCGGCGCCATGTAGAGAGCTGGCCGAGGTGTCCGGATTCGTGCTTGACCATGAGGGTTACGAGCATATCGCCGATGGTTGGGTGGACGGTGTGCCAGCGTTCAAGTGGGTTGGGTTGTGCAAAGACTGTGTCGGCTGCCGCGGTGAGGGCTTGTTCTGCCTGAGAATGAGTTGCGAGATATTCAGCAAGGATTGCTTCGCCTGTGCTGTAGTCGGCCGCATTAGTGCTTACCTCGGATTTCTGGCCGAAGCGGTGATCGATTGGATCGGTGAAGGACTCGCCGCGGGCGAGGGATGTGCAGATTGGTGCGTAGACATTGAGGTGAGAGAAAATCCACGCGGGGTGGTTGAGGATGCGATTAGGGACGGGTTGCGCGGTCCATTGGTCTGGAGTAATGTCGGCGACCAGGCGATGTGCATATGCACCGTTGCGACGCCATGTGATGAGAATTGCGCTGGCGAGTGGGTGCATGGATGGAAGGATAGACGAGGTTGGATTGGGTGTGTCGATGTGGACGGTACAGGCACTAGGCACTGGGCACTAGGCATTAGGGAAGACAAAGATGGGTACGGCGCGTGAGTGATTGGGGTGTGCTGCGTTGTCGTCTTTATGGATGTGAATAGACAGGATGTGGCGGCTGGGGAAAGGGACCGGCTGACACGAACATAGCTTGGAAGCAAGCACAATAACGCCCTTTATCGGCATGCCGCCAGATTGAGTGATCAGTTTGGCGGCCTGCTTTTTTGGAAAGGCAGTAGCCACTGATTACACGGATGGACACAGATATCAAAACGATGAAGATGAAGACCGAAGAACTGCTGATTAGGCAGGATTAGGAATGCTCGGCGGCTTCGGCCCAGGTCATTGGAATGGGACCTTTTGCGGTTTGAAGAGACGGAAATGCCAGCGCAGCAGGACCCGCAAATCGCCTGACCTCCACACGCGTGCCGAAGTTCAGCAGTAAGCAAATTGGGAGTCCGGTTGCCGCGAGGTAGTTAATGCACTGGGCTTCGTGCGCCGAATCGAACGATCTTGCCGCCTTGATCTCAAGCACGACAAGAGACTCAATCACGATATCGGCAACGTAATCCCCTACGACAACATCGTCATATTTTACAAGTAGGCGAAGTTGTTGGTCCACGCGCAAACCGGTCTTACGACACTCATGAGCGAGAGCGTTCTCGTACACCTTCTCAAGGTAACCTCGCCCGAGCGTATTACTCACTTTGAACGCACACGCAATTACCTGCTCAGTAATCGCATTAATTCGAGTTCCTGTGTCAATACCGATCGCCGGATGCGGCACACTTCCCATGGAGATATTGTACGTGTATCGCGTTGCGTTCGCCCTACGTTACACGAGTTGAATTTGCCTACTCCACATCTGTGCTTATCTGTGTAATCTGTGGCGGCTCTTACTACCTGTAAGCAAGGCTCGATCGCCCCCGCGCCAATCAGTCCTTGTCGGGCTGATAGCTGAATTTCTGGCCGCCGATTGAGGCTTCGTACATGAGGCCGGCTTCGTTCATGGTGAAGACGGCGACGCCATCACGGAATTTGGCGTTTGCACCGGCACCGGAGTGAAGGGCAACAGCCGTGGCCTGGGCACCGAATTCGAAGCTGCCGCCTTTGAAGCGGAAAAGGGCATCTTTGGTGTTGAAGACGATGATCTCTGAGTAGGACTGGCCGCCGAGTTGGAAACCGATGGTTGCCTGACTCAGGTCGCAGTATCCAATGGCGCTGCTGCCCTCAAAGAGAACACCTTTGCCGTATGCGCCGCCGATTCCAATTGCTCCCTTGCCGATGGTTGGGAATACGGCGTGCCCGATTGATTTATCGATCAGTGTTTTCAGGCTGGGGTCATTTCGCTCGGCGGTTGAGAGCGTGCTGGTGGCATCGCGGCGGATAGCGGTTCTGCCTTCGGCGGTGTCGGGTGCGGTTGAACATGCGGTCATGGCCGCGAGCATCGAAGCGCCTGCGACTACTGCCATGAATTTGATGGTGCGATGGATGTGATTGAACATGAACTTGACCTCCAATTTGGACTCCCACACATACTGAAACTCAGGGCGTTGTGCCCACACTGTTTATCGTTCAGGTATGGCGGCTGAGTAGATACTTCTTGGCAGTTCTCGACCGGAAGTTACACCAAAATGTCGTGCCTACGCTCCGATCGTGTCCGGGAGTAGCCCCGCCGAACTAGACAGCGGCGATGGTGAGTCGTCAGCACGGTCATGCGATTTTTCAACTGCATGGTCCGGTTCATCGATAGGAACTGCCTTGTCTTTCAAGGCCGTTTCGCGGCAAGACTGACACGCATACCAGGATCGAGTTGATCGAACTTGATCGATTAGGGGGGTTGCGTGCTCACGCTTATCTGGCTCGGCTTTGGGACACTCTTTCTCTTTCTCGTGTTTCTGGACCTGGGAGTTTTTTCCAAGAAGATCGAGGATATCGATGCGCGCGAAGCACTGATTCGCACGGCGGTCTGGATCGCTCTTGCGCTGGCGTTTGTCCCTGTTGTCTACTACCTCTATGAGAACCAGATTGGCGGACTTGGACACGCTACAGCGACGCACGCGGTCGTCACCGGGAAAGCTGCCGCACTCAGTTATCTCACTGGCTGGATTGTTGAATACGCGCTGAGCGTCGACAATCTTTTTGTGATTGCGTTGATTTTCGCGGCCCTCAAAATCGAGGGGAATCTGCGGCATCGAGTGCTCTTTTGGGGCGTGCTGGGTGCCGCGATCATGCGTGCAGTCCTGATTCTCTTTGGCTTTGCCCTGTGGGGCTATTTCGAGTGGATCACCTATGTATTTGGTGCGATTCTGATTTTGTCTGCGCTCAAGATGCTCCATGCTGGTGACGCTGACAGCATTGACACAGACAATAACATGGCGATACGACTCACACGCAAGGTCTTTCCGGTTTCGCCACACTCTGATGGCCCGAATTTCCTTACCCGCCTCGACGGCAAGCGGGCACTGACGCCGCTCGCGCTCGCTCTGGTCATGGTTGAATTTGCCGATCTGACCTTTGCTGTTGACTCTATTCCTGCGGTGATCGCGATCACGCACGAGCCATTCCTGGCCTACACATCGAACCTCTTTGCCATCCTGGGACTTCGTTCGCTGTTCTTCGCCCTCGACGCGGTGATGAAACGCTTTACGCTGGTGAAATACAGCTTGACGCTGATTCTCATCTTTATCGGTGCCAAGATGATCCTCGAAAAATGGGTGCATATCTCGGTCGGAATCTCGCTTGGGGTAGTCGTGTCGCTGCTGGCGATTGGCGTCATTGCTTCGCTGTATAAGACACGCGAGCGCCCGACGAACTGAGTCCTTTCTTAACGGTACTTTTCAAAGCGGCACCGTCAATCTATCGTGCATTGTGGCTACTCTTTGCATTCTCTGAAGGCAGCTACACATGAATATGAATCGCCGCACCTTTTTGCTTCGGTCCGCTGCGCTCAGCGCTGGGTTTGCAGGACTTTCGATGGCGATGTCGCGGGGATCATTTCCATCGCGCGGATTCGCTCCTACTCGCAACTATGGGCCGCTTCTGAAAGACCCGGCGAAACTGTTGGACCTTCCGGCGGGATTTGGATATCAGCTATTTTCTCGATTGGGCGAGACCATGGATGATGGGTTGCTGGTGCCTGGAAAGCACGATGGAATGGCCGCGTTTTCAGGCCCGGATGGAACAACTTTGCTTGTTCGCAATCATGAGCTAGAACCGGCATGGGTGAAACTCAGCCCGTTTGGACCGGGCAATCAGCGGATGAAGAAGATTGATGCCACGCGGTTGTACGATGCGGGATCGCCTGAATTCCCCTGCACCGGCGGCACAACCACGCTGCAATACGACACCAAAACGAAGGCACTGAAAAAGCACTTCATGAGCCTGGCCGGGACCATGCGAAATTGCGCTGGCGGCGCAACGCCCTGGGGAACGTGGCTCACCTGCGAAGAGGTCGGGTGTACGCCAACAGATGCGGGCGAGCCAGATAAGAAATTTGATGTCAAAGAGACGCATGGCTGGGTGTTTGAAGTTCCGGCGTCGATCGAGAGCGGACTTATCAAGCCAGAGCCGATCAAAGCGATGGGTCGCTTTTTCCATGAGGCTGTAGCGCTTGATCCGCACACAGGCATTCTTTATCTGACCGAAGATCGCATTGACGGATTGCTGTATCGCTTTATCCCGCACGTGAAGGAAAAACTCAAAGAGGGCGGCACACTGCAAGCCCTTGCTGTCATTCCGACCTGGGAAGTCAACGACACTCGCAACTGGGAGAAACAGACCATTAAGCGCGGCGACAAAGTGCCAGTGCGCTGGATCGATATGGATGATGTCGAATCGCTCAAGGCCAATGATCTGCGGCATCGCGGGTTTGCCAAGGGCGCAACACGCTTTGCACGCGGCGAAGGAATGTGGACTGGCGCCGATGGCATCTATTTTGACTGCACCAATGGCGGGAAGAAAGGCGTAGGACAGATTTTTCGGTACCTCCCCAGCCCACACGAAGGAACAGCTGGTGAGAAGGATGCACCCGGCGTGCTCGAGTTGTTCCTTGAGCCAAATGACGCCTCTGTCATTCAATACCCCGACAACATGTGCATTTCACCGTGGGGCGATTTGTTTGTGTGTGAAGACGGCAACGAACCGAATCACATGGTGCGTGTGACGCCGCAGGGACATGTGTCGTATTTCGGACAGAATGCTGACAAGCACGATGAATTCGCGGGCGCGTGTTTTTCGCCCGATGGGTCAACAATGTTCGTCAATATGCAGGGCCATGGCGCAACGCTGGCCATCACTGGACCCTGGAATCGCGAATGAAACGGCAGGATCAAAGCTCAGGTGCAAAGCCGCGGCGGAGTGTGTTCTCGCAGATTGCACGTGGGTCGACAAAGTGGAGCAGGTAGTCGATGCCGCCGGCCTTTGATCCGCCGCCGGACATGGCGAAACCGCCGAAGGGCTGACGACCAACCAGAGCACCAGTGGTGCCGCGATTGATGTAGAGGTTACCGACACGGAATTCGCGCTTAGCACGTTCAATGTGGGCAGGTTTGCGGCTGAAGAGTCCGCCTGTCAACTTGTAGTGTGAACTGTTGGCGATATCCAGTGCTTCATCGAAGGTCTTGGCGTGCATGACAGCAAGCACAGGGCCGAATACTTCTTCCTGTGCAAGGCGATGATCGGGCATGACGCGAGAGAAAATTGTTGGACCGACAAATGCACGTCCGGTTTTTTCTTCGAGCCCAGCGGGGACGGGCAATGACAGTTCGAGACGAGAGACCTTGGAAGCATCTTCAATGAAGCTGAGCATCGACTTCTTTGCTTTTGCATCGATGACGGGGCCGACATCGGTGCCGCAGAGAAGCGGATCGCCGATGGTGAGCGCGCGGCTTGCTTCCACGAGTCGGGTCAGGAACTTTTTGGTTTGTTCGCCATCTGGTCCATCGGGATCAACGATAATGCAGCGAGAACATGCTGAACATTTCTGGCCCTGATAGCCAAAGGCCGAGTAACGGACGGCGAGCACTGCTTCATCCAAATCAGCAGATGTGTCGAGAATCAAAGCGTTTTTGCCACCCATTTCGCAGATGACATGCTTGAGGTGGGTAGTCTTTCCGACCACAGTGCTGTCGGTGAAGGGAGATCCGGGAGCGGCAGCAGTCGCGATATCCAGGCCAACATCGCGTGAACCCGTGAAGGCGATCATCGCGATACGCGGGTCGCGCACAAGTGCCGCGCCGGTGGATCGACCGGGGCCAGCGCAGAAATGCAACACACCATGTGCGAATTCATTGCTGAGGCCGCACTGCTTCATGGCTTCCCACAAAATGTCGCACATGATGCTGGCGATGCCGATCGATTGTTCCGCCGGCTTCACGATCGCTGTATTGCCCGTGACCA
>SXGT01345986.1_pt1 | contig 10519 bp, 6 predicted proteins | sample 3176221 | NCBI WGS metagenome assembly SXGT01 (sample SAMN11356862, study PRJNA531348) | freshwater metagenome | isolation source: freshwater sample F1-120 | place: China: Fuxian Lake, Yuxi | collected 2017-12-25
CGCACGGCTGAGCCGTCGCGGCGCGAAGCGCCGGGATTCACCGACTGAGACGTACTGGTGGTACGGCGAAGGAGGTGAACGACGGCGCAAGCCTGCGATCGCGGACGTTGACGCGTGAAAGTCATGCATAATGCGGGCTAGAGGTGCGCTCCATGATTTCAGACTCTGCTCGCAAGCTCTTCGTCTCGGTCGCTGCCGTCGCGATTCCAGCGTTCGCGTTTCCAGCAAGCGCCAAGCCTCTGGTGGACGAGAAGTCCACGCCCACACGCGACACGCCGGGCGGCAAGGTGACGACCAAACCCGTCGTGAAGCCTGGCGCCACGCCCGCCACCACGACCAAGAAGCCGGCCACCACGCCGGACACGAAGGTGAAGAAGCCGACCGACACGCCGTTGGTCAAGCCGCCACCGCCCGGCAAGACGACCGCGCCGAAGCCGGGCGCCAAGCCGTAGCGCGGCTGACGCTCCACTTCGCGAGCTCACGCCGGCGTTGCCGGTCGTGAGCGCGGCCTCGAGCTGCCGCGACGGCCCTTGACGCGGAACGTAAGACGCCCCATCTTAGCTCCATGGTGCGCGCTACTGGGACAGCGACAACCCACGTTTCGACTCGCGGCCAAGTTGTCATCCCGGTGAGCGTTCGGGAGGCAGCGGGTCTGTTGCCTGGCACCCAGCTCGGCGTGGTGCGTCGTGACGACGGGGTCATCGAGCTTCACCCGCAGCGGCGCGCTGTGTCGTTGCTCTTCGGCTGCTGCTCGAGCCCCCCTGCGAGCGGGACCGACGACGAAGTCGTCGAGCACGCCATCATCGCCGACGACGAGCGGACTCGAGGCAGGTGATCGCGGTCGACACCAATGTGCTTGCTCGCGCAGTTTTTGACGACGATCCTGACCAGTCACCACGCGCTCGCGCCGCCCTGGAATCGGCAGCAGCAGGCGGCGGCGTATTCGTGCCACGGACCGTTTTCGTCGAGCTCGCGTGGCTTCTGCGGGCTCGGAAGCGGTCGCGCTCCGACATCGACCGGGTCATGTCGGGGTTGCTGGAGACGGAGGGGTTCAGCTTCGCCGAGGCGCCCTTGCTTGCTTCGGCGTTGGCAGTGTTTCGCCAAACACGACTTGGACTCGAGGACTGCCTCATTGTCGCGGAGAGCGCGGCTGCTGGTGCTGTCGGTGTCCCGACGTTCGACGAGGCGTTCGTACGAAGCGATCCGCGCGCCCGTCGGCCGCAACGCGGGTGCGCCAGTGCCCTCCTGAGAGTCACCATGCCAGTCGCGCGGCCTGCCGCAATCGGCCCTGACGCGCCCTACACGAGTACGAGCTTGTCCTTGCGCGCATCGATGCCCTTGAGCGTCAGCTCGAGCCGCGTGCCCGCCTCGACGGCGCGGTCGGCGGTCCACATCGCCTGAAGGCCTACGTCGAGCACCTCCACGATCCACCGGCCACGGCCGCTCTCGCGGAGGACGATGCACGGGAGCTTCTGGCCCTTCTTGGGCTCGAGCCATCGCAGCAGCCAGTAGCGACGGCTCTCGCGCTCGACGGCGCCGTACTTCGCCACGGTCTCTTCGATGGCCGCAAACGCCTGCATGAGCTCCTGGCTCGAGTAGACGGGCTTGCCGGTCGCGAGTACGGCCTTGACCTGCCGGTGCATGAGCAGGTCCTGATAGCGCCGCAGCGGCGACGTGACCTGGGTGTAGCACGAGACGCCCAGGCCGCAGTGCGGCGCGGGCTCGGCGCGGAGGTCGGCCTTGCGCAGCGAGCGCAGCACCTGGTTGAGCTCGTGCGGCTCGAGCGGTCGGTCCTGCGGCACCTTGCCGAGATTCTCCGGCGGATCCTGCGCCCGATAGACCGCGGGGACTTTGCGGCTGCGGCACCACTCGGCCGTCTTGACGCAGGACATCACCATCCACTCGGAGACCAGACGACGCGCGGGATCGTCGGTCCGATAGGGACGGAGGTCGATGGTCTTGTCGGGCAGCACGTGCAGCGACAGCTCGCGCCGGTCCAAGATGAGGGCCCCATCCCGACGGCGCCCGGCGCGCAGGCGGTCGGAGAGGTCGAGGAGGACGCCGAGCCCCGTGCTCATGGGGTGCGCCTCGCCGGCGAGGATCCGGTTCACATCGTCGTAGGTGAGCCGCTCCCGCACGTTCACCTGCGCCGGCACGATCGCGAAGTCCAGCACGTTCGCCTCGGCGTCGAGCGTCGTGCGAAAAGCCAGCGCGAGCCGGTCCTGACCCGGCTCGAGGCTGGCGGCGTGCTGCCCGAGATCGGGCGGGAGCATCGGAAGCTTGCCCTCGGGCACGTAGACCGTCGTACAGCGCCGGCGTGCCTCGGCGTCGACCGGATGGCTCGGCGGGACCCAGGCGGCGACGTCGGCGATGAAGACCGTCACCGTGCGGGTGCCATCTTCAGCGACGGTGATGGCGAGCGCGTCGTCGACCTCGCTCGTGAACGGATCGTCGACGGCGACGGCATGGAGCGCGCGCAGGTCCAGCACCTGCGCCGTCTCGGGCGGCATGGCGCACAGCGCGGCCGAGGCCTCGAGCACGCTCGCAGGGAAGTCGCGCCGCAGGTGATTCCGCCGCAGCGCGAGGTTCTCGTCGACGTCGAAAACGCCCGTATCGACGACGATGCGCCAGGCCATCCACAGGTCGGCCTCGGTGTCGTGCGGCCGCCACTTTCGGAGCGCCTGGCGGGCAAAGCGCGACGGCCGCTCCTCGTCGTTGAAGACGACCAGCTCGGCTAGCGCCTCGAGCACCTTGATCGCGCCGGGCGTGCTCGGGGGCCCGCGGCGATCGAGCCAGTCGACCGCCTCGCCGAGCTCGCGCTCGGTCAACAGCCGCGTCTCCTCGCGTCGCTTGCGCTCATCGACCGAGGTCGCCGACGACGGCAAGTGGCCGCCATTGGCGCCCGGGTGGAAGTACGTCGCATCCAGCGCGAGGCACCACGCGACGGCGTCCTCGGACAGCGGCCCGGCATCGCCCAGCGCCAGCGCGGCCAGCTCGCTGAGCGTGTGCTCGCGGTCCGGAGCGACCTCGGTGACGAGGTGCCACAGGGTCTCCAGATCCACCTGGCCCTTGGCGGCCTCGACCTGCGGCACGTAGGCCTGCAACGCGGCCGGCGTCGGCACGGCCTGGCGCGAGACGCGGGCCACACGCCGCTCGGCGTAGGACACACGCTGGCCTCCCGCGTGCTCGACCTCGACCTTGCCGGTGTGCAGGCCGACCACGCGCGCAGGCCGCAAAACGGCGTCTGAGTAAATCCAAACGAGTTGGCCGACCTTGAGCTCCAGCGGCACCGTGGGCTCGGCGAGGCTCATGCGATCGCTCCGGCGACGAGGCGATCGCGCAGGCGGCCATGGCGCGGCTGCACCGTGTCGTCACCGAGCGCGATGGTGAGCGCGCGCCGGCTCCCGACCACGACGACGAGCTTCTTGCCCCGAGTGATGGCCGTGTAGACCAGATTGCGCTTGAGCATCATGTAGTGCGTCGTGTGAAGCGGCACGACGACGGCCGGGTATTCGCTGCCCTGCGACTTATGAATGGTGATGGCCCACGCGGTCACCAAGTCATCCTGGTCCTTGTCTTCGTATTTGACGAGCCGGCCTTCGGGCTCCTCGAAGCGCACGAACAGCGTCTTGCCGTCCTCGGCCACGCGATCGACGAAGCCCACGTCGCCGTTGAAGACCTCCTTCTCATAGTCGTTCTTGATCTGCATGACCTTCTCGCCCATCGCAAACCGGGCGAGAGGGCTCACGCTGCGCCCGACCGGGTTCAGGAGCTCCGACAGCAGCGCGTTGAGCCCCTCGGAGCCGAGCGGGCCGCGGTGCATGGGCGTGAGCACCTGCACGTCGCGGCCGGGATCGAGCCCGAAGGCCTTGGGGATGCGCTCGGTGATCATCCGGCCGAGCACGTTGCGGATGTCCTCGGCGTCGTCCTTCTCGATCCAGAAGAAGTCCGAGCGCTCGCTGTCGAGCGACGCGATGGGCAGCTCGCCGTGGAGCATGCGGTGAGCGTTCTTTACAATCAGCGAGCCCTCCGCCTGCCGGTAGATCTCGGACAGCCGCACGACGGTGACCGCGCCCGAGTCGATGATGTCCCGCAGGACCTGGCCGGGGCCGACTGACGGCAGCTGATCCACGTCACCGACGAGCAACAGGCGCGCGCCGAGCTTGAGGGCGCGCAGCAGGCAGTCCATGAGCGACAGGTCCACCATGGAGGTCTCGTCCACCACGACTGCGTCGGCCTTGAGCGGCTCGTCCTCGTCGCGACTGAAGCGGGCCTCGTTGGGGTTCCACTCGAGCAGCCGGTGAATCGTGCGCGCGTCGCGGCTGGTGGACACGGCCAGGCGCTTCGAGGCCCGGCCCGTGGGCGCGCAGAGGTCCACCGCGAGGCCGGCCCGATCGAGCGCGGCGACCACTACCCGAACGATGGTCGTCTTGCCGGTGCCCGGCCCGCCCGTGATCACGGTGACGGGCGACGTGAGTGCGGCCCGCACGGCCTCCCGCTGGCGATCGGCGAGGAGGATGCCGAGGCGCTGCTCGGCGTCCGCGATGACGAGGTCGAGCTCGAGCTCCGGCAGCACGCTGGCCGGGCCCTCGTCGCGCAGCTGGAGCAGGCGCTCAGCGACCCGCCGCTCCGCACGAAACAGCTCGGGCGCATAGAGCAGGCCCGAGTCGGTGTCCTCGATGACGCGCTCCCCCAAGATGGCCGCGTCCACCCCGGCCTCGAGCGCAGCCCGATCGCTACGCAACAGCTCCTGGGCCTGGTCGAGCAGCAGCTCCCGCGGCAGCGCGACGTGGCCATCAGTGCGTGCTTCGCGGAGCACGTGGACGAGCCCGGCCTTGAGCCGCTCGGGGTGGTCGGGCCCGATGCCCAGCTCCTTGGCGACGCGATCGGCGCGTAGAAAGCCAATGCCCCACACATCTTTGGCCAGGTCGTAGGGGTTCTGGCGAATGCGCCCGACGGCGTTCGAGCCCCACTCGGCGATGACGCGCCGCGTGAGCCCCGGCGAAAGGTGCAGCCCTTGGAGGAAGACCATGACCTCGCGGACGTGGGTGTGCTTGCGCCAGCTCTCGAGCAGCTTCTCGATCTTCTTCTTGCCGATGCCCTTGACCTGCGTGAGCCGCTCCGGGTTCTTGTCGATGACGTCGAGCGTCGTGTCGCCGAAGCGCCCGACGAGCTGCTTGGCGAGCGTGGGCCCGATGCCCGGCACGAGCCCCGAGCCGAGGTAGCGCTCGATGGACGCAGCGGTCGACGGGAGCAGCACCTGGAAGCCGGTCGCGCGGATCTGCTTGCCATAGCGCGGATCGTCGATGATGGGCCCCCAGACCCGCAGGCGCTCGCCCTCATGGATGCCAGCGAGGACGCCGACGATGGGCAGATCTCGTGCCCGTTGAACTTTGTCCAAGTCCTTCTCGTCGACCTCCAGGCGCAGCACCGTCCAGTAGGTGTCCGGGTTGTTGTAGACGATGCGGCTGACCTTGCCGGCGACCTCGACCGGGTCCGGCGTGCGCGCGCCAGACGGGTCCGTCGCGGTGGGCTTCGAGCGGGTGAGCGGGTCCAAGCCGTGCGATCGTGCCACATGGACGCAGGAGTGGCTACCCTCGCCCGACGCTCCCCGATCCTTGCCCACGTCACGGGCCCATGCGATAAGCGTCAGCGGGGCGTGGGGGTACGGTCGCGGGGCATGCGGCGGTGCCCGAGACGGCGGTGTCCGCCCCGAGCCTGAGGGTGAGGGCGGGATGTTGCGCTGTCCGAGGTGCCAGTCCGAGCGAATCATCGCGGGTCTCTGTCTCGATTGCGGGGCGGCAGATGGTGTGATGCCTTCGCCCACGGGGGCGTTTCCTGGGGCTTCGAGTGGACCTGGCGCGACCGTGCAGATGCCTGGCCTGACCGACGAGCAGATCGAAGCCGAGATTCAGCGGCGTAGTACACCGGCGCCGTTCATGCCGGTGCATCGGATTCCGTTCGTAGCCCCGGAGGCCCTCAAGGCGGGGCTGCTTCGACCCGCGCCCGCCGCGGCGTTGGCGCAGAACACGGTCTTCTCCATGGGCCGCGCCTTGCGCCGCCCAGCGGGCAGCGCGGACTCCGACGCCGACGAGTTCGACTTCGAGGAGGGCCGTGCCGGTGCCAAGACCCTCTTTGGCGTCCGTCCGCCCTCGCTCGAGCAGCTCAAAGAGCTCAAGGAGCTCAAGGAGGTCAAGGAGCGCACGCCGTCGGTCGGTGATCCGCGCGGGATCACGGGCCCGCGCAGTCCCAATGCGCCCACGCCACCACCGGCCGAGCCACTGCACGCGCGCCACATGGCGGTCGCCGCGCAGACCCCCGCACCTGAGGCGCTCATTGCGCTTACGCCGCCGGTCGGGATCTCGCTGCGCACGTTGGCGCCGTCGGATGTCACCGGCGAGCCCGCCGCGGGTCGCGCCATTGCGCCAACGGTCGCCGGTGCCGCCGCCGCCCGCTTGGGTCGGCCGCGCGGACTGGACCCCGCCTCGCAACCGCAGTCCGTAAGCGCGCCCACGCCACCCCCGGCCTTGGCCTCGCTCTCCGATCGCATCCAGGCGCCGACGCCCGCCCCCGAGCAAATCCGGATCACCGCGCCCCAGGTCGTGCCGCCCCTCGCGCCCGCTCCGGCAGCTCCGGTCGGCATCCTACGGCGCCCCGCGACCGTGTGGGCCGTGGCTGCGGCCCTCGTCCTCGGGGCGGTGTGGGTCGGCGACACCTGGCTCGCCCGGTCGCGCTCCGATGACTTCGTCCGCCGCGCTCAGAGCGCGCTGGTTGAGCTCGCCACTGTCGGGACGGCGAGTCCGGAGCGGCTCTGTGAGCGCATCGACTTCTTCTGCCACGAGTTCAAGGTCAGTTGCGAGGAGCTCGGCGTCTACGTGCGCGCGGTACCCAAAGACCAGTGGACCGGCGCCGAGGATGGCGTCCTTCGGCTTCAGCGGCTCAACAAGCCGTATCAGGTCGTCGAGGTGGGCTTTCAGGTCAAGGCCACCGCGCGTGGCTTCCTCCTCGCCTCCAGCGCCACCACCGCCCAGGCGCGCCGTACGTTTGCCGGCTCCAAGGAGCTGTTGGAGCTGGGTGAGATTCCCCGCTGCGGCGCCCGTTGAGCGCGCTTGTCCGCATCCAGCGTTCCAGGTAGCGTTCCCGGCGCTATGAATCTCAAGCACTTCATGCTCACTTCCTTTGCCGCTGCGGCACTCGGCTGCGGTGCGTCGTCCTCGAACAACGCCACGACCGACAGCGGCGGGAGCACTGGCTCTGCGGACACGAGCGGTACCACCACGGCCAACCCCGACAGCGGCGGCACGACCGGCACCGCGGACAGCGGCGGGACCGGCCTTCCGCCCGGCTGCGAGGTCGAGCCGACGCTCGCGTCCATCGAGTCCGCCTACTTCGTAAAGTCCTGTGCGCTGTCGGCCTCGTGCCACAAGGGCCCGGTCGGTGGGGGCCAGCTCGTGCTCGAGGCGGGCAAGAGCTACGACTCGCTCGTCGGCGTCGACGCCGTGCGCGCCAAGGGCAAGAAGCGCGTCGTGCCGGGCGACCCCGACGCGTCGTTCCTGATGCAGAAGGTGCTCGGCACGATGGACGTGACCGAGGGCACGCTCATGCCGCAAGGCGCCGTCGATCCCGTGGACCCGGAGTGTCGCATCCAGGCGGTCCGCCTGTGGATCGCCGCTGGCGCCAAGAAGTGATGACTGAGGGCGAGCGCGCTTCGCCCACAGCCCACCACCACCTCGCGGTCGTTCCTCCGGGCCTCGAGGCCGTCCTCGCGCGCGAGCTCGACGCGCTGGGCCTGGGTCCCGCCCACCGGTCGCCAGGTCACGTCGCGTTCGAGGCAGATGACGCGGGCCTCTGCCGCGCGCTGCTCTGGCTGCGCACCGCGAGCCGCGTGCTACGCGTGCTCGACCGGACCCGCATCGTGCGCACTTTCCCCGAACTCTGCCGAACGCTCGAGCGCATCGGCTGGGACCGCGTCCTACCCGCGGGTGCGCCTATCGTGCTGAACGTGGCCGCCTCCAAGAGCCAGCTCTACCACGAGCGCGCCATCGCGCAGCGCATCATGGCGGTCCTCGGACCCCGCGGCGACGCCGACGGTCCGCCGCAGTCTCTGCACGTGCACCTGGAGCGCGACCGGCTCACGCTGTCACTCGACGCCACCGGCGAGCACGCCCATCGCCGCGGCTATCGGCTCGCGACCGCGAAGGCGCCAATCCGGGAGAACCTCGCCGCCGGGATCCTGCTCTCGCTCGACTGGGAAGGGGCGGCGCTCGTCGATCCGATGTGTGGCAGCGGGACGTTTCCCATCGAGGCGGCGCTCATGGCGGAGCGCGTGCCGCCCGGCGCGGAGCGAACGTTCTCTGCCGAGGCGTGGACTAGCCTCGGTCCCTTGATGCAGCTCGCGCGTGCGGCTGCCCTCCGCGAGCGGCGCGCTCCGGGTCCCATCGAGGGCAGCGATCGGGTCGCCGGAGCGGTCGGCGCTGCCACCGAGAACGCCGCGCGTGCGGGGGTCCATGTCACGTTTCTCCAGCGGGACGTGCGAGAGCTTGGGCCGGATACCGATGAAGGCACGCTCATCGCGAACTTGCCCTACGGCCGGCGCGTGGATAACGATAGTGCGGCCATTGGCGCCTGGCTCGATCTCCTCGAGCGCCGACCCCGTTGGCGAGGCGTGGCCCTTACCCCGCGCCGCGAGCTGCCGGGCCATCGCGCGCATCTGCGGCTCTCGAACGGCGGCATCCCGATCTGGGTCCACGTGCGCGGCTGAGCGGGTTGCCTCGCCGGGTGGCCGGTGCTACATCCGGCCGGTCGGGGAGGGCATCGCCATATGCGGGTTCGGGGGCTCAAGTCCAGTATCGAGCTACAGAAGGTGCTCGAGGACGCCGAGGAGATGGCCGACGCCCACGCGACCGAGCTGTCGAGCGTTCACTTGCTCCTCGCGCTGCTGACCGACGACAAGAACCTGGCCCAGTCCATCCTCGACGAGCACAAGATCTCGCACACGGCGGTTTTCGAGATGATGCGCGCGCTCGATGTCGCGGAGCCCGTCGATACCATTGCCGTGGTCCTTCACAAGACCGAGCAGTTTGCGACCAGCGTGGGTGCCGAGAACGTGGGGACGCTCCACTTGCTCGCGGGGCTCTGCCGCGTCCATCTGTCGAGCGCCTTTCAGGTCATCGAGCGGCTCGGCGCGCGGCCAGGGGACATCCGCACGACGGCCATCCGCCTGCTCACGACCGGGGGACCGCGCCGCTATCGCTTTCCCACCGCCACGCCGCACGCCGACCGCGTCGATCGTCGCCGCTCCGGTGAGCCCGATCTCGGCCCCCAACACCGTCGCGGTGTGGTGGCGGTCGTCGAGCCCATCGACGAGCTCGAGGATCCGGAGCCCGACGAGGTGGAGGTCGAGGCCTTGCCCGTCCTGCCGGAGCGCCGTGCCGAGCCGGTCGCCCGCACGGAGCCCCCGGCGCCTCGCGTCCACGCCGAGCGTGCCCGCCGGAGTCGCTACGCGCTGGATCGGGACACGTTCCCGGTCCTCAACCTGCTCGGGCGCAACGTCACGCTTGCCGCGGAGCTGGGAGAGCTGGATCCAGTCGTGGGTCGCACGCGCGAGATCGAGCAGCTGGTCGACATCCTCAACAAGCGGCGGTCCAACAACCCGTGCCTGCTGGGCGACCCGGGTGTGGGCAAGGCCGCCATCGTCGAAGGCCTCGCGCAGCGCATCGTGCATCAAGGCGTCGAGACCGGCGCCCTCGGCGAGAAGATCATCATCGAGCTCCAGATGGGCACCCTGCTCGCCGGCACCCAGCTGCGCGGTGCTTTCTCCGAGCGGCTCCGTGCGCTGAAGGAGGAGGTCGCTCGCGCCGATGGCCGCGTCGTGCTCTTCATCGACGAAATCCACACGCTCATTGGCCTCGGTGCCGGAGACGGCGCGCTGGACGCGGCCAACGAGCTCAAGACCGCGCTGGCGCGAGGCGAGTTCCCCTGCATCGGCTGCACGACCGAGCGCGAGTTCCGCCGCCACGTCGAGTCGGACCCGGCGTTGGAGCGTCGTTTTCAGGTCGTGCTCGTCGATGAGCCGGACCTCGCCGAGGCGCTCGAGGTCGTCAAGGGTCAGGCCAAGCAGTACGCCGCGCACCATCGAGTCGAGTACCGGACGGAGGCCATGGAGGCGGCGGTGCGGCTGTCGCATCGCTGGATCTTCGAGCGCTGCTTGCCCGCCAAGGCGGTCGACGTGCTGGACCTGGCGGGCGCGTTCGCCGTACGCACGGGCCGGAGCTGGGTCGGCCAGGCCGAGGTCGCCGAGGTCGTCGCCACGCAGGCCAAGGTCCCGCGCGACCGGCTCCTGGTCGCCGACGCCGAGCGCGTCCTGGGCATGGAGGGCTTCCTCCGCGAGCGCATCGTCGCGCACGACGACGCCTTGGCGCGCATCGCCCGCGTGCTCCGCGTCCGCTTCGCCGGCTTCGGCTCGCGCCGGCCGCTCGGCAGCTTCCTGCTGCTGGGCCCCACGGGCGTCGGCAAGACC
>SXGT01539687.1_pt1 | contig 10519 bp, 10 predicted proteins | sample 3176221 | NCBI WGS metagenome assembly SXGT01 (sample SAMN11356862, study PRJNA531348) | freshwater metagenome | isolation source: freshwater sample F1-120 | place: China: Fuxian Lake, Yuxi | collected 2017-12-25
ACACGCGGAACATGGCGACGGGGGCCTCGACGGCCGATCTGGCGATCATCCTCATCGACGCCCGTCACGGGGTGCTCACGCAGACCAAGCGGCATTCGTTCATCGTGTCGCTGTTGGGCATCAAGCACATCGTCGTGGCCATCAACAAGATGGACATCGTCGGCTACGACGAGGCGGTCTTCGAGCGGATCAAACGCGACTACGTGGACTTCGCCTCGCGGCTCGAACTCCCTGACGTTCATTTCATGCCGATCTCCGCCCTCAAGGGGGACAACGTCGTCGCCCCCAGCCCCAAGATGCCCTGGTACACGGGCTCGCCCCTGGTGCCCCTGCTGGAGACGGTCTACATCGGCTCCGACCGCAACCTGGAAGACTTCCGGTTTCCGGTGCAGTTGGTGCTCAGGCCGAATCTCGACTTCCGTGGCTTCGCCGGCACGATCGCGTCGGGCATCATCCGCCGGGGCGACGAGGTGGTCTCGCTGCCGTCGCGGCGGAAGAGCCGCGTGAAGTCGATCGTGACCTACGACGGCGAGCTCGAGGAGGCCTTCGCCCCGCAGTCGGTCACGCTCACGCTCGAGGACGAGATCGACTCCAGCCGCGGCGACATGCTCGTGCGACCGGGCAACCTTCCGAAGGTCGATCATCGATTCGACGCGATGCTCGTCTGGATGAGCGAGGAGCCGCTCGTTCCCGGAAAGCAGTATCTCTTCAAGCAGACGAGCAAGGTCGTTCCCGGAGGCGTGAACACCCTGCGGTACAAGGTGGACGTCAACACGCTCCACCGCCAGTTGGCGCCGACGCTGACCCTCAACGAGATCGGCCGCTGCGGCATCACCCTCACGACCCCCATCGCCTACGACGCCTACCGCCGCAATCGGGCGACGGGAGCGTTCATCATGATCGACCGGCTCACCAACGCCACGGTGGCCGCGGGAATGATCCTCGATCGCGAAGCCGACGACGAGCCGCAGGACGAATGGGGCGGCGCCGAGACGTCGGCCGACCGGCAGAGCGCGGTCACGGCCGCGGAGCGGGAGGCCCGGTTCGGGCAGAAGCCGGCCACCGTGCTGATCACGGGGCTCGCCGGCGCCGGCAAGACCACGCTCGCGCTGGCGATCGAGCGGCGGCTCTTCGACCTGGGCCGGGGGGTGGTCGTGCTCGACGGCACGAGCATGCGCCGGGGGATCAGCCGGGACCTGGGCTTCTCGGCCCGGGAGCGGAGCGAGAACCTGCGCCGCAGCGTCGAGGTCGCCCATCTCTTCAACGACGCCGGCATCATCTGCCTGGCCGCCTTCGTCGCCCCCGACGAGAACGTGCGGCAGAAGGCCGCCGAGCGGATCGGCCGCGACCGCTTCCTGGTGGTGCACCTCACCGCGCCGGTGGATGTCTGCCGCACCCGCGACACCGCCGGCCACTACGCGCTCGCCGACTCCGGCGAGATCAGCAACTTCCCCGGTGTCTCGGCCGCCTACGAGCCGCCGGTCAATCCCGATCTCGTGCTGCCCACGCACGAATGGCCCGTGGGCCGGTGTGTCGATGCGGTGATCGCATTGCTCGAGTCGCGGGGCGTGATCTGAGGCTGCGGCAGCGAGCCGGATCGTCGCCAAGGCCATGCCGGGGCCTAACGCACGACGGCCGGCTGTTGTGCCAGCGGCATCGACAAGGCCGGACGGGATTCCGTCGGATAAAACGCCGCCCAGACCGGGTTGTGGTCCGACACCTCGAGCGCGGCGTCGAGCGGAATCCCGAACGTGTTCTGCAGGTCGAGCACGCCCCACTGTCCCAGATATTCGGCGGTCGCGGGCCGGGCGAACACGAGGTTGTCGTAGGTCTTCGACCGCCGCGTGTTGGTGGTCGTGCCCGACACGGCCCAGCCGATGCCCGGGATCCGCTTGAACGATGAAAACTCGGCCGGCCCGGCGTTGAGGTCGCCGAGCAGGATCACGTCGTCCTCGTCCGGCCGCAGCGTCTGCATCGACTGGAACACGCCCGTGAGGGCCTCGAGCTCCTGTGGCACCTCGTCGGGATCGGTGTGGATGTCGACGAGCCAGAACGTGAAAGCCTGATCCGCGGGCGTCACGCGGGTGCGGAAGCGGACGTGCAGCGGCGGCCGGTGGAGTTTGCCCTGCGGATCGGGGACGACGCCGAGCGAGGAGGCGTCCACCTCGATGCGGTCGGTGTCATAGACGAACGTGTATTGCTCCTTGCTGACCGTCCGCCCCTCCCGCGGCCCGATCACGTAGTGGTAGCGGCTGCCGTCGGCGTTCACGGCACGGACGAACGACGGGATGATGTCGTCGGATTTGGCCCGCACCTCCTGGATCGCGACGATGTCGAACTTGCGGATCACCCGGGTGAGCACCTCGACGACCTGCCGCTTGGCCATCTTCGATTCGCCGAAGACCTGAATGTTGAAGCTGGCGATGAGCACGGCGTCCCACGGTTTGGCGACGGGGGCGGCCGCCGGGGGCGGCTGGGAGCGGGCGACTCCCGAGATCGCCAGGGCGGCGAGGCAGGCCACCGCGAGCACGCGGGGCAGGCGTGCCGGAGATGGCGATCGAAACGAGTGGCAGGGTGCTGGCGACACCCTCTTGCTATCGGCCAGCCCCGAGGTCCGGCATTCCCCGGAACTGCGCCGATGGAGCGGCTTTACGCACCTGCCGAGTCGAGTGCCTCCCCGGCGAGCCGTGCCAGCCGGGGATCGGACGAGGCGGCCGCTGCCCGCAGGGCGTCTCGAGCCGCCCCGGCCGCGGGACCGATGCGGCACAGTGCCCACGCGGCCTGTTGGGCGACCGACAGATCCGCCGCCTTCAAACAGCCCGCCAGCACCGTCGCCGCCGACGCCGCATCCTGCCCAGACCGCCCCAGGAGCGTGATCGCCCAATACGAGACGAGTGGGTGGCCAGCTGCGGCGAGTTCGCCGAGGGCTGGCGTGGAGCCCGCGGGTGGAGGGCCGAGCTCCTCGAGCGCCGCGACGGCCCACTCACGAACCTGGTCGTCGTCGTCGGCGCAGGCACGAATGAGCGGAACCGCTGCCGCGCCGGCCGCCGCGCCGGCGCGGCAGAGCAGTTCGGCCGCCTCGGCACGCTGGCCTGCGTCACCGCTCGCCAACGTGGTCACGAGCGTCTGGATGTCGGTGGAACGTGAACTGTCGATGGCCAGGGCCTCCGTTGCGGCCTCGCGCGAGGCCGGGGAGCATGGCCACGCCTGCCGTGGCCGCGTGCCTGTTATCCATATCTTTCCGCCGATCGACAAGCGGCTCTCGAAGGAGAAGGCGGCCAATGGCACATCGGCGAGCGTTCGCCGAGCGGGGCCGATCATGAGGAGCAACAGTCGGGACCGATCGGGCTGGATGCGGCCCCCTGGTCCCCGAACCAGCTTGGAAAAAGTCCCACGGCCGGGGCCCTCGCCGCCAGGCGCCTCGAAGGTTTTGTTGCCCTCGGACGGGCGGCCGTCGAGCATAGATCACTCGGCCGGCGGCAGCTCCTTCGCCCGCACCGCCGGTGGCAGGACGGTGAGCATGATCGTGATGCCGGCGGCGCTCAGACCCCTACTTCGAGAACCGCGCCTCCGGAACGCCATCCTCCTCGAAGATGACGACCGTCATCTGCTGGCCGGGCCTGGCCGACGCTGCTGCAACCTGCGGCGCCGGGCCTTCTTCGAGCGTCACGAGATCCGGGAGCGCCTGCAGCTGCGCGGTCGTCGGCCGCGGCGGCCTCCCGTGCCTGGGCGAATGCCGACGAGCGGCACGACAACCCCGCCCCTGCCAGGACAACCGTGATGATGGTCGCGGTCGTTCGTCTCATGGCACGCATGGCATTCGCTCCTGTGCATCGTGCGGTGCTCCGCCTCAATCGATTTACAGAAGGGGTATTGCTTTATCCAACTCCGGGACGGGTGCGATTCGGTGCGTCGGTGGTGAGCCACCGGGCCGCGCGGCCCTCGGGTGGTGTCCGTCAACTGCCAATCATCCGACAATCACGGTCGGCCTATTCTCCGCGTCAGGGATGGCTTTCTGCAGCAGGGCAAACACGCTGTTTGGCACATCGCCCTGCCCGAAGAGCACGAACTCCAATGCCAGCCGCAAGGCGCTGCCGACGCTCCAGCCGAAGACAATATCCAGCGGGCTTCCTGACTTGCTCATCTCGATCGCGATCTGTGCGATCGTGTGCGACACCGAGGCCACGTCCCGTGCCACGAGGATGAATCGGCCCTCTTCCTGCCGCGCCGAGATGATCGGTGTATTCTGGAAGTCACTGGTATCGCCGTAGTGCACTTCGAGAAAGACGAGAGACACGTTCTGGGGGATGCGGTGCTTCCGCCGCACCTCCGCCTCTTTCTCATCCAGAGAGCGGTGGCCGGGCCGATGGGGCACCAGCACACGAAACCCACCGTCGGCGCAGATGTCGGTCCAGAGCATCCGCGCCGACTCTTCGGCGAAGCGAAACTCCTTGAGCCGCAGTTCCTTGCTCCGCCACACGCGCGAGAAAATGGAGATCATCAACACGCAGGCGATGAAAATCGAGGCGATGATGATGCCATCGGGCCGCTCGTAGACGTTGGCAATCGTCGTGTACACGAACACGGCCGAGATCAACGCGAATGCAGCGGCGGTGCACTTGCGGCCAATTCGTGCCCACGCCGTTATGGGAGCCGGCTTGCGGCACACGTCCACGAGCGAACCGACCGCGGCGCTGGTCATCAGCACGAGGACGCCCGTCGCATACGCTCCGCCCTGAGCCGAGACGTCAGCCCGGAAACACCACGTGACGCTCAGGTTCACAATCGTGAAGAAGATCACCAAGGGACGGTACGCAGCGGCCCACTCGGGAGCCATGCCGTACCGCGGTAGGTAGCGGGGCACCATGTTGAGGAGCCCCGCCATCGCCGACGCCCCCGCGAACCAGAGAATGAGGACCGTGCTGACGTCATAGACTGTGCCGAATACTCGGCCAAACAGGGAGCACACCGGGTACGGACTCTCTCCGTGGGCGATGTACGCCAGCGCCCGATCCATCGCCTTGCCCTTCACCGGTTCGAGGCGAAGTTCATCCGCGGGGATGAGCGTGTCGGTGCCGGTGATCAGCGAGGACCCAAGGAGCATGATGGACATGAGCACCGCGGCCGTGACGAGCAGCATCCGCGTATGGCGGATCCGCGCTGCAGCATCCGCCGGGTCTGCCTTCGTGCCGTGGACGAGGTGGATGTGCAGCACGCCCGTCTCGAACCCACTCATGCCCAGTGCCAGCTTCGGAAAGATGAGGCAGGCGATGGCGATCGCCACCCACGGACCGGCGCCCGATAAGGGCGCGTGTTCAAGGTGGTAGTGCCCCGCGGCAATCTCGCTGAGCCAGTGTGGCAGGAGCGTGGGATGCCCGACGAGATACCACACGCCTGCGGCAATGATGATCGCGGTCAGGCCGATGTAGGCGACGACGAGAACCGTCGCCACTCCGACGACCTCGCCATAGCCCTTGAGAAACATGCTCCCCAGCAGCACGAGTAGGAACATGGTGACGGCCATCTGCCCCTGCATCCATGCGGGAACCTGCCCACTGTAGAGAGGATTCGAGATCAAGTGGGCTGCTGCGTCGGCGGCGGAGAGCGTCTTCGTGATCACGAAATCGGTCGCCGCAAAGCCCACGAGCACGAGCACGGCGAGCTTCGCCGTCCAGCCGATGAACATCCGCTCGATCATCCCGACCGAGCCCACTCCGTCGGGAGTTTCCCCGGCTACATGGCAATAGATCGGCAAGGCACCGAGCAGCGTCACGAGTACGAGGATCAGCGTCGCTACTGGGGCGAGTGTTCCGGCCCCCTCGAAGGCGATCGAGGGCTGATAGCCGAGCGTGCTGAAGTAGTCCACGCCGCAGAGGCACATGATGAGCCACCATGCGTAGTGGTGATGTTGGTGATGAGACGAAGGGGCATGCTCCCGGGTAGACACAACGACTCTCCGCGGCTCGGACCGCATCGCGCGCAGCCGTCACCCTCGCGGCCATTCGGCCGGAATTGCGGGGGGAAAACGTCTACGTACGCGAAACGACCTATGGCCGCAGGGAGGTGGCCCCAACCACGGGATCACTGGGTCGACATGACCTACATACACGAGCCTTGGTCATACCGATTCCTGACGAACGTGTCCTCGAACGCCTGCGAGGTTAGCTGACGGGCTCGGAGCCGAAGTTGCCCCGCTCGGTGCACCCGAGTTAGCCCCAGAAAAACGGGTCCCCCGCTCTGAATGCTCAGATTCGGCGATTGATCCTGCGTCCATACACTCACGATACCTGCTGACGCATTCACCAACAACAGGCGCGTCATCCCGCATGTTCCATGCCAATTGAAGAGGTGCTGGTAAGTCAGTGTTTCATAGGGTGACTCCGTTCGCACCACCGATCTGTTTGTGTGCGACGGGCGACCTTAGCGCTCGATGACGCGGATCAGAACGGCAGAAACTCGACCCGATTGCGGATGTCGTCGGGATTCATGAGTGACGCGATCAGGACAAGATCGTGGATCGCCGCGCCGATGGTGATCCGCAACTGGTGGGCGTACACCATGCCGGTGAACTCCCGTCGGGTCTGCTGCCACGCTGCCGCCAACACCAAGAAGTCCCTGTCTTGCGTGAATACGACGCGCCCGAGGTCTGTTGCGCGTTGCAGGAGAAACTCGTCGTCATGATCGGCCGTGCCGTCCGCTTCCGTGGTCAGCACGTCGATGTCCTGCTGCCGCACGCCGACCGCGATCGCCCGTGGCACGTGGTGGTCGAAATACAGCCGGAGGCTCACGGCCGCCCCGCGTGCTTCAGTTTCTCGCGCAGCAGAGAGGGCGGCTGTTGGCCTGCGATGCGATCGATTTCCGCAAGTTGCTGGGCGATGACGGCGTCAAGGGCCTCGCGATGATCGTGGTAGTACGCCAACGCGGCATGGATCTGCCCCATCGTCAGGTGCGGATGCTGACGCTGGATATCCTCGGCGTCCCAGTGATGGGCGAGGCTGTCGAGGGCAATCTCGACGACTTTGGTGCGCGTACCTTCGAGATATGGAACGCCGTCCACGCTCAATTCAATATGCGGGTAGGAAACGGTCGCCATTTCGTGCTCCTTGGGAATCCAAGCCTGTGGTTGGTTGCCCGCCCGTGATTCTATCGCAATGGGGGTATCGCCTCACCAATCGGCAACACTTCGCGCAACAACGACCCCTCCGACACTCAAAAAACAACTAGGCCCGGTGTGCCCCGAACACCCCTCGTCTTACTCGGGAAAACCGGCCAGTGCCAAGCGGCGCGACGCGCCAGACGACGCGCTGAGGGAAATTTGCTCTCGCTGGCCTGATTTGGCTGCCGCGGCAAGGCGCCAGATCCTCGCGATTGCGAGGAAGCCCAAAAATCGGTGCCGCCGGGGGTGAGTGGACTGGCTCCTGCTCGTCCCCATTGCGCCTTTCCCCGCCCGCTCCCGCCATATCCCAATAGGAGCGGGTATTCAGAACTAAATCCCAAGTCCCCGGCCGGCTCCAACCCATTCCCGGCCCAACCCCACCCAAAACCATGAAACTCAAACCCTACGAAGAAACTGGCCTCCCGACCTACGACGTGGATCTTGAGGCCCCACCAGACGTCCGCTGGAAACACGTCGCCCGGCAGGAAGCCAAGAACATCGGCCGGCTGCTCGATGACGTCGTGAACCTCTGCGTCGAACAGGCCGAGTGCTACCCCATCTACATCCGGCCTCTCGTGGTCGCTGCTGGCAAGGGCGTGGCGAGACTTGGCGGCCGGATCGTGGACATGATCGCCGGTTGTTTTGGCGAGGAGTACGTCGCCGAGATCAGGGCCATCGCCAAGCACGCCGACCAGCCCTTGAGCCACGTCGTCCTCGGCAACCTCATGTACGACGGCTGCCAGATGGCCGAGATTTATGGGGCGGTCGGCTGTTCGAGCTATTCGTGCAACATCGACGGTGCGCCCACGCTGGTTCGCAACATGGACTGGGTCTGGCCGCGCAGCACCGGCAAACACTCTCGGCTCATCAGGTTCCATCGAGGCAACGACTACTACACAAGCGTCAGCGTGTTGGGCTGCGTGGGTGTCGTCTCGGCGTTCTCTCCCGGGAAGTGGGCCGTGACGATCAACCAAGCACCGACCGAGGGCACCACCACGAGCTATTTCCAGTGGCCAGTGCTGCAGCGGCTTCGGAACGTATGCGACCAAATGGGGACGTACCGCGATGTCGTGACCGGCCTTCAGGACTACGAGACCATGACGTCTTTCTTCGCGCACGTAATCGGCACCAGGCCCAAGCAGCACACGGTCATCACGGGTCTCGGCGACAGCTTCCGGCGGCGTGGCATGAAGGGCGACAAGCTCGTTCAGACCAACCACTTCGCCGGGCATCGCGACTTGGAGGAGCACAACGGCCCCGAGCGCTGGGAAGACGAAGAGGGACAGGAGTGGTATTGCGACTCCCACAACCGGGCCAAGAGCCTGACCAAGCGGCTCAAGACCCCTCCACGCACGCTGGCCGAAGCCCGCTCGAAGATCTGCACGAGCGCCGTTACCAACACAGACACCATGCAGCAGATGGTGTTCCAGCCTGCCAGCGGATATTCGCGTATTTGGGTCCGCAGATAGGCTGCTAAATCACCGCACGAAACCTGGCATATATGGTGAGCGCAAAAATCGCCATCAGCAGGCGTCGCTCCCGATCCCGTAGCCGCTGACTTCTCTGCGACTGCTTTCCTGTCCCTCTCCTGCGCTACCGGTATGCGCCCAAGGAACCTACCCCAATGCAAATCCACGTCACGCTGATCCCCATTCCTAACACCGACCAAATCCCCGCCGGCCCCGATCCGCCCGAGAATATCTTTCACTACACGACCGTCCTGAAACTCCGGCAGATCATCAACTCGGGAGCCATCAAACCCACCACCGCCAAGATCGAGCCCCATGAAAGGCCCGTCGCGTGGTTCAGCACCCAAGACCAATGGGAACCGACCGCCACGAAAGTTCCAGTCCCGGGCATGCAGGGCCAGATCGAGACGGCGAAAGCCCAAGACGGCCTCGTGCGCATTACAGTCCCCGGTACCTGCGCCCCGTACATCTTTCCGCAGCTCCCCCTGATCGCCGGCACCAAGCCCAGCGTCTGCATCGGGCTGCTCGTCGCCGGCCTCGAACTCGGCAGTGATCCGGATACGTGGCGATTCACTCCCACACCCGTTCCGACTGCCCTCTTTCGCGAGGTGGACTTCTTCGACTTCGCGAACAACAGGTGGCTGGCCATTGATCTGGCTGAGCTTTCCTGCCGCAACTGACCCGCTTACTTCCCCCGCAAGGAATCCCCCATGGTCCTGACAACTGGGCTCTTCGTCTGCGCACTGCTGGCCACTGAGATTGCCGGCGCGCTGTATCTCACACATTACGTTCGTGCCCGTCGAACGCGCCGATAGGCCGGTGTCCCGATTCCAACTTCCCCACATTCCTCCAAGGAGGCTCTCGTGAGCACCCTGATCGCAATTCCGCTTTCCCTTCTGTCGGCCTTGTTCTGGCTGGCCAAGTTCACGTTCTTCGGCGGCTGGCTTCTGGCTCGCTGGGTCGCCTATCTCACGTGGCCGCTCTGGGCAACCATCGTCGGCCTCGGTGCTCTCGTCGGCCTGATGTGAGAGCACTCCGATCCATCCACCACCACACAGGAGAACTGGCATTGAGCCACATTGTTGAAATCAAGACTGAGATCCGTGACGAGCAGGCAGTACGGGCGGCCTGCACTCGTCTGCAACTCGCTGCGCCCGAACACAAGACCGTGCGACTGTTCAACGCGACAGCCACGGGGTTGTGCGTCCAGCTTCCGGGCTGGCAGTACCCCGTCGTCGCCAACCTTCAGACCGGCCAAGTCCAGTACGACAACTATGGTGGCCACTGGGGCGAGCAGAAGCACCTGAACTCATTTCTCCAGGGCTACGCTGTCGAGAAGGCCAAGATCGAGGCCCGCAAGAAGGGTCACTCGGTCACGGAGACCAGCCTGCAGGACGGCTCGATTCGCGTCACCGTGAAGGTCGGAGGTGCCGCATGAGTGAGAAGACCATCCAGATCACGGTCTCGCCCGAAGGCGGCGTGAGCATCAAGACATCAGGCTTCGTGGGGTCGTCATGCCGCGATGCCACCCGAGACATCGAGCGAGCGCTGGGTGTCGCCGGAACCGAGCACTTGCTGCCGGAGTATTTCCAGCGAACCAGCGCCGGCGAGCAGATCCGGCAGGGCAACTAGGCCCACACACTCCACACCACATCCACATGGAGACACGAACATGGCACAGGCGCAGGACGACTACCTGGAGCGACTCATGGCGGAGTACCGCCAGCAGGAGCACGCCCGCCTCGAGTCGGCCAAGGACACCCTCAAGGCCGAGATGATTCCCCGCCTCAAGAAGTGGGGCGTTGCAAAGGTGAAGGCGGAGTATTCCGGCTACGGCGATTCCGGCTGCATCAACCACATCGCCTACCTAGATGCCCAAGGTCAGCCCGTGAAC
>SXGT01073231.1_pt1 | contig 10518 bp, 7 predicted proteins | sample 3176221 | NCBI WGS metagenome assembly SXGT01 (sample SAMN11356862, study PRJNA531348) | freshwater metagenome | isolation source: freshwater sample F1-120 | place: China: Fuxian Lake, Yuxi | collected 2017-12-25
ATCAGAAAAAACTCAGGGACTAGGATTCGAACCTAGACTGACGGAACCAAAATCCGTAGTGCTACCGTTACACCATCCCCGAATGCCATCTGGCCCCGAATACGATTTGGACAGCCCGTGCACGCAAACCGAAGTGTCGGCCGTCCACATGCTTTCCCCATTATGTCGGATTTCTCAGTCCGTTGACAACGGCGAATGACAATTGTTCTAATTCGATCGCCAAATCAACGGAGGCCTGCCGAATTCGGGGGGGTACGGTAATCCGCACGGCCGCGAAATTCAGAATGCCTTCGATACCAGCTGAAACCATTTGCTCGGCCACGTCCTGAGCGGATTCGGCAGGGACCGCGATGATCCCGAGCCGGATGTCATGCTGTTTGACGAGCTTGGGCAAGTCCCGCGGATCATGTACGGCCACCCCGGCCACCATACGTCCGATTTTGCGGGCATCCGCATCGAAGACGGCTACCACTTGAAATCGCTGTAGGCCAAAGCCCTTGTAGCCTAACAGCGCTCGCCCCAGATTGCCCAGGCCAACCAGAGCGACTGGCCAATCGCGATCCGTCCCCATGATCCGCTTGATCTGGGCGTGCAATTCTTGACATCGGTAGCCGATGCCCGGGTACCCGAATTGGCCGAAATAGGCCAAGTCCTTACGGACTTGCGCATCACTAAAGCCGAGCCGCTGGCCAAGGTCGGTGGAACTGACGGTGGTTTGATCGTTGCGAATCAGGTGCTGCAGCTCGCGCAAATACAAGCTCAATCGGCTCACCACGGCCTTGGGGGGCGGGCCGGTGGGCAGTTCGGTAGCTCGCGACGTCCGTTTCCGCTGTGACCCGGCCATGCGTCTGGTTCCGCTGGAGCTCATAGGGCTCATGATTCGAGGCTTTGGGGGCAATGAGGCGGCGTTGGGCGCGACTTTAGGCCCGTGCCTGGGCCTGCTTCAGACGCCGCAACTACGCCCCGCCTAATCTAACCGACCTGCCCATTATATCCATTCAATCTAGTCACTGCATTCTTTTCAATTCAAGCATCTCTTCCATTTTGACGATGAAGGTCGACACACAGGAAGGGCGACGTGTGCGAAATGGATCGTCCGCCGTGACGGTTGCTACTGATCATAACGTCTGTAGCGGTGGCCGGGAACGGCCTAGCGCACGGTGCCCTGACTGGCCGAAATGTAACTACATCGGGGACCTTGCGGCCCCAACCTACCGACCTGCGACGGAACGTCGCGAACCCTCCGCCCCCACCTACCCATGCCCAGCCAAGGACGATTGCCTGCCCAAGGAAGGCCCACCAAGGAGATGCAAGATATGAAGGCCCGACTGGTGTTGCCCTTCGTAACGATGCTTGCTTTAGGGATGATGGCAGATATGGCCAACGCCTGTTATTGCGGCGTGGCCCGATTTCCATTATTTCGCCGTTGCCAGCCGATTTGCTACAGCTGCTGCACGCCTTGTAGCTGCCACACGGTCATGAAGACCGTTTCCGAAGTGGTGTATGAGCCGCAGCAGTGTACCACCTATCGCACGGTCTATTCGACGGTGATGGAGCAGCGTACGATCGATTGTGTGCGTCATGTTTGTGAGACCCAATGGCGTCAGCAGGCGTACACGGTGAATCGTCGCGTCTACGAGACGCATTGTCGCACGGTCCCCTACACGGTGAACCGGCCGGTCTGGGAGACTCGCTGCAAGCAGGTCCCCTACACGGTGATGCGTACCCACTGGGAGACTCGCAGCCGGCAGATCCCCTACACGGTGTATCGCACGGTGTGGGAGAACAAGACCCGCGAGATTCCCTATACGGTGCATCGCACGGTGTGGGAGAACAAGACCCGTGAGATTCCCTACACGGTGCATCGCACGGTGTGGGAGAACAAGACCCGTGAGATTCCCTACACGGTGCATCGCACGGTTTGGGAAAACAAGACGCGTGAGATTCCCTACACGGTTAATCAGGTTCATTGGGAAACCAAGACCCGTCAGATTCCCTACACGGTCTGCCGCACCGTGCGTGAAACCCATACCAAGCAGGTGCCGTACACGGTCTGCAAGCCCGTCTACGAAACGCATGAGCGAGTTTGCCACTACACGGTGCGTAAGCCGGTTCATTACACCAAGATGATCCGGGTGTGCTCCGGGCATTGGGATACCTGCGTGGAGGAGAGGCCGGGGCCTGTCGTGCGGAAGTGCGTCCAGGACCCAGGCAGTTGGGTCTGGGATCCGTGCTGCTGCCGTTGCGTTTATTGCCCGGGTGCGTGCCACGTGGTCGAATGCCAATGCCCGCCGATTCGCTGCTGCCGCAAGGTATGGGTCCCGGAGGTTCACGAGCGTGCGGTCAATTGCGTGCGGTACGAGTGCCAGACATGCAGCAAGACGGTCCCCTACACGGTTTGCCGAATGGTTCGCGAGACGCATGTGCGAAATTGCAGCTACGACGTCTGCCGTGTGGTGCCCGAACAACGGGTCAAGACCTGCTGCTACCGGGTCTGCCATGTGGTGCCCGAGACTCGGGTGCGCACGGAGTGCTACAAGGTCTGCCATGTGGTACCGGAGACTCGGATTCGCACCTGCTGCTATAAGGTGGCTCATTGCGTACCCGAACAGCGTGTCCGCACATGTTGCTACCGGGTGTGCCATGTCGTGCCGGAGACCCGTGTCCGTACCTGCTGCTACAAGGTGGCCCATTGCGTGCCCGAGCAGCGTGTCCGCACATGTTGCTACAAGGTTTGCCATCGGGTTCCCGAGACGCATGTTCGCACGTGCACCTATCGCGTGTGCCGCATGGTGTGTGAGACCCATACGCGACAGGTTCCGTATTCGGTATGCCGCTTGGTCCCTCAGACCTGTGTGCGCAACATCCCCTACACGGTGACCCGAACGGTGCATTGCCCGCGCACGATCTGCGTCCCCCGCTGTGTGGCTCGAACGGTCCCATGCACGGTAACTCGCTGTGTGCCACGGACGGTTTGCCGTCAAGTTCCTGTGACGGTCTGCTGCCCGGTGCCATGCTGCTGTGATCCGTGCGGTTCGGCTTGCACCTCGGATGGATGCACGGATGTCTCCGGTGGTGTTGACATGCCGGCAACCGGCAATCATTGCCCCGGTGGCTGCGGGGCCTAGTTGAAACGCTGTCCGGCGGGCGATCGAGGAGTGCCCCTCCCATCGATCGCCCGCCAGCGGCCTGGGCTGTGCTCTTTTTGCCCATGCCCGCCGATACCACCAATTCTATTTGGGTCTGGTCCTCGCCGCTGACGTGCGGCTTGGGATTCAGGCCCTTTTTTTGGTCCGACAAAGTATTCCATCGCCGCGCTCGTGGCGTGTGCCGAAGATGCGGGATTCGAACGCCGCTCGGCATCGCGAATCCTTGACGTGATCCCGCAAGATTGCTACGATCGTCGGCACATAAAGATCGTCGCCATACTCTGGTCACCGGCTGGCAACCATCCGTGCGTTGCAGTGGGCGTGTTTCAAGAACCGCTCAGCCGGGGCCATTCACGAGATAGCACCACAAATCAGGAAGGGCAGATAGCATGGCCAAGAAAGCCAATAAATCGGCAAGTCGGGATCTATTTTATTTTGGCAAGACGCGAACCGACGGCGACGGAACCCAAAAGGAACTCCTGGGGGGTAAGGGAGCCAATCTGGCCGAAATGACGGGCATGGGGTTGCCCGTTCCACCGGGCTTCACGATAACGACCGAGGTTTGCCAGCGTTACTACGACGAGGGGCGGAAGACGCCCAGCGGCCTGATGGATCAGATCCATGTCTGCGTCAAGTTGTTGGAAAAGGAGCTGGCCAAGGCATTTGGCGATCATCGCAATCCATTGCTCGTCTCCGTTCGTTCCGGTGCCGCCGCTTCGATGCCGGGGATGATGAACACCATCCTCAATTTGGGGCTTACCGACCAGTCCGTCGTCGGCCTGGCGAATGCCACGGGCAACGAACGTTTTGCGTACGACGCCTATCGGCGTTTGATCAACATGTTTGGCGATGTTGTGATGGGAATCGACCACGAGCACTTTGAAGAGGCATTTTCCCAAATCAAACGCAAGTACAAGGTTCAACTGGATACCGACGTCCCAGCCAAGGGGCTGATCGAGTTGTGTGACAGCTACAAACAGGTTTATCGCAAGTTCACGCAACAGGCGTTCCCGCAAGACCCCTATCGTCAGCTGGAATTGTCCGTCTGCGCGGTCTTCGCCAGCTGGATGACGCCGCGCGCCGTACGTTATCGCGAGGTGGAGAACATCCGGGGCCTCAAGGGGACGGCAGTCAATATTCAGTCGATGGTTTATGGGAATATGGGAGATGACAGCGGCACCGGAGTCGCGTTCACGCGTAACCCGTCCACCGGCGAAAACAAATTTTACGGCGAGTTCTTGATTAACGCCCAAGGGGAGGATGTGGTCGCGGGAATTCGCACCCCCTTGCCCGTGGATCAGATGCCCAAGTGGAATCCCGGCGTTCACCGACAATTGCTGGAGATCAAGAACACGCTGGAAGCCCACTATCGAGAAATGCAGGACATTGAATTCACCATCGAGCGGGGCACTTTGTTCATGCTGCAGACCCGCACGGGAAAACGGACGGGTAGCGCGGCGGTCAAGATTGCCTGCGATTTGGTCCGCGAGAAGTTGATTGATGAGAAGTTGGCCCTCCTGCGCATTCCCGCCGGAGACCTGACGCAATTGTTGCTCCCCAGCTTTACGTCACAGGCCAAGAACAAGGCCGAGTTGTTGACGCGCGGACTCCCTGCCTCCCCAGGCGCGTCGGTAGGTACGCTGGCATTTACGGCCGAGGAAGCCGTCGCGCGGACTCGGGACGGTGAAGCCGTTTTGCTCGTTCGCAAGGAAACCAGCCCAGAGGACATCGATGGCATGCACAGCGCAGCCGGGATTCTCACTAGTACGGGAGGGATGACTAGCCACGCGGCCGTGGTCGCTCGTGGTTGGGGCCGTTGCTGCGTCGCTGGGGCCGGCGAAATCATGATCGACGAAAAAGCACGCAAGCTTGTCGTCAAGGGAAAGACCTTCACACACAAGGATACCTTGTCCATCGACGGCGCTACGGGAGAAGTCATGGCCGGCATCGTGGCTAAGACGGAACCCAAGATGTCGGCTGAGTTTTTGCAAGTGATGAAGTGGTCCGACAAGTATCGGCGCATGAAGGTGCGGACCAATGCAGACACCCCGGAAGACGCAGCACGCGCCAGAGACTTTGGTGCCGAGGGGATTGGTCTTTGCCGCACCGAGCACATGTTCTTCCAGGAGGATCGCATTGCGGCCATGCGCGAAATGATTCTGGCCGAGACCGTGGAACACCGCAAGCAGGCCCTCGCCAAGTTGCTCCCCTTTCAACGCCGCGACTTTGAGGGCATTTTCAAGCGCATGTCCGGGCTCCCCGTCACCATCCGCTTGTTGGATCCCCCCCTGCATGAGTTCCTGCCACACGATGCCAAAAGCCAAAAAGAATTGGCGCAGAGCCTCGGCGTCACGCCGGCCAAAATCGCTGCCCGGGTGCAGCAGTTGCACGAACAAAACCCCATGCTTGGGCACCGCGGCTGCCGCTTGAGTGTTACCTACCCGGAAATCCTCGAGATGCAGGTTACGGCGATTGTCCAGGCAGCCATCGCCTGCAAGGCAAAGAAAATCGACGCGCGGCCGGAAATCATGATTCCCCTCGTGGGAACCGCCAGCGAACTGGCTCAACTACGTGAGCTGACCTCGCAAACCATGGATCAGGTCGTGACGGCCAAGAAGTTCACGGGCAAGCTCGATATTCTGATTGGCACGATGATCGAGGTACCTCGCGCGGCCTTGACCGCCGCGCAAGTCGCGGAGCATGCCGATTTCTTTAGTTTTGGTACCAACGACTTGACCCAATTGACATTCGGATTTAGCCGAGACGATGTCAACTCGTTTCTGCCCGACTACCTGTCCAAGGAAATTTTGCCGCAGGATCCGTTTCAATCTCTGGACACGGCCGGTGTTGGTCAGCTCGTCGAGATGGCTGTACGCGGTGGGCGAATTGCCAAGGCCCATCTCAAATGCGGGATCTGCGGTGAACACGGCGGAGATCCGGCTTCGATCCAGTTCTGTGAGAAGGCGGGCCTGGACTACGTCAGCTGTTCCCCCTTCCGCGTACCCATCGCCCGCTTGGCAGCTGCGCAAGCGGCGCTCCGCGGGGCGAAGCACTAGTTTCGAAGGAATGCTGGACTCATCAGGCGACGCGCCGGTTTCGTTGACGGCTCGGCGTTGCTGGGGCCTCGTCTTCTTCGGTACCCATGACCAGGCGCACAATAGCGCCGCGCGGGGTCTTGCGTTCCTGGATGTAGCCACGTGTTCCCGTCAGAAAGAACTCGCGAAAGGCCGCGGCGGGTCCCGACGAAAATCGAAGCTGGAGTTCCTCCAAGACCTCGCTCCAACGCAGGCCGCTGCGATAGATGAGCCGGTAGGCTGCCTTGAGTTGTAGCATATCCTGTCGGCTATAGCCGCTACGGCGCAGGCCAATTGTATTCAGGCCAACAATTTGTGCCCCCATGCCATCGACGGTCACAAAGGGTGGGACGTCCTGCGTGATACACGCCGTCCCCCCGACAATGGCGTTGCGTCCCACCCGGCAGTGCTGATGAATGCCCGCGCCGCCCCCCACATAGGCCCGGTCTTGGACGATCACATGGCCACCCAGCATGACGTTGTTGACCAGAATGGTGTGATCGCCGACCACACAGTCATGCGCGACATGTGCGTTGACCATCAGGTAGTTGTGATCCCCCAATACGGTCTGTCGTCCCGCGTCCATCGCCGCATGAATGGTCACACGCTCCCGTAGGCAATTATGACTGCCCATGACCACGCCCCCCCCCGCGCCGGCGTGAAGGTGCTGGGCCGGCTCCCCAAGCGCGCTTCCTGCCCCCACAATATTGTCCGTCCCCATGTGGACTTGGCCACGAATCACCACATGGCTGCCGATCTGGGTGCGGTCGCCAATGACCGCGGCGGCATCCACGAGGCTGTAGGGGCCAACCGAGACATCGAGGCCGAGCTGGGCCCCGGGATGAATGATCGCAGTGGGGTGGATTCGCGTCACGATTGAGGTATCCGTTTGGGCGAGGCGGACCGTCCGGCGTTATCGCCTGACGTCCACGGTTGCTAACACGTTGCCTATACCTGGGGCCTGGGCCAATTTCTCCGTCCGGGCTCGAACCGCCCCGTCCGCGACTTGGGGTGGCGATTTGTGGCCCCTGACGGCTGTTATCGGGTGGTGCGATTTATTGGGATGAGCCGAATCTCCGAGATCTGCCCGATCTGCCCGGTTTGCCGGAGTTACCAAGCTGAGCGACCGCTTGGGCATCGATCCGCGGCTCCGCCCCCCTGCTCGGAGAACGCCGCGACTGGTACGTTAGGTACGGTGGCACCGCGCGCCCGCGCGACATCTGTTTTCGGCGCATTCGGCTGGCAGCGGATTGGAGCCCTAGGGCAGCGTGCTTGCGGTGCCAGCACCGCGATCGTCCGAGCGCAACAAGCGCTCAACTGCGGTCGTTCTGCTAGTCGAGCATTGATTTCCCCCGAGGACGCACACTTATGTCGGAAGTTGACACGTTGTTTGCCCAGGCGGAGGCCTTAAAGGATCAGGGGCGTCTGGATGAGGCCGCTCAGGCCTATGAACAAGTCTTGCTGACGGATTCCACCCATGTGTTGTCGTGCCTGTCGTTGGCCGTCGTCTATGGCCGCCTGGGGCGTCATGACGAGGCGGTTGAGCGTGCGCGGCGCGCTTGCGACCTGGAGCCGACCGACCCGTTCAATTTTACCGCCTTGAGCGTCACCTACCAGCGTGCTTGGCAGGGGACTCAACACCAGCCCTACATCCAGTTGGCCGAAGCGGCCATGGCTCAGGCACACGCCCTACAGGGCCGGCACTGACGTGCCAACGATTGGAGTGCCAGCGTTGGGCGAGCGCCGTCGCGACGATTCTCGGCTGTCGAAGGCTATTCGAGGCGTCAAGCTGATTTCGGCTTGGCCTGCGGCCCGCTGGCGAAGCCAGCGGCTTCCAGAGTGCTGCTGGGAATTGAATCCACGAATTTCACCGCGTCGATTTTCTCGTAGGGGAGAACCACTTTCCGTCCACCGACCGCGTCTGGGGCGCGCCGCTCAAGGATGACCAAATCGTTCGAGCTCAAATAGCTGACAAAGGCGATCTGGTCGCCAAAGGTAGTGACCACAACGCCACTACGTGGGACACCTTGGGGCCAGTTCTGAAAAAACTGACGCCAAATCGTGCTGACATCCATGCGTGCTTGCCTCTAGTTGTTCGAGCGAGGGTCAACACCCCGATCGCTGACCCGCAAGTTTAGTTCTTGTTGCAGCTTTTCCAACCGCAATCGTTCCAGTGGGTTGACACTATTGGCCGTGAAGCCTTTATCCATGGCCTGGTCCATGGCACGGGTCGCATTTTCCTTATCGCCGAGGGCTTGGTAAGCCAGGGCCAGGTGAAAATAGAGGCCAGGCGCATCGGCGCCATAATCCATGAGTTTCAGCAACACATCGCGGGCCTTTTCGGGTCGTTGCTGGCCCAAATAGACCATGGCCCGGGTGTCCAACAAATCTTCCATCGGCCCAAGAATTTCAATACTCTTTTCGACCAGTTGGCTGGCCTCATCCACTTGGCCTTTCAGGGCGAGCAGGTAGGCCAGAGTGTTGGCCGCGACGCCATAGTTAAAATCGGTCGACTGGCTCGACAAACGATCCAACGCTTCGCGATAGTGTTTTTCCAGCTGGTCCACCTCCCCCTTCAATTCCAGCCATTGATTCGTGAGCCCGGCCAGCCGAGGAGCCCGATCGGGCACTTCGGCCAATCGTTGCAGCCACGCATCCACTTGAGGGTAGGCCGCGGGATTCGGTGGGGTCTGTTTACTGACAGCAGAGACACCGATTTGCGCGGCTGCATCGAGAACATTGGGGTCATCCTTGGATTCGGCAACCGCTTGTTCGCAGATGCGAATGGCCTCCGTGGCGTTGTCCTTACCCCCGGTCCTCGCCAGATAGGCGGCCAGTTCCAATCGTCCGGCAATGTCGCTTTTCGCGACCATTTCCAGAATCTTACGCGCGCCGTTGTGCAGGGATGCATCGTATTGCGCCAATTTTTCTGTGAATCGCGCCACCGTCATGATGTATTTGCGATCCTTCGACTTGGTGGCTTCGGCAAACATGAGCTTCAACATGTTCTTGACTTCCGTGCCCGCCCCCTTGCGGATCAACCATTCCGCTTGACGTTCTTGGTAGGCGTCGGATTTTGGAGCCAATCTCGAAAGTCGATCGAGCGAGCCCTGGGCCTGATCAAGTCGAGCGCGCTTCATTTGCCAGTCGATCCACAAAACCAACAAGCGGGCATCTTCGTTGCGTTTGGCAATCAGGTCGAGCATGACCGACTCACATTCGGGCCATTTGTTGCTAGCCTCATATAGTTTGGCCAGGTTCAACTGCTCGTCGGCAATCAGTGGTCGACGGTTTTGAATGGACACCAAGCGGTCAATGGCCATTTGCCGGGTTTCTGCGGCGCCTTCCAGGCACAGTCCTGAATAGACAACAGAATCCGCGGGCTGCATTTCGTCTGCTTTGGCCGCATTGGCATCCAACAACGCAAGAGCGGCCTTGAAGTCCTGGTACCGCCGGGTCGACGCCAGCACGAGCGCCTTGGACCGCCGGGCCCACGCCTGATTATCTCCCGCATTCTCGCTAGAACTCTCATGATCAGCGATCAACCGATCCAGGTAGGGCAGTGCATTGGCCCCCTGGTTCAGCTTGAGCAGATAGGCGGCGACGGCCCGCAGCACACGAGGAGAATCCGGCTCCTGGTTTTCGGCCATCGAAAAAAATCGCATCGTCTGAGGCCGATCGTTCATCAGCTCATAACAGGCCGCAATGACAAGCGGCGCATCCCGCTCGACGAGTTGCAGCTGAGCCTCTCGCGTCGCGGCGATCGCGGCGGAGATGTCGGACTTTGCGACAAGCACTTGCACAAGCGTCAGCCAGGTGCCGGAATCCTGCGGGGCCTGTTTTAGCGCCAACCGAACCGCCTTTTCGGCCTCGTCAAATTTCTGGCCGCTGGCCAGGAGTTTTCCGATGAGCAACCACTGGTTCGCAGTCGTCGCCGGATCCTCAACTATCTCCAGTTGGATATCTTCCCCGTTCAACAGTCGAAAGACTTGCACCAGCTGTCGTTCGGCGGGTAATCGCTGGGACTCTGGGATCTGAGCGAGGGCCTTGCCGGCATCGTCGAATCGTTGCAGATCCACTAACAGCGAAAAAAGGCTGCGAGCGGTCATCACGTCCCCCGGATTGAGTTCAAGACTCCGCTGCAAGGCCTCAATGGCGCCCAGCTGATCACGCTGCGCCATCAAGAGATGGGCCCACGTCCGCGCGGCCTCGCCCCAGTTTGGCCGGGCCTCTTGCGCGGCGGCGACCCATTCGCGAACCTGCGGCATCGATGAACCATCCGCCGTGCCAAGGGA
>SXGT01167564.1_pt1 | contig 10518 bp, 8 predicted proteins | sample 3176221 | NCBI WGS metagenome assembly SXGT01 (sample SAMN11356862, study PRJNA531348) | freshwater metagenome | isolation source: freshwater sample F1-120 | place: China: Fuxian Lake, Yuxi | collected 2017-12-25
CGGCCCGGACGAGGTGCACCGCAACGCAATCGCCAAGATGGAACTCGGCGAGCAGACCTCCGTGGCCGAGTCGCTGGCCAAGAAAAAGCACTAACGCACGAGTGCGTTCCAACCAGGGGAAGACCAACATGCTCAAGCTCTGCGGGTTCCGCGTCAGCAACTACCACAACAAGGTGCGCCTGCAGTTGATGGAGAAAGGCGTCGCGCACGAGGAAGACTGGAATTGCTTTCCGAGCCAGAAGGACGAGTGGCTGGCCCGCTCGCCGATGGGCAAGGTGCCGATCCTCGAGACCGACGCGGGGCGCCTGTGCGAATCGCAGGTGATCAGCGAGTACGTGGAGGACGCGTACCCGCAGAAGCCGCTCTACCCGGCCGAGCCCATGGCGAAGGCCAAGGTGCGCGAGCTGGTCACCGTGATCGAGCTGCACATCGAGCTGGTCGCGCGCCGGCTGTACGGGCAGGCGTTCTTCGGCCGCACGGCATCGGAGGAGGCCAAGACCGAGGTGACGAGGGACATCGCCAAGGGCGTGCGCGCGCTGAAGGCGCTGGTGAAGTTCGAGCCCTTCATCGCCGGCAAGGACCTGACGCTGGCGGATTGCGCGGCATTCGTTTCGCTGCCGCTGGTCAGCATGTCGACCAAGATCGTGCTGGGCAAGGACGCGCTCGAGGAGATCGCGCAGCTCAAGCCCTACCTGAAGATGCTGCGCGAGCGCCCCGCGTTTGCCGCGGTGGACGCCGACCGCAAGGCGGCGTCGGAGGCGATGGCGAAGAAGTAAGCTGCCTCGCGCCGCGCTTCACGCGCGCGACACGCGGCAGAGCAGCGCTTTGAGGTTGGTCTGGTCCGACACCGGGTCGCGTTGCCCGTTTGTGGAGCGCAGTCGCAAGCGACCGCGCTAAGCTCTCGCGACCCTGCAGAGCAAGGCCTTCAGATTCGTCTGATCTGAAACCGGGTCGCGCTGCGTCTTGTCCGTGAGGAAATTGACCGAGCGCCACGGGTTGTAGGGCTGGCGCTCGCCCCAACCGATGGGGATGAACACCGCGCTCGGACGGATGCCGGCGTGCACCCACGCCATGGCCTGGATGGCGCCGCGCGGCGTCTCGACGCGCACGCGCTCGCCGTCGGCGATGCCGAGTTGCGCGGCCTTGTCCGGGTGGATCTGGCAGTAGAGGTCCGGCCACATTTCCTGCGCCTGCCAGAAGTAGTGCGTCAGGCTGTGGAAATGGGCGGCGGGCGGCCGGCCGGTGACGAGTTCCGTGTCGTAGCCCTGTGCGCGCAGCCGCGCGCCGGGACCGTCCGGCGACGCGGGCATGATCCGGCCGCGGGAGCTCGACGTGTCCGGCCGGCAGAACGGGGAGATCACGCCCGCCTCGCCGTCGCCGTCGAGCAGCTCGACGTAGGGCAGGTCGACGAGGCCTTCGCGCTCGGCGTAGAACTCCGGCAGCGCGGAGAGGCCGACGATGGCGAAGCGCCGCTCGAGCTCCTCGGTCCAGAATTCCAGCTTGCCGCTCGCCGTCGGGAAGCGCTTGCCCGGCGCACCCACCGCGCTGGTGCCCTCGAGGTACAGCGTTTCGATCTCGGGCGAGTCCTCGGTGGGCACCGGCTGTCGCACCCAGCGGTGCGCGACCGAGTGCAGGCGCTTCTGCGTCACGCCGCGCAACTGGTCGTTGTCGATCGCCACTTCGTCCCAGAACACGCGCGAGTCCTTGTACTCCTCCTTCAGCACGTCGCCGAAGCCCAGGCGCCGGGCGAGCTCGACCCAGATCCAGGCGTCGGCCTTCGCTTCGCCCGGCGGATCGATCATCTTGTCGATCCAGACGATGCGCCGGTCGTCGTTGGCGCGGCCGATCTCGCCCTTCTCGATGCCGGCCGCGGCGGGCAGCAGGTAGTCGGCGAACGCGGAGGTCTCGTTGGCGAACAGTTCGATGTGCACCAGCAGGTCGAGCGCGAGGAATGCCTCGCGCGCCTCGTCCTGTCCGGGCCACTGGGCCATCGGGTTGTTGCAGGCGATCAGCGCGCGGATCGGGTAGGGGCGTCCGCGCGCCATGGCCTCGGTCCATCCCGAGGGGCTGCGGCGCACGCGCGGCTGCGAGATCTTCGGCCGGCGGTGCGCGGGCGCGTTGGGCGCGATCGGGGTGCCCGCGCTCATGTTGAAGTACGCGCCGCCGCGCCGGCCCCAGTTGCCGGTGATCGCGGCGAGGAACATCAGCACGCGGTTGGCCTGCACGCTGTTGGTATGCTGGTTGATGCCGCGGCTGGCGAAGATCACGCAGCCGTCGGCTGCGGCGATCTCCTGCGCCAGTTGCCGGATCTCGGCAGCGGCGATGCCGGTCGCCGGTTCGGCCCACTCGGGCGTGTAGCCCTGCGCGAGGATGAAGTCGCGCCACTGCTCGAAGCCCAGCATCCACTGCGCGCAGAAGGCGGCGTCGTGCAGGCCGTTGGCGAGGATGTGCTGGCACAGCGCGAGGCCGAGCGCCATGTCGGCGCCGGGGCGGATCGGCAGCCAGCGGTCGGCCTTGGAGGCGGTCGCCGTGAGCCGCGGGTCGACCACCACCATGCGCGCGCGGTTCCGGATGCGCCAGTCGTTGATCATGCCGAAGTACACCGGCCGCGTCTCGGCCTGGTTGTCGCCGATGTAGAGGTACATCTGCGCCGAGCCCAGGTCTGCGGGCGTGTAGCTGTTGCCGCTGCCGATGCGGCCCTGCGTCAGCTCGAAGGCGACGTTCTTGCCGCTGGCGCAGAACGGGTCGGTGCCCTCGGCGTTCGGCGTGCCCCAGAGCTGCGCGAACAGGCGCGAGTAGCCCAGGTACTCCATGATCCCGGTGCGCGTGCCGACGAACAGCGCCAGCGCCTCGGTGCCGTGCGCTGCGCGCACGCGCTCGAGTTTCGCGGCGATCTCGTCCAGCGCCTGCTCCCAGGAGATGCGCTCGAAGCGCCCCTCGCCGCGTTCGCCGATGCGCTTCATCGGGTGCAGCAGGCGATGCTCGCTGTGGTAGAGCTGCAGGGTGAGCTGGGACTTGGGGCACACGCGGCCTTGCAGCACCGGGTCCTCGTCGTTGCCGGTGATCTTTACCAGCTCGTCGCCGCGAAAATGGAACCTGGTGGAGCAGCAGTTGAAGCAGATGTTGCAGCCGCCCGGCTCGACGCGGTCGGCCTGCACGTCCTCGCGCGGCAGTCGGTAGGGGAAGGCAGGGCCTAGGTCCGTCACTTTCCTTTGCGCGGGCCTCGCGTCCATGAATACGGGGCGCCGTCCCTCCTGCGGCGCGCCGCGCGCAGGCACCACCGCGCCGGGGCTGGCCGGCGGCGCGGCGATGCGCTCGAGGTAGACCGTCGCCGGGCCGAGCAGGAAATGGTCGAGGTCGCGCTGCGTGCGACCCTCGGTCTTGGCCTCGGCGATCAGCTCGTCGCGGCGGCCGAACCTGATCGCACGCGCGGGGCAAACGCTGGCGCAGGCGGTGGTCTCGCCCCGCGCGCGGCGATCGGCGCAGAGGTCGCACTTCACCGCGTGGTGATCCTCCTCGTCGTAGCCCATCGCGCTGTAGGGACAGGCGATGACGCATTCGCCGCAGCCGGTGCAGCGGTCCTCGACCACGCGCACCACGCCGGTCAGCGGGTCCTTCTCGATCGCCTTGGGGTTCACCGGGCAGGCGCGCACGCACGCCGGGCGCTCGCAATGCTGGCAGGCGAGCGTCAGGAAAGCGAGGCCTGGCGCGTCGTGCTCGCTCGTCCACACCACCTTGTTGCGGTACTCGCCGGGACCGAGGCCGTGCTCCTGCTTGCACGCCGCCTCGCAACTCTTGCAGCCAGTGCAGCGTTCGAGGTCGATGAGCAGCGCGAGGCGCCCGGCGTCGGCATTCATGCGCTCACCATGCTTTCAGGTGCCACCAGTGGACCGGGCCGTAGTCGGCGACGTAGCCGGCGAACAACGTCACCGTGACCACGTGCGCCAGCACGCCGGCGACGAAGATCCACGCCAGCGCAAGGTGCAGCGGACGCCACCACGCCTGCGCGAGGCCGAGGCCTTGCCGCATGCCGAGCAGCGCCGATTCCTCGCGCGCGAGGCGCAGGTAGGCGAGCGAGAGGCGCGGCCGCGAAACGAGGAGGGGCAAGGTGACCGAGAACGTGCCCTCCCGCGCGTCCGGCGCGAGCTGCGCCAGCAGGCGCCGCTTCTCGGCGAGAATTGCCTTCAGGCGCTCGCGCGTGGCGCTATCCGGGACGCGCAAGCCCGGCAGCCGGGAGGCGAAGGTGGCGGCCATGCGGCGCGATCCGGCGATGCGCGCCCAGGTGCCCAGCAGCGCCAACGCGACCAGCGCAAGCAGCAACAGCGCGGGCGCGCGCCGCAGGAACAGGCCCGAGTGCACGGCGATCAGCACCATGCCAAGCGTCGAGCAGATCACATGGGCGTTGAACCAGCCGACGGCGCTGCGGCCGTAGCCGGAGCGCTTGGCGAGCGAGAACGCAGCCGGGACGAAGAGCAGCAGCGTGCCGGCGACGCCTGTGAGGTAGAGCTGCGGGCTGCCGGGCTTGCGCCAGGGTTCGGGCAGCCACGCGCCGAACGCGAACCACACGCCGATGGCGCAGGCCGCCGCGGCGAGCAGGGCCGCGAGTTTCGCGTCCGACAGGTCGGGTCTCGCCATGGCCGGATTCTCGCATTGCGCGGCGGGCCGCCGCGCGGGGATTTCACGCCCGGCCCGACAGCGCGTGCCACAGCATGGAAAGTCCGCCGATCACGATCAGCGCTTCCAGCGCCAGGGTATGCAGCCTGGCCCCCATTCGCTCGACCAGCCACGCACCGAGCCAGCTGCCCGGGAAGGTCGACACGCCGATGATCACGCCAAGCGTGGCGGTCGGTGCGTCGAGCAGGTCGAAGCGGCCGAAAGCGATCGCCTTGGCGATGTCGAGGAAGATGCTGATCAGCGCGTCGGTGGCGACGACGACCTTGGCGCCGAACCCCGCGCCGTGCAGCAGCGAGACGAGGATCACGCCGGTGGCAGAGGCGATGCCCGAGGCGAAACCGAAGATGCCCGCGCCGGCGGCCAGCCCGCGCGGCCCGATGGCGAACGCACGGGACTTGAGGATCCTGCGCAGCGGCACCGAGGCGATGACGAAGCAGCCCAGCACCAGGCCGAGCACGCGCGCATCGAGCAGGCTGTAGACCCAGACGCCGAGCACCATCGCCGGGATCGACGCGGCGAGCACGCGCCATGCGGCGCCGCGGTCGGCGGTGCCGCGGTAGAACCAGTAGCGCCCGGCGTTGATCAGCACGCCGGCCACGGCCAGCACCGGCACCACCGCCTTGAAGCCGATGAGTGGCACCAGCGCTGCGGTGAGCACGATGCCGGTGCCGAAGCCGCCGACCGCACCGATTACCGCGCCGCCCGCGGCGACGAGGGCGACAAGCGCCAGTGTGCCGGGATCGAGGAGCACGGGCCGCCGGCTTCAGGCTGCCGGCTGGATCCGGCGCGGCTTGCCGCTGGCGTCGATGGCGACGAAGGTGAGGGTGGCTTCGGTGACCTTGACGACGTGCGTCTCTTCGCGCCCGCGTTCGGCGTAGACCTCGACGTTGATGGTCACCGAGGTGTTGCCGATGCGCACTACGTCCGCATAGAAGGACAGCAGGTCGCCGACCTGCACCGGTTGCTTGAAGACGAAGGAGTTGACCGAGACCGTCGCCACGCGACCGCGCGCAACACGGCCCGCGGTCGAGCCGCCGACGATGTCCACCTGCGCCATGATCCAGCCGCCGAAGATGTCGCCGTTGTGGTTGGCGTCGGCGGGCATCGGCATGACGCGCAGCGCCGGCTGCCTGCCTTCGGGCAGCCGGAGGTTCTCCGGCTGGTGCGAGGCCTGCCCCATCAGTGTTTGCGCCCGTCCATGTAGTGCAGCGGCCCGCCGTGGAACGGGGCGAAGCCGGTGCCGAAGATGAGCCCCGCGTCGATCAGGTCGGCGTCGGCGACGATGCCCTCGGCGAGCACCGCGCGCGCCTCCGCGAGGTAGGGCTCGATCAGCGCATCGATCAGGTCGCGCTTGTAGGCCGCTGGCGCGCCCTTCACCGGCTTGCCGTTCTCGTACTTGTAGATGCCTTGCCCGGTCTTGCGCCCGAGCTGGCCGAGAGCCACTTTATTCAGCAGGATTTCCGGTGCATCGGGTTCCCCGCCACCGGCGCCCTTCTTTGCCAGCTCCTTGCCGGCGGCGAGGCAGATGTCGAGGCCGACGGTGTCGGCGAGCTCGATGGGCCCCATCGGCCTGCCGAAGTCGGTCATCGCCGCGTCGATGGTCTCGGCGGAGACGCCCTCGTCGAGCATGCGGAAGGCGTTCTGCATGTAGGGCCCGAGCACGCGGTTGCCGAGGAAGCCGGGCGAATCCTTCACCGGCAGCGGCAGCTTGTCGATGGCGCGCACGAACGCGGCCGCCTTTTTCGCCTGCGCCGGGTCGGTCACCGGCGCCGAGACGACCTCCACCAGCTGCATCTGCGGTACCGGGTTGAAGAAATGGATGCCGACCAGGCGCGCCGGGTCCATGAACCCTGCGGCGATGTCGGCGAGCTTGAGGCTGGAGGTGTTCGACGCCAGTACGGCCGAGGGCTTGGCGGCAGCTTCCAGTTTGGCGAACAGCGCCCGCTTGGCCTCGAGGTTCTCGAAGATCGCCTCGATGATGACGTCCGCGCGCCGCACGCCCGCGCCCGCGGGGTCGGGCATCAGGCGGTCGCGCGCGTCGCGCACGCGGCGCGGGTCGCGCAGCCGGCGCTCGAAGAGCTGCGCCGCGCGCTTCATCGCCGGCGCGATGCGCTCGGGCGCGGTGTCCTGCAGCGTCACCGTCATGCCGCGCTGCGCGCAGATGGCGGCGATGTCGCCTCCCATCACCCCCGCGCCGACCACGTGCACGTGTTTCACTGCCCCATCGCCGTCCTTGCCCAGCCCCTTCATGCGCTCCTGCAGGAAGAAGATGCGGATCAGGTTGCGCGTCGTCGGGTGCTCGAACAGCGCCTTCACCGAGCATGACGGGTCGCCGGCGGCGGCGATCGCATCGCCGTCGTACTTCGTCCAGGCGTCGAGGATGGCGTAGGGCGCGGGATAGTGCTCGCGGCTGGCGCGCTTCGCCACCTGCTTGGCGGCCTGCGAGGCGACGGCGCCGCGCAGCGGGCCGAGCATCATGCGCTGCATGAACGGCAGCGGACGTCGTCGCGGCGCCTCCAGCGTCACCATGCGCGCGGTGTTCTCGAATACGCGCAGCGGGGCCGCCTGGTCGACCAGGCCCATGCGCTTGGCGCGCCGCGCGTCGATCGCGCGCCCGGTGAGCAGCATGTCGAGCGCCGCAGTCGGCCCGACCAGCTTCGGCAGCCACTGCACGCCGTGCCACAGCGGCCAGATGCCCAGCATCACCTCGGGGAAGGCGAAGCGCGTCGCGGGGTCGTCCAGCGCCACGCGGTAGCGGCAGGCGAGGGCGAGTTCCAGCCCGCCGCCCATGCAGAAGCCGTTCACCATCGCCGTGGTGGGAAAGGGCAGGTCGCGCAGCTTCTGCAGCGTGTCCCAGCCTGCGCTGACGAAGGCCTGCGCCTCGTCCGCGCCCTTGAACTGCGTGAAGGTCTCGACGTCGGCGCCGGCGATGAAGTTCTCCTTGCCGGAGCGCAGCACCATGCCGCGAGGGCCCATGCGCGCCACCTCGTCGAGGACGGCGGAAAGCTCGTCGATCACTTCGCGCGAGAAGGTGTTGGTCGTCTGCCCTGCGCGGTCGAATGTCAGCCAGACGAGGCCGTCGGCGTCCTGCTCGTGGCGAAAATGCTTGTACGCGGTCACGCTTGACTCCCCTTACGGCAAATTACAATTTCGCGGCAGGAACTTCCTCGGCGCGTCGCTCTGGCAGCGCCAGCCGACCACCTTGCCCTCGACCATCTGCGGCATCAGCACCAATATCCGGCCATCGAGCTCGGGCGACCCCTTCAGCGTCATGCGCACCGCGCCGTTCGGGTCGATGGCGAACCCGGCCAGCAGCGGGTGCGCGGTGCGCGCGAGCGCCAGCGTGGTCGGCGCAGCGGGTCCCTCAGCCATCTTCACCAGTTCGCCCACCTTGGCGCGCACGTTCAGGTCGAGGCCGCTTTCCACCATCAGCCAGATGAACCAGGCGGCGCCCAGCAGGCCTGCGGCGAGCATCACCTGCGGCGCGCGTTCCTTCCGCGCCGGCGGTTGATTGGCGTCGAGCGTTCCGGGCATGGCGCTCAAAGCGCTTCGACCATCATCGCGCCGCCGAGGCCGCCGCCGATGCAAATCGACGCGATGCCTCTTTTCGCGTGGTTGCGCTTCAGCACCTTGAGCAGGTGCAGCACGATGCGCGCTCCCGAGGAGCCCACGGGGTGGCCGAGGGCGATCGCGCCGCCGTCGACGTTCAGCTTCGCATCGTCCAGCGCGCCGATGGCGCCGTCGAGGCCGAGCTGTTCGCGGCAGTACTTTTCATCCTTCCACGCGGCGACGCAGCCCAGCACCTGCGCGGCGAAGGCCTCGTTGATCTCCCAGTAGTCCAGGTCGTTCACGCCGAGCTGGTGGCGTTTCAGGATGGGCGTCGCGGCGTGCACCGGCCCGAGGCCCATCTGCGCCGGATCCAGCCCGGCCCACTCGGAATCGACGATGCGGCCGATGGGCTCGAGACCGTGCGTGGCCAGTGCCTCCTCCGAGGCGAGGATGACCCAGGCCGCGCCATCGGTGATCTGCGAGCTGTTGCCGGGCGTGACGTTGCCGAACTTGCGGTCGAAGAAAGGCTTGAGCTTGGCGAGGTTCTCCATGGAGGAATCCCGCCGCACGCCGTCGTCCAGCGAATACGCGGTGCCGTCGCGGTCGTAGAGCGCCCCGACCTCCCCGCCGCCGGGCGCCAGCCAGCCCTTGTCCTGCGCGTTCACCACGCGCTGGTGGCTGCGCACCGAGAAAGCGTCCATGTCCTTGCGCGTGATGCCGAAGCGGTGCGCCAGGTTCTCGGCAGTCTGCCCCATGAGCAGCCCCACCATCGGGTCGGTGAGCCCCTTCATGATGCCGATCACCGGCGCCAGGTAGGAAAGCTTCAGCTTCGCCAATTGGGCGGCGCGCTGGCCCGCGGTCTTCGCCTGGTACCAGCCCGAGAGCCAGAGCACCATGGCGTCCGAGAACAGCAGCGGCGCGCGCGACAGCGCGTCGCTGCCGCCCGCCATCACCAGGTTCGAGCGCCCGGCGAGGATGTTGTTGATGCCCGAGTCGATCGACTGCATGCCCGAGGCGCAGTTGCGCATCACGGTCCAGCCGGGCACCTTCTGCCCGCAGCCCATCCTCAGCGCGACCACGCGGCCGACATTGACCTCGTCGGCCGACGGCGAGGCGCAGCCGAGGATCACCTCGTCCAACTGGTCGGGGGCGAACTTCTGCCGCATCAGCAGCGCGCGGCCGGCCTGCGTGGCCAGGTCGCCCGCCGAGAAGGGGCCGGGGCGGTTCTTCGCCTTGAGGTAGGGCGTGCGCGCCCCGTCGACGACGTAGATGGGCTTGGCGTACATGGTCTATGGGCCTTCCTTCTATTGTGCAGGGGGCACGGGGGGCGGCGTAAGCCCCCTGTACCGAACTAGGCTGCCTTGGCTGTAACGCGTTGCTCGGAATCCAGGCGTTCGGCGATATCGGCGCGGCCGAAGTCCTGCGGGAAGTCGTCCACCTTGATGACGTTCTTGCGCAGCGCTTCCTTGCGCCGCCACAGCGCGAGTTCCTCGTCCGTGATGATGTGCTTGTCGCGGGCGGCGGCCGGCATGTCGATGCCGGAGCGCACGGCGAGCTCGCCCTTCTTCACCGCCTCGCGCAGCCGCTTCTCGATCGGCTCGCAGGCCACCGTGGCAAGAAATGCCGCTTCCAGTATTCCGGTCGCATCCTTCTCTCCCCTGGGCACGTACATGCCGGCGGTCAGCCGGTCGCGCGCGGCGCCCGGCTCCAGCACCAGCGTGGCGCACTCGTGGTTGCGCGCATCCAGCGGCGGCCGGAACGGCATGCCCAGCGGGAAGATGACGCCGCGCGCGATGAACGCGAGGAACCGGTTGGGAAAGTTGGCGAGGATCGCGTCGATCGCCATCTGCGCCTGGTAGACGCAGTCGCGCACCGACCAGCGCACCAGCGGCAGGTCCTCGCGGATCGCGCCCTGGTCGTTGTAGCGCTTCAGCGTGCAGGTGACGAGGTACATCATCGACAGCACGTCGCCGAGGCGCCCCGAGATCTTCTCCTTCCTCTTCAGCGCGCCGCCGAGCGCCAGCATCGACAGGTCGGCGAGGAAGGCGAAAGCCGCCGACAGGCGCGACACCTGCTGGAAGTAGCGGCGCGTCTCCGGCGCGGCGCGCGAAGGCGCCGGCGCGGCGTAGCCGATGCACAGGCCGTAGGCGAAGGCGCGCACCGCGTTCGACAGGGTGTGCCCGATGTGCGACGTGAAGGCGTCGTCGAACTCGACCGAGGCGGCGGCGCGGTCGGGGTCCTTCGCCGCGCGCATCTCGCGCAGCACGTACGGGTGGCAGCGGATCGCGCCCTGGC
>SXGT01547346.1_pt1 | contig 10518 bp, 9 predicted proteins | sample 3176221 | NCBI WGS metagenome assembly SXGT01 (sample SAMN11356862, study PRJNA531348) | freshwater metagenome | isolation source: freshwater sample F1-120 | place: China: Fuxian Lake, Yuxi | collected 2017-12-25
AGTCAGTCGATCAGCGCCCGCTGCCACGTCCGCGTGCTGGCCGAGGCCAGCGTGGAAGGCGCGCCCGAGTTCCTGCCAGGCGAGCCGGTCATCCAGACCCGCAACGACTACGCGCGAGGCCTCTGGAACGGCGACCAGGGCGTCGTGGTGCGGGTGGTCGATGATGACGGCCAGCAGCACTACCGCGTCGTCTTCCGGAGAGTCGTCGACGACAAGGTCGAGCTCGCCCCGTTCCCGATCGACGCCCTGCGCGGCGGCCTGGAGCTCGCCTGGGCGATGACCGTCCACAAGTCGCAGGGGAGCGAGTTCGGCCAGGTCGCTGTCATGCTGCCGGAGGCCGACCTGCCGATCGTCAGCAGGGAGCTGGTGTACACGGCCCTGACGCGCGCGCGGGGCAGCGCTGTCGTCGTGGGGGACGCGGGGGTGCTGGGCGACGGAGGGGCGCGGAAGGCGGTGCGGAGTACGGGGTTGGACAGACGCCTGAAACAGCAGTCTTAGCGGCACTAGCTGCATCCCAAAGACCACCCCGGTCACAGCAGATAACGCACAGGTGGCCACAGCAGCGCGCTGGTGCCATTGCCTACGTAAGCGACAACTGCCGCCCGTTCGCGGTGCTGCGATTCCAGACTAGTCCCTTGTACTGCAGCAACAAGTAGTTGCTTAGCAACTGGATGTCCTTCGACGTATTCTGGATCTCGTTCCACTTGCGCTGCTGGCCCGGCCCGAAGTCCCAATGCCCCTCAGACCATCGGCAGATCGGCGCCAACGCGGTCAGATCACGCGCGAACTGCGCCTTCGACGGCAGCCCCGATCCGCGGTAGCGGTCAGCGATCGCATCCATCAGGTATCCGAGGCATACCACGCCGGCGCCGTGGAGCAGGCGGGCCTTCTTCGGGGGCAACCCCCACTCGGCCTTGAAGACTTCCTTCGCCGCGTTCCAGAAGTTGCACAGCGTGTCGAGCATCGGCTCGTAGTCGAGATCATCGCCCATCCCTTGGCGGATGCGATAGAGCACGCCATCGCTCAGGCTGTTCTCCAGCATCTTCAAGATCGAGTTGTCCTTGATGATTCCTTCGGGATTCGTCGCGGTCTGAATCATGTGATGCAGCGGGGATGACGTATCGCGGTTCAGTCGGCTCAGGAGCGCAGCCGGCAGCCGGCGCCGCGCCAGCAGGCTCGGCAATAGCGCGCCAGTGCCCGGAAGAAGTTCGTAGATCAGCCCCTTCGGGAGCGGCTTCGTCGAGTTAACAAGGATGAACTGCTCAGTCTGCTCACGCACATCATCAGTGATGAACGCGCTCACGCAAATGGGGAACGAGTCGATCTGCGCGTCGCGGATGGCCGCGAGGCGCTGCTGCCCATCCACAACAAACCCAGGCCGATCCTCGGGGGCCCAGCCTGCGTCGATGGGAACGACGAGTTCACCAACGCGCGAGTATGCGCCCGTCGGACCCTTCGCCGGGACAAAGGTCACGCGGGTATCGAACGCGATAACGACGGCGTTCGGGATCATTGGAGAATCGCTCTCCAAGTAGTTCCGAATCTCTTCGATGTGCGAGAGGACCTCAGGGCGTTGGTAGCCGTCGAGGTCACCATCGCCGGTGCGCTTGATGCGCGACACGGTGGCGATCTCGGCCACGACCTTGCCATCAACGGCGAACGTGTAGAGCGTGCGCTCGCCTTGCCGCACTTCGATCGCTGGAACGCGAAGGGTCTTGCTCATCCGGTTTCTCCTGCCGTAGTCCGCACCCGGCGCGCCCGCCGTGGCGCTTGCTCGGGTGGGTCGCCCGAGCCAGGGATCGTAGACGGCACCTCGCGCTGAAGGCGCCGGTAAAATGTCCAGGTGTTGTGCAATCCGCGGCGGCGATTCCGCTCTGCACCGCGAAACAGGATGACGTGGTGGCCGATTGATCGACACACGTCACACGCGCACTGCTTCCAAGGCTGCGCGTCGAGGATCTCGGCGTAGACATCGCGGTGCGACGCGCCGTTGTCGTATACGTCCTCGTACGCCTGCAGAGCATCCAAGGTATCCGCCAAGGTCCCGGCTCCGGCATCGAAGTTCCGCATTGCGTCGAGCGCGCCACGTTCGCGTGCGCGCGCGGTCTCCTGCGCAACGCGGCCCGACGAGATCAGTCGCCCCAGCGCCGGATTCCCTTCAACCTGCGGGATCCGGATCGCGGTGTATTCGCGGTCCATCGAGTAGTAGTTATTCTTGGCGTCCTTGAACGCCTGCCGCAGCGGTGACGTACTGTCGAAGCTGGCAACGCCAAGGTTGGCGAATTCGCGCAGGCTGTCGGTGCGGGTGATTCCCAACAGATGCAGGCGGGTGTCGGCAAGTCGCACCCCGGCAATCGCTCGCAGCGAGGCAAGGATGTCGGCCGTCTTCAGCGGCACCATGCCGCCGAGCGCGATGTAGCGGAAGCCAATCTTCTGGAGCGCGCTCACAGACGCGGCGTACGATCGCGGGCTCCACCCCTGCGCGACGCCGAGCAACTCGAACCGCAGGCGTTGGTCGGCCGCGAACGTGAAGAACTCCTGGGCCAGGTCGAGGGTGATCTGCTGCCGCTTGACGACACCCGCGGGCACTTCGCCCGGCGTGTCATCCCAACCGGCGTTGTACTCGAGGATGACGTGGTCGACGGAGATGCCAAGTTCGAACCCACAGTCGACGTAGAACTCCGCCACCTCCTCGATCGTGTATGGCGGGGACTCTTCACGGACGTAGGTGAACGCCCCGCAGTCCCCCATCATCGGGATGGGCCGCCACCCGACCCGCCCGGTACGGAAGAACTCGGCCGCGCCGACGCGAAGGAGGCGGTGGCGCTGAGCGATCGTGTAGCGGGCGCTGTTGCTGCCGAATCCGTCGACGATCCCCTTCGACACCAGGATGCCGTCGAGCATTCGCTCGCTGAAGAGTTCGTGCGCGTACTGATCCTCGCGGTGCCGGATCCGCTTCGTGGAGCGCCGTTCGGTCTCGAAGTCGAACGTCGGATCGACCAAGTCCTGGCTGTCGGGCAGGAAGTAGCGCATCAGCCTAGCCCGCGAGGTAGGCGCGTTGGAGGAACTCGGTCAGCATCCGGACGTGGGACGATACGTTTTGGACGTCGCTCCATGCAAGGCCATCGAGCTCCTCCCACTCGCCCGCGGTCCACCGGCACCTCGGCTTCAGCCGAGCCAGTTCCCGTCGGAGCCGCTGGTCGAGCTTCGCGTCGTCGAGGCGGGCCGAAGCCATGGCCCGGTCCATCAACTTGCCCATCGCACGCAGACCGGCGCTGTGCATCAACCGGCTCTCGCGCGGGGGCCGCCCCCAGGCATCCGGGAACGTCGCCTTCACGGCTCCCCAGTAGGTGTTGAGCATCCGCCGCGCGCCATCGAGGTCCACGTGGCCGGTCGCGACGTTCTGGTACGCGAAAAGCGCCCCGTTCGGCGTGTCGAAGCTTTCCTGCAGCATCTTGGCGAGTGCCGTATCGCTAACGACCGCGCGCTTGCGCAACGCGGCGATCTGCGAGGGCCGTCGGATCAGATCATAGAACGGCGACTCGGGGTCGCGGTTAAGGGCCTCGCACAGGAGCGCCGGCGCACGGCGCACGGCGAGGTGTCGCGGCAACGTCGACCGCACGTGCGGCAACAACTCAGCGATGAGCCCTCGCGGTAGCGGATGCGTGCTGTTCACACGGAGAAACTGCTCACGCTGGGTGTCGACATCGGTCGCCTGGAACGCGCAGACAGGAACCGGGAAGTCACGGCGCTTGGCCCGCGCCAGCGCCAACGAGCGCTGCTGGCCATCGACGATGAACGCAGGCTTGCCACCCGACGGCGGGACCGGAATGGTAAGGATGCCGAGCTCGCCGCCGGCCGCGGTCTCGTCTCCATCGACGGCAGAGAAGGCCACCGGCTTGGTGAGAGCCAGGATCAGTGCATGCGGAAACAGAACCATGCCGCGGCCACTGTTTAGATAGTCCGTGATCGCGCCTACGTGCTTGCGCACCTCAGCACGTTGGTACCCTTCAAGCTCGCCGCTCGCCGACCGCCCCACTCGTCGCACTTCGGCTAGTTCGTCCAACTGCTTCGCCGTGAGGACGAACATGAAGAGCGGGTGCTTTCGATCCTGCACGACGCGCAACGCGTTCACGCGGATTGTGACGCCTCGGCTCATGCGGGTCCCTTGACGCTAGCAAAAAGCCGGCGAAAGCGTGCCTGCTCACACGCCCGCCCGCTCTCACGCAACTCGTGGAGCAAACGTGTGTGCGTGGCCTTGGGTTCGGCATGGATCCGCGCGCGGATGAAGGCCACGACGGCGTCGTCGGACATCGCGACGCGCGACGCGCGAGCCTCTGCCTTTGGACCGGCGCCGCCTAGCTTCTCGCTCATGGTAGTGGGGTTATCCTTGGCGAAGTCCTGGGGGCCGAAATGAGATAGCAGCCAACGTGCAACGCGCGCGTGCAGCGACACAAGCGCGCCACCGACTTGTTCTTGGTGTTTGGCACGTGATTCAACCCAGCACTCACGGAGCGCTGGTGCCGAGCGAGGAATGGCGCTCGAGATCACGACCATGGACGCACCTCGCGCGAGGGTTGCCTTGGCCTGCTCGAGGTCGAACGCCATCGCGCTCAAGTAGGCCGGCGATGCCAGGACGAGGATGGTCGCCGTTGGTTGGTCCTTGGCTAGACTGGCGAACGAAGTCCCCAACGCATGGCGGCCTACGGTCATGCGCCGCCACCAGTTCGATGACAAGATGCCCCCATCGCTTCGGTCGATCGAATCGAGGTGGCCGCGGGCGAAGGTGGCCGAGTAGGGCACGAGCTTTCGGCTCGCCGATACCACGCCATAGCCGGCAGACGCGACCCAGAGGCTGGCGCGCCACCCTTTCGCGGCGGCAACCTGCGGTAATGAGCGAACGACGCTCCAGTAGTCGCCCTTGTACAACTCCTCGGCCTCGACGCGCACAGCATCGCTCGTGACCAGCGCGTAGCGCCACGCCTCGTACCGCGCAGACAACTCGCTATCTGGGAAGTCGCGCAACTGCACCGCTGGCGACACCCCCTTGCGATCTGTGCACGCGGCTACGATCTGAAGCAGCGGCGCCACTGGGTCTACTCAAGCGCAAGGCTTAGCCGGTGGATCACGCCTCTGCTCCCTCGCCCGTGTAGACACATCCAGAGGTGCAGGTCTCCCGGACGATGAGCCGGCAGAGGCCAGGAAGCCTTGGCTTGACCTCGCGCCAGATCCAACGCGCGAGGTTCTCACTCGTCGGGTTTGACAGACCATCGATCTCGTTCAGGAAATTGTGATCGAGGCGCTTGTGCACGGGCTCGAACGCTGCCTTGATCTCAGCGAAGTCGACGATCCAACCCGTCTGCTGGCCCACAGGGCCGCGGACATACAGGTCGCAGCGGAACGAGTGACCATGCAGCCGCGCGCACTTGTGTCCCGACGGAACGTTAGGGAGACGATGGGCCGCTTCGAACGTGAATTCCTTGAAGATTTCCATGGGCGACTCCTCTCTAAGCGAAATACCGGATGGGGTCACGCAACCCGTTCTGCTCGAAACCGCGCCGTCGCAGCTGGCAGGAATCACAAGCGCCGCAGGCCGCACCCGTCGGGTCGGGATCGTAACAGCTCGACGTCAGGGAGTAGTCGACCCCGAGCGAGAGACCGAGTTTGATGATTTCGGCCTTGGTGAGGGTGAGCAAGGGGGTGCGGATGCTCAAGCGCGCCCCTTCGACGGCAGCCTTGGTTGAAAGGTTCGCCATCGCCTCGAACGCCGTGATGAACTCCGGTCGGCAGTCGGGGTAGCCGCTGTAATCCACTGCGTTAACGCCGATGTAGATGCTATGAGCCTTCTTTACTTCGGCGAGTGCCAGGGCATAGGACAGGAAGATCGTGTTACGTGCAGGGACGTAAGTGACCGGAATCTCACCAGCCATCTGGCAGGTCGACCGGCCCTTGGGCACGGAAATGTCGTCCGTCAGGGCGGAGCCACCGAAATCTCGGAGGTCGATGTCTATGACGCGATGCGACGCGACACCAAGGGATCCCGCGACCCGCTCGGAACAAGCAATTTCAGCCACATGGCGCTGCCCGTATCGAAAACTGATCGAATGAACAGTCCGTTCCTCCGCCCTGGCTACTGCGCATGCAGTCGCCGAATCTAGGCCGCCGCTGAGGAGGACGATCGCACCCATCCCCTCCGTCTAGCCGAAGGGTCTGACACCCGGTGCGCCGCTACATCTAGGCAGCGGCCCCTAACCGCCCCTAACCGCGCCAGGGATTCGGCGCCCAGATGCACGTTGCGTACTTGCAGGCAGCCGACGCAAGGTACAAGACGCGTTGCCCCAGCACTGGCACCGACTGAGTTACGAGGTGGACTTGTCGGCCATCGTCAGTAACGCCCTTAAACACCGAACCTACTAGCGATACGCACGTCTCAAGGACAAGAGCACCATCGGGAACCACATTTCGCATTGCCATGTTTGAAACCAAGGCGTTGATCGCGCGTGTAGCATCGACCAGGTCGTCCTGGCGTCGTGCCTGTCGCGAGGGCTTGTCGTGGGTGTAGGGCTGGAGCGCTGTCCCCAGTGTCGAAAACCCCTCGTGTTCCTTCTGGTTGAATACGACAAGTGGCGTTCCAGACATCGACGTGACACCACCATCCTCGATGCGAGAGGACAACTTCCTGAGCACTAACGCGAGGAACCCAAGATCAGCGACGTCATCATTCACAATAAGACTCGGCAACTCCTCCAGTCTTGCCGACTGAAATGCCTTGGGCACCCTCAACGTTCCTGGGTCGCGGACCATGTCAAGAAAGGCCTGCGCATGCCCCGCCGAACAGTAGAAGTACAACATTCGGCGCAGAAACCGTTCAGATCGCTGTCGCGCCAAGGTCGCAGCGCGATCGCCATCGCCCGCCTCTACCAGATCAGCGACTTCCCTCCATTGCTGCTGAAACGTTCGGAGTCCATGAGAACGCATTAGCGGCAATCCAACAGCCTCGAGTACCAATTCGGCGTGCTCACCGGGCCCGGTCGAGTTAAGCGCGCCGCTATCGACGTTCAACAACTGAAACAGGCGTCGACGATCGCCCATTCTAAGACCCTGGAATACCCAAGTCGCGTCGACTCCGTCCAATACTCTGCTGCGAACCCAGAGACAAAACAACTCACTGACCGGTATTGTGGGACGATACCACTTTTCATTCTCTGTTTGCGCGCGCACCTCATCTTCAAAGCCGCCTCCGAGCACTTCCCGAAGAACAGATTCGAGTCGTTGCAACGCGTCCAACATCTGCGTGTCAGTAGTCAATTGGGTCTCCTGCCTCGACATGCTCACCGCAAACCGTCGCGCAGTTGTCTACGACCCACGCACCCGTCACGTTGCGTCGTACAACTTTCAGATGCACGGCTTCGGGTCCGCGGCCGCATCTCGTACAGCCAAGATCACGTCGCATCGTCCAAAACGCTACAGGACGTTGACCATCGTAGTAGACATGATTGTTCATCCAAACTCGACCATGCTCGCCGATGTGACTTTTTGACTCCTTGATGGCATTGCACAGCCCGCATAGAATCCACAGATTCTCCAGGCGATCTCCGCCAAGGCGAAACGGCATTCGATGATCCAGCGTGGCTTGGCACTCTTCAAGGATCCGCCATGGGCTTGGGCTGTCTGCGAAGCACCAACCACATACGCCACATCGATTGCCTTGGCTAATGAACAGTCGTTGCCGCAAAGGATATGGCAAGTCGCGAAGAGAGGTCTTCCTGCTGACCTCCGCCGCGTTGACCCACGCTGCCGTTTGCGCCAACTGCGCCGCGAGATCTCTCACGCTTGCAAGATCGGCCCTGTAGCGTCGGGCAACTCGGGATTCAATCGCTGCGTAGTTTGGGGCGTCACTGATCTCCCCGAGCAACAGGAACGCAATCCGCGCGCCTAGATGTGCAACTATTTCATCCTGTACTGCGGCGCTCGAACGGCCGGACAACTCAGCCAAAAGCGTGACAAGGTCATCCAAAGAAGACGACCGTCTCAGAATTTCTTTTACAAGATTCGTCACGGAAGGGCTACTTGGATTGCTCCTTGAAGAGGCGATGGGGCTTCTTCTTGTCGCGCAACTGCGCCACTGTCTTCTTCCCGCCAATCACCAAGGTGATTGCCTCCTGCAGGTCATCACGCGCCCCTTTGCTGCCGTCAAATCCCGACAATTGCCAATCGGTGAAGAAGTCAGGGCTCAACTTCTGCAAGGTGTTCTTCACAATGTCGTGAAAGTGAGCATCGCTTTGGATATGCGCACTGACAGGAGTCTTCTGCGCACTCTCCAGTCCGGTATAGACCTCTTGAAGGTGACGCAATACCGCGTCCTGGAATATCATCAGGACCGTCGCTGTCATGAGTTTCGAATACGGTGTTCGCTTTCCCTGATCGATCAATTCAGCGGAAAAGACATTGGCTCCAACATAGCGCGCTTTCACCGCTGACCAGAAGGCAACGAAGTACTGAAACCAAAGCTCCTCTGACTTCCAATAGTCAGTTCGCTCAGCCTTTCGTTTGCCTTCGCAGAAATGGTCGAACAGGTATTGGATCGGCCCTTGGCGCTCGAACCACGGCTGAACAACTTTGCCACGCATCGCGGCGGCATCCAAAAATCCGCGTTCGCTCTTTAGTCCGAACGCCAGATATCCGAAAAATGGGCTCTGTTCGTCTTCATGAACCTGCATGACGGCTTCAATGAGCCCGACTCGGATACCCGCCTCGCGAAGGCGCTCTTCGATCTGAGCACGTTGACTCTTCGACAATGAGTTTCCGACGATAGATATCAACAGGCTCTCAGGAACCCGCTTCGCGGTACGATTCGTGACGATGAACTGAAACGCGAGTTCAGACCAGTCGGCAAGGGGGAGGGCTGTGACCAAGAATGGGATGTTTCCGATCTTCTTAGTACCCATGACTCGGTGCTGGCCATCGATAAGAATGCCCGGCTTCAACTCGTCCATAACGAGACGAAACAACTCACTCACCATTTCCGGCGACTTCCTCTCGAGAGGGTCCCGCCGAAGCGACGCGAGGAATAGGAGTCGGCCGAGGACAACTTGCCGTTCGCTAGGTGACAGGCCCGACAGAATCTCCTGCACGGCGGGGGGAGCATCCTCGCCGAGAATACCTGAATCCATAGCGTCGCCATCGAACTCGCCGTCTTGGCCGTCAGAACGACCATCCTCTTCGTCGTTCTCGGGACCGTCGACATCGGGCTCAAAGCCTGCGTCCAGCCGATCAACGATGTACTTTTCCAGGGCTTCGGAATGCCCTTCATTGAAACCGGCGATATCTTGAAGCTCTGAATAGATATAGCGTCGAATACTAGGCACAACTTCGAGCATACGGGCGATCTGATCAGACGGGCTTGTGCAGTCTGCTGGATCGCCCCATTCGATTTGGATCGTCCCGACAACAGGCTCGCCGGCTTCGATCAAGTTCGAGTCCACTACTCCCTGCGCGTCGCGGGTGACGACGCGATTCTCCGAACGTATCGGATCGAACCCAACAACAACCGCTGTTGGCGAAGAGTTCTCACTGTTACTAAAGAACTTCGTGATATCAACGCTATGCTTCGCGAGTTCCGCGCGTTGGAAGTTCCTTACGTCGCCCGTCCGCTTTGTCGGCACTCGCGCCCAAAGATCGATTTCGCTACTGGCCGCCACGAATGCAACCTGCAAGGGAGCGCCCTTTCGCTGGCGAAAAATGAATGCCGGGTAACTCTTCTTCACTTCGCGAGTCCTTTCGCCGTGCACCGAACACACAGGTTGGCCCGCGTCCCATGCCCGAGGGGGCTATCGGGCAAGTCATCGCTCGGGCGTATGATTGCGTCGGTCAACATGAACACCCCGTTCTTGCTCAGTATCTGGGTATTGCCTTCTGCGGACAAGTTCTCGAAGGCACCAACGAAAGGAGATTCGGGCCAACCGAGTGCTTTCCCGCGGCATCGCTCCCAGCCCACTCTGGCGGGTGTGCATGGACCGACCAATGATCATTGCTTACAGGAGTCACCGAGATTACGATACATGCCGCACCGCGGATCTCGCGATACGATCCGTAGGGTCCGGAGACGCATCGCGACCGATCGACTCGCCGCAACCGATCAACTCGCCCAACACACGGGTCGCAACCGGATCGACTCACCCTCCCATCCGAGCGAGTCGCCTCCATCCGAGCCAGTCGCCTCCATCCGAGCGAGTCGCAACCCCATCCGAGCGAGTCGCCCTGCGCCAGCAGGTACCGCAGCCGCGCGATCTGCGCCGCCCCGTCGAGCACCGCGATCACCGCCCCGCGCCGGCTCCAGAACACGCCCTCACGCTTGCGCAGCTTGTTGATCTGCCTCGCGATGTTCGAGTGCACGTAGTCGAGGAACAGCGGCGTCTCCGCCGGGTCCCGCGCCCCGAACAGGTAGTGCAGGTGGTTGCTCTGCGCATCGAACGCGTACAGCTGGATCCCCGGGTACAGCTGCAGCGCCTTCCCGAA
>SXGT01617796.1_pt1 | contig 10518 bp, 10 predicted proteins | sample 3176221 | NCBI WGS metagenome assembly SXGT01 (sample SAMN11356862, study PRJNA531348) | freshwater metagenome | isolation source: freshwater sample F1-120 | place: China: Fuxian Lake, Yuxi | collected 2017-12-25
ACCTCCCCGCAATCCGACTTTCTCACCTCCCACGCCACTGGGGGTAAGGGGGCACTCCGCTCGCATCGCAATCCGGGCCACAATCCAACCGCTCTCCCAGCAACTTACCCCTGGTATACCAGCGGCAATGAATAATCCGGGATAGGCCGCGGAAACGCTATGTAACTGGCCAGCCAGCCAGTCATACCAGTTACCTCCCAGTTGGATTCCCAGCAGAACGCCAATGTTGGAAATGGCCATCAGCGCCGCGAACGTAGTTCCCGCGGACTCCGATTTGCAGGTCCGCGCGGCAAGGTCGAGTTGCACTAATGTCCCCGTCATATAGAAAACACCCGACACCAGACTCACGACCAATGCCGACGCAGCATCCCACATGACCAAATAGACTAGCGAGCTGAGAACGCCAACCAGGATCGAACCGTGAATGAGCCAGCGGATCGGAATCCGCGGTCCGCAAACGGCATAAGCAGCACAAGCCAGGATGGATCCGACGCCGAACACCGATCGCGCATGACCAATGAGCTGTTCACTGAGCAGCAACTCTTTGGTCATGTAGTCTTCCTGAACGACACTGGAAAACGGATTGAAATTCCAAAGGAAGAGAAAGCCTCCGGTGGTCCATACCATGGGCGACTGGAGCGTGAGCCAAAGGGAATCCAGCGGGCGTACATCCTGACATTGCTCCTGCGGAGGCTCTTTCACGGCCAGGACGGTCATCACCAGGGATACACCCGCCAGGATTCCGCAAATCAGGAAACCAATCCAGGATAGTTGGAACTGCGACAGCCAGCCGCCAATACTGCCGGTCAGAATCGCCGCCGTATACATCGCTCCCCATTGAATGGCTTGAAAACGACCCGTCAGCTCATACTTCTGTCCTGCCGCCACGGCCAGTGCATCGACGACAACGTCGGTGAAAGCGACTCCCACGGACGCGGCGAAGATCAGCCAGGCGATGCTCGAGAGATGTTTGAGCTCGAATGGAATACCCGCCACAATCAGCATGCAAACCGAGGAGAGCAGCGTTGACAGCACGAGGTAGGACTTGCGCCGCGAACGCCACAGCGGCACAAAGTCACTGAGCAGTCCAAACAGCAATTTGAAGGACCAAGGTAGTCCGATGAAAAACGAGTAATTGGTAATCTCGTCGTTGGGGACTTTCAGGTGACGCAATTGGGCCCGCAGAGGTTGCGCAACGAGCCCCTCCGTTGGCTCCGCTATGCCTTGCACGAAATACAGTGAGCCAAACAGCAGGCACAGCAGTAGGACCTCGCGTTGCAGCTTCATGACGGCAGTGTAGCAGGGGGTTGATGGTGCCTGGGACACGTCTGGCCGCCTCTCTTCCCTAGGATTCCGGCGTCGCGGAATTGGTGTCAGCCTTCTCAAAACGAGAAACAATTGGTACTTTAGGAGCTTCTCTAAACCAGTACTCGGCGGCACCAATTGCCCCCGAATCCCAGGAGTTGATCATGGCCAAGCCGCACCGCCCTCTCAAAAAGTCCAATCATGGAAAGCGCCCCGCCAACGCCAAGAACCGCCGGGCCAAACGAAAGCTCGTTCGCACCTAAAGTGACCCCTCAGAGGAACTGAGCCCGTGTCCGAAAAAGAGTTCCTTGTGGACCTCTCGCAGATTGACTTCAGCCGGCCACTTGCCGACTTGGAGGAAATCCGCAAATACAACCCTCAGCGCTTCGAGATGGAGCAGTTGACGGCGGTCGTTTATGCCAATGAGCAGGACTTCTCCTGCGTCGGCTACAAGGATGTGACCGACAACGAGTTTTGGGGGCGCGGCCACATGCCGGGATTGCCGCTGATGCCGGGGGTGGTCATTCTGGAGTCCATCGCCCAGCTTTGCAGTTTTGTGACGCAAAAGTATGACCTGCTGGGGGCCGACATTGTGGGCTTTGGCGGGCTGGAAGAAGTCCGTTTTCGAGACAGCGTGCTTCCCGGCGATCGCTTGATTGTCATGTGCCGGCTCAGCAAAGTTCGCCGCGGACGGATGATCGTTTGCGACTTCCAGGCGGTGGTGAAGAACAAGATTGTGGCCGAAGGAGTTCTCAAGGGCGTGCCGATTCCCGTCGCTGCAGTGCGTGAATTCATGAACAAGCGGCAAGAAAAGTAGTTCGCTCATTCCCTGAGCGGACAGAAGCAATCTTCATGGGCCGCCGCGCTCTCCCCAAAATCGATCCTGCCCTGGACCTTACTGAGCATTTTCGTGAAGCGGATGCCTTACCGGTCCGATTCGATCCCATCGCACTCTTCGGCCGCAAGGCCCCGCTGGAGATCGAAGTCGGCAGCGGCAAGGGACTCTTCCTGGCCGCTGCTTCGCAGGCTCATCCCGAGCGAGACTTTCTGGGCATCGAAATCTCTTTCAAATACGCCCGCTTCGCTGCCGCCCGCCTGGCGAAACTAAAAGTCCCCAATGCGAAAGCTGTCTGCGGCGATGCGCTGGCTCTGTTCAGCAAGTGGATTCCCGACTCGACATTGTCCGCCGTCCATGTTTACTTCCCCGATCCCTGGTGGAAGAAGCGGCATCGGCGGCGGCGGGTGATGAATGAGGCGTTCGTGAAGGATGTCGAGCGGACGCTGCTTCCCGGCGGCTCGTTGCACTTCTGGACCGATGTGGAGGAGTACTTTCAGGCCACGCTGGAACTCATTCCACAAGCCACGCACCTGACCGGCCCGCTCAACGTCGCCCAGCGCGCTCCCGAGCACGACCTCGACTATCGGACCCACTTTGAGCGCCGCACCCGCTTGCACGAACTGCCGGTCTATCGAGCGGAGTTCAGGAAGTAGCGCCGCGCTACTTTTCCCAAAACTGGAAGTAGCGAGTAACCAGTCCGCGCAAAGGTTGCGGACCTGATTGCATCATCCAGATGACTGGGTCATAGACCACGAGAAATGCCTTGCTCTTAAGATCGTGCCCGACCCGGTTGCTCGGGTCGCTGCACAACCAGAACATCGGTCCAAACGACAACGGGTAGGCAATCACCAAGACCGCAACCACGACCAGGATGATGCCCCAAGCCCGCAGCGGCGAATTGTCGACTTCTCGCATTCGGCTGAGTATAGCAACTCGTTGCTGTTGGGGTCGGGAAGGGTTTCGCGAGACCGATTCAGCAATCCGGAATATCGCCGCCGCGAAACTCTTCCTGACCCCGTCCGTGACGCATCGGCCGCGACAACGGGGTCGGGAGAAGTTTTCGCGGAGCGAGGTTTCTGAGATACCACCGTCTATCACCGCGAAAACCCCTCCCGACCCCTGCCACTGCGCGTTACCATTCCCTCATGCAACTTTCCAACCATACTTTCCTCATCACCGGCGGTGCTTCGGGCCTTGGTGGAGCGACTGCCCGGCTGTTTGCCAAGGCTGGTGCAAATGTCGTCATCGCAGATCTGAACGAAACTGCAGGGGAAGCGCTGGCGGCGGAGTTGGGAGCAAAGACGTGCTTCCAGAAAACCGACGTGACTTCGCCGGAAAGCGCCCAGTCGGCAGTCGATGCGGCGAAAGGCAAATTCGGCGGGCTGCATGGCCTGGTCAATTGCGCGGGCATCCTCGCCGGCAGCCGGATTGTGGGACGGGATGGTCCGCATGACCTGGCGCTCTTTACCAAGGTCATCCAGGTGAACCTGATCGGCACTTTTAACATGCTCCGCCTGGCCGCGGCCGCGATGACCTCCAATCAGCCAAATGAGGAAGGGGAGCGGGGAGTCATCATTAACACCGCGTCCGTTTCGGTTTTTGAAGGGCAAATTGGCCAGGCGGCCTACTCGGCATCGAAAGGTGGCGTGGCTTCGATGACGCTTCCTGCGGCCCGCGAGCTGGCCAAGTTCGGCATCCGCGTCGTCGCCATCGCTCCCGGCGTTTTTGAAACCGCCATGATGCAAGGGGCTCCGCCGGCGGTGAAGCAGTCACTGGAAGAACAGTGCCCCTTCCCTCCCCGCCTCGGGCGTCCGGCCGAATTCGCCGCTTTCGCCCAGCACATTGTGGAGAACACCATGTTCAATGGGGCCATCCTGCGGCTGGATGGCGCAATCCGTATGGGTGCCAAATAGGCGAGCGAGGGGCGTCAGCCCCCTGATCCTTCCCTCCGCAAATCGAGTCGAACCACGAAGACTCGAAGCCACGAAGAAATCCAAATCAGAAGGGCGTATAATCGCCCCAGCGTCTTCTGCCGTTCTTCGTGTCTTCGAGTCTCTGTGGTTTTCACCATGCCGCGCTCCAACCTCGCTGTCGTTGTCCTACTCGTCCTCTCCACCGTTTCACTCGCCGACGGCCCCGCCGACAATATCCCGGAAAATGTCCGCCGGGTCCCCAAACTGGGCATCGAGGTGCCGGCGGACAAGAGGAAATTGCTGGAGAATGGGCTGGCCTCGCTTCGCAAGAGGATCGACGACCTGAAAGAACGTCGCGACTTCAAAACGCGGGATCTACTCCCGGACGTGGAGATCTTCTACAAGAGTGTCCTTGATGCCCTCGTTTACCAAGAGTTTTTCGAATTGGCGGAACTCGACGAAGCCAGCCGGCAACTTTCTCTCGGACAGCAACGTGCGGAAGAGCTATACATCCACAGACATTCGTGGACAACACAAACCGGCCTCGTCGTCCGCGGCTACGTTTCCAAGATCGACGGCTCCGTGCAGCCGTATGGGCTGGTGATTCCGGAGAGCTACAACCCCAAGGGGCCGCAGCGGTATCGGACGGACCTTTGGTTCCACGGCCGCGGCGAAGTCCTCAGCGAGCTGAATTTTCTCAAAGACCGGATGAACAATCTCGGCTCCATCACGCCAGACGATACCATCGTGCTGCATCCCTACGGCCGATACTGCAATGCGGCCAAGTTCGCGGGGGAGATTGACGCCCTGGAGGCCCTCGACTCCGTCAAACGCCGTTACCGCGTGGACGAGGACCGGATCAGCGTCCGGGGCTTCTCGATGGGTGGGGCATCGGCGTGGCATTTTGCCGTCCACTATCCCGACCGCTGGTTCGCCGCCAACCCCGGCGCGGGGTTCAGCGAAACCCCCGATTTCCTCAAGGTCTTTCAGAAAGAAAACCTCCTGCCGACCTGGTGGGAGCGCAAACTCTGGCAATGGTACGACTGCCCCGGCTGGGCGGCCAACCTGCGGCAGTGCCCCGTCGTCGCCTACTCCGGCGAGCTCGATAGCCAAAAACAAGCCGCCGACATCATGGAGCCGGCGATGCGGGCCGAGGAAGTGGAATTGCGTCACGTCATCGGCCCGAGAACCAGGCACGCGATTCATCCCGAAGCGAAAGAAGAAGTGGAGAGAAGGATGAATGACCTGGCCGAGCAAAGGCGGACACGTCGATTAGGGTCCAAATTCACAACGACGACGTTGCGCTACAACCGATCTACTGCTCTCATCGTGGACGAGCTTGAGGAGCATTGGCGTCCAGCCCATGTGACTGTGCTGGAGGGCGACGACCTATTCGTTGATCCCCAGGGAGTAACTGGCTTCACGCTCGATTTCATGCCGCGTGATCCAGTACTGCCAGGGGGGACATTCGTACCATCACTCATCGTCACTGCCGACAAGCCTGACCTGACAAAACCTGTTGCAAACATTGCGCGCGTCACGATTGGTCGGCTGCAATCTCAGAGCGATGGTTCGTACAAGATTTCCGCCCACAAGGTGGACGGCACCTGGAAACTCGGTCCCCGTCCCTCCGACGGCGGCCTCCGCAAAAAACACGGCCTGCAAGGCCCCATCGACGACGCCTTCCTCGACTCCTTCATCTTCGTCCGCCCCACCGGCAAGGCCTGGAACGAGATGTCCGGCAAATGGAGCGACGCCGAGCTGACGCGGGCCATCGAGCATTGGCGACGGCAGTTCCGCGGGAACGCGCGGGTCAAGAACGACGTCGATGTCACGCAGCAGGATATGGAGACCTCGAATATCGTCCTCTGGGGTGACCCTGGTTCAAACAGCGTCCTCGCCAAAATCGCCGAGAAGCTGCCGATCCAGTGGACCAAGGAGAGCATCGCGGCTGGCAAGGACCGCAAATTCCCGGCGGACAAGCACGCCCTCATTGCCATCTATCCCAACCCGCTCTTCCCTTACCGCTACGTCGTCCTCAACAGCAGCTTCACCTACCGGGACTTCGCCTACCTCAACAACGCTCGCCAGGTCCCGATGCTGCCGGACTGGGCGGTCGTTGATTTGACCACGCCGCCAAACTCAGTCTGGCCCGGAAAAATCGCCGACGCCGACTTTTTCGACGAACGCTGGCAACTTAAACCGCCGCATGCGGAATAACAGAACAAGAGCATTCAATCCAAACCTTTCCCATCAGCCGAAGGAATCGTGGCATGAGCAACCCCTATCAGTCTCCACAGGCCTATGGTCAGCCTCCTTATGGACCTCAGCCCGGATATCCCGGCGGCGAAGACCGCGAAAAGATGCGGAGCGTGGCCCGCTACCAGCGTTATGTGATGTTTGCCCTGCTAGCCAATATCGGGCTGAACGTCGGTTCGTTTGCGATTCAGGGAGTGGCAGGAGGCGGAAATCTGGGATTGGCGGTTGCCATCCTGGCGGCGGCGCTGGTGGTCGCGTTGTTCTCAATTGTGGCGATGTTTCTACTCGCCAATGCGCTGCACAATCCGGTGGTGGGGGTGCTGTGCGCTATCCTGATGATCATTCCCTGCATCTCGCTGATTACGCTTCTGGTGATCAACCAACAGGCCACCAGCTATCTCACCACTCGAGGAGTGAAGGTCGGATCCATGGGAGTCGATCCGAACTCGATTTAGTCCTGGAAGAAGGCAGAGAATAGAACAGGAGCGAACGAAGGAAACGAAGCAGAGTGGAAATGACCGCGGAGTTCGCGAAGGGGCGCAGAGGGAGAAGATGCAAATCGAATTCCTCTTCGACCCTCCGCGTTCTCTGCGGTTCAAATCCGTTTGGTCAGGATGGTTGACCGCTACTCAAACCGCAGCAATCCGTACTTCTTCTTGCCGCTGCGGAGGACCATGACCGTTTCACTGGCGAGATCGGCGGGGGTGAGTTTGGTGTTCACGTCGGTGCGGGGGCGGTTATTGACGTAGGCTCCTCCTTGCTCGATGGTCCGGCGGGCGTCCGACTTGCTCTTGCCCAGACCCGCTTCCACGAGAGCATCCACGAGCGGCAGGCCGTCGCCAGTAAGGCGGTCCCGCGGCAGAGTCTTGCTCGGCACGTCGGCGAAAATGTCCGTGAGCTGTGCGTCGCTCAGATTCTCGATTTCCGCCCCGAAGAGTACGCTCGTCGCCTTTTGCGCCGTCGCCAACCCCACTGGTCCGTGGACGAGTCGCGTCAGCTCCTCCGCCAGTCGTTTCTGGCTCGACTTCAGATGCGCTTCCGCAGTACGGGACTGGTCGAGGGCTTCAATCTCCTCGCGCGATAGTTCCGTCAGGAACCGCAACGCACCGCCGCAGTCGGCGTCGGCAAGGTTGATCCAGTACTGGTAGAAGGCGTACGGACTGGTCCGGGCCGCGGAAAGGAACACCGCCCCCTTCTCGGTCTTCCCCATCTTTGTGCCGTCGCTTTTGAGCAGCAGCGGACAGGTCAGGCCAAAGAGCTGGCTGCCGTGCATCCGCCGGGCGAGGTCAATGCCGGCGGTGATGTTGCCCCACTGATCGCTGCCGCCGATTTGCAACTCGCAGCCATGAGCCCGAGACAAATGCACGAAGTCGTAGGCTTGCAACAGCATGTAGCTGAATTCGGTGTAGCTGATGCCGCTCTCCCGCTCGATGCGGCTGGAGACGGAGTCTTTGGCGAGCATGACGTTGACGGGAAAATGCTTGCCGACGTCGCGGAGGAAATCGAGATATGAAAACTTCCCCATCCAATCGAAGTTGTTGAGCAGCAGCGCTCCACTGGAGCCACCGAAATCGAGAAACTGCTCGAGCTGCTTGCCGATCCCCGCGACGTTCGCCCGCAACTGGTCCACGGAGAGCAGGTTTCGCTCTTCGCTTTTGCCACTGGGATCCCCAATCATTCCCGTCGCCCCACCGACGAGCGCAATCGGCTTGTGACCCGCCTTCTGAAACCGCCGTAGGATGAGCGCGGGGAGCAGCGATCCGACATGCAAACTGTCCGACGACGGATCGAACCCGCAGTACAACGTGCGGCTGCCGGAATCGAGCCAGGAGGGAAGGTGATCGGGCGCTGTGGACTGGTGAATGAGTCCGCGCCACGTGAGTTCGGAGAAGATGTCCATGGACAGGAGTCAGGGGACAGGGGACAGGAGTCAGGGGACAGGAGTCAGGGGTTCATTCAAGCCGATTATTGGAATTGGGACTAGACCGAGTGGAAATCCGGGCCTGTTGTCCGATGACGGGCGCACCTTCGACGGGTAAACTGGCTACTTCGCTTCAAGACTCCTTTGCTCGTTCTTTTTGCTCTAGCTGACCCATGATCGTCACCGTTCAGCAGCACATCCTGCATGATCAAAAACAGTTTCCCGGCGCATCTGGGGAGTTTTCCTGGCTCCTTTCGGGCATCACGCTCGCCACCAAAATGGTCCAGGCGCGGGTCCGGCGGGCGGGGCTGTCCGACATTCTCGGCGATGCGGGAGACACCAATGTGCAGGGAGAGGTTCAGCAGAAGCTGGATGTTTATGCCAACGAGGCGATGATGCACTGCCTCTCCGCACGCGGCAGCATCGGCGTGCTCGCCTCGGAAGAGAACGAGCATCCCCGGCTCACTGCTCACTGCTCGCCGGAGGCCCATTATGCCGTCATTTTTGATCCGCTCGACGGCTCGTCGAATATTGATGTGAATGTGAGCGTGGGGACGACGTTTTCCATTCTCCGCCGCCCGGAAGGAGCCGATTGCGACGACCCGGAACAATGGCTGCTTCAGCCGGGCAAGAAGCAAGTCGCAGCCGGCTATGTGGTGTATGGCTCCTCGACCATTCTGGTTTATAGCGTCGGTCTGGGGGTCCACGGCTTCACGCTCGACCCATCGGTCGGGGCGTTCATCCTCAGTCATCCCAACATCAAGATGCCGGCGAAAGGGAAATACTACAGCGTCAACGAAGCCTATCGCGACGATTTTCCGCCGGGCTACAACCCGTTCATCGATCGTCTGCGGAAGGGAGAACTCGGGACCAAATACGCCTCCCGTTACATCGGCTCGATGGTGGCCGACTTTCACCGCACGCTCCTCAAAGGGGGCATCTTTCTTTATCCCCCGACCGCCGACCATGCGGACGGCAAGCTTCGCCTCCTCTACGAAGCCAACCCCATCGCCTTCCTCGCCGAACAGGCCGGCGGCATCGCCACCTCCGGCAGCCGGCGGGTTCTCGACATCCAGCCGACGAGCATCCACCAGCGGACGCCGCTGATCGTCGGCGGCACGACGGAAATGACGGAATTCATCCGGCACGTGCGGCACGAAGACTGATTTCTTGTCAGTTCCCGAACGATCCTCACCGCCGGCAACTTGCGGATAACCCGCAGGCTCTGCCAGTTCCACATCGGGATGGAGTTTGCCCCCGCGGCTAGCCGTTATCTTCTCGAGGACACGCAGCTAGCGGTGCGCAGCAATTGCGTCCAACGTCGCAGCAAACGGGCAGGATTCATGGTCGTCATCATCGGTTTTATCATCGTCACCGCCTGCGTGCTGGGTGGATTTGCCATCTCGGGCGGACAGGTCGGCGCGCTGATCCACCCCGCGGAAATCCTGACGATCGGGGGCGCTTCTCTGGGAGCCCTCGTGGTAATGTCGCCGGTGAAGGTGATGAAGGACTTGATGAAGGGAATCCTGCAGTCGCTCAAGGGAACCCCATTCAACAAAGCCGCCTATGAAGAACTGTTTAAGGCCATGTACGAGTTGTTTCGCCTGGCCCGCCGCAGCGGCTTTCTGTCGCTGGAGCCGCACCTTTCCAATCCGCATGATAGCGCCATTTTTCAGAAGTACCCCAAGGTAGCCGGCAACCACCATGTGATGGAATTCATCTGCGGCCTACTGACGCCGATCATGGACGGCTCGGTCAGCCCGCAAAAACTCCCCGAGCTCATCGATGCCGAGTTGAAGGCGATGGAAATAGAACATCACGCACCCATCGGGGTGCTCAGCAAGACTGCAGACGCCCTCCCTGGGTTCGGAATTGTGGCGGCCGTGCTGGGCATCGTCATCACGATGGGTGCCATTGATGGGCCAGTGGAAGAAATCGGCCACAAAGTTGGTGCGGCCCTCGTGGGAACGTTCCTGGGGATTTTGCTCTCCTACGGCCTTTTTGGCCCCATGGCAACGAAGCTTGAGTTCATGGGGGAAGCGGAAATGGCCTACTTCAAAGCCATTGCCGCGATTGTCACCGGATTTGTTAATGACATGCCCCCCAAGGTGGCGATTGACCTGGCCCGCCGCGGACTGTCCAGCGAAATGCGGCCTACGCAGGAAGAGTTGGAAGTCCTGCTGAAGTCCGCCGAAACCTAAGCCAAGCGAGGCGATGTTATGGCAGGTAAGGGTGGCGGTGCATGGAAAGTTGCCTACGCGGACTTTGTGACCGCCATGATG
>SXGT01713023.1_pt1 | contig 10518 bp, 6 predicted proteins | sample 3176221 | NCBI WGS metagenome assembly SXGT01 (sample SAMN11356862, study PRJNA531348) | freshwater metagenome | isolation source: freshwater sample F1-120 | place: China: Fuxian Lake, Yuxi | collected 2017-12-25
GCGGTGCTACAACTTGACGATCATGCGATGCGTCAGGAACACCAACCAGATCGCAGCAGTGCGATGGGTGGCGGCGGACTGGATCGCGGTGGCGTAGGCGAAGAGTTGGGCGCGGTAGGCGGCGATGCGATCGTCGAGCAGTCGGCCGGTCACGCGGTCGGTTTTGTAGTCGATGATGAAGTCGGCAGCGGGCGTGCGGACGAACAGGTCGACCCGGCCGCGGACCATCACGCGGTCACGCGAGTCAGTCGACGGGGTTTCAATGCCCTGCACATCGGCGGCGAAATAGACGGGGAGTTCGCGGAAAAGTTCGGAGGATTTGTCTGCGAGCAGTTGGCCGACTTCGCTTTTTAAGAGCCATTCGATCGAACCGATATCGACGACCTTCGCCATGTGCGACGGCATGAGCTTGCGATCGACCAAATCGGCGATCTGCTGCGCGATGGGCGCTGCGGTCGGTGCGAAATCGAAATGCTCGAGCACCAGATGCGTCGCGGTGCCAGTGTCGGCGGCGTTAGGCGAGGTCGTGGTTTCGCTAATGAAACGAGGCGTAGGCAACGTTGGATTTGCAACCGGCAGGGAGGTGGCCGGTTCGATGAGAGGCGGGCGTTCGGTAATGTCGGTTATGTGCACTTCATCCGCGTGGGCGCGCTTCGTTACCGATTCCGCTGCCGGCGCGTGCGCGAAATCGCGATAGGGATACGCATACGCCAACCTCGCGATGATTTCCTCGGCAGTGATGTCGCTAGACGGCGCAGGAGTCAACGGAAGCAGGTCGGCGATGCGATTCAATCGCGCATCGTTGGCGGCTTGTTCATCCGCAGATCGAGGCGGCGCTGCGGGTGGGGCGCTGTGCGCGGTCATCGTCAAAACCGTTTCACCCGCACTGACCGCGACGGGGCCGAGCCAGTCCAGCGTTGTGCGGGCGCCGAGAATCGAATCATCCGGCAGTGGGCCTTCATGTCCTGCCCAACGCGCTCGCCATTTCTCGTCGGCACCTGTGCGTGGTGTGCCGATGAGAATGAGATGTTCCTGCGCACGCGTCAGCGCGACGTACAGCACGCGCAGTTCCTCAGCCAGCATCTTCCTCAACAGCGTCGGCGCGATGACGGTGGACGCGAGGGATGGATAGCGGATGAAGCGTGGTTCATCGACGACGTGCAGGCCGAGGCCTTCGTCTTTGTCGACGACGATGGAGCCGCGGACATCCTGCAGGTTGAATCGCTTGCCGAGATCGGGCGCGAAGACGACGGGGAATTCGAGGCCTTTGCTTTTGTGGATCGTGAGCACCTGTACCGCGTCCACCGCAGCGGATCGCACGACGGCTTGGCCGGCGTCAACTTCGTCACGCAGCTGCTCGAGAAATTCGAGGAATCGCGACAGGCCCGAGCCGTCCCGCGCGACCTGTGCGAACTGCACGGCTCGTCGATGCAGTTCGAGCAGGTTCGCCTTTCGCTGTGCGCCGTCGGGCAGGCCGCACACGTAAGCGAGATATCCACTTTCGTCATAGATGTTCGCGATCACTTCCGCCAGTGGACGCCGCTGCGCGAGCTGCCGCCAGGCGTTCAGTTGATGGAAGATGTCGCGCAGTCGGGCTGCAAGTTCATCGTCATGATCGATGGAATAGCGAACGGTGGCAGCGTGGAATGGGACGGTTTCGTCCGGAAAACCCAGCCGAATCTGTGCGAGACTGCTTTCCGGTTCGGGCAGTTCACCGAGCGGGTTTCGCAGGAACGCTGCGAGAGGTAGATCATGCTGTGGATTGTCGAGCAGTTTCAAAAGCGACAGCACATCCATCACTTCGATCGCAGAGAAAAATCCTGAACCACCCTCGGCCAGCACGGGGATGCCGCTCTTGCGCAGCACGTTGGCGTACTGCTCGATCTTCTGCTTGCGCGTGCGAAGGAGGACCGCGATATCACCGAAGCGAATGTCGCGCATGCCCGTAGGATCTTTGGTGGCGACTTGCGCGCGGGTGGAGCCGTCGAGGCCCATCATTGAACGGATGCGCAGCGCGATGAACGTTGCTTCCCGTTCGACGCGTTCTGCATCAAACGCATCATCGTTCCCGTCTGCGGGCGTTTCGTCGGTTTCGCCTGCCTGTGGTTTGTCAGGGAGAAGGTGCAGTTCGATCGGCGCACCGGTGAACGTGCCTGCTGCGGGGAACTGCGCGCCGGGCACGAGTCGATGGCCAGCGGTGTAGTCGATCTCCGTCGCGCCGAAGGTCATCAGCCGATCGAAGATTTCATTCACCGCGCCCAGCAATGCGGCTCGACTGCGGAAGTTCTGGCTAAGGTCGATCACCTCGCCACCACTTTCGGGTTGCTTGAAGTGCGCGTAGCGGTCGAGAAACAGCCGTGGTTCAGCGGCGCGGAAGCGGTAGATGCTCTGCTTCACATCGCCCACGCAAAACAGGTTGCCAGCAGCTGGGCCGGCGGGCAGGCATTCGGTGCTGACGAGTTTCAGGATCGATTCCTGAAGATCGTTGATGTCCTGATATTCATCGACCAGCACATGCCGAAACCGCGCATGGCACGCACGCGCGACCCGGCTTGGTCGACCGGTGTCACCTTCAACTGTCAGCAACGCCAGTGTGCGACGTTCAAGATCCGAAAAGTCCAGCGAGCGCATGCGCTCTTTCGCAGCGGTGTAGAGATCGGTAAATGCCTGCACCAGCGAAAGCAGTTCGATTGCGGGCGCGACGATGGCTGTCATGCCTTCACGCCACTGCAATTCGGTGAACCGCAGCGATTCGCGCAGGGTTCCTTCCTTAACGTCTTTAAGGACATCATCCATCGCGCTTTTGGCGACGGTTTTGCCGGGAAGCGCGTTGCCGTAGCTGGGCAACTTGCCGGGGGAAAAATCGTTCGACAGTTTGGCGAGTGCATCGACACCACTTTGCGAAAGCGCATCCTGCCATGCACCAACCGCAGCGGCGGTGTTGGTGAGGATGTCGAGGTACTTTGGAAAATCGCCCGCCTGCTGAATGGTGCGCGTGGCCGCTTTAATGCGATCGATTAATGCAGTCAGGTCGCGCTTCAAGCCGGTTTCGAATTTGTTCCCGAGTACTGAGTGCTTCAACGAACTCGCGGAAGCGGCTTGGGTGAGGTGTTCGATCGATTCATTCAACCAGCGGGCGGGGTCGGGCAGCGCGGTCAGCGTTTCGTAGATGGAAAGCACTTCACCGGCCAGTGCGCTGTCGTCGCCGTTGAAGTAACTGTCGAGCAACGACGTGAACGGGCTGGTTTGTCCGCCTTCGGTTGCGAAACGGTCGGCGATGAGCGTGCGGACGGTTTCACGTTTCAACAATGTCGCGGCGTCACCATCCAGGATCACGAAGTCCGGATCTAACCCGGCGGTGTGGAAATTCTGACGAAGCAACCGGCCACAGAAAGCGTGCAGCGTGCCGATCGCCGCGCGTTCGATGTTTGCGAGTTGGTGGACGAGCCGTTCGTCGGTCGCTGAGCGCGCCACACGCCTGGCGAGCGCTCCTCGCACACGCGAGCGCATCTCCGCAGCGGCGGCTTCGGTGAAGGTGACCACCAGCAGTTCATCCACACTGCACGGTTCAGCCGCGTCGCAGACGAGGTACGCGCAGCGCTCCGTCAGCACTGCGGTCTTCCCCGAACCGGCAGCGGCGCTGACCAGCAGGCTGTGACCAACCGTGGTGATGGCGGCCCACTGGGTATCCGTCCACTGGCGGTCGGAAGTTTGTCGTAACGTGTCAGTCATGATGGTTCAGATACGGGCCTGAAGCGTGAGCGACGGTCAGCTTACAGAATCTGACCGTCGCTCACGCTTCCGGCTCGTTGTTACTCGGTTTCCTTCTTCGCTTGTGCGATCAATTCATCCCGGCCGACCCCGATCAGCCGATTGTATTTGTTCGTCGTCACATCAAACCGGCAGATCGACATAAACCCACAACGGCTGCAGGGTGATGTCTTCCCGATGCGGTAGGGCGAGACATCAATCTTCCCGCTCACCATGCTCTCTGCGAGAGTTTCAAGCTTCCTTCGCACGAAGCTGAGAATGGCGAGGAAATCGTCGGCGTCGCAGACGTCACTCGCATTACGGTTGCCGAATTCACCTGTCTTGTTGCGCGACACCTGCCAGACCATCGACTTGCCTTCAACGAAATCCGGATCGAGCAAGTGCAGGCTGTCGGCGTTGAAGATGCCGCGCGATTTGGGTGACAGGCGGAATTCTTCCGTCTCCGGGTCAACGGCTTCATCTGGGTGGGCGACCAGCTCCAGTTTGCGCAGCAGCGACACATAAAAACCAGCTGCGGGTGTCAGTGGCGCGCCGGTTAATTCATGACCATTCGTCTGCAGCACGAGCAGGTAGGTAAGCAACTGAAGCGACAAGCCGTGGTAGATCGCTGCGGGTGAAAGTTTGTCGGCGCTCAGTTTGTAATCAAACACCGCAGCCTGTTGTGGACCGTCTTGTTGCAGTGTTCCAAGCACATCGATGCGATCGATCCGTCCGCGTAGATTCACTTGTGGACCCTTCGATGTTGAAAGGCGTAACGGGCCGATGGACGATTCTTCACCGCCGAAGGAAACACCGACGAAACCACTGTTCAAAGCACTGTGCGACGCGACCGCTTGTTGGCGATCGATGACCTGCTTCAACGTGCGTTCGATGCGCGAAAGCAGATACCGACTTTGGCCGGCGTCCATCGCGAGGTCTTTGCGAAGTTCGACACCAATCTGCGTGGCGGCAGTGGCAATTTGTGCATCGGTCCAGTCGTTCGTGAGATCGCGAAATGTCTTTCGGCTTCGGATCATGCCGCGGACGAAACGTTCGAGCAGGTTGTGATAGACGCGCGACAGGTCGAGCGATGAAAAGCCGTCGTCACTTCGACGTTCGATACGCAAGCCATACTGCACGAAATGTTTGAACGGACAAGCCGCGAATGTTTCCAGACGACTGACGGTGGCGTCAATCGGCCCGGTGAACATTGCTTTGGAAATTTCCGGGCGCAGCGAGGCGTTGTTGCTGTGCCGCAGTGCGCCCCAGGCGTGGAAGCGCAGGCGCGCAACCGCAGTGTCATCAGCCGGGCGGGTTGCGAGCCATTGATATAGCGAAGCGAGTGTTGCGTTGGTGGATGGATCACTATCCGGTCGACGCGCCCATTGCATCAGCGAGACGATGAGTTGCCGTGGTGTTGCGATCAGGCTCACATCCTCACCCGCGTGCGTGGTGGATGCGCCAACGTGTTCCACCGGCGCGGTCGGCACGATGGACCGCAGGCGTGCCCAGTAAGGCGATTCCGCCAGTGGTTTACCGGTCACCGTGTCGCACGCAACGCGCGAGCAGTAGAGCGACTCCGACGCTGCGGTGAACGCGACGTAGCCCAGCAGGCGTTCGTCCAGCAGTTGTCGTCCACCGTCGCCGCGAAGGGAAACTTCACCTTGTCGAAGCAGGTTGCGATCTCGATCTGACAGAATCGAATCTTCGCGAGGCGTTTTTGGGAACTGCCCGTCTGAAAGTCCCAGCACGATCACCGCCCGCACTTCAGGCAGGCGCGTTCGACCGACTTGCCCGACGAGTGCGCCATCCAGCATGGGCGGGGCGAGCGCCAGATCGAACGCATCCAGCCGAGTGCCGAGCAGGTCGATGAACGTGTCGGTGGTCATCGGTTCGTCACCCAGCAGGTCGACAAATTCGTCGAGCATCTCGACAAATTCCGCCCATACCTGCGTGTGTTCCGCAGCCTGTTCGAACTGCTGATCTCGAGTGGATTCTGCGATCCAACCGGAAAGGGTGACTGGGGTGCCAAGCTTTGTCAGCAACGCGAACAACCCATCAGCAAACGTGCGCGCGGTGTGCACTGCGGCGCGATTCTGGCACATATTCACGAACGGCTTGACCGCGTCGACGACCTGCCTGCGATAGCCATCGATTTTCGTCGCACGCTCGGCACGGGAAGTGATGTCGTCTTCACTATCGCGCGTCAGTTGGCGGTCGAAATTCCATGGCTCGGCCGCTGGCCAATCCGTCGCGCGAATGCGGTGGTCGAGGGCGTAGTTTTCCAGTTCATCCGCCTGGGTCAACGACAGCCCCGCCAGCCCGGTTTTCACGAGTGTGAACATCGCAGCGGTCGGCCAACCGTTGCTCGCGATGGTGAGGATGCTGCGCACCAGTCGAAGGAGTGGATGGTGAGCCGCTGCACGCCTGCGGTCGAGGAAGAAGGTGATCCCATGTTCGCGGAAGCTGGCGTCGACGAGGTCCTGGTAGGTGTTCAGATCGCGCACGAGCACCGCGATGTCGCGCATGCGATGCCCATTGCGCAGAAGGCTCAGCACATGCCGCGCAGCGGCGTCGACCTCGGCGGTGAGGTCGTCGGCTTCCATAAATGTGACCGCGGGAACTTCAGCTGATACCGAAGGGTTCGCGACGCTGTTGCCGTCGAAGACCGACCGCTCGATTGTTGAAAGTGACGGGTCACGAAAGCGATGTGTTTCCTTCAAAACGATTGGCGGCTCGATCGCGGCCTTCACTTTTCGCAGCGCGATGGCGAGCGTGCGGTAGGCGTCTTCGGTGCGATGGAAAAGGCTAGATTCATCCGGCAACTGGTCGAATGAATAAAAAACCTTCGCTGCGGGGTCTGCCAGAACGGTGATGTCCACTTGCTTACAGACGGTGGCCAGGCCGCCGATCATTCGGCGTTCGGATTCGGTGTAATCGTAGAAGCCGTCGATGAACACCGTCGCGCCGCGGATGAGTTTTGATTCACCCATCCGTTCCACCACCTGCTCATTTCGGCGGTGGGGGTCCAGGCGGTCCTGTCCTAGAAATTCGGTGTAGGCGTCGTAGAGGATATGCAGGTCGCCAAGCTTGGCGCGAAGGGTGTCGTCGGAATCGGTGTCGTCTGATTGCGCCTGCAAGGCGTCGATGACCTGCTGTGGCGCGTGGCCACTTCGTTCGAATTCTGCGAACGTCGCATCAAGCGTCTCCGCGAGGCCGGGGTGGTGGGCGACGCCGGCGAAGAATTTCAGTTGCGATTGCTTCTTTCGCAATAGATGACTGAGTATCAGTCGGCGTCCTGTGCCACTGACTTGCGGAATCGCAGCGCCACCGCAGTCGGCGAGAATTAGCTTGGCCAACCCATCGAACGATTCCACACGCACACGGCAGACGGCGGGCAGATCTGTTTCGGTAACCAATTGCCGTTCTGCGAGAAAGGTCGATTGTCGTGGCAACAGCCAGAAGATTGGTGAGCCGAGCGGTTCGGCGCGCAGCAGATCGACGATCGCGCCCAGACAGTGCGTGGTCTTTCCGCTCCCCGATCGACCGATGACAAACCGTACGGGCATATCGCTGATTAGTTTATCAAATGTTCGGGTCAGATGCCTGCGTCGTCGCGGGCAGGGTGGTGGGTGCCGTCGCAGGCAAGGCCGCTGGTGGTGATGAGGAATCGCCGGACAGATCGCTCAGGCTGAACGGCAGGCTGGCGAATGCTGCGATGAGGAAGATGACGATACCGAACGCGAGTTTGGTGAAGATGCCGATAAGCCTTCCGAGGGCCGCGCCCCATCCCACGCGCAGGCCCTGGCCCATGTCGCGCTTCACCATGGCTTCCGTCGCCCAGGCGCCGAAGAATGTGCCGAGGACAATGCCGATGATCGTGCCGACGACGGGAATGGGGACAAGCCCGGTCAGAAAAATCGCCCCGATGATGCCGCCGACGATCGACCCGACAAACGCACGTTTGCTACCGCCAGCCTTGGCAGCCCCCGCGCCACCAGCGACGAATTCGACGATCTCGGCGATTACTGCGATCACGGTTAGAACGATCAGGCCCGTCCAGCTGACGTACTGTCCACCGGTCACCCACGCGTAGATCGCGGTCGCGGCGACCATCAACCACAGGCCCGGCAGGGTGAGGATGTTGATCCACAAACCGACCGTCAGAAAAATCAGCAGGATGATGTAGTAAAGCCATTCCATAGTTTTGTTCGATCAGTCTTACCCTTCGACCGCTCGTTTTGCGAGCGATTGGCGAACGGGTAGGATGCGAATCGCCATGACCGATGCACAATCGACCAGCAATTCGGTCAACGCCCAACCCGGCCCGACCGATGACGATATGCGGCTGGTGGTCGCCGGTATGCGAAAGCTGCTGGTGACTTTGGAGGCTGCCAACAGTGACCTTCAGCGAGACTGGTCACGCGTCGGGGACCAGGCGATGGCGGTCGGGCGCGACGCGGTGCAGCAGGCACTTGCGGTCGCAAATCGAGTGAACAGGAAGATCGAGGACGCGTCGATGAACCGTGACGCGAGGAACGAATGACAGAAGAAAATCATATCACCGAAACACCGACATCGACGGCTCCCGTTGTCTACCCAATTATCGCCAAGCCGGGCTCGTACTATCGCAATGTGCGATACGTTCTCACTGTTGCCGCCATCGCTGCGGGCGCGTGGTTTGGGTACGACGGGTGGGTGAACTGGCCAGCCCAGAACGCCGAGTATGACCGCCTGGAACAGCAGTATCGCGACAGTAGTGGCGCGGACGATAAAAGCTTCAAGGCTGCGGTCGACGAAAAGGGACTGAAGAAGCGAAGTGAGACCGATCTGACGATCCAGAAAATTCTCGCGATCACGCTTCCACTCGCTGGGCTCGGGTTGCTTGTGTCGATGCTCTACAAGTCGCGAGGCGAGTACCGGTACGATGGGAAGACGCTTTACGTGCCGGGCCATCCACCGATTGATGTGGATTCCATCAGCCGAATTGATCGTGCGAAGTGGGACCGCAAAGGGATCGCGTTTTTTGATTACGCCACAGCCAACGGCGGCATCGGCCGGGCCAAGCTGGACGACTTCCTTTACGAGCGAGAACCGACGGACAAGATCTTCGATCTGATCGCAGAGAAGTTCGAATCACCATCGGTGGAATAATCGGCAAGGGCGGAAAAGTCGGTCCCTTAACGCGCCGATGTTGAACACGGGTAGTTCACTTGAACGCCCGTGCATGACGACACTTTCCGACTCAACTTTTGCGCTGCCCCTGGCGCGCCCGGCGCTGCCGATATTATCGGCCAGGTGGTTCACGCATATCGCGCTGGGGCTGTTATTGGTCACGTCGATCGCGACGGTGGTGCTGTCGATCCAGAACTGGTCCGACATGGACCCCGCTGCCGGCGCGTGGATTACGCTGGCGGACGACCTGGCGCGGGACGGCACGTTCTACCGACCGTTGGTGTTGGAGGACGGTACCGGTGGCACGCGCTACATGCCGTTGTCGTTCGTCATTCATGCCTTCGTCGTCACACTCGGTTTCCCGTTGATTGCCAGTGGGTTTGCCCTCAGCATTTTGTGGGGGATTGCACTGTTGGCAGGCGCTTGGCGACTGCTTCGCTTGCTGAACGTGCCGCGGAATGATGCGATCATCGGCACGGTGCTGCTGCTCGGTGCGGGTTGTGTGCAGAGCGCCATTTCAAGTGTGAAAGGGGATCTCGCCGCTGCTGCGTTGAATGTGTGGGCGCTGGTGGCGTTCGTGGTGTGGTGGAAGTCACAGCGACGAGGCGCGTGGCCGACGTTGGCTGCGATGTTCTTTGCGTTGGCGTTCATGACGAAGATCACGTCGGTCTTCGGTTGCGCCGCTGGGTGCGTTGTGTTGCTGCTGGACCACCGTTGGCGCGACGCGTTCAAACTCGCATCGCTGACGGTCCTGTTCGCACTCATTGGCGTCGCGATCGTGCAGTTTGCCAGTGATGGCCGATTCATTGAATCCCTGTGGGCTTGTGGCGGCGCCCGTGGTTCCATGCGATTCCTCGCAATGGCACCGGTGCGATTCTTCGAACATCTTTCCGCGTACGACACCGCAGCGATGGTTGCCATGATGGTCGCGTTCGGGGCGTTGCTGCTGGCGCGAAGGTATTACGATTGGCGTGCACAGCCGTTGCCCATCGTCGCGCTGGTGATGACCGTACTGGCAACCATCGCGATCTACGGTAGCCCTGGTACGGCACGCAACCACCTCATCGACCTATACACCATCGCCATCATCGCCAGCACGTTTGCGGTCTCACGATGTAAGTCCCGTCCGGAAATACGAATCGGCATGCCGGGGGCGCAAGCGCTCGGCGCTGCGATGATCACGACATCAATGCTTTGGCAGGTGTGGCATCAGTACGACGGCAAATCAATGCAGGCCGCATTCGCGAGCGTGGCGAACGTGTCGGGGCCAATCCTGAGTGAACAGCCAATCATCCCACTCCTGCGCGATGAACGACCTTATTGCATGGACTGGTTTTCCTACGAAACCTTCACAACCCGCGACCCACAACTTGCAGCGAGATTGCATCGCGACGTAGCGAGCCAGCGGTTCGGCGCGATCGTGTTCCATAAGAAAATTACGTCGGATGGGAAGATTGATATCGATCGATCGATGCCTGTCGTGCCGATTGTGCTGAAGCACTATCGTGAAGCGGGTGAATTCGAAGGGTACACCGTCTTCGTGCGTAAGTAGGCTATCGGACCACACAGCCGCGCTTCCAATTTTAGTGTTCA
>SXGT01712616.1_pt1 | contig 10516 bp, 7 predicted proteins | sample 3176221 | NCBI WGS metagenome assembly SXGT01 (sample SAMN11356862, study PRJNA531348) | freshwater metagenome | isolation source: freshwater sample F1-120 | place: China: Fuxian Lake, Yuxi | collected 2017-12-25
GCATCCTCGGCAAGTTCCTTGGCGTGGGCCAAGGCTGCATTGGTGGCCCGTGCTTCCGTAACGTCGTCGAGCATCCAGACTGTTCCGCGAGAAAGATCGCTCGGATCGATGGCGCTGCCGCTGAGGCGGCACCAGAATCGCGATCCATCCTTGCGAACCAGTTCCTGCTCGCGCTGGTCTGTCTTGCCCTGCGACAGATGTTCATAGACCTGCTGACCGCCGGCCAGGTAACCTTCCTCGTCGGGGTACCAGATGCGCGTCGTCTGGCCGACCAAATCGCCTGGTGCGTAGCCGAACAGGCGCTCCAGCGTACTGTTGCTGCGCACGATGACACGGTTCTGGATGAATGCTATACCGAGCGTCGCGGCCTCGAAAATGGCATCCTGCTCCGCACTGGCCAAGTGCATGGCCTGCTCGGCTTCCTTGCGTTCGGTGATCTCGTACATCCAGGTCAACAACAGACGCTTGCCTTCCTGTTCGATCCAGCGGGTGTTGAGCAGCACCCAGATCAGCTTGCCATCGTCGCGACGGAACTGTGCTTCGTAATCATCGACACGGCCTTGCGTTTTCATCAGGCTGACGAAATGGGCGCGATCCTCCGGGTTGGCCCAGAACTCCGAGCTACGACGTGCCTTGAGTGCCTCCGGGGTCAGGCCAAGCAGGTCGGCCAGACGGCGGTTGGTAAAGAGTTGCTGACCGTCTTCGGTGACCATGGTCACGGCGGCCGGGCTGTCCTCGAGAATCTGCCGCAGGCGCGCCTCGTTTTCTTCATTGATGCGTTGTTGCGCCTCCAGGGCTTTGGCTTGTTCCTGCGTTGCCAGTAGCAGTTCATGCGTGCGGGCGCTACGATCCAGAATCTCCATGCACAACGCCAGCATCGGCAGCAGGCTGTCGATCAGATTGCGTTCGTCGGCATCTAGTTCATGCAGGAGGGCCAGCTCGATCACACCGAGCAGCACATGATTGTTGATGATGGGCAGAATCAGGATGGCCGCCGGGGCGCCCCCCGACAGTACCGAACTGACTTGCAGATAACCGGCAGAGGGGTGTTCGATGAGGATCGGCTGCAACTCGATGGCACACTGACCGACCAGACCTTCACCAAACGGGATGGCATCAGGCAGCGCTGCATCGTCGGGGCGGGCATAGCCCCCACAGAGAATCAGTGTGTCGTGCTCCGTCGTACGATAAAGGCTGCCCTGGGCCAGATCTACATGGCGAGACAGTCCGCTCAATAAGGCCTGACTGAGTTCCTTGAAACTGCTGGCCGTTTGCAGCAGGGGCGCAAGTTCGGCCAGGGCAGAGGCCCGTTTCATTTGTGCGCCGATTTCGTGATTGGTGATGGCCAGCTCACCGAACAGCTTGGCCAATGGTTGGCTCAAATCACGGGAAATGCGTCGCGACATGGCAAAGCCGACGCCGATCACGCCCCCCAGCAAGGCGACCAGTACGACGACAAGACGCGCTGACCATGGCGAGAAATCGGCGGTCGGTGCCAGCGTCGCAATGCGGAATTCCTGATTGCGGAAGGGTAAGCGATTCAGGTTGACGAACCAGGTATGGCCTTTTTCGTCAGTGACGATTTTGGTGTCGGCACTATGGTCGGCGAGGGCCTGGGTCAGCAAGGGCAGACCGATTTTTTCCGGTTCTTGCAGCACGGCCTTTTTCAGGGCTTCGTCGTTGTCGAAACCGGCCAGCCGGGGCAACCCCAGCACCTTGTTCTCGGTGGTGAGCAGAGCCACCTGACCATGTGCGCCATAGGCCAACTGGGTGGTGAAGCGGGAAATGTCGGTGAGCAGGACGTCGAAGGCAACGACCAGTTGCTTGCCAGTTTTCTTGTCGATCCAGCGGATCGACGCGGTGATGCCGGGATCCTTGGTGGATTGGAAAACATAGGGTGCCGTCCAGTGGATCTGGTTTTCGGGGGTGGCAACGGCACCGGTGAACCAGGGGCGTTTGCGCGGGTCGTAATCCTGTTCCTTCCATTCATCGCCGCTGCGGGTGAGGGCGTCCTTCCAGATCAGCCAGTGTTGTTGCTTGCCTTGCTTGGGCACATCGGTCAGGCGGTTTTTCCAGCCCTCCGGCGTCTTCAGCAGGAGGATCTCGCGGCCATCGTCACTGGCCAGGTGGATGCTGCTGACGATGCTGCGCTGCTGGAGCACCGGGATCATCAGGCGGTTGAATTCGGCCGGATCGTCGATCTTCGCCAGTCCGTCGCGGCTCCAGTCCTGCAGGGTCAGCAATACCTGCTCGATCTGACTGACCATGCCTTCGACACGGTTGACGACGCGTTCGGTGGCGTCCAGCTGTTGTGCCCTGGCAGCCGATTCGGCCAGTGGCTTGGCCTGCAGCCAGTAGAAGCAGGCCGCGACGATCAGGGCAGACAGGACCAGGGCGACCGGGGCATTCCAGCCCAGGCGGTCCAGTAGCTGCTGGATGTGCGACGCGTTCTGGGCATTTCCGGCAGACGCTGTCGTCGCCGGTTGGTGATGTTGACGGCTGCCCATCATCTGACTCCCTTGGTTTTATGACGTTTCGGCGCATTTTTGCATGTGAATACCAGCCTATGGTGGGGAAATGACCTTTTTTCAATTCACCTCGCATCGCTTCCATGGCCCGCTTCCCAGTAATGGTCTTGCCACTACTTGCGGCCTCTCGCCTCTCCACTTTCGCCGTTTGCAGTTTTACCCTCTGATCCCGCATTCGCACCGTAGGGCGACCACCACTTTTGATTGCACCCTGATTCCAGGTGCAGCCAACCTCCAGGGCGCTAATACCTTCATATCCGGCATCAAGCGGTAACGGTCGAACACTACGAGCTTCCGCATTGGCACGCAGGTAAAGCAGTCTATTTTCAACACCAGTACGCTGGCACGCTTCTGTCAGGGTAATTGGAGTCCCCTCCTCCAGTTTCGCGCACAGTTGCGTTTTAAGCGCGCAAATTTGTCGATGCACAGTATTGAATTACAGGTATTGCCGCGGTAAAGTAAGGATGTAATGCAATCCTTACCGGAGAATGCCATGCTCGCTGTCGCTAAAATTACGGCAAAAGGTCAAATCACTATTCCGCAACATGTACGCGCCGCGTTGCATGTGTCGGCCGGCGATCTGATCTCCTGGGAAGTCGGCGCTGACGGGTCGGCAAAGGTGCGCCGTGTGCAGCCGCTCGACCTCGATTACCTGCGTGCCGTTGAGGGAACGCTGTCCGAATGGGCGGGTAGCGCGGATGAGGAGGCCTACGGTGGTCTTTGAGCGCTTTACAGTCGTACGGGTGCCGTTTCCATTTACCGACCGCAACGCCACCAAGAACCGTCCAGCGTTGGTGCTTTCCACTGCTGCCGCCTTCAACACCCTGTCCGGCCATTCCGTGATGGCCATGATTACCTCGCAGGGCAACGCGCCATGGCCGCTCGACTGTCCGATTGCCGACCTCACCGCCGCCGGCTTGCCAGCCCCTTCACTGGTGCGTTTCAAACTCTTCACCCTTGACCATCGCTTGGTGCGTGGCGAACTCGGAAAACTCTCGCCTACGGACGTGGCCAGCGTACACAATGGATTGAACTTGCTGCTGGAAGGCACCGCTTAACCGTGTCAGGCGCACTCCACATCGCCGGCGTCGGCACTTCTGCGGGCGGGCTGGAGGCGTGGCTATTCGGATATTTGTGCAGGACTGAGACGCCGTCCTGCCACCGCCGACTTTTCAGGGCATCAAGTTAACGAGCTGTTCGGGAATATGCAGGGCGTAACCCTGCGCATAATCGACATCCAGCGCTTTCACTACCGCCAGCACGTCCGCACTGGTAACGAACTCGGCCACGGTCGTTAGATTTCGCAAATGCGAAAGGCGCACCATCGAATCGACCACCGCACGGTCGTCGAGGTCGAAATCGACGTTGCGCACAAACATGCCGTCGATTTTCAGGGTCTGCACCTTGAAGCGTTTCAGGTAGCCGAAAGAGGACAGACCGCTGCCAAAATCATCCAGCGCCAGGCTGAAGCCCTTTTTTTGGCAGAAGTCGAAGAAGCTGAGGGCCTGGTCGAGTTGGGCAATCGCGCAGCTTTCGGTGATTTCAAAGCCGAGCGTGGCCGGGATGATGCCATACCGTTCCGTCATGTGCTCGATGAATTCGGCCAGGCCGGTATCAGCCAGCGTCAGGCCGGAAAGATTAACGTTGAGCTTGAAGATTGGTTTGCCTGCCAGTTGCCAATCACGCAACTGCATCAGGCTGTGTTCGATCACCCAGCGGTCGATCAAAGGAATCAGGCCATAGCGTTCGGCGGCAGGGATGAAGCGGCCCGGCTGGATCAGGGTGCCATCTTCACTTTTCATCCGCACCAGCACTTCAGCATAGTCCGACAAATGGGGCTTCAGCGAAACGATGCGTTGTGCATGCAATTCCATCCGGCCGGCACCCAGTGCATCGGAAATTTGCGTGAGGGACAGGAAATCGAGCTGGCGTTGCTGGAAATACAGGTCGGTCGGCAGGTAGAGCTGGGCACGGTTGCGGCCGCGTTCTTTGGCGGCATAGCAGGCAGTGTCGGCGGCCATCAACAGATCCGTGATCGTCCGTAGTTCCGGTGAGGATTGCGCGATGCCAATCGAAGCGCCGATGCGGAAGGTGCGCCCTTCCCAACTGAATGGCAGGCTGCGGATGTCGTCGATGACCGACTGGGCGCGCTGTTCGGCTTCTTCAATCGACAGGTTGCAAAGAATCATGCCGAACTCGTCACCGCCCAGCCGGGCCAGAAAGCCGAACGAGAAGCGCGCCTGCATGACGCGCGACAGATGTTGCAACAGGGAGTCGCCCGCCGTATGGCCGCTAGTGTCATTGACCAGCTTGAACTGATCGAGGTCGATGTAGAAGACGATCACCTTGCCCGGCAGCCGGGTATCCAGCTCGTGCATCAGCTCCATTTCGAACGCGCGGCGGTTGTGGAGGCCCGTCAGCGTATCGTGCGAGGCCGCATAGTTAAGAGCGTCCATGCGGCTTTGTACGGCCTCGGCCATGGCATTGAAGCTACGGCCGACCATCGCAACTTCATCGTCACCGCGTAAACTGATGCGAGCACTGAAATCACCGTCAGCAATCTGCCGACTGGCGGCAGAAAGGGAAACGAGATTGCGCGTCAGCCAATAGGCGGTCAGCAGCAACAACACCAGCGATAGGACAATCGCCAGCAGGGCAAACACGACGCTTTTCTGGATCAGCGCTGCTCGTGCATCCTGAAGGAACGCGAGCGACAAACCGTATTGCACCTTGCCGTAGAGAACCTCCTGAAAGTCGACATCAAAAGCCACATGGACCGTGGCGCCGCCGTCCTGCACCGAACTCGGAACGGGTAATTCCTGGCCTTCCGGCCAGCCCACGGCCGCGACCACTTTGCCGCGCTGGTCGCTCACCGTCAGATAAAGAATGTCATCCGCGGTTTTCCAGCCTTCGAGGATGTCGCGCAAGGTGGCGTAGTCGCGTGAAACCAGCGGTACGGCGACAGCCGTCTTGTAAGCCCGTTCCACCGCCTGAATGCGCATCTCCATTTGGAGGGCCAACTGATCCTCAATCACCCGCAAACTGTTGATAAACAGGGCGCCCAGGATGAGGATTTGAATGCTCAAGCTGACAAGGACCAGCTTGGTGCGAAGGGAGAGTTGGCCCATCGGAGGTAACGCTCAGCGCATGTCCTTGACAATCTGCCGCGTCTGATCGAGGAAGGGGCGCAAAGCGGCCAGTTCATTGGCCGTGATGACGTCATAGCCGCCATACGCCGTTTTCTCGAAAAATACCTTGCCATCTGGATGCTCGGGGGTAAAGGCAATCAAGGCGGCTTTCAATTGCGCAATCAACGGCTTCCCCAGGCGCCGGTGGGCCAGCGTGAGCAAATGCGGGAACATGTAGCCCGTTGGCAGGGTGCGCAGCTGTTGCTGAATATCTGGTGGAATCTGCTTCACAGCGGTGCTGGTGGCCAGACCGGCATCGGCCTCGCCCATCACCGTCGCGGAAATGGAGGCGCCGTGGGTGGGACGTTCGATAATCTCGTAATGCATGCCCGCCACCAATCCAGCGTCGGCCAGCCACTTGACCGCGACAATGCGAATCAGGGCCGACTTGTCCGCCATGGCAATTCGCTTGCCGGCAAAATCGGCAGGACGCTGGAAGGTACTGCCATTCTTGACGACCAATAGCGGATCAAGGTTAGTCTGATAATGGACCAACGGAACATAATCCCCCTTCTCGATGCCCAGCATGGCAAAGTGCGGCGGGCTGATCGCGATGTCGTACTCTCCCGCCATGAACGCCATGACATAGGCCTCAAAACTCGGGGCGGTGTAAAACTCGATCGGTCGTTGCAGGGTTTTTTCAAGATACTGGAACAAGGGCCGATGCGTGGCCATCAGGGCCAGTGCGCTGTTGTAGGGGTGCACAGCCATGCGCAAAGGCGCCGCCTGAGCATGCAGCACAGAGCCTGCCCACGATGACATGGCCGCAGCCAGCGTCGCTTTGAGAAAAAGACGTCTCAACATTCACTTCCCTCAACTTATCATTGTTTCGGTTATCTTACGACCAAAAACCACGATCCGAAGAAAAAACATCAGGTTATTACGTAAGTAATAGACTTTACATGAACATAGAAATCAGCGAATCATCAGGCGTGCGCTATCTGCACTTCGGCTCCCACTGGATTCAGGGCGCTATGCGCCTGGCGCGCCCATGGGCGCTGGAACTTGACTACACACGCGAGATGATGACGGCGCTGCTGCTGCGCCCCGACACCGCGTGGCCGCAGTCCGTCCTCTTAATCGGCCTGGGTGCCGCCTCACTCACCAAGTTTCTGCATCGCCACCGACCCGAGGCCAAACTCACGGTGGTGGAAATCGACGCCCATGTCGTGCATGTCGCCCGCCATTCCTTCAAGCTGCCCGAGGAAAGTGACCGTCTGCGCCTCCATATCGACGATGGCGCAAGTTTCATCGCGGCCAGCCAGCAGCTTTTCGACCTCATCCTCGTCGATGGCTTCGACGAAAACGCGCGCACCGGGATGCTCGACACCCTGCCCTTCTACTTGAACTGCAAGGCCAGATTGTCCAGTACCGGGGTACTGGTGACCAACCTGCTGTCGAAACGCAAGGGCGTCAAAAAATCCATGGAACGGCTGGAAGAGGCCTTCGAGGGACGCGCTATCGCCTTTCCGTCCTGCGACAGCGGCAACGTCGTCGCCTTCGCCGCCGCGGGCAATCGTATCTCGCACTCGCTAGCCGAGCTTAAAACCCTGGCCAAACAGCTCAAGTTGGCGACCGACCTGAACTTGCAGCCCACCATCAGCCGCCTCGAACAGGCCAATCGCTGCCCGGCCGGAAAACTGCAGTTATGAGTGTCAGTGGGCTGCGGACGCCCATACGCGCGAAACGGAAAAGCGCGCCATCTGAGCCATGTCCAGATGCGTGTAGTCGCGGATGCCGTAACCGTACTCGCTCAATGATCGCACCCTGAACTCATGCGGCATCACGCCAGTGGGCAACAGGATTCTGGTGGCATAGCGCGGCAGCGAACCCTGCTTGTCCCAACTGGTGACGATGGCTGTCTCGCGATTGGCCAGACGGACGAAGGTGCCGGGCGGATAGGCGCCCATCAGCTTCTTCAGGGCCTGAAATATCTGCGGATCGAATTGCGTCCCGACGGATTTGCTCAACTCCAGGATGGCGTCTCGCGGCGTCTTGCGTGCCCGACCGGAACGCAGCAGGATTAACGCACACCAAGCATCGGCGACACGCAGAATGCGCGCCTCCTGAGATATCTCTTGGCCTTCGAGGCCAAGCGGATAGCCGCTGCCATCGATATTCTCGTGATGCTGATCGACCGCCGTAATCCAGCCCACATCCACGCCGGACGCTTGCAGCAACAGCTCGGCAGACAAACCGGGATGCCGCTGGACATTGCCCTTCTCCACCTCGCTCAAGGGGCTGCGCTTCTTGGCCCAGTCATCATGCAGGGGCAGCAGTGAAAGGTTCATAGTCAGCGCAGCCCGAGCCAGTATGTGCTGGCGCCACAGATTCCAGCCCAACGCATCGCCCAGCAAAATGGCTACCACCGCCGTCGCGAAGGCGTGCTTGGTGGCATGACGCTTGCCGGGCAGATGCGACGCCGTGACGACACACAGGTCGGAATGGCTGCCGCACAAATGCACCAGATCGCCGGCCTGACGCTTCAAGTGCAGCACATCTTCCGGACGACTGCACCAAACATCCATTAGGCTGACGTAGCCGTGATATAGACCTTCAAGACGCTGAATGCTGTGCCGATCATCGCCTTCCGATTCCGCACGCGAGCGGTACAAGGGCTGATCCAGCAGAGTTTCTGCATCCCCGTTGATCTGTGTGCCCCGTTTGACGAGCAACATCCCTTTGCTGTTGAACAGGTCAAAGGGCAAGGGAGAATTCATCACCTCCGGGGACAGCCGGCAAGGCTGCAGGGCGGGGCGGGGCTGTTGGGTTTGTTGAATTTGCATGACGTCATCTCCTGATTATGCTTGGCCAGCATTACACGCAATTAGCTTGCCAAACCCCGGCTAATCAGGGTTTGAGGCGAAACCGGCGAGGTTGCCATGTGACGGCGGCAATTATTGCCGGCCGGGTTTTGTGCGCGCTGGCGTACAGAGATTCACGGCAGTGGGGGGTAAGGTGAGTTCAGCAGGCAATGAACACCCTCTCAATACGAATTGCTCGCGTCCCTACCCGAAAGGAACTCCTAATGAACAACATTATTTACATCGTCGGTCTGGTCGTTGTCGTCATTGCGGTCTTGTCATTTTTTGGCATGCGCTAAGACATCGAAAGGCGCAACAACCTGACACTAGTCCGCCGCCAGGGCAAATTGCTTGGCGACGAAGGTCCAGATCATCCGTGAATCATCCGGCCCTTTTGGATCGCTGAAACGATGCCCTGCGGCACCACCACTCCACGCGTGCCCAAGCCTGTCGACCTCACAGAGCGTCGCGATCAAACGGCCGCGATGTCGATATTCGGTGATGGTTGCTGCGTAACGCGTACCACGTTGCACCTTGCGTGGCTGGCTTGCCTTGGCGCCCACCCGTTCGCTCCAGCGCAGCGCTGCATCAGACCCATTCTTGCGGGCAACCACTTGGTCTGCTGCCCCGTGAATGACTAATAGGGCGGGCAATCTCACCTCGGGGGCAACGGTCGGGAGCGGCGACGTTGTCACGCTTTGCCCGAACATTGCCTGGATCGCACTCGCCGACGAATGCGCGACGCCCGGCGCGATCCCCGAATGCATGGCGATTGCCCGAAATCGTTGCGGATGGTGAGTCGCCAGCAGCACGGCCATGCCGGCCCCGGCTGAAATTCCCGCCAGGGCCACCCGGCCCCGATCAACGGCTTGCAACAGGCAGACCTGCTCAATGGTCGCACTGATCGAACTGGCTTCAGCTTGAGCCCGGCCGGTCCGCGTGTCGTACCAGTTCCAGCAACCCTGCATACTAGATAGCCGATCCTGCTCGGGGTAGAGCACGAAAAAGCGCTCACGGGCCGCGACCCGATTCATCCGGGAGCTGGCAGCCAGTGCTTCAGCATCCTGCCCGCAGCCGTGCAGCATGACCAGCAAAGGCAAGCGCTCATTGCTCCGCATGCCGGAAGGCTCATAGAGCCGATAGCGGCGAGGCCCCGCCGCGCCGATGGCGATCCCAGTCGTCCAGTTGGCCGCTGGCACCATCGCTTTTTTTTTGCATGCCAGACGTTGCCGCACCAACGGCGCAGCCCGCAGGCTTTCCTTGATTGCCTTGGTGCCAACGCGCACAACGGACCGCGCCATCGTCTTCAACACACACTGTAATGTTCGGCTCCAAGCCGCTTTTCGCTTGTGCCGCACCATTTGATGTACCTCGACCTAGTTGATCAGCAAGATCAACTTTAGGCAAAACCCGCTGCCGTATCTGTCTGTTTTCGAACATTGCCAGGCCGGTGCGTTAGCCTGGAGATCTCCCTGCATACGTTGATCGAATCCCGAGTCAGTCCGTTGGATGTCTCAGTAGGACCAGGGATCGTGCCTGGAGAATGTAGGCGCTTCCGCGTGCATAGCGTTTGATGTTCGCTTGACCCGAGGGAAAACTCGTATCGACCAAGGTGAGCCAGCGTGAACGTGAACGTAACCGAAAGCCGGGCAAGGTGAAGGGAATTTCTTCCGCCGATGCATTTAACATGAGCAGAACATCATCGTCGCAAACCGGTTTGCCAAGCCGGTCGACCTCACCGATCGCGTCGCCCGCGAGATACATGCCGAGGCAACGAGCGAAACCCTGATTCCATTCGTCATCGCCCATTTCGAGTCCGTCCGGATTCAGCCACATGATATTTTCAACCTTGCCGCGCAGGCGCTGATCCTGAAAAAAACTTCTGCGCCGGAAAATCGGATGCGCTTTGCGCAAGCTGATCATGAACTGGACAAACGCCAGCAGTTCTTCATCTTCCGGCTGCAGTTGCCAATTGAGCCAGCTGATCTCGTTGTCC
>SXGT01752600.1_pt1 | contig 10515 bp, 5 predicted proteins | sample 3176221 | NCBI WGS metagenome assembly SXGT01 (sample SAMN11356862, study PRJNA531348) | freshwater metagenome | isolation source: freshwater sample F1-120 | place: China: Fuxian Lake, Yuxi | collected 2017-12-25
GCGCTTGCCGGGGTAGCCCTCAGCGTATTTGTTGGTGAGCTGCGTGCCCTGCGCAGCCATCACCGCCGGGGAGGCGTAGTTTTCGCTGGCGATCAGCTCGATGTGGTGTTCCTGGCGCGCGTTCTCCGACTGGATCGCGGCAAAGATCTCGGGATCGGTTTGTTCGATGAGGTGTTGGCGGTCGTACATGGCAGTCCTTCAAGACATGAATCCTTGCGCAGAGACAAGGGCTGCCCAGGCGAACGGCTGAACACCGGAGCCGTCGCGGTTCCGGCGGTACGCTTCCCAGTGGTTGTCCCTGCGCCGTCCGTATTGAAAGATCAGGGGGGCCACGTCAGCGGCAGATCCCGTCCTCGGTGGGTCGGGGTTGCGCGCCTATCGCCAGTTGCGTACCCGGCGAGTTTAGCCGAGCCCGCGCGATGCCCGCTGCGTTCAGGAGCGCGTGAGGTTGACGGCTGGCAAGGCAGGCTGGGCCGGGCCCTCGGCTTCCAGTTCGGCACCCGCTTTGACCGGTGCAGGCACGACCACCGGCGCTGCGGGTGCCACCACGGGAATGGGACGTGGGTGCGGCACATGGGCCTGCACGGGCTTGCCTTTGGCCACGCTCAGGATGCGCAGGTGCTCAGCCATCACCTTGTTGATGTACCAGCTGCCATCGGTGCTGACCGCACCGACATAAAGGCGAAGCCCGCCTTCGACCGATCCGGCGCGCTTGATGCAATCCTGCAGCACGCGAACGCCTACGCGCAGATTGGACATGGGGTCGAAGGCAGCGAGGTGACCGCCGAAGTCTTCGTATTTGTCGGTGTGGACTCGCGTCAGCACCTGCATGAGGCCCTGGGCGCCCACGGGGCTTTGGGCGAACGGATTGAAGCGCGACTCCACCGCCATGACGGCGAGGATCAGGGTGGGATCGAGGTTGGCCTTGGCACCGATCTCATACGCCTCGGCCACCAGTGCGCCCAGCGGCTCGGCAGCAACGCGGTACTTGCGGCTGAGCCAATAGGCGACGTTGGCCTGCTCCTTGGGCAGTGCGGCCGGCAACGCCGCCGTCACCCGGTCGATCGCAGTGGGCTCGGCGGCATAAACCGTGTCTTCTGCCAGCGCTTCCTGGCGCTCGAGCAGCCAGCCCAGCAGTTGCTGCTCGGCGTTCTGTCGCAGGTCTGCGCGTGCACTCAGGGTAATGAGCGCCACAGCGAGCAGCGTGCCCACCAGCGCCAGGCTGTTGTGCGTGATGTCGAAGAAGCCCTGGTAGGTGTCGCGCAGCGCGATCCTCAGGGATGCCACGGCACCTGAGGTGCTCTGTTGTGGCGAAACGTTGTTCGCGGTCATGTGATCGCTCCTTGGATGGGGTCGCCATCGACCAGTTGCCTTGCGGGGCGGTGGTCGAGTTAGCCTTTCGGGCAGCGTTGGGGGTTAACCCTGAACGGGCAGCGAGCGGATCGTAGGTGCATATAAATACCCAGTCAATGTTTTTGAACTGACTTTTAGCAACTTTTAGTTATGAACAAGTGTGAATAAACGTAAGCCAATGGACTTCGCTAGCGCGCATCCCTTTAAACACGGGGGCCGCGGCGGAATGGGCCCGTAACAACCGCTTGTCGGCCAACGGCCACCTTTCACGATCCAGAATGGGGTTTCCGGACTGCCGAATGGCTCTGGAAATGGTGATTGAAAATCTGAATCAACTGCCCGGCCGACCCTTATTGAACCCTTGGGCCAAGACGAGTAACCTGTGACTGTCTGTTCTTCACAGACGCCCGCTGGCAGCGGTGTACCGCTCGCCGGCACCCATCGGGAGCAATCCATTGCTTCCAGGCCGGAGGGACATCCAACTCCCACCGCCAAATCGACGGCAAGAGCATTACGCCCGCCGTCAACCCCGGCAGGCACCGTCTGCCGGGGTTTCTTTTTGGGGCGACGGGCTCGCCGGGTGCATCAGCGACACTGAAACTTCCGCTTCTCATCTCACTGCACGATGAACGCCCTGAGCAATTCCTGGAGCCGCAGGCCCTGGCTGAGACGAACGCTGACGGCGATCGGGGCGTTGCTCCTGTTGTGGGCCATCACCTGGCTTGCCGTGCCGCCCTTGCTGAAGTGGCAGTTGCAGAAGCAGGCGTCGGCCCAGCTGGGTCGCACCGTGACCGTCGAGCGCGTCGACTTCAGGCCATGGGCGCTCAGCCTGTCCGTCGAAGGACTGCGTGTGGCGGGCGCCGCAGGTGGCGAATGCCAGTTTTCGCTGGCCAGGCTCTACGCCAATGCCGAGCTGCAATCCATCCTGCGCTTGGCCCCGGTGATCGCCACGCTGACCATCGAGCAGCCGCGCTTGACGCTGCGCCACCTGGGCGAGGGCCGCTACGACGTCGATGACATCCTGGAGCGACTTCGCCCCAGCGACCAGGCCGAGCCTTCGGACCCCGCTCACTTTGCGCTGTTCAATATAGATGTGCTTGGTGGAAGTCTGGTGGTCACCGACGACAGCACGGGATCCGTGCATCAGTTGACCGAGCTCAAACTGGGCGTGCCCTTCCTGAGCAACCTGCCGTCGCGCCTGGAAGTGGTGACGGAGCCGCGCCTGGCCTTCGTGCTCAATGGCAGCGCATTCGATTCGCGGGCCGCCAGCACGCCATTTGCGCAGACGCGCGACACCGAGGCCACGGTCGATGTGCCGACGCTGGACCTGGCACCCTACCTGCCTTACTGGCCGGCTCAATGGCCGGTGCGGCCAAAGGCCGGCACCCTTCAGCTCGCCCTCAAGCTCGACTTCGAGCACCAGACGCAGCCTCGCCTGGTGCTTTCCGGCAAGGCGGCGCTGTCCGGCCTGCGCGTGGTCGAGCAGATCGCAGCTTCGGAAGAGGTGGCCTTCTTGTCGTGGGATCGGCTGCATGTGGACGTCAACCGTCTGGAGCCGTTCGCGCGTGTGGTCGATCTGGCGCAGATCGAGCTTCAGTCACCCAGGCTCGAGCTCGCGCGCGACGCGCAAGGCCGGCTGAACCTGGCGCGCATGTTGGCGGCGCTGCCCGCCCAGGCGCGGGCATCCGCCCCGGCTCCGGCCGCGCCGGCAGCCGCGCCGTGGCGGGTGAGCGTGGCGCGGGTTTCGATCGACGGTGGGACGCTGCCCTGGAAGGACGCTTCGGTGCGGCCGGCGGCCGATCTGGGCTTGAGCGCGCTGAAGGTGCAACTGCAGAATCTGAACTGGCCCCTGGAGGCGTCCGTTCCTTTCGAGGCCAGCGCCCGACTCGGCGACACCCCCCTCGAGTTGAAGGGCAGCGCCATCGGCACCGAAGCGCAGGCGAAGCTCACGGTCGGCGCGCTTGCACTGGACGCGTTCGCGCCGTACCTGGCCGACGTGCTGGTGCCCGAACTCGCCGGACAGGCGAGCGCCGAGCTCGACGTGACCTGGCGCGCGCCGGTGGGCGAGCAAGCCATGGGTCTGCTCATCGACGTTACTTCGCTGCAGGTGGACGACCTGCGGCTGGGGCCGTCGCGCCGTTCGCTGGCGAGCCTGGAGCGCTTGACGTTGCGGGATGCCCGAATCGACCTGGGCAGGAGCGATGTCACCGTGGGCAAGGTGCTGGCGAACGGGCTCCAGGCCAGCGCGCTGCGCGACCAGAACGGCCGCTGGCAGGCCCAGGACTGGCTGAAGCCTGGGCCGGTCGATCCCGGCGCCCCGCCGTCGGGGCGCTCCTGGCAGGTCACGCTGGCCGATGTGGAACTGGATGGCGGCGGCCTGACGCTGGTCGACCGCCTGCCTGAGCAACCGGTCGCTCTGGCTGTCAGCCAGATCAAACTGCAGGTGAAAGACCTGCAACCGCTGGCCAGCCGCCCTACCGACACGCCGGTCAGTCTGCAATTCCGCCTGGGCCCGATGCGAGCGGCTCGCGCCGAGCCGGGTCGCCTCGCGGTGGCCGGCACACTGCGGCTGCCCTCCGCCGACACCGCCCTGCGCGTCAAGGGCCGGGTGCAGGCCGATCGATTGCCGCTGCACGAACTGGAACCGTATTTCGGCGACCGGCTGAATCTGGAGCTTTTGCGCGCCGACGCGAGCTACCGCGGTTCGGTGGAGGTGGCGCTGCCCGCGGCCGGGCTCAGCCTGTCGCTGGCAGGCCAGGCTTCGCTGGACGACTTCCGCGCCAACACCCGGTCTCCCGCCGAAGAACTGCTGGCATGGAAGTCGTTGCAGGTGCGCGGCCTTGCGCTGGCGATGGCGCCGGGCCAGCCCACCCGCCTCGCCGTCGAGGAGACCGTGCTCAGCGACTACTTCGCCCGGCTGATCATCGACGACACCGGTCGCATCAATCTGCAGGGGCTGCTCAGGCCGGCCGGCGGTGAGGCCAACGTGGCCACTTCGACGCCGGCAGCCTCTGCGCCGGTGCCCGCACCGCCGGGGCCACCTGCCGGCCCGCAGCCCGACATTCGCTTCGGCCCGGTGAGCCTCGTCAACGGCCGCGTGCTGTTCTCGGACCGCTTCATCCAGCCGAACTACTCCGCCAACCTGAGTGAGCTCACCGGCGGACTCAGTGCGTTCGCCAGCGCCAACACCGCCACCGGCGCGCCGCAGCTCGGCGATCTCACGCTGCGTGGCCGGGCCGAAGGCACGGCGGCCCTGGAAATCGACGGCAAGCTCAACCCGCTCGCCCAGCCGCTCGCCCTCGACATCCGCGGCACGGTGCGCAACCTGGAACTGCCGCCGCTCTCGCCCTACACCGTGAAGTACGCCGGGCACGGCATCGAGCGCGGCAAGCTGAGCGTGGACGTGGCCTACAAGGTCGAGCCCAGCGGCCAGCTGACCGCGAGCAACCAGATCGTCCTGAATCAGCTCAGTTTCGGCGACCGTGTGGCCGGCAGCGAGGCGCCCAACCTGCCGATCAAGCTGGCCGTGGCCCTGCTTGCCGACCGCCAGGGCGTGATCGACATCAACCTGCCCGTCAGTGGATCGCTCAACGATCCGCAGTTCCGGCTCGCGCCGCTGATCTTCCGCCTGATCATCAACCTGATCGGCAAGGCCGTCACCGCGCCTTTCTCACTGATCGCCAGCGCCTTTGGCGGCGGCGGGCCCGAGATGAGCCAGGTGGCGTTCGGGGAAGGGCAGCGGACGCTGGACGCCGCGAGCCGCGAACGCCTGGACGCGGTGGCCAAGGCGCTGGTGGAGCGGCCCGCACTGCAGGTCACGGTGGTGGGCCAGGCGGATCTTGACGCCGAGCGCACGGGCTACCAGCGCGCGCGACTGGACCAGCAGGTGCTGGCCGAGAAGCGGCGTGCGCTGGCCCGTTCCGGCACGCCGCCCGCCGAGGGCATGACCGTGTCGACACAGGAATACGCTGGACTGCTCCAGGAGGTGTATCGGCGTGCCGACATCCCGAAGCCGCGCAACGTGATCGGCCTGGCCAAGGACATACCGCAGGCGGAGATGGAGGCCTTGCTGATGGCGGCGGTCCCGGTCACCACCGATGCGCTGCGCGATCTGGCGGTGGCGCGCGCGGTGGCCGTCAAGGACTACCTGGCGAGCCGGCAATTGCCCGAAGACCGACTGTTTCTGGGCGCGCCCATCCTCGGCCGGCAAGGCGAGAACTGGCGTCCGCAGGCCGAGCTTCGCCTCGCCCCTCGCTGAGTGTGCGGGCGCAGACGGTATCGGGCTTGAACTGCGGCGACAATAGGCCTTGGTCGCGCCGCCGTGGCGCCGGCCGTGAATCGATTCAAAACCTCCCCATGTCGCTGTTTTCCTTGCGCAAAGCCCCGTCTTCGTCCCCAGCATCCGAATCTGCCGTGAACACGCCCACTTCCCCCAAGTCCGCCGGCGCCCACGCCGCGCACCCGCTGGACGCCGTGACCGGCGGCGCATTCTCGGCGCCCACGTCGGGCGAACGTGCCGCACGGATCCGGACCTGGCTGGCCACCGAGCCTGCGCTGGAGCAGATGAACGAGGTGTTCAAGGAGCTTTCGCACCGGGACCGCGGTGCGGCCAAGCCGCTGAAGGAAAAACTGGATGAAGTGAAGCGGCAGAAATCGCAGGAACAGATGTCCGTGGAGTGGGCGCAGAAGGCGCAGACCATGATCGAGCAACCGCGCCTGAACCTGGCCGATGCGCTGGCCTGGCAGCGCGACGCCGCACGAGCCGGTGCACCGCTGTCCCGCGAACCGTTGGCCGCGCTCAAGCAGGCGCTGGCCGAACGCGTGAAGGCCATCGAAGACCTGCAGCACCGCGTGCAGGTCGAACGCGAGGCGGCCGTGCTGATGGCGCAGCGCATCGAGGTGCTGTCGACCAAGCCGTGGCGTGAGGCCCAGCAGATGGCCGAGGCACTGCGCGCCGACGTGGACCAGTGGCAGCAACAGGCCGGCGCGCTGACGCAGGACCCTCAGTGGGCCAGCGTGGACGTGAAGTTCCCGCCCATGCTCGATGCCTCGCGCCAGCAACTGCAGATCGTTTGGGACGCCTTTGGCGCAGCGCTGGCACAGACCGTGACCGCCGATGCGAATCCGCAGGCGCCACTGCCGGCCGTGCCCGTTTGGGCCGATGAATTGCGTGCCGCCCGCGGTCAGGAAACCTCGGCCAGCGTCGAGAAGAACGCGCAGGACACCCAGGCCCAGCAGGAGCGCCGAGCGCGCGCCGCAGCCGAACTCGAGGCGGCACTGGTGGTGCTGGAGCGCGAACTCGCCGAAGGGCATGGCAAGGCCACGCCCAAGGCGGCGGCCGATGTGCGCGGCCTGCTCAAGAGCCACGGTCGGCTGGCGGGTGCCGCTCTCGAAGGACGGGCCAATGCGGCGCTCACGCAAGCCGGCGAACTCGAAGGTTGGCAGCGCTGGCGCGCAGACCAGTTGCGCGAGGAACTCGTGGCCAAGGCCGAGGGCTTGCTGCAGGCGCCCGAGGGCCAGCGCCTGGGCGGACGCAAGATGCAGGAGACCCTGCGCGCGCTGCGCGACCAGTGGAAGACGACCGACCAGGGCGGGCAGCCCAACCACGCGCTGTGGAAGCGCTTCGACGAGGCGTGCACCGAAGCGCACAAGGTGGTGGAAGCCTGGCTGGTGCAGGTGCGCCAGCAGAGCGAGGCCCACAAGGCACAGCGCCTGGCGATCATCGAGGAGCTGCGCGCCTGGACGGTTGCGCATGCCGAGAGCACCGACTGGAAGGCGCAGATCCGTGAGCTGCACGCGTTCTCGGAACGCTGGCGTGAAGCCGGCCACCTGAGCGAGAAGGCGTTTGCCGACATCCAGCCGGTGTGGAAAGAGGCCATGCACCAGGCGCACGTTCGCGTGGAGGCCGCGCAGTCCGATAGCACCGCGCGCCGCAGGGCACTGATCGAAGAGGCCACGCAGCTGGGTGCCGCGCCCATGCTGCGCATCGACGCCGTGAAAGCCCTGCAGCAGCGCTGGCAGGCCGAGGCCCATGCCGTGCCGCTGGAGCGCAAACACGAGCAGAAGCTCTGGGAAGCATTCCGCCAACCGATCGACGACGCATTTGCCCGCAAGAGCACCGAGCGCGAAAAGGCGGTCACCGCGCTGAGCGCGCACGATCAGCGTGTGCTGGACGCGTCGCGCGCGCTGGATGCCGCCAGCGCTGGCGGCGACGCCCAGCAGATCCGTGCCGCCATGGCCGCGCTCGAAGCGGCTCTCAATGCGCAACCCGAGGCGCCTGCTGCACCGGTGGCCGCCAGGCCGGTGACCGTGGAGGCGCCGACACAGGCCCCGACCGACACGCCGACCGACACTCCCACCGAGACCGCGACCGAAGGGTCGACCGAGTCGTCGTCGGAAGAAGCCGCCGGCACCAGTGCACCTTCCCCCGAAGCCGCGGCACCGAGCCCGGCGCTGGCGCCGGTTGCGCCACCGAAAAAGCTCGTGGCCATGCGCGGCGACGACCGCCCTGGCATGAAGAAGGCAGAGCCGGCGGGGCGCGACATGCGCCGCGATGGCAAGCCCGGCGGCCGGCCGGAGGGTCGAGGCGGCCCACGCGATTCGCGTGATGGTCGCGGTCCTGCGGCGCCCTGGCGGGAAGAGCGCGAACCGCGCGGGCCTCGGCTGGGTGACGCCGCCTTCCGCGCGCAGCGCCAGGCGCTGGAGGCCGCTCAGGCAAGCCTGCGCAAGCTTGCTGCGCAGGCACACGGCGAAGTCATCACCCAGATCATGACGGCCTGGGAGCAGCGCGATGTCGAACAGCTGCCGGGCGCGCAGGCCCTGGGTGCCCGTGTGAACGGACCCAGCCGCACGGCCTGGGCGGCGGCCCTGGGCAAACCCGCGGCGGCGCTGGGCGCCGAGACCTTGCTGCGTCTGGAAATGGCGGCCGAGGTGCCTTCCCCGGCCGAGCACCTGAGCGAGCGCCGCATGCTGCAGTTGCAGTTGCTCACACGCCGCCATGCCGCAGCGCCAGCCGACACGTGGGTTGAAGACGTGGCCGCCGTGCTGGGATCGGCATTCGATGCCTCGGCGGCGCGCCGGCTGCAGAACGCGCTCAAGGCGCTGCTCAGGCGCTGATCGTTCGCGCGGCGCGGAAGAAGCCGTCGTAGAGCGGCATGAGTTCAGGAAACTCCTGTGCGAACCGCTCGCGGTTCACAAAGTAGGCTTCGCAGGTCACCGCGAAGAATTCGGCTGGGTCCTTGGCCGCATAGTCGTCCAGCCACGGGACCTCGCCACCGAAACGCTCCGCCATCGACACGGCTTCGCGAAACCGGTCGTACGCGGCCTGCATGGTCTGGTGCCACACCTGCTGCGCCCGAACCCGCTGGTGGGTGCCCATGAAACCCGAGGGCAGGGGTGGCGCACCGTCGGGCGACTCTCCCAGGCGCATGCCCAGCATGTCCATCTTGTGCACGAATTCGTGGATCACGACGTTGTGGCCTTGTTGGGCGCTCTCGCCGGCATGGGCCACATCCTCCCAGCTCAGCATGAGGGGGCCTCGGTCCATGGCTTCGCCGGCGATCACCTCGTCGTAGTGGTGCATCACACCGGCGCTGTCGATGGTCTTTCGCCGCGCCACCACCGCACCGGGTTGCACCACGATGCCCACGAAGTCGCCGTACCAGTCGAGCAGGTCGCGCGGGTCTCGCACCGCCTCGCCCGAGACACCGTGCATGTGCAGCAGGGGCAGGCAGGCCTGGGCAGCAATGGCCAAGGCCATGGCGTCCGACACGTCCAGGCCGTTGGCACCGTGGAACTCCTTCTCCATCAGAAAGTGCCCGCAGAGCAGACGCAGTCGCTCCAGTTCGCGTGCCTGCAGCGCGCCGAGGAACGGATGTTCGGCCAGCGTGCGGTGCCAGAGGGCGTCGGGCACGGGCGTCGGGCGTCGGAGCTTTCGGGGCAACAACCAGCGCTGAAGGAATTCGATCATGGAAGGCGCAAAGCGGTTCAGCCCGACAGCGGCAGGCGACGCAGCCCCTGTGCATCCAGTCTGAGCACCTCGGCGCGTGGCGGCGTGGCACCCGCATCCCAGTCGCTCAGCACGACCCGCTGAAATCCGTCGCCCAAGGCATGTTCGGCGGGCCGGTGGGTGTGGCCGTGAACGAGCGCGTGGGCGTTTGCGCGCTGCAGCCACTCACGTGCTGCGGTCGCGTCCACATCGGCCCACAGGCTCGGATCGTTTCCGGTGCGTTGCTTGCGGGCTTCGCTCTGCGAGCGCAGTTCGCGCCCGATGGACTCGCGTTGCGCCAGTGGTTGCGCGAGGAAATCGCCTTGCCATGAATCCTGGCGCACCTGGGCGCGGAACCGCATGTAGTCGGTGTCGGCGAGACAGAGCGCATCGCCATGGCTGAGCAGCCAGCGACACCCATGGAACACGAGCACGGTGGGATCGGCCAGCGCCTGCATCCCGCAGATTTCGAGCGCGCGCGCACCCATCAGGAAATCGCGGTTGCCGTGCATGAAAAACACGGGCGTGTGCTGGCTGTGTGCGAACAGCGCGGCTGCGCAGTCACGCTGGAAACGGTGTTCGGCGGAGGCGGGGGCTTGCGCATCGAGCACATCGTCGCCCACCCACACCTCGAACAGGTCACCCAGGATGAACAGCGCATCGGCCGGCGGCCGGGGCGGCGCATGCAGGTAGCGCTGGAACGCCAAGAACGTGTCGGGGTCAGTGGCCTGCAGGTGCAGGTCGGAAATGAAATCGACCGCCTGCCAGCCAGCGGGTGCGCTCAGCTCGGCAAGGCGGTCTGCGGGATGGACAGGCATGCAGGCGGGGCGCGATTCACCCCGGCGATCAGAGCGCGACCGCTTTTTCAATCACGACGTCGTCCTTGGGCACGTCGTCGTGGAAACCCTTTCGGCCCGTCGGCAGCCCTTCGATCTTCTTCACGATCTCCGTGCCCGCCACCACCTTGCCGAAAACGGCATAGCCCCAGCCCTGAGCGCTCGGCGCGGTGTGGTTGAGGAAGCCGTTGTTCGACACGTTGATGAAGAACTGTGCGGTGGCGGACTGCGGGTCGCTGGTGCGCTCCATCGCCACGGTGTAGGTGTCGTTCTTCAAGCCATTGTTGGCCTCGTTGGCGATGGGCTTGTCGGTGGGCTTCTGGTTCATGCCCGGCTCGA
>SXGT01216207.1_pt1 | contig 10513 bp, 9 predicted proteins | sample 3176221 | NCBI WGS metagenome assembly SXGT01 (sample SAMN11356862, study PRJNA531348) | freshwater metagenome | isolation source: freshwater sample F1-120 | place: China: Fuxian Lake, Yuxi | collected 2017-12-25
GGCCGGCTGGACAATCCGCGTGGGCTGCCCTGGTGGCGCGATACTGCACCCCGGGTGGCACCCTTCCTCGACTCGACCCGGCGTGCGCTGCTTCTGTCGGAACTGGCATTTCAGGAGAGCGCAAACATGCAGACCCTGCCACGCAGGGCCATACATGCCGACCTGTTCCGGGACAACGCCCTGTGGGACGACCCTCCGGGCAAAGAGACGCTGAGCGGTGTCATCGATTTCTATTTCGCCGGGCTGGATGCGCTGCTGTTCGATGTGGCCGTAACCGTGAACGACTGGTGCGCCGATACCGGTGGAGTGCTCGATCAGACCCGGCTGGCAGCCTTGCTGTCGGCCTACCGCAAGGTGCGCCAGTTCACCGCGGCGGAACGCGCAGCCTGGCCCATGATGTTGCGCGCGGCTGCGCTGCGCTTCTGGCTGTCGCGGCTGTACGACTTCCACCTGCCGCGCCCGGGGATGCTGGTGCATGCCCACGACCCCGAGCACTTCCGCGACATCCTTTCCCTGCGCGCCGCCGATCCGGCGCCGTGGACCTGATGCAGGCTCGCCTCGTCTCGTCGCTGCACGGCGCCCGCTGGCTGCCGCTCGGATGGCGCATCTTCAAGGCCGCGCCCATCGGCTGGGTCGCGCTGGTGTTCGCCTACACCTTCCTGATGACGCTGGTCAGCGTCCTGCCGGTGGTCGGCGTCGTCGCGGCGACGATCCTGGTTCCCGGGTTCTCGGTGAGCTTCATGGCCGCCAGCCGCGCCTCGGCGCGGGGCGGCGACCTCGGCCTCGCGATGCTGTTCGCGGGATTCCGCGAGCGCATCCAGCCGCAGATCGCGCTGGGCGTGCTCTACGTCGCGCTGATGCTCGCGCTGCTCGGCGCCACCACGCTCGCCGACGACGGCGCGTTCGCGCGCTGGCTGGCGACCGGCAAGCGGCCGACGGCGGACGTGGTGCGCTCCGACGGCTTCCAGCTGGCGCTGCTGGTCGCCGCCGTTCTCTACACCCAGGTGATGATGCTGTTCTGGTTCTCGCCCGTGCTGGTGTCGTGGCACGGCATGAGCGTCGCCAAGGCGATGTTCTTCAGCTACTTCGGCGTGATGATGAACTGGCGCGCATTCATCGCCTACGGCCTGGTCACCGCGCTGGTCACCATCGTGGTGCCCTTCGCGACCATCTTCGCGCTCACCGCCGTGACCAGCGGCAAGGCCCAGCTCACGGCCGCGGGGCTGCTGTTCCCGCTGCTGCTGGTCATCATGCCCACGCTGTTCGGCAGCTTCTACGCCAGCTACCGCGACATCTTCGGCCCCCAGGGCGGCGCATGAGCGCGGCGCCCGCCCGCCTGCGGGAGATCCCGTACAACTACACCTCGTTCTCCGACCGCGAGATCGTGCTGCGGCTGCTCGGCGAGCCCGCCTGGGAGGCGATCCTCGAGTTGCGCGGCGAGCGCCGCACGGGGCGATCGGCGCGCATGCTCTACGAGGTGCTCGGCGAGATGTGGGCCGTGGCGCGCAATCCCTACCTCGAGGACGACCTGATCGAGCACCCGAAGCGCCGCGCGAGCGTGGTCGACGGCATGCGCAGGCGCCTCGCCGAGATCGAGCAGCGGCGCGGGGAGAATCCGCGCGTGGCGCCGCTGCTCGCGTCGAGCCGCGAGGCCGTCGACCGTTTCGACGCGTCGTTCGCGGAGACGCGCGCGCTGCGGGCGCGGGTGCTGAAGCGGCTGGCGCGGGTGACGCGCCGCGACAACATCCTTTTCGACGGCTTCGCCCGCGTGTCGCACGTCACCGACGCCACCGACTGGCGCGTCGAGTACCCCTTCGTCATCCTCGTTCCGGATACCGAGGAGGAGGTGGTGGACATCGTGCGCGAGCTGGTCGCGCTGGAACTCACCATCATCCCGCGCGGCGGCGGCACCGGCTACACCGGCGGCGCGGTGCCGCTGTCGCGCCGCTCCGCGGTCATCAATACCGAGAAGCTGGAAGCACTCGGCGCGGTCGAGCACGCGGCGCTGCCCGGCGTCGCCGGGCAGGTACCGGTGATCCGCTGCGGCGCAGGCGTCGTCACCAGGAGGGTGATGGACGCGGCGGAGTCCTCCGGCCTGGTGTTCGCGGTCGACCCGACGTCGGCGGACGCCTCGTGCATCGGCGGCAACGTCGCCATGAACGCCGGCGGCAAGAAAGCCGTGCTGTGGGGCACCGCGATCGACAACCTCGCCTCGTGGCGCATGGTCACGCCGGACGCGCAGTGGCTGGAGGTCGAGCGCGTCGGGCACAACCTTGGCAAGATCCACGACGCCGCGACGGCGACGTTCCGCCTGCGCCGCTACGCCGCCGACGGGCGCAAGCTCGTCGACGAGCGCGTGCTCGAGCTGCCGGGGGCGGGCTTCCGCAAGCCGGGGCTGGGCAAGGACGTCACCGACAAGGTCCTCGGCGGCCTGCCCGGCGTGCAGAAGGAGGGCTGCGACGGCATCATCACCTCCGCGCGCTTCATCCTGCACCGCATGCCGGCGCATACCCGCACGGTGTGCCTGGAGTTCTTCGGCACCATGCGCGAGGCGGTGCCCGCGATCGTCGAGGTGAAGCAGTACCTCGAGTCCCGCTCGCGCCCCGGCGCCGCCCATCCCCCGGTCCACCCGGTGGTCCTCGCGGGCCTGGAGCACCTTGACCAGCGCTACCTGAAGGCGGTCGGCTACGCCACCAAGTCGCGGCGCAGCCAGCGGCCGAAGATGGTGCTGCTCGCGGACCTCGCGGGCGACAACATCGACGAGGTCGCGACCGCCGCGTCGGCGGTGGTGCGGATCGCCAACGCGCGCCACGGCGAGGGCTTCGTCGCGGTGTCGGCGGAGGCGCGCAAGCGCTTCTGGCTCGACCGCGCGCGCACCGCGGCGATCGCGCGCCACACCAACGCGTTCAAGATCAACGAGGACGTGGTCATCCCGCTGCCCCGGCTGGCCGACTACACCGACGGCGTCGAGGCGATCAACATCGAGCTGTCGATCGCCAACAAGATCGAGCTGCTCGACGCGCTGGAGGCGTTCTTCCGCGGCGAACTGCCGGTCGCGCACCTCGACGACCAGCTGCCCGACCCCGAGCTGCTGGGCGACCGCCCGCGGCAGGCGATCGAGCTGCTCGCGCGGGTGCGCGAGCGCTGGACCGCGCTGCGCGACAGCCGCGACCCGGCGGTGCTCGACGCCCTGCGCGCGCAGACCGAGCGGCTGTCGTGGAAGGCCGAGTTGCGCGAGGAGCTGGCGGGAATCTTCTCCGGCGCGACGTTCCGCCGCATCGTGGAGGGCATCGACGAGGTGCACAAGCGCGTGCTGTCAGGCCGCGTCTTCGTCGCGCTGCACATGCACGCCGGCGACGGCAACGTGCACACCAACATCCCGGTGAACTCGGACAACTACGCGATGCTGCAGCGCGCGCGCCAGGCCGTCGACCGCATCATGCGGCTCGCCGTGTCGCTCGGCGGCGTGGTCTCCGGCGAGCACGGCATCGGCATCACCAAGCTGGAGTTCCTCACCGGCGGGGAGATGGAGGCCTTCCGCGCGTACAAGCAGGAGGTCGATCCGCAGGGCCGCTTCAACGCCGGCAAGCTGCTCGCCGGCGCCGACCTCGCCAATGCGTGGACGCCCAGCTTCTCGCTGATCGGCGCCGAGTCGCTGATCCTCGAGCAGACCGACCTTTCCGGCATCGCCACCTCGGTGAAGGACTGCCTGCGCTGCGGCAAGTGCACGCCGGTGTGCGCGACGCACGTGCCGCGCGCGAACCTGCTGGACTCGCCGCGCAACAAGATCCTCGCCTCCTCGCTCCTCGTCGAAGCGATCCTCTACGAGGAGCAGACGCGCCGCGGTGTCGCGCTGGCGCACTACGACGAGCTCACCGACGTCGCCGACCACTGCACGGTCTGCCACAAGTGCGCGAGCCCCTGCCCGGTCGACATCGACTTCGGCGACGTGTCGATCGCGCTGAGAAACCTCCTGCGCCGCAGCGGCAAGCGGCGCATGAATCCCGGCACTCGCGCGTCGATGTTCTTCCTCAACGCCACCGACCCACGCACCGTCAATGCCGCGCGCAAGGTGATGATCGAGTGGGGCTACGCCGCGCAGCGCTTCGCCTACGGCGTGGCGAAGCGCCTCGGCCTCGCCCGTGCGCAGACCGCGCGACCGCCGGCGACGACCGGCCGGCCGTCGCTGCGCGCGCAGGTGGTGCACTTCGTCAACAAGCCGATGCCCGGCAAACTGCCCAAGCGCGCGGCGCGCGCGCTGCTCGACATCGAGGACGCGAAGGTCGTGCCGATCATCCGCGACCCAGCGAAGGCCGCCGACGACGCCGAGGCGGTGTTCTACTTCCCGGGCTGCGGCTCGGAGCGGCTGTTCTCGCAGGTGGGCCTCGCCACGCAGGCGCTGCTCTACGAGGTCGGCGCGCAGTGCGTGCTGCCGCCGGGATACCTGTGCTGTGGCTATCCGCAGACGTCCGCCGGCGAGGCGGAGAAGGGAGAGAGCATCATCACCGCCAACCGCGTGCTGTTCCACCGCCTGGCGACGACGCTCAACTACCTCGACATCCGCACGGTGGTGGTGTCGTGCGGCACCTGCATGGACCAGCTCGAGCACTACGAGTTCGACAAGATCTTCCCGGGGTCCCGGCTGATCGACATCCACGAGTACCTGCTCGAGAAGGGGCTCGGGCTCGACGGCGTCGAGGGCACGCGCTACATGTACCACGACCCGTGCCACTCTCCGATCCGCACGCAGGCGCCGATGAAGGTCGTGAACGCGCTGATGGGCGGCGGCGTCACGCTGTCGGACCGCTGCTGCGGCGAGTCCGGGACGCTCGCGGTGACGCGGCCCGACGTCTCGACGCAGGTGCGATTCCGCAAGGAGGAGGAGATGAGGAAGGGCGTGCTGTCGGTGCGGGCCGACGGATTCGCCGGCGACGTGAAAGTTCTCACATCCTGCCCTTCATGCTTGCAAGGATTGACGCGCTTCGCGGATGACACCGGTACGGGTTCGGACTATATTGTGGTGGAGATGGCGCGCCACATTCTCGGGGCCGACTGGTTGCCGCGGTTCGTCGAGAAGGCGAACAACGGCGGCATCGAACGGGTCCTGCTCTGATGGATTGCGCGCTCTGCGACGAAGGCGCGGCGGCGGTGCTGTGGCGTGATGGATTCTGCAGGATCGTGCGCGCTTCCACCGATGGCTATCCCGGGTTCCTCAGAGTGATCCTCAACCGACATGTGCGCGAAATGACCGATCTCGACGAAGCCTCGCGCGAGCGGCTGATGCGCGCGGTGTGGGCCGCGGAGTCGGCGCTGCGCGAGCTCTACCGGCCGGACAAGGTGAACCTCGCGAGCTTCGGCAACATGGTCCCGCACCTGCACTGGCACGTGATCGCCCGCTACGACGACGATCCCCATTTCCCGGAGCCCTCATGGGGCACTCCTCGCCGGGACGCGCCACCGCCGCGCACCGCGGTTGACGATGGACAGCTGCGCGCTCGTCTCGAAGCGCGCCTCGGGTGACGACATGAACGACAGCGCATTGCCGGAACTTTCCCCGCAGGCCTCGCCGGAATTCACCGACGAGGAATCGGTCAAGGCCTGGCTGGAGAACATCCCGCTCGCGAACGTGATCGAGTCGCAGCGCCAGCTCCTCGACCAGATCGAGGAGTTCAACCGCCTGCCGACCAAGGCGACCAGCCGGCTCGCGGTGCTCGAAGCGCTGCGCGAAGCGGTGAACTTCGTGCAGATCGAGCAGGCGAAGCGCTTCACGAACCGGGCGCTGCCCATGGTGGAGGCGGAGCAGGCGGTGTTCGGCGACACCATCGGCCTCTGGGAGCAGCTGCGGCTGGGGTACCTCCGCTGCCTTGAAGCGTGCATCGCGGGCGAGGCCGGCATGCGCGGCCAGGGCGCCATGGTCTGCCAGCGCGCGCTGATGTACACGGGCCTGAAGATGTTCCACCATTACCGTGCCTACCGGCAGGTGCCCGCGGGTGAATGGCGCGCGCTGCACGCCGCGTACGCGCAGGCCGAGGCGCTCGAGGTCGCCGAGGAGGAGGTGAAGGACTACCTCAACCGCGACGTGCACGACACCTCGCCGCGCATCGCGTACGTGCGCGCCGTGATGATGGGCCTGGCCAACCCGAACGAGCTCGCGCAGCGCCAGCTCACCTTCGTCGCCTTCCTGCTCGAGCGCTGGGCGGGCAAGGTGGAGATCTCGCGCACCCCGGCCGAGGAGGGCGACGTGCCGCCGCTGGTCGTCGACTTGGCGGGCAGCCGCTGCGCGGAGCGCGGCGGCGCCGATGCGAAGGACGCGCGGTACATCGACGTTTCCAAGCTCGCCAAGAGCGTGCGCAACCGCATCGGGCTGCTGCGCAAGGGCGAGTCGCCGGCCAAGCTCGCGCTCGGCGAGGACTGCGTGCAGCCTTCCTGCGAGCAGCTGCTGGTGTTCCTGTACCGCCAGTGGTGCCAGCACCGGCCGCCCCGCGACGGCGACCGCCGGCGCGTGTCGGACCACGCGCAGGCCTGCCAGTCGATGCCGGCGGCCCACTACTACCTCTCCGGTAAGGTGTTCAAGCAGCCCGGCGAGCAGAAGGAATTGACGCAGAAGCAGCGCGAGGAGATCGCCACGTTCGGCCGCATCGCCACGCGCGACGACGACGACTACAGCCACGCGCAGGGCTTCCTGCTGGAGAGCTGGCAGTTGTCCGACGAGAGCGTGCAGGGGCTGAAGATCGTGCGGCGCGTGGCGAATCCCGGCAAGCGCTATTCGAACGGCCAGCTGATCGCGGTGCGGCCCACCGACGCCAAGAGCTTCATGCTGGGGCAGGTACGCTGGCTGATGTCGGCCGAGAACGGCGACCTGTTTGCCGGCGTGAAGGTGCTTCCGGGCTTGCCGGCCGCGACCGCCGTGCGGCCGACGGGCATCAACGTCACCGGCGAGAAATGGGTCCAGGCGCTCACCCTCACCGCGGTCGCCGCGCTGGAGACCCCGCCGACGCTGCTGCTGCCCTCGGGCTGGTACAAGCCCAAGCGCGTGATCGAGGTCTTCGTGCAGGCGCCGATCCGGGTGCGGCTGGTCGACATGCTCGACCGCGGCATCGACTTCGAGCGTGTCGCCTACGAGGGCGTGGCATAGCGTAGCATTCGCGCCATGAACGAAGGCCCGCTTCCCACGGCCATCACGCTGCACCAGAAATCGCGCGTCATGGAGATCGCGTTCGACGACGGCAGGAAGTACTCGCTGCCGTTCGAGTACCTGCGCGTGTACTCGCCCTCCGCCGAGGTGCGCGGGCACGGGCCGGGGCAGGAGGTGCTGCAGGTCGGCAAGCGCGACGTCGACATCCGCGCGCTCGAGCCGGTGGGCTCGTACGCGGTGCAGCCGGTCTTCTCGGACGGCCACGACACCGGCATCTACGCTTGGGACTACCTCTACGAGCTGGGCGAGAGCCAGGACGCGAAGTGGAAGGCGTACCTCGCGCGGCTCGAGAAGGCCGGGGCCAGCCGGTGAGCGACACCACCGACTTCGGCTTCCGCAAGGTTCCCCGGGAGGACAAGGCGGCGCAGGTCGGGCGGGTGTTCGACTCGGTCGCCGACCGCTACGACCTGATGACCGACCTGATGTCCGCCGGCCTGCACCGCGCGTGGAAGGCGTTCGCCGTGTGGCTCGCGCGGGTCAGGCCGGGCGAGCGCGTGCTCGACGTGGCGAGCGGCAGCGGCGACCTGGCGCGGGCGTTCGCCCGGCGCGGCGCGCAGGTGGTGATGACGGACATCAACGGCGCGATGCTCGGCCGCGGCCGCGACCGCACGCTTGACGCCGGCATGCTGCTGCCGGCCGCGCAGTGCGACGCCGAGCGCCTGCCGTTTGCCGACCATGCATTCGATTGCGTGACGGTTGCCTTCGGACTTCGCAATATGACCCGCAAGGACGCCGCGCTGGCCGAGATGCACCGCGTCCTGCGGCCGGGCGGCCGCCTCCTGGTGCTGGAGTTCTCGAAGGTCTGGGAGCCGCTGAAGAAACCCTACGACCTGTATTCGTTCTCCGTGCTGCCCTGGCTGGGACAGCGCATCGCGGGCGACGCCGAAGCCTACCGCTCTCTCGCCGAGTCGATCCGCATGCATCCCGACCAGGCGAGCCTGGCGCGGATGATGGAACTCGCCGGGCTGGAGCGGGTCGAACACTTCAACCTCGCGGCAGGCGTCGTCGCCGTGCATCGCGGCTGGAAACTCGGGTAGCATTGCCCGCTTGAAGTTCGTGCCTTCAAGGAGGAAGACATGAAGAAGTTGAAGAACATGCTGCTTGCAGCGGTCGTAGCCGCAGCCGGCGTCGCCATGGTGGTTCCGGAAGCCGACGCCAAGCGCGTCGGCGGCGCGCGGTCGTCCGGCGCGCAGCGCAGCGTCACTAACGCGCCTCCAGCCAGCGCCCCAGCCAAGCCGGGACAGACATCGCAGATGAACCAGGCGCAGCCCGCCGCACCCGCCGCACCCGCCGCGGCGCCCGCCGGCGTGCCGCCGCAACCCGCGAGCGGCCTCGCGCGCGGGGCGCCGATGCTCGGCGGCCTCGCCATCGGCGGCCTGCTCGGCTCGATGTTCAGCGGCGGCCTCGGCGGAATCGGCGGCATGTTGATGACCGCGCTGCTGGTTGGCGCGCTGGTCTTCGGCGGCATTTTCCTGTTCCGCATGTTCGCGCAGAAACGCGGAGAGCCCGTGCAGCGTCCGCTGCAGTACGCGGCCGAGGGCCCGCGGTCGTCCTATCCCGCGATGGGCAATGAGACGGTCGCCGCACCGCCGCCTTCGCAGCTGTCCGGTTTCGACCGCGGCGCGGAAGCGGCCCCGGTGGCCGCGGCCAGCGTGCCGGCGGGCTTCGATGTCGCGGGCTTCGTGCGCGGCGCGAAGATGAACTTCATCAAGCTGCAGGTGGCGAACGATTCCGGAAACGTGGAGGAGCTGCGCGAGTTCACCACGCCCGAGATGCTCGAGGAACTGAAGAAGGACATCGCCGAGCGCGGCGGCGCCCGCCAGCAGACCGACGTGGTGGCGCTGAATGCCGACCTGCTCGAGGTCGTCACCGAGGGCGTCATGCACTGGGCGAGCGTGCGCTTCTCCGGCACCATCCGCGAGACACCGAGCCAGGCGCCGGAAGCCTTCGAGGAGATCTGGAGCCTCGCCAAGCCGGTCGACGGCTCGACGGGCTGGGTCCTCGCCGGTATCCAGCAGATGCACTAGAATCGTCTGCCCGTCTCGCACAAAAGGCCACCTTCGGGTGGCCTTTGTTTTTCATGGACCTTTTCGAATCCCCCCTGTCGCGCGCGCTGAATCACCTGCTGGCCGGCGAGGTGTGGGCGCGCGAGCGGCTGGCGCCGTTCGCGGGTGAGACCGTCGAGTTCCGCGCGCCACCGCTGCCGACCGTCCGCATCGCCATTGCGCCGGGTGGAATGACGCTGCCGCCGGCGGGCGATGCGACGCCGTCCCTGACGCTGAGCGTGAAGCCGGGAGCGCTGTTCGCGCTGTCCCGTGGCGCGGACCATGCCATGCGGGAAGTGGACGTGGCGGGCAACGCGCAACTGGCGAACGAGATCCTGTTCCTTGCGCGGCACCTGCGCTGGGATCTCGAAGAGGACCTGTCCCGCGTGTTCGGCGACGTCGCCGCGCACCGGATGGTGGACGGCGGCACGCGTTTCGCCGCGGCCGCGGCGGACGCTGGCCGACGCGTCGCCGCTGCGGTGCTCGACTATGCCATCGAGGAGCGCCGGCTGGCGGTTCGGCGCGACGAGCACGAGGAACTGGCGCGCGAGAACGCGCGGTTGCGCGACGCCGTCGAGCGGCTCGAGAAGCGCATCGAAAGGCTGTCCTGAGCAATTTCCTCCGCCTGATGCGCATCCTTGCGGTCGGGCTCCGCTTCGGCCTGCACGAGTTCGTGCCGCGGCTGGCGTCGAATCCGCTGGTCGCGATGCTGGCGGGCGGCACGGACGCGCCCCGCGGCGAGCGCCTGCGCCGCGCGCTCGAGGAGCTCGGCCCGATCTTCGTCAAGTTCGGGCAGGTGTTGTCGACGCGACGCGACCTCCTGCCGCTGGACATCGCCGACGAGCTTGCCCGGCTGCAGGACCGGGTGCCGCCGTTCGATCCCGACGTCGCGGCGGCCGAGATCGAACGCTCGCTCGGCGCGCGGCTGGACGAGGTGTTCCCGGTGTTCGGCCGCGAGTGCGTCGCCAGCGCGTCAATCGCGCAGGTGCACTTCGCGACCCTGCGAGACGGGCGCGAGGTTGCGGTGAAGGTGCTGCGGCCCGGCATCGAGGCGGCGATCGCCAGGGACATCCTCCTGATGCAGACCACGGCGGCGCTGGTCGAGCGGCTCTGGGTCGACGGCAGGCGCCTGAAGCCACGGGAGGTGGTGGCGGAGTTCGCGCGCCAGCTGGAAGACGAGCTGGACGTGCTGCGCGAGGGCGGCATCGCCAGCCAGCTGCGGCGCTACTTCGAGGGCTGGCCGCTGCTCGTGGTGCCGGCGGTGCACTGGGAC
>SXGT01776254.1_pt1 | contig 10513 bp, 10 predicted proteins | sample 3176221 | NCBI WGS metagenome assembly SXGT01 (sample SAMN11356862, study PRJNA531348) | freshwater metagenome | isolation source: freshwater sample F1-120 | place: China: Fuxian Lake, Yuxi | collected 2017-12-25
CTATTTCTGCGCAATAAGGAGGGCGTAGGGCTGTTCATCAACAGCTTTTTGCCAGAAATTTTCGACCAGTACAGGTTTCCCATCTCGCCGACTCGATATGGGAGAACCTTTTCGACTCCCCGACGCAAAGCATGCAGATGCGTTGCTTAGAGTCACAGTTTTCTCGCTACGCTCAAAATCTGTGACTCTACGGGGAGTCGAACCCCGATTCCAGCCTTGAGAAGGCCGTGTCCTAACCATTAGACGATAGAGCCGTGAACTTCGAAAGCATAACATTTTTAGTGAAAATGGCAAAAATAAAACCCCCGTTACTGGCGAGAGTTTGAAGAAAGCTAGGAACCATCGAAAGAATTTTTCAAGAGCTTTCAGCGCCGGAAACTTCTTTTTTCTTTGCTTCCCTTTCTTCCTCTTCCGATTGTTTTCTGCGCTCGGCGGCTTTCAGTGCCTTTCCCTTCCTTAGTCGTTTGTTTTCACGGTGGGCTATTATTTCAGAAAATAGAGCGATTGAAATCGCTATAGACGCAATGATGACAAGTGGCATCGTAAAACTCATAAGCTTTCCAATCCCCTTTGAAGGTTCAAGACTTCTGCTGAAGTATACTTTACCGCACAATTAGCGTCCTTGCCACTCTTCTTCTTGGCGTACCAGAAGATTTTCCCTATCTTCCGGATGAGCCATAATTTCCTCGACGATTCTTTCCATTCGAACGCCTTGGGAGCCTTTTACTAAAACAAGGTCGCCTTGTTTTATCAAATTTTCGATCGGTTTGCCCGCCTCAAAAGCGGTGTCAAATTGGAAAATATTTTTTTCATCCATGCCGTTTTCAAGAGCGCCTTTGGCGGTGTCTCGAGCAAGGATACCCACAGTAACCAGGATGTCGCATGAGCCTGTGGCTTCCCTCCCCGCGGCCTCGTGGGCTTTGGTGGAATGTTTGCCGAGTTCAAGCATGTCTCCGAGCACCGCTACTTTTTTGCCACTGGCTTCCGTTTCCTTGAGGGCGCGTAACGCTTCTGTCACGGCTACCGGGGAAGCGTTATAAGTGTCATCAATGATGGTTGAGTTTTTAATTCCTTCGACAAGCTTCATCCGACCGGGTGGGGTCTTGTGCCCACGGATACTGTTTGCCATCGTAATCATGTTGATTCCGAGACTGTCTCCCACGGCAAGCGCGGCTAAAACGGGATAGACATGCTGGCGCCCTACTGTGCCCGAGACAGGTATGGGAATTGAGTTTCCATCGCAGTTTATTTTGAAGGTAATGCCTGACGGCGTTTTGGCGCCGACGCTATTTTGTCTGTATGTTATCTCAAAATTGGAGGCTTGAAAATCGGATTCATGTTGGATGCTCCATGTGCTTAGGCGGGTGTTTCGGCGGAGGTCTCGCAATGCTCGCACGTCTTCGTCATCATTGTTCAAGCATAGGGTGCCGCCCACTTTCAGGGCCTTTACCAAAAAGCTTTTTTCTTTGATGACTTCTTCCCGGGATTTGAAGAATTCTGAGTGCGCCGGTATTTTTCCGAAATACGTGATGACCGCGATATCCGGTTTGAGCCACTGGGTCAACTTTTCAATATCGCCCGGCCGATCCGCGCCGACTTCAAGAACGAGCCAATCAGGGTAGTTTTCAGTTTGTAATTTGTAGTTTTTAGGAAGACTGCAGATGAGGAAACCCTTTAAAATGTTGCGAAGCCAGCGGAAAGGATTGTTCCAGCCATTTGGTAAACCGAGGATGGTGAGCGGGACACCGATCTCGCTGTTAAAACTTTTATCGCTTTTTCGCGTGGGAAAATGAGGAGAGATGGCCGTGTAGATGGCATCTTTTGTCGAAGTTTTTCCCACGCTTCCGGTGATGGCTATAATTTTCGGTTTATAACGCGAAAGCACCACGCGGGCTTCGAGGGTAAGGATCGAGACGATTATTTTTTTGAAAAAAGCTTTCATTTATTTTATCTGTCTGGCGGGACTTTGTAGTAACTTATTAAAAATTTGGTGATGTCCATAAATGGCGCGGTCAAAGTATGTGAAGCGAAATCGCCTCCTACGCCCTTCGGTTCAATAGTATACAGGAATACGATAAATTTAGGGTTATAAGCCGGGAAATAACCAAAAAACGAGTGTAAATACTTATCCTCATAATAACCGCCACCTCCGGATTTGGCAATTTGAGCGGTACCGGTCTTTGCCGCCACGCTATAGCGGGGATTTTTGAAGGTTCCTCCGAGAAGCGCTTTGTCCACCACTTCGACTAGCATTCGGGAAATTTCCTGCGAAGTGGCCGGCTTTAAAACTTGGAGACCTTTTTCGTAACTTATATTCTTGCTAACTCCGATTTTGTGCTCAATCCGCTTCACGATGTGGGGAGTGACAAGGTATCCGCCGTTGCCTAAGGACGCGAGGGCGCGCATAGTGTTTATCGGACTCATGGCGATGCCTTGTCCGAAAGAGGCGGTGGCGTGCTCGATGTCACGCGGGCTTTTTAAGTTGTCGATGAGTCCGGGAGCCTCGTTTGGCATATCAATACCGGTTTCTTCCCCGAGCCCGAATCGGCGGAAATAATCTGAAAGCAAGTTGTTGCCCATTTTACCTGCTACGAAAGCCACTCCCGTGTTGAGTGATTGATTGAGTACTTCTTGCATATTCACCACGCCACGAGCCTTACCGTCGAAGTTTGAAAATTTTGAATTGTTTAAAACAAGAAACCCTTTGTCTTCATAGGTAGTCGCGGCGGTAATCGTGCCGGAATCAATGCCCGCCGCCATGGTAAGGGGCTTCACGATCGAACCCATTTCGTAGACGTTTTCCACGATAGGGTTGGCGAATACCGCGGGATTGGTTTCGTTTTGCAAGGCGTTCGGGTCAAAAGTCGGGTAGTTGCCCATGGCGAAAATTTCTCCCGTTTTCGGGTCCATAACAATGCCACCGGTGGCTTGAGAGTTCCACCTGGTTTGAATCGCAGTCAGTTGTTTTTCCAGAAATGCTTGCGTTGCCGGTTCTATGGTGGTAATAATGTCACCCTCAAACTTATTTCTGGAGTTTATGGTTTTCTTAATATTGGAAAAAATTTCCGCGAAAAAGTTTGAATATAGGTGTGACTCGTCTCGAGCAAGGATATCTTCGTAGTAACTTTCCAGGCCATATCGTCCGGCAAGAGTGTCGCCTTTGTAACCCACGAGTCCGAGTACGTTCGCACCGAGACTTCCTGAGGGATAAAAGCGATATCGGTCTTTTACCACCATGATACCGGAAATTTTAAGCGCGTTAATCTTGTTTGCGGGGCCTTCTTCGACTTTCTTAGCGATTACGGCGTATGATGTGTTTTTCTGAGCCGTGCGAGCGAGGAAATTTTTCTTCTCAATGGGGATAATGGCGTTTAGTTTGACATAGGCTTCTTCCGGATTTTGGAGAATTTTTGGATTGATGCTTATGGTAAATCCGGTTTTAAGGCTGGCTCCCGCGATTGTGCTTCCGTCCAAATTTTGAAAAAAAATAGTGCCACGATTGTAGATATTCTCGCTGGGGCGCAGATATTGGCGCTCCGACCGCATGCGGAAATCGTCCCCCGACACTATTTGGACCATGTATAATTTTGCCACGAGCAGTATCGCTACCATAAAAATCCCAAAAGATATGAGACGAATTCGCGATACTGATTTTTGACCCATTACGTTTTTGGTTTAAGGTCTCTAAGGCTTCGAGACGAGTGAAAGAAGTTTTCCTGTAGTTCCTCTTGAAATATATACGGTGGTTGCTATGGGCTTAAAGCCTTTGGCCTTCGCGATATCGGTTGTTACGGTCTTTTTTAGGCCAATATAGCGTGACTCAAGGTCTTCGGCTCCGTGCTCCAGAGTGGAAATGGATTTTTCTGTTTGTTGTCGCAGGACTGCCGTATAAACGGTGTGGCTAAGCAAATAGGCATATAAACCAAGAGAAAATAGCACTCCTAAAGCGAGCATCCAGAAGATGTTTTTGCCGTCCTGTATTTCGTTTTGTATTTTTTTTACCATTTCTTCAATATGTCTTTTCTATAACGCGAAGCTTCGCACTACGAGATCTCGGATTTTCCTTTATTTCTTTCTCGCTAGGAATGACGGGTTTTTTGGTGAGAAGCCTTCCTTTTCCTTCCATGGCTTTTTGTTTAAAGAAATTTTTCACCATTCGGTCTTCCAAGCTGTGAAATGATATGACAGCCATTTTCCCAGTTGGAGAGAGGTATTCAAAACCTTTACGCAGTCCGTCCATGAGACTCTGGATTTCGTCATTGACCGTAATACGAAGGGCTTGGAAGGTTTTGGTGGCCGGATGAAGGCGATTCGATTGGAAACGCTTGGGAATGGCGGTTCGGACTATCGCCACAAGGTCTCCCGTAGTTTCTATATCCCTTCTTTCTCTCTCAAAGACAATGGCATGAGCGATTTTTTTCGCGAACCTTTCTTCACCGTAGCTTTCAAGTATTTGGGCAATGTTTTCTTCATCCCATTTATTCACGATGTCGCCTGCAGTGAGGTCTTCTGATGACAAATTGTTTTTGAAAGTCATGAGGAGAGGTTCCTCTTTCTGAAATGAGAATCCCCTACCCGATTCGTCAAATTGATTTGAACTCAAGCCTAGATCAAAAAGTATTTTATCCACCTTCGGAGTCTCGAGCTTTTCTAGTATCATGTCTAAATTTCGAAAACTGGATTGTTCAAGAAAAACTCTAGCTTTTCCTCCCACGAGTCTTTCCTTGGATTTTTCAAGTCCCGCTTGATCTAAGTCAATGCCGATGAGTGTGCCGGTTTCTCCAAGTTTGTCGTACACGGCTTTACTGTGCCCTCCGCCGTTTATCGTGCCATCAAGAAAGACATCGTCTGGTTGGATGTCGAGCGCGTCTATGATTTCTTGTAAAAGAACGGATACGTGTGCCATACATTTAAAGCACCCCTACTTGCCCCAATTTTTCAGCCAGCGTGTCAGCTTGTTTCTCCACCACTTTTTTGTACTCAACCCACGACTTCTCGTTCCAAATTTCCACTCTGCTCTGAACGCCGATAACCACCACTTTGCTTTTCAGGTTGGCGCGTTCACGCAAAAAATCTGGAACCAAAATTCGTCCGATGGTATCTACTTCCGCTTCCACCGCTCCGCCGAACATGAATCGGTTGAAGCTTCGGTTGTCGGCTTGAAGCATCGAGGAGTTCGACAGCTGCTCGGAAATTTTTTTCCACTCCGCCAAAGTAAAAAGGAAAAGACAGCCGTCGAGTCCTGGCGTCACCACCACTTTTTTACCCATTTCCTGCCGAAATTTCACCGGTAAAGACAGGCGATTTTTGTCATCTATGGAATGCGTGTATTCTCCTATAAGCATTTTTCTTCTTTCCCACCTTATCCCACTTGACTGACATTATATAACACTTCATCCCACAAACTAGCAATCCACCTGTGGATAATGCGGGGACAACATGGGTACAAGAAAACCGCGGGTTACACCCGCGGTTTTCTTGCGATTTGTCGTTATTTCACGTTCTCCTAAGAATAAAGCGGAAAACTATCTGTAAGCTCCTCCACTCTTGTTCTTTCTCCAAAAACAAGCACTCCGAGAAATTCAATATCGTTTTGATTTTTGGCTTTGGTTGCGACAATCACTTTTTTATCATCAGTTGTTTCAAGCATCTCTCTGGTAAAGTGGGTAACCGTAAGTCCCGCGTTTTTGCCCGCTTCCGCAAGTTTCCGAAGATCTTCCGTGGTTTTACCCTCTTTTATCATGATGGCGTGCTGTATGTTTAAGGCAATGTCTTTGTTGTCTTTGGTTTGAATTTCTTCACGGAAGAAAAGGCCTTTACCTTTGTGGGCACCCAAAGCAGCGGATAGATGAGCTATCGTGTTAAGCTCTTGCCATTTCATAAGTTTCGATGAAGTGTTTAAAACCGCTACAGCGACTTTGGGTTCCTTCTTCGGGCTATTTTCTCCCTTGGGACGTAGTGTTGGGAACAAAATGACCTCTTTGATATTCTTCGCGTCACTTAAAAGCATGGCGACACGATCAATGCCAATACCAATGCCTCCGTTGGGCGGCATGCCGTATTCCATGGCCTCAAGATATTCCTTGTCGGAAGGAGAGATGTCTTGCTCACCTTTTGCTTTTTTCTTGTCTTGTTCAAGGTAACGCTCTTTTTGGTCGAGAGGATTGTTAAGCTCGGAAAACGCGTTGACCAGTTCGATTCCTCCCGCTACGAGTTGGAATCGGTCAATCAGAGCGTCATTTCCCTCTTTGCGTTTGGCAAAAGGATTAAAACCCACGGGATAATCTATGATGAAAGTCGGTTGAATGAGTTTGGGACGGCAAGTCTTTTTGTATATATTGTCGAGAATCTTATCGGAAGATTCAGTTGGGTCGGCCGGAACGCCGAGTCGGCTTGCCGAGAGAAGCAGTTCCTCTCCGCTTATGGTTTCAGGATTGGCGATTAGCGCGTAGCGTTTTATCAGGTCATAAAAAGTGATTACCGAAAAAGGTTCGTCGAAACGCATTTCTTGACCGCCATAGGAAACGCTTGAGACGCCGAGAACATTTTTCACGAGACGCTTAAAAAGTTTTTCGATAAATTCTCTTTGACCCACCGCGTCCGCGTAAGCTTCTTGGGATTCGAGCATGCTAAACTCTGGATTGTGGGTTGCGTCAATCCCCTCATTTCGGAATTTCCTTCCGATTTCATAGACTTTCGTGAACCCGCCTATCAGGAGTTTTTTTAAGTAAAGTTCTTGGGCTATGGTAAGGTGAAAATCTATATCCAATGCGTTGTGGTGCGTGACGAAAGGCTCCGCCGTGGCTCCGCCGGCGAGCGTTTGAAGTCGAGGAGTTTCCACCTCTATATAACCGGCATCGTCGTAGAACTTGCGAATTTCTTTGACAATCGATGATCGGAGAAAAAAACGTTCTTTCACCTCAGGTGACATCAAAGTATCAAGATAGCGGTGGCGGAACCTTTCCTCCACGTCCTGAAGGCCATGCCACTTCTCGGGAAGCGGACGCAGGCTTTTGGCAAGCATTTTCCAAACGGAGACTTGGAGCGTTTTCTCGTTTCTTTTTGTGATGAAGAGAGAGCCGGAAAGTTCTATGAAGTCACCGATATCAACAGCGTTTTCAAAAAGGTTAAAATCGTCAGCCGGGATTTCTCCGGATTTTATGAGGGCCTGGAAGCGTCCGGTACCGTCATCAAGTGTCGTAAATACAAGACCGCCTTGAGGTCGAAGAGAGATGATTCTTCCCACTATTGTAATCGATTTCTTTTTGGAAAATTTTTCAAAACCGGCTACCAGAGATTTCAGGTCCGAATCAAAGCAACTTTTTGTCGGATACGGAGACATACCCGCCTTTTCCAGCAGGCGAAGTTTTGTAAGTCGGGTATTTCGGATTTCTTCTACGGAAGCCATGTTTGTAATAACCAATAATCGAAAGACAAATCCCCAACAAAGACGTTCATAACTCTCCGGCTATGAGAATTTTATTCAAGGTCTGTTATTTTATAGTCTACCGTTCCAACTGGAGTATTTACCCTAAAGCGCTCTCCCTTTCTTTTTCCCATCATAGCTGAACCCAAAGGAGAGTGAATGGAAAGTTTGTTTTCCGCCAAGTTGGCCTCTTCCGAGCCAACTATTTTGAATTTGGATCGGGTTTTGTCTTTTTCCTTTTCAAGATGAACCGTAGAGCCTATGCCGACAGCTTCGCTGTGGTGCAAGGACACGATGACCGCCGACTTAAGCATGGCCTCCAGTTTGGCGATGCGATCTTCCACATTGGCCTGATTTTCCCGAGCTTCGTGATATTCGGCGTTTTCCGAAAGGTCGCCCAAAGATTTGGCGTATTCAAGACTTTCCGCCACCTCTTTTCTTCTAGCGGTTTTAAGCTCTTTGAGTTCTTTCTCAAGTTCGGTAAATTTTTCTTTGGTTAGATATTCCGCTTTGTCGTCCATGGTATTTCAGGTTTCGAATTGTCGCGTTTCTTTGTGCTTATCCGAGCTTACCTCACAATACCAAATGAATATTGCTCGGGTTGCTCCCGGACCGCTTATTGAATCGTGTTCAAACTCGGAAACCTTCGTTTAATCAAATAATCCCCTAATTCTATAGGGTTTCAGCTCAAAAGTCAAAAGTTTAATTAGCGATATTTGGCTTGTTATTTGATATATTCCGGCGTGTTTATAATCATCCATTCCATTAATTGTCGCATTACATAGAGTGCGCCTACGGTATTATCATAAGGTCCCTTTTCCATGATGACAGCAAAGGCATACCTAGGTTTCTCATAAGGGAAAAAACCGTTTATCCAAGAGTTAACATATCTTTTCGAGCTTCCCAGTTCGGCAGTACCGGTTTTTCCGGCGATTTCGACCTGCGGAATGTCCAGACTTTTTGCTGTGCCTTTAAGCACTGCCAGGCGCATACCCTCTTTGACTATCGCAATTTCTTTCTCCCCAAATGGAAGTTGAACCGCTTTTTTATCCGGACCGCTTACAGCCATAATTGTAGGGTTCAAGAGTTTTCCGCCGTTCGCCAAGGCGGCGGTGGCTCGCACGATTTGAAGGGGGGTGACTTGAAATCCGTATTGGCCAATTGAAGTATTATACGTGTCACCTATTCTCCACGGGTCGTTATTGAAGTTTTCAAGTTTCCAAGCGGGTGTCGGAATCGAACCTTTTTTGCTGAAAAAAGGATTGCCGGGAATATTCTCGCCGAAACCGAAAATTCTGAGATAGGAGTCGATTTTTTCAATGCCCAGACCTTTTTGGTCCTCAAAACCTCCGCCGATGGCGTAAAAATAGACGTCTGAAGAAACGGCGATTGCGTGACGCATGTCAACAAAACCGTGAGCCTTCCAATCTTTGAAAACGCTTCGGAGTTTAGGATTAAACGGGTTTGGGATTGAAATCGAACCGGTACTTTCGATTTGTTTTTCCGGTGCAATGATATTTTCCTTAAGAGCCGCTAGTGCGATAAAGGGTTTTATGACCGATCCCGGTGTATAGAGACCGTCTGTAACGCGGTCAAGAAAAGGATTTCTTGGATTTTCGACAAAAGCTTTAATTTCTTTTTGCCTGGATTTGTCCGACATGATACTCGAGTTGTATTCCGGGAAGCTTGTCGCTACCAAGATTTCTCCCGTGTCAACATCCATAATAGCCCCCGCGCCTCCAGAGAAACCGATATCGAGTGAAGTTTTTTTCATGATCTCGTAGAGTTTTTGCTGAACTCTGGAATCAATAGACAATGTCAGGTTTTCGCCGTCTAAAGGAGGCTCTGTCAGGCTCTCCGTTTCGACTTTGCCCAACGCGTCGGTCTCCACTATTTTCATACCCTTTTTACCTGACAATTCCAGATTGTAAATTTTTTCGATACCGTCAACGCCCTCATAGTTGTTCTGGTGATAGATGCCGTTAGTATCTTTAATCGGGTATCGGACGTAGCCTAAAATGTGGGAGATTCCGGATATTTCAGCGTAGGCTCTTTTAGAAAAATCGGAATCATCATCGGAAGCCTTGTTTACGGCAAGAGGCGTTTTGTTGCGGTCGTAGATAATGCCGCGTTCAGGGAAAATGACTTTCTGACGAAGAGTGTTCGCGGCGCTTTTTTTTGCGAAAACTTCCCCTTGCTTGATTTGAAGCATAAAAATTTTTCCGGTAAAAACCAGAAGTATCAGTCCAAAGAACACTCCGCAAGCGAGGGAAGTCCTTTTGCCGATGGGTTTTTCCAGACGTCCTTCAAACTGGCTTTGATCGAATTCCGGAAGATTTTTCGCGTCGATGAGTATTTCGTCAGGGTCTATTTCTTGGTTCCAGCGTTTCCGCCGAAGGGTATTTTTAAACAGTTTTGTTTTGAGGGAGCGTAGCATCGCCTTTAATTTACGAGTAAAATTTTAAATGTTGTTTCAAAAATGCTCCGGCTAAAAACAAAAATACCGCCAAGAACGTGTAAAGCGCGGATGTTGCGAAAAAGCCGTATGGTAAAGCGTAAATAGTGTCGATGGCGATGCCGGCGCCGAGAATTTCGTAGAAGTTGTTGTAGTAAAAAATGCCGAACACCCCTATAAGAAAAACCAGCCACGGCGGGCAAGTGAAAACAGCGATGAAAAGAATTGCGTCAGTGGCAATTCTTCGCGACGGGCGGATTATTTTTTGACCACTTCCACCCATGAAATTTCATTTATGTTAACTGGTAAAGTAAACATGATTAGTTGAAAAGAACTGGTTACGGTTTTCTCCACTGCCTCAACCGTCCCGAAGAATTTTAGGGAAGCTCCGGGAAGTTTTACCATGTCCCCTTTCTCGACGGGCAGATCCTTTGGTGTTTTTATAGTGAAATTACTTCCTCCTTTTCCGATCGCCTCTGCCTGAATGTTTTTATCCCCGATAACTACCTCAAAAATTTCTCCTTGGGAAGAAAAAAGTCCGACCTTAGACTGGTGCGCCAAGGTTTCCTTTATCGTACCTATAATAAAATTTTGAGAAACGACCATGTCGCCGGCCACCACGCCTTCTTCTC
>SXGT01913926.1_pt1 | contig 10513 bp, 9 predicted proteins | sample 3176221 | NCBI WGS metagenome assembly SXGT01 (sample SAMN11356862, study PRJNA531348) | freshwater metagenome | isolation source: freshwater sample F1-120 | place: China: Fuxian Lake, Yuxi | collected 2017-12-25
ATCCGCACCAAGCTGCAATCCCAAGCCCATTAATTCCTGCTTAGATAAACCCAGTTGCCACAACCGATTCAACACAACCAGGGTTGTTGCAGCATCAGAACTACCCCCACCCAAACCTCCACCCATAGGAAGATTTTTTTCTATATCTATGCAAACACCTAATTTACAGCCAGTATATTCAGCCAACAGTTGCGCAGCCTTGATAGTTAAGTCATTTTGTTCTTCGACCCCAGGAGTGGTTTTTTTTAACCGGATCACTCCATTACCTGCAGGACTAAAGCTTATCCAGTCGCAAAAATCCAGCATCTGAAATACGGTTTGCAATAAATGATAACCATCAGCTCTACGCCCGACGATTCTCAACATCAAGTTTAACTTCGCTGGCGCGGGCCACTTATCCTCCCAATCCAACAACAAATCCTCTGCACCAATCACATCAAATTCCACTCATCTACAATTAATTTGATTCGGGCCCTATCATTTTCAGCCGTCATTTTTTTAGGCAACGTTCTGCCGTCAACTTTTTGCAATTCACTATACTTAACAGACCATTTTCCCTGATAAAACCCAGCAGACTGATCAACATAACCAATATCCGGATCATAAACACCTAAAACCCAAAAACGAAGTGCATTCACCGGCATATCCACCCCCAGCAATCCCGCTACAACATCATCTGCTGAACCCTCATAAACAGTGACCTTATCACCATCATCGATAATCACTTCTTCCGGCTTGACAGAGATTTTCATTCGCCCTTGATCAAGTGGCCCCGCCAATTCGATTTCATCAAGAAATTCATTATGCTTCCAATGAATTGAAGCCGAAAAGGAATCCTTCTCGCCAACCAATGCCAACCGCCCCATAAAAGACCATTGACTTTGTTTTTGCAGATACAGCATCTGCCCAAGCCGATACTCTGAAGCACTTCTTTCAGGAAGATCAGCGCAGGCACTTAGCAAAACCAACAATCCGATCAAAAATCCACAATTCCAATTCATTATTCGTCAGAAATAAATCGACGCTTGAACTTCAGCAAATATTCATCGTCTGGATATTTTTTAAATAATGGAAAAATAAAAGCTTTGGCCTCATCAATCCTGCCTAACTCCCATAAAACCTCAGCTATATGCGCAGCAATTTCGTTTTCAGGCTGTTTGTCATAGGCCTTCCTGAGATACTCCAATGCAACATCGGAGCGACCTAATTTAAACTGCAACCAACCATAACTATCCACGATCACAGCTTCTTCAGGCTGAAGCTGCAAGGCTTTGGCAAGATATTTCTCGGCCTCCATGTAGCGATCAGTTCTATCGCTCAACGTATAACCTAGAGCATTTAACGCCCCAACGTCATCAGGATTTTTGGCCAGAATTTTCTGCAAATCAGCTTCTAAAATATCCAGCCGATCAAGCCGTTCGGCAATTAAAGCACGCGCATACAAAACATCTCTATTATCCGGGGCATCTTGTAAAGTCTGACTCAAGACATCAAAAGCTTCCTGATGCCTACCCCATTGATTATAAAGCTCTGCTTTGGCCATCAAAACACGCAAATGCTGATCAGGATATTTAATATCCATCTTTTTGATTCGACTTTCAGCTTCCTCAAGCTTTTTTTGATTAAGCAATAAAGAAACAGCCGCCATATCCGCATCAAAACCAAAATCGCTTTCAATAGCGCGATCAAACCACTTAAGTGCTTTTTCAGGACGCTGCTGATCTAGAGCAATTTTGCCAAGATAAAAACTTGCCTGACCTTCCCATTCTGGATTGCTTAATAACTTCTCGAGGTAATTTTCCGCTTTATCTTCTTGATCTTGCTGCAAATAAACCAACGCAATCGTAAACAGCATTTCGCCATCATCTGGATTGTCAACTAATTGAGCCTGACAAAATCGGATTGCGTCATCATAGGCACCAATATTGACGAGAACTTCAAGCAGCATTTTTCTTAGCTGTTTATCCTCAGGAGCTTGCTTTACCGCTTGTTCCAAATATTGGCGAGCCTTAACCATATCCCCGGATCGCCCAGCCAATTGAGCCTGGAAAATGATGGCTTTACTCCAATCAGGCCTGAGAACCAGTACCTGGCTGATTTTCTGTTGCGCCAAAACATTATCATGCAAAACCGAGGCCACTAATGCCTGCAGAAATAATACGCCCGTGTCTTCAGGATGTTTTTGTGACAATTCTTCCAGCACATCGTAAATAAACTGCGTACGCCCCTCTTTTTCCAATACTTTTAATATCTCGAGCATACCCGATTCAAACCCAGCCGGGTCTGCTTGCAATATCGCCTCTAAATTGTCGGCAGCTTCCTTACGATCAGCATTTTTAATAGCCATCAAAACCGCAAATCGTCGTGCAGAAAGATTTTCTGAATCCTTTGCCAGCCAAGTATCAACAGCCTCTTTTGTGCGTTTCTCATCTTTAAGAAACATGGCAATTTTGACTGCACGCTCAGCGATACGGGCATCATCCACCCGCTTGGCAGCCTGTAAATAGGCATCCAATGCCAAATCATACTGATTGCGTTGCCCGGCCAATTCAGCAGCCATAAGCAAATACAGGACTTCCTCATCAATAACGGTATTGGTATTGACCCGTGGCTTTAGCGCCGCCTCTTCAGTTGTGATTTTATTGTCGGCCTCTTCAGAGGTTTCCGGCGTCGTCACACACCCCGACAATGAAATAATTATTGCAACAGCTATCCATTTGTTCATGCAATTCAAACGACTCACTTTTCGGAAAAATATCGGCATAGATTATCAGAAAAAACCTTTAGTTCAGTTTCTAGCATCATTCTATTTGGATAAATAGGGCACAATCCTTAAAATGGCGTTACTTTTACAAGCTTTTGTTATTGGAATAAATGACTCTTATCGCTTTAGGGATAAACTACAATACAGCGCCAGTCGCCATTCGCGAACGTTTGGCTTTCCCTGCTGACATTCTGGACAACACCCTAAAAAACCTTAGAAGTGTCCGGGACGTTTCCGAAGCAGCCATACTTTCTACCTGTAATCGTACCGAGTTTTACTGCCACACCAAAAATGATGATCAATCACCGCTGATCCATTGGATTGCAGATATACAGCAATTACAACCGACTGAGTTCACGCCCTATCTCTATAGTTACAAAGACATCCAATCCATTCGACATATGTTTCGGGTTGCCTGTGGATTGGATTCGATGATATTGGGCGAACCGCAAATCCTTGGGCAAATGAAAACCGCTTACCACGCTGCCAATCAAGCCGGCACTTTGGGCAAAAACCTCAGCAAGCTGTTCCATCACACGTTCTCGACCGCCAAAAAAGTCAGAACCGATACAGCGATAGGCTCTAGCCCGGTTTCGGTGGCTTTCGCAGCGGTACAGCTGTCTCAACAAATTTTCGATAAACTCAGCGAACAAACTGCATTATTGATCGGTGCCGGAGAAACCATTGAGCTAACTGCTAGACACCTGCATCAACATGGCATCGGTCGCATCATCATCGCCAACCGCACTTATGACAAGGCTCATGCCTTAGCAATGCAATTTAACGGCTTTGCGATAGCCCTATCTGAAATCCCGGATCATCTAGCCGAAGCCGACATTGTGGTTTCATCCACAGCCAGCCAACTCCCTATTTTAGGAAAAGGACGCGTCGAGAGCGCCATCAAAAAACGTAAACATAAGCCGATGTTTATGGTGGATCTGGCGGTGCCGCGGGATATTGAAGCCGAAGTAGGGCAATTGAGCGACGTTTACCTATACACCGTCGATGATTTGCAAAACACTATCAACCAGAACATGGATTCCCGCCGCCGTGCCGCCGAGCAAGCCGAGGAAATCATAGACACCCAAGTAGAACACTTTCTGGCTTGGCTAAGATCGCAAGGCGCTCAAGAAACCATACGCGACTACCGCTATCAAGCGGAAATGACTCGTGACGAAGTCCTGCAGAAAGCCTTGGCACAGCTGAATAGCGGTGCGTCAGCAGACGAAGTGTTACAACGCTTGGCCCACACATTAACCAATAAACTGATACATACTCCTTGCACACAATTACGCGAAGCCGGTGCCAATGAACGCCACGATTTAATTGCCGCCTCACGCGAAATCTTCAAATTACGATAACCTGCATCAATGAAACCCTCGATACAAACCAAACTGGAAAACCTGAGCGAACGCTTTGAAGAAATCACTGCCTTGCTCTCACAACCCGAAGTGCAAAACAATCAAAATCAGTTTCGCAGCCTGAGTCAGGAATATGCACAAATAGAACCTTTGGTCGCTTGTTACAAAACCTATCTGGAAAACCAAGCTAATCTGGAATCTGCACAGGAAATGGCCAAGGATAGCGACCCCGAATTAAGAGAAATGGCCAAAGAAGAAATACTGGCCGCCGAAAGTCAGCGTGAAGAATTAGAACAGCAACTGCAAATTTTATTGTTACCCAAAGACCCGAATGACAATCACAATGTCTTTTTAGAGGTTAGAGCAGGCACTGGTGGCGATGAGGCAGCCATTTTCTCAGGTGATTTGGCACGCATGTACCAACGTTATGCCGAAAAACAGGGCTGGAGCACGGAAATCATCAACGAGAATCGCGGCGAACATGGGGGATATAAGGAAGTCATCCTGCGTGTCAGCGGTCAAAACGTCTATTCCCAACTCAAATTTGAATCCGGCACCCACCGCGTCCAGCGTGTGCCGGAAACCGAATCCCAGGGCAGAGTTCACACCTCGGCCTGTACCGTCGCCATTATGCCGGAAGTGGATAGCGTCGACGAAATCGATATCAACCCCGCCGACCTGCGTATCGATACCTACCGCGCTTCGGGTGCGGGAGGACAACACGTTAACCGCACAGATTCGGCTATTCGTATTACCCACATTCCGACCGGCGTGGTCGTAGAGTGTCAGGATGAACGTTCGCAACACAAAAATCGCGCTCGAGCCATGTCCGTGTTGCAAGCACGCCTGCTGGCAGCCGAGCAGGAAAAACATCAAGCTGAACAATCGGAAAGTCGCAGACTGCAAGTTGGCAGCGGAGATCGTTCAGAACGCATTCGCACTTACAATTTTCCGCAGGGCCGATTAACAGACCATCGGATCAATCTGACTCTTTATAAACTCGATGACATTATGGAAGGCGGCCTGGAACAAGTCATACAACCTTTAATCCATGAGCACCAGGCAGAATTACTTACCCAACTGGGCAATGCTTGAATCGTCTATCACTCAGATTCAATCATTACTGTCATGGGCGAATGAACAACTGAGACCAAGCTCAGACACTGCGATGCTGGATACCGAAGTTTTGCTTTGTCATTGTTTGAACAAAAACCGTTCATTCCTCAGAGCCTGGCCGGAACACAGCCCTAACCAGCTGCAAATTCAGCAGTTTCAAACCTTAATCCAGGAAAGACTGCGAGGTTTGCCTATTGCTTATTTGACAGGACAAAAAGAATTCTGGTCGCGTAATTTCACTGTCAGTCCGGACGTTTTGATTCCCCGCCCGGATAGCGAACTGCTGATTGAATTAAGTCTGAGTTTATTACCTAAAAATCAGCCCTGTAAAATCATTGATCTTGGCACCGGCTCTGGCATTCTGGCGCTTACACTTGCAGCCGAAAGACCTAAGTGTGATGTATTGGCGACCGATATTAGTCATGCAGCACTAAGGATTGCCCAGCTAAACGCCAAACAACTGCAAATAGATAATGTGCGCTGGTTGCAATCATCGTGGTTCGAGCAAGTTACGGAAATTGATTTTGATCTTATCGTCAGCAACCCGCCTTACATCGTAGCAAACGATCCACACTTACTGCAGGGGGACGTACGTTTCGAACCAAAAACAGCTTTGATTAGCGCTGAAAATGGCTTACATGACATCCGTATCCTGGCTGATAAGTCCAGAGCACATCTAAAACATCAGGGACATCTTCTCGTCGAACACGGTTACAATCAACAGCATGCCGTACAGGCGATTTTCAAGCAATTTAATTATTCTGAGATAGCTACTCACCCAGACCTATCCGGTAATCCACGGGTTACTTCAGGCGTATGGAATCCTTTATGAAACACACAGAAATTTTATTACCGCGCAAACTCACTAATCAACTCCTGCACTTGGCGCAATTGTCGCCAGAAGCTGAGGTTTGCGGTTTAATCGGCGCTGATCAACAAGGCATGCCGGTGAGTTGCTACCCCGTTAAGAATACGGCGAGCACACCTGCCAACCGTTTTTCCCTAGAACCCAGCCAACAAATCGCCGCGATAAAGCAAATGCGTAATAAACAGGAAACTTTGTATGCCATCTATCACTCCCATCCCCATACACCGGCACAACCTTCTCCCACCGATATAGCTGAAGCCAGCTATCCAGAAGCTTTGCACTTAATTATTTCATTAAATACCAAGGGTGTTCTGGAGCTACGTGGTTTTAAAATCATCGCCGATGAAGCCGAAGAATTGGCTGTCAGACTCATCGAAACGGCTTGAAGCATTAATGCCGCCAGGAAGCCAAGTCTTCAATCGGTTCAAGATGGGTATCGATATCGATACTGTCGAATTTGGCCTTGATCTGCTGTTCGATCATTTCCACCAGATCATGGCCTTTCTGCACAGACCAATCACCCGGCACTAACACATGGACAGACATAAAGCGCCTCGCCCCAGCATAACGCGTGCGTAAGGCGTGATAAGTCACTTTGTCTGAAGCAGCAAACGCCTCCAAAACCATCACAATCTCCGCCAACTCATCATCCGGCAAAGCCGCATCCATCAATCCTGAAATCGTCCGCCTAATCAACTGCAATCCTGCCCAAATAATATGCAGGGCCACAAAAATGGCAATGATCGGATCCAGAATCTCCCAGCCGTTTAGCCCAAGTTGCTTAGCCAAATTAAGCGTTAAAGCAAAATGATTGCCCACAGCAATCACCCCAATACCAATCAATATTCCGAGTGTGGTCCAGACGTCGGTCATCAAATGCTTACCGTCGGCCTCCAATGTAATGGACTGCCGTCGCATACCCACACTAATCAAGATACGCGCCACGATAAGATTAATTAACGAGGCCGCAATCGAAATAGCGATCCCTAGATCCAACTGCTGCAAAGGCACTGGATGCCAGAGCCGCTCCCAAGCCGTATAAGCAATACTGACAGCAGCCAACAAAATCATGATGCCTTCGGCACCACTGGAGAAATATTCGATCTTGTCATGCCCGTAAGCATGATTCTCATCGGGTGGTCTGGCGGCGATACTCAAGACGATCAAAACTATCACCGCCGCCACCAGATTGATTAACGACTCCAGCGCATCCGACAATAAGCCAACAGAGCCAGTCAGCCAATATGCATAACTTTTTAACACTATTGTCGTTATTGCGGCTGCAATCGATAACCAACCATATCGGGCCAGAGATTTTGGTTCGGCATTCATTATTAAATCCATAGACAAGACTTTGCCAGTCTAGCAGTTCCTAAGCCATTCATGCAGGGCAATCTCTGGAATTTCACACGCTTTTCATCTGATATCCTCATACCGTATTCGGACTGACTAACTCAGCTTGGCCACGCCGCAATTTAAGCCATTTGCTCACCCTATAACTCAGCCTTTAATTTTTACCCCTGGTTCAAATAAACCAATTCATTTGGTTGAATCAAACCATTTTCTCGAAATGAATGGACATTTTAGCCTGCCCCAGCAAGCCACTAAGCCAGGCATGTCCTGATGAATCGGCCTATTAATCGCGCATAGGTAAAATGGCATGTTTTTAGCTTGATGATAGTTTTCCCTTCCAGCGGATTCGTCATGCAAATACATACTTCAATACGGGTTCCTAAAATCGGTATCGCCGGACTTATCGAAAACTGGCGTAGTGATTTATTGTCCGGGTTTTTGGTTTTTTTAATAGCACTGCCGCTTTGTTTGGGGATAGCGATGGCTTCCGGCTTTCCGCCCATGGCCGGGATTATCACTGCCATCATTGGCGGCCTGGTGGTTTCCAGAATCAGCGGCTCCTATGTCACTATCAACGGCCCCGCCGCCGGCCTGATTGTGGTGATTGTTGATGCAGTACAATCGCTGGGCCAAGGTGACGCCATGGCGGGTTATCGTTATACCCTGGCGGCTATCGTCGTTGCCAGTCTATTGCAGGTTTTGCTTGGCCTTTTTAAGGCGGGCAAACTCAGTGCATTTTTCCCTTCTTCGGTGGTTCACGGCATGTTGGCTGCGATCGGCATCATCATCATGGCCAAACAGATTCATACCTTATTGGGCGTAAAACCGACAGCAACCTCTTTGTTAGGTACGATTGCCGAGATCCCTCATTCCATCGTTGAAATGAATCCGGAGGTCTCACTGATAGGTATGACAGGACTGGCTTTGTTGATCGCTTGGGCAATCATCAAAAATACTTATTTAAAAATGATCCCGGCCCCATTGCTAGTAGTGATATTCGGATTGGCGTTGGGACAATATTTCGATCTGGATCATATTCACCAATACCTGTTTCTGCCGGATGCCGAGATTCTGCCGCATCACGAATTCACCATCGGCCCCACATTTTTGGTGGCGGTACCCGAACATTTCATGGCGGGATTTTATTTTCCGGATTTTTCCAAAATGGCCAGTCATGAATTCTGGATGGCGGTTATTACCATCTGGCTGGTTGGCAGCCTGGAAAGTTTATTAAGCGCAGCTGCGGTAGACAAATTGGATCCTTATAAGCGCGACTCCAACCTGAATCGAGATCTGGCCGCCGTCGGTGTGGGTAATTTTTTGGCTGGGATGCTGGGAGGTTTACCCATGATTGCGGAGATTGTGCGGAGCTCCGCCAATATCAATAACGGGGCTAAAACCGGCTGGGCCAATTTTTTCCACGGGGCTTTTTTATTGATTTTCGTAGCCTTGTTTCCGAAATTAATCCATGAAATCCCCCTATCTTCCCTGGCGGCATTATTGGTTTTTACCGGTTTCAGACTGGCTTCGCCCAAAGAATTTGCCAAAACCCTGGCAGTGGGCTGGGATCATTTTGCAGTGTTTGTACTAACCGTTATTGGCGTATTGGCAACGGATTTATTGATAGGCGTGGCCTTGGGCATCGTAGCGGAATTGCTGATTCATCTTAGCCGCGGACTCAAGTTAAGCCAGGTGTTTTGCATGGCGTATCATGTGCAACAAACGGATAGCCATACACACCATATTACAGTGAGCGGTGCGGCGGTATTCTCTAATTTCCTCAGCTTGAAAAGCCTATTGGCTGATTTCCCCAAACAACATACTGTATTTTTCGACTTGAGTGAAGCTGATTTGATCGACCACACCGTCATGGAGTTCATTTATCACTTTACTGAAGATTACAATCAGGCTGGCGGACAGTGCAAAATAGTGGGCCTGGATGAACACGAAAGCTTTTCAGAACATCTCCTGGCCGCACGCCGAAAAATTTCATAGCTTCCATTGTTGGGTTATGCTCTATCGAGCTAACCCAATCTACGCTGAATAGATAGCCATAGGCTTTATATTCGATCAGTAGTAAATTGCTGGTCTGTTCGATGCCCAACATCTTTATACCTCATGCGCCAGTTACTATTCAGACCGATTATTTTTGTCACCTTGATCATGAGCGTTTTGGTGCTGGGTGAACTGCTGGCGATTGGTCACTTAACCTGGCTAAACGATCAACGCATACACACGATCGAAACCGATATCGGCAAAGGCCACCACTTACAAGAAACCATTTTCGATTTGCTGCAATTACAATCAAAACTGGCCATACACCAAAATGATCCCAGTATCACCAGCGAACAAATTAATGATCTGCAAAATCGTTTACTGGATTTACTGCAAAGCCACGACAACCATGATTTCGGTGTGCCGGTTGATTTACACACACTACAGGATAAATTTGCTCAAGCCATGAACGGCGACTCACAAGCCTTGGCCGATACCATCAACATCATTCAGGACATTCTTAACAAACAAACTGCAGAAGAAGAAAAACTGTTGATCAACGTCGAAAACGATAGTCGCCTGGAATTGCAACTAGCCATCATTTTGCCGTTATTACTTTTCCTAATCGGGCATTATTTTTTCCGCAACAACGTTTTGGAACCCCTGGATGCCTTAAGAGTTTTGCTTTCCGGACTGGTGGAGGGCGTCAAACAGCCCATCGATTTGAAATCGTCCGATCCGATGATCAGCAACTTATTCGAGCGATATAACACACTAGTCGCGCATCTCATCGAGCTGGAACAGGAGCATCTAACCTATACCAGCCGACTGGAAAATCAGGTGCGGGAAACCAGCCACAATCTGCTGGAACAAAGTCGGCGACTGGCCAAAGCGGAACGACTGGCCGCCTTGACCGAAATGGCGGCCAGTACCGCCCATGAACTGCGCAATCCACTGGCCATTATTCAAGTGGCGCTGGAAAACATGCTATCTGAAGCCAGTGACCCGGAATTACGCGACCGCATGGGCCTGTTGCATCAGGAAGTGCGGCGATTG
>SXGT01212655.1_pt1 | contig 10512 bp, 8 predicted proteins | sample 3176221 | NCBI WGS metagenome assembly SXGT01 (sample SAMN11356862, study PRJNA531348) | freshwater metagenome | isolation source: freshwater sample F1-120 | place: China: Fuxian Lake, Yuxi | collected 2017-12-25
ATCCGCTGTACGACAAGGTTCGCGCCGCGTACGACGCGCTGACCGCGGGCGACGCGGTCGCTGCAGAAGCGCTGTATCGCGAGGTGCTCGACACCGATCCGGCGAACGTCGACGCGATGCTCGGGCTTGCGGCACTCGCTGCACGCGGCGGTCGCAGCGAGGAAGCGCGCGACCTGTACCGTCAGGTCCAGACGCTCGACCCGCGCAACGCGACCGCGCTTGCAGCCCTCTCGGCGCTGCCGGGCACGGCCGACCCGGTGGGCGCCGCCGGCCGCCTGAAGAGTGTGCTGCGCGACCAGCCGGACTCGGCAGCCCTGCACTTCGCACTCGGCCTCCAGTACGCCGCGGCCGGCAACTGGCCGGACGCGCAGAACGCCTTCTTCGACGCCGTGCGCAACGAGCCGACGAATGCCGACTATGCCTTCAACCTCGCGGTCAGCCTCGACCGCCTCGGTGCTTCGCAGCCGGCCATGAGTTACTACCAGCGCGCGCTCGACCTGGCGAACGGGAGCCAGCAGTTCGACCCGGTCATCGTTCGCGCACGCTTGAGCGCTCTCGGCGCACTGCAGGGCTGAGGTCATGGCAACCCCGACGACGCGAGTCAACCCGGCCAGCCCGGCTGCAGCGCCACGCGTTGAGCGCCGCGGACCGCGCAAGCAGCTCGGCGAATTCCTGGTCGAGAAAGGCCTGATCAATCGCGACCAGCTGCGTGTTGCACTCACCGAGCAGAAGCAGCGCAACGATCGCCTGGGCAAGATCCTCGTGCGACTCGGGCTCGTCAGCGAGTCGGTGCTCCGCGATGTTCTGGCCGAAATGCTCCGTGTCGAGAGTGTCGACCTGTCCAAGGTCGTTCCCGACAGCGATGCCGTCGCGCTGCTCCCGGAGGAATTGGCGCGGCGGCTCAAGGTGCTGCCGATCGCCTACGACCCCAACGTACCCGCGCTCACCATCGCGATGGCGGACACCTTCGACGTGGTCGCCCTCGACCAGGTCACGGCGCTGCTAGGCGGGGATGTCGAGGTTCGCACCCTGCTCGCCAGCGAAGAGGAGATCCTCGCCGCGACGGAGACCGTTTACGACCGCGAGTTCTCGCTGGCTTCTATACTCCAGGAGATCGATGCACCCGAAAATGCGGGCAAGCCTCCCCCGGCCGCCAACGACGAGGTGACGCAGCCGCTGGTGCGGCTCGTCAACGCGCTCCTCGGGGACGCCGTCAAGCGCCGCGCGTCCGACATCCACCTCGAGCCCGAGGACGGTTTCATCCGCGTGCGCTACCGCATCGACGGCGTACTCCAGCAGGTGTCGACGATCCACAAGAAGTTCTGGTCGGCGATGGTCGTGCGCATCAAGGTCATGGCCGGAATGGACATCACCGAGACGCGTGCGCCGCAGGACGGGCGCATCACGATGTCCCTCGGCGGCCGCCAGATCGATTTCCGCACCGCGGTGCAGCCGACCATCCACGGCGAGAACATCGTGCTGCGCATCCTCGATCGGCGTGCCGGCATCGTGCCGCTCGACAACCTCGGCCTCGCCGACGACCAGCTGCAGCTCCTCAAGATGCTGATGGCACGGCCCGACGGCGTGATCCTCGTCACCGGCCCGACGGGCAGCGGCACGACCACCACGCTCTACTCGATCCTCAACGATCGCAACGACGAGTCGGTCAACATCATGACCCTCGAGGATCCGGTGGAATATCCGTTCCCCATGATCCGCCAGACCTCGCTTGGCGAGGCCGTGAAACTCGACTTCGCGACCGGCATCCGGTCGCTCATGCGCCAGGACCCCGACATCATCCTCGTGGGCGAGATCCGCGACGAGCAGACCGCCGAGATGGCGTTCCGCGCCGCGATGACGGGACACCAGGTCTACTCGACCCTGCATACGAACTCCGCGCTCGGCGCGATACCCCGGCTGCTCGACATCGGCCTGAAGCCCGGCATCCTCGCCGGCAACATCATCGGCATCGTGGCGCAGCGCCTCGTGCGCCGGCTCTGCCCGAATTGCCGCGAGCAGTACGAGGTGTCGGACATCGAACGCAAGCTGCTCGGCCGCGACGGCGCAGCGGTCACCACGCTCTGGCGTGGGCGCGGCTGCGAGCGCTGCAACCAGCAGGGCTATCGCGGCCGGCTCGCGATCCTCGAGATCGTGCGCTTCGACCGGGACATGGATTTCGCGCTCGCCGAAGGCAAGCCGATCGGCGAACTGCGCGCCCTCGCCATGAGCAGGGGCTTCCGCTCGCTGGCGGATGACGGCATCCGCAGGGTCATCGCCGGCGACACGGGTCTCGAAGAGGTAGCGCGGGTCATCGACCTTACCGAGATCGCCATCGAGGCGGGCGCATGAGTGCCTTCACCTACCGCGCCGTCGCTACTACAGGGGCCGTCGTTCGCGGCGAACTCTCCGCCGCAACCGAGGCCGAGCTCGACAGCCGGCTCACCCAGATCGGCTTGCAGCTCGTCACCTGCAAGCCGGTTCGCCGTGGCACGGGCAGCCGGCGCCGTATCAGCCGGCGCGAGCTGATCAATTTCTGCTTTCATCTCGGCCAGTCGCAGAAGGCCGGGTTGCCGATGCTCGAGGCGCTCGCAGACCTCCGTGACAGCACCGAGAACGCCGCCTTCCGCAATACGCTGGCCGCCGTGTCCGTGGCGGTTGAGGGCGGCAAGGCGCTGTCGGAGGCCATGGACGATCATCCGAACACCTTCGATCCGGTATTCACGAGTCTGATCAGGGCCGGCGAGCAGTCGGGCGAGATCGCCAGGGTACTCGACGAGATGACGCGTACGCTCAAGTGGCAGGATGAGCTCGCCGCGCAGACGCGGAAGCTCCTCATGTACCCGGCGTTCGTCGGCACCGTGGTCATGGGCGTCGTGTTCTTCCTGATGTTGTACGTCGTGCCGCAGATGAGCGAATTCCTGAAGAACATGGGGCAGGAAATGCCCATCCATACGCGCGCGCTCATCGCGACCTCGGAGTTCATCGGCAACTGGTGGTACGCGGTCATCACCGCGCCCGTCGTCTTCTTCTTCGTGCTCCGCTTCATGCTGGACCGCAGCTTGCGTGTCCGCTTCGCGGTGGATGGACTCAAGCTGCGCGTCTGGGTGATCGGTCCGATCCTCGAGAAGATCGTGATGAGCCGATTCATCAACTATTTCCAGATCATGTACGCCTCCGGCATCACCGTCGTGGACGCCCTGAAGACCGCCCGCAACCTCGCCGGCAACGCGGTCATCGCGAACGCGCTCGACCAGGTCTCCCAGCTGGTCGAGCACGGCAACAGCCTGAGCGCCAGCATCCAGAGGGTCGGCATCTTTCCGCCACTGGTCGTGCGGATGGTGAAGATGGGCGAGGATATTGGCCAGATCGAGGAGGCGCTGCTCAACGTCACGTATTTCTACGGTCGTGAGGTGGAGGAGTCCGTCGCGAAGCTGCAGGGCATGATCGAGCCGGCGATGACCGTCATCCTGGGCCTCATTCTCGGCTGGGTGATGCTTTCGGTGCTCGGCCCCATCTACGACGTCATCGGCAATCTGGCGTTCTGAGCACGGCAGCGTCACATGCGTATCGAACATGTCATCTACCTGAGCTCGGCCGGCTGCGCACTGTGGAGCTGGCGCGACGGCGAATTCGCCGACACGGGCTTGCGGACCCCGATCGGCGTCGATCCGGCACCGATTGCCGCGGCGCTGCGTGCCGTGCCAGTCGCGGCCATCGGCGTCATCGTCGACATGACCGACGAGGAGCACCTCCGCGAGACCGTCCCACGCCTCGCGCGCCGGGACCAGCAGGCAATCGTGGAGCGCAAGCTGGCCCGCGCCTTCCCGCGGACGCTGCTGCGCACGGCGTTGATCCAGAACCGCAATCTGCGCGATCCCAGCCAGAACGATGTGTACCTGTCGGGCCTCACTCGGCCCGATCCCGTGAACCAGCTGCTGCAGCGGCTCGCCGACGCCAAATTGCCCGTGGCGGGCGTCTACACGCCGGCCCTGCTCTCGGAGAACGTGCTCGACGTCGAGGCGCGAACTGCCGACGCGCTGCTGCTCGTGCTGCGCCGTGCCAACGGCCGCCTGCAGCACAGCTACTTCCGCTACGGCCGCCTCGCCGGCAGCCGTCGCCTCCGCGCCACCGCCGGCCCCGCGCTGACGGATCCGACCGTCATGGTGCGGCAGCTCGAGGAAAGCCTCCGGTACTTCGACCCGACGCTGAACGTGAGCGACGAGCGACCCCTGCCGGTGCTGCTGGCGCAGGCCGATCTCGACCTGCTGACACAGTCGAGTGCACTCGCCGAAGGTTGGCAGCTGCGCCCGCTCGCCATGCCCGAGGTGTGTCGGCGACTCAAGATTCGCGCCGCAGTATCAGCGACTGACTCCGACCGGCTGTTCATCGAGCTGCTGCGAACCCGTGCCCCGCGCACAAGCTTCGCCCCGCACGGCGCACTGCGATACCACCAGATCTTCGAGCAGCGGAGCTATGCGCGCGCCGCAAGTCTCGCGGTCGGTGTGGCGGCATTCGCGCTGACTGCCACGAACGGGCTGCACATCTGGGATGCAGCCCGGGCCACCACTGCCGCCACCCACAGCGCCGAGCAGATCGCCGCCGTGCTGCCGACTGCGGACGACACGCTGAGCGGCGTCGACCCGGTCGAGATGCAGCGTGCCGTGAACGCCTACGCAGCCATCGAGGCGCACCAGGCCGAGCCCGCCGGCATCCTCGCCGCGGTTGGCGCCGCCCTGAGTCAGCGTCCCCGCATTCAGCTCGATGCCGTCCGGTGGAGTACGGCCGCCGCACTGTCGGCCGAGGCCGCCACGGCGGAGGGCGAACAGGTCGATGCCGAGGCCCTCGAGGCGGCGGCACCACCCGACCCGCGTCGCTACGCGGTGACGCTGAGCGGCCGGGTGAGTCCCTTCGCGGGCGACTATCTCGACGCTTTCGACGAAATCGATGCGCTCGTCGCCGCGCTCGCCGAGGAGCCCGATGTCGAGACCGTCCAGGTCACGAGCAAGCCTATGGACGACAGTCCGTCAGGCTCGTTCAACGGCGAGCTGTCACGGGACAACCCGACCCCGGTCGAAGCACCGTTCACACTCGAGATCCGGATGAGAGTTCCCGATGAGCAGGCCTGAGCCCGACTGGAGTTTCTTCCTGCACGGCTGGCGCGGTCAGCTCGGTCTCGCTGTCGCACTCGTCGTCACGGCGGCGCTCACGACGTGGGCCAGGGACCACTTCGAGCAACGCGCCGCGTCCGGGCAGCAAGTGCTCGCTGCACTCGACCAGCAGCGGCTCGATCTCGCAACCCGCCTGGACGCCCGCCGGCAGGCCGAGCAACGCTACATCGAGCTGCGCGATGCCCAGGTGATTGGTGCCGAGCCACGCCTCGAATGGGCCCAGGCTCTGCGCGACAGCGCCACTGCGCTGGGCCTGCCCTATCTGCGTTACACGGCCCAGCCGCAGCAGGCCTTTGCCGCGACCTACCTCGTCGACGGTGAAGCCCCGCCGGTGCTGGCGAGTGCGGTCGATATCCAGGCGGGACTCGTGCATGAGGGCGACCTGCTGCGCCTGATCGAGCGGCTTCGCGATGAAGCGCCCGGCTACTTCAGCGTCGCGGCCTGCAGTCTCGAGCGGGTGAACCGCGACGAGCTGCTGGCGGTCGACCGACCGAACATCGCAGGCAACTGCCAGCTCCGCTGGTTCTCGATCCCGACTCAGGGCACGCTCGTCGCGGAGGCGTCCCCGTGAGCCTGTTGCAGCGCGTGGTGCTGGCCGTCGTCGGCGTCGCGTCGCTCGCGCTGCCGGTCGTTGCCGTGCGGGCCGACGACAGCGTCGAGCTCGGTCGCATCTTCCTCACCCCGACGGAGCGCAGGCTGCTCGACCAGCGACGGATGCATCCCTCGCAGAGTGTCGACGGGCTGCCACGGGAGCTGCTGCCGGGCCGACCCCCGCCCGCGCAGCGACTGGTGATGAACGGCCTGGTGCGTCGTGGTCGCGAGGCGCCGCTTGTCTGGCTGAACGGCGAACGCGCCGGCGCCGCACCGAACGTCCGCGTCGCGGGCATGCCGGACCGCCGGCAAAGCGTGCCGGTCGAGTCCGACGGCAACGGCACGCGGCGGCTCAAGCCGGGCCAGGCCTGGGATCTCCAGACCGGTCGCGTGAGTGAGTGCATGCCCTGCAGTCCGCCCGTGCCCGCGGCGGTGACGCCGCCGACGACTGCCGCGACACCAGCGGTTGCTCCGGCGGCGCCGGTGCAGGCTACCGCGCAGGCCACGCCCTGAGCCGGGTGAGTCCGCCATGCGTCACCGCGCCGCACCGCCGAGCGAGAGTTCGCGCCACCGCCAGCAGGGCGTCGCGCTGATGATCATGATGCTGATACTCATCCTTGGCGCGGCAGCGCTGTTTGTGCGTGACCTCGGCGGACGCTCCGCAACGACGGCGCGGATCACGCAGTCGGCCGCTGCACTCGCAGCGGCGAAGCAGGCGCTGCTCGGCGCGATCGTCACCGCCGACAGCACGAGCCCGGGCAACCTCGGTGCGCTGCCGTGCCCCGACATCAATGCAGGCGGTGGCTTCGCCGAGGGCGCTGCCCACACCACCGCGTGCCTGGCGCGCTATCGCAGTGCCCTTGGCCGGTTGCCGTGGCGTACGCTCGGCATCGACCCGGGGCGTGTTCGCGGTGCCGAGTGCCTCTGGTACGCCGTGTCCGGTACCTGGAAGCACGCGACGGCGGCGCCGTCCGAGCTGCTCAACACCGATACCAACGGACTGTTCCGCATTTTTGCCGGCAATGGCACGACGCTGCTCGCCGGCGCGACGCCGGCCGAGCGCGCCGTCGCCGTGATCATCGCGCCGGGCGCGCTGCGCCCGGGTCAGGTGCGCACGACGCCGGCGGCCGGCTCCGAGCAGTGCGGTGGCAACTACACCGCGGCGAACTACCTCGATCGCGATACTGTCACCGGCATCAACAACGCCGACCTGGCATCCGCGGCGAATGCCGTCGACGACTTCATGGTCGCCGACGCGAGCCGTGACGACTTCAATGATCAGGTGCTCTGGATCACCCGCGCCGATATCGAGGCCGAGCTTGCCCGCCGCGCTGACCTACAGGCCAAGTGGAGCGCACTCACGTTTGCGGTGGCGAAGTGCATCGCCGATTACGGGCGCCGGAATGCCGCCGGTGTCGCTGATCGGCGCTTGCCCTGGCCGGCACCACTCGTGCTGGCGCAGTACCGCAGCGACAGCCAGTACAACGACACACCCGTTGGTTGGCTGTCGGGACGCGTGGCGGATCGCGTGAACGACAGCAACGCTGCTACGGGCAATCCGACGGCGCGTGTTCTCACCAACTGCAGCACGGCAGCGGTCCCGGAGTGGACCGCAGAGAACGCCGCGCTCTGGCGTCACTGGAAGGATCACCTGTTCTATGCCGTGGCGGGCAGCTTCAGCCCCTCCGCGGCGCCCCACTCGAGCTGCGGTACCTGCCTGCGGGTCAACGGTGCCGGCAGCTGGGCAGCGGTTGTGCTGTTCTCCGGCCCCCGTCTCGCGGCACTCAGCCAGGTGCGCGACGAGCCGCCGACCGACGCGGATACCCGCGGCACGCTCGCGAATTACCTCGAGGGCCGCAATGCGACCAACCATCCGAATGCGGGTGGCGCTGCTGACTACGAGTCCGGCGTCGCCACCCCGAATTTCAATGACGTGCTTTACTGCGTGGATTCCGCGCTGGCGGTGGTGTCATGTTGATCAGCCAACCGACGCGGTCGGCTCGGCAGCGGGGCTTCAGCCTCATCGAACTCGCGATCGTGCTGACCATCATGGGTCTGCTGCTCGCAGGACTCGTCATGCCGCTGTCCGCGCGTGTCGACCAGCAGCGCGTGACAACGACGCAGCAGCAGCTCGCAGAGATCCGCGCAGCGATCGCAGGTCATGCGCTTGCGAACGACGCACTGCCGTGTCCCGCCATCCCGGGCAGCAACGGACTCGCCTCGACGACCGCAAACGGTTGCACCCGTCAGCACGGCTTCGTGCCCGCGGTGACGCTCGGCCTCGCCGGCGCGCGCAACGCCGACCAGCTGCTGACCGACGCCTGGGGCAACCCGATCCGCTACTCGGTCACGAATGCGGACGTCGATGGCGACGGTCGCTGGGACTTCGCGCGGCCTGGCGAAATGCGCGACGTCACCATTGCCAGCCTCGCACCGAACCTGCGGGTCTGTACCACCACGACTGGATCCAGCGCGACGGCATGCGCCAGCAACGCCCGGACGGTGACCGCGAATGCGGCGGCCGTGATCCTCTCGATGGGCAAGGATTGGGCGACGTCCACGTCGGCCGACCAGCTCGAGAACGTCGGTGCGACGCTCGGTGGCGGGCCCTCCGGCGTGAACTACCGCGTCGCAGCCGACATCGTGTTCGTGACCCGCACCGAGAGCGCGCGGGCCGGTGCCGAGTTCGACGATCTCGTGACGTGGGTCGCACCGGCATCGCTGTACGGCCAGATGGTCGCTGCGGGTCGGCTGCCGTGAGCAACGCGAAGCAGGCGGCCTGTTTTACAAAGTGTGAAGCGCTTTACAGAAGCGAGGCAGCGGCTCACGCAGAATCAAGCCAGTAGTTGGGCAAGCCGGCTCCAGCCGGAGCCACCGTGAACGGAATCATCGGGAGTCTCGTATGAGCGCACCGCGCCATCAGCAGGGTTTTACCCTCGTGGAAATTGCCATCGTGCTGGTCATCATCGGCCTGCTCCTTGGCGGCGTCCTCAAGGGCCAGGAAATGATCACCAACGCGAAGATCAGCAAAGTCGAGAATGACTTCAAGGGCATCTCGGCGGCGATCCTCTCGTACCAGGACCGCTACGGCGTGATGCCGGGCGACGACCCGGCAGCGGCGACCCGCTTTCCGGGGACCTGGACCGCGGCCGACAATGGCAATGGCAACGGTTTCATCGACAACGCCGCGTTCACCACCAACAACGGTCAGGAGCCTCGCAAGATCTGGAAGCATCTGCGCGGCTCGGGCTTCATCAAGGGTCCGGTCGATGGCACGGCAGCTAGCTACCAGCAGCCCTCCCATGCGTTCGGCAGCCTCGTCGGTGTGCAACGCAACGTCTATGGCATCACCGGCCAGGTCGTGGTGTTCCAGGCCGTCCCCGGTGACATCGCGCAGATCCTCGAGGCGCGCGGCGACGACGGCAATCCGGCCACTGGTTCGATTCGTGCGAATACGACCAACCCCGCTGCTGCCGTTCCCGGCATCACGACCTACTCGCTGACCTCGAGCTACTTCGTCGCGTACAAGCTCTAAGGCGCTGGCGCGGGTTCTCTGACAGGCGGGGGCGGCACAGCAATGTGCCGCCCCTTTCTCATTGGGGGGCGCCCAAACCCGCGGCACCAATCACGAGGCCGAATACTGCTGCCGCCAGCACCAGCAGTGGCACGCTGATCTTGTAGCGAATCAACGCGACGGCGGCTGCCACGGCGAGCGCGATGGCGATGCCGTCCGGGCGTGCGGCGAAACCGGAAGGCCAGAGCGAGTGGCTCGCGAACACCAGCCCGAGGTTCACGATCACGCCAACCACCGCAGCGGTGATGGCAGCGAGCGGCGCGGCGATGCGTGGCTGACTGCGAGTCGCCTCGACCAGAGGCGCCCCGGCCAGGATGAAAAGAAATGACGGCAGGAAGGTGAAGAAGGTGGCGACGATGGCTCCGGCGAACGCCGCGGCGAGTTCGTTGCCGCTGCCGAGCATCGCCTGTTGCCAGCCACCCACGAAGCCGACGAACGTGACCACCAGGATCAGCGGACCCGGTGTGGTTTCGCCGAGGGCGAGGCCATCCATCATCTGCGGGCCGCTGAGCCACCCGAACTTTTCGACTGCCGCATCGTAGACGTAGGGCAACACCGCGTAGGCGCCACCGAAGGTGAGCAGCGCCGCCTGGGTGAAGAAGCCGGCCATCCGTGTCAATCCGCCGCCGAGACCGGCAATGGCCACGCAGGCCGCCATCGCCACGGCCCAGAGCACCAGCATCACGGACGTCACCCGCAGCAGCGCGACGCGGCTGAAGCGGGCGTGCGCCGGTAGCGGGGTGTCGTCGCCGATCAGTGCCGGGCCGATGTTCGCGCCCTGGCTGCCATGTCCGTCGCCGCGAGCGGCGATCTGCGCCGGCCACCACTGCTGGGCCGCTATTCCAAGCAGCGCCGCACCGAGCACGACTGCAGGAAACGGCACCTCGAGCAATGCGAGCGCGAGCGCCAGCAACGCGATCATGCGCAGGAGCATGCTGTGCAGTGCGCGGGAGCCGATGCGCCAGGCCGCGGCCACGACGATCGCCACCACCGCGGGCTTCACGCCGTAGAGGATCGCGCCCATCCAGGCCGCGTCGGCGAAGACCAGGTAGGCCCAGGCGAGGGCGATGAGCACGGCCATGCCCGGCAGGATGAAGAGCAGCCCCGCCACGACACCGCCCCGGGTACCGTGCATGAGCCAGCCGAGATACGTGGCGAGCTGCTGCGCCTCTGGTCCCG